>Ga0307415_100000513_pt1 | contig 16862 bp, 22 predicted proteins | sample DK1Cmetagenome_FD_204524 | JGI IMG/M metagenome (GOLD analysis project Ga0307415, IMG submission 204524) | Maize rhizosphere microbial communities from greenhouse at UC Davis, California, United States - DK15-C-2 | ecosystem: Host-associated > Plants > Roots > Rhizosphere > Soil | place: USA...
GGAGGAACCTACCGGTTCCCCCACACCCCCTCCACATGCTCATCGGCCAAAGGTTGGCCGATGAGCAGCCAGGTCACGCTCCCACGTCTCGGCCAGGGCATGGAGTCGGGCACGATCGTTCGCTGGCTGAAGTCGGAGGGGGACAAGGTTGAGAAGGGCGATCCGCTCTACGAGCTCGACACCGAGAAGGTGACCCAGGAGGTCGAGGCTGAGGCCGGCGGCGTCCTCCTCAAGATCCTCGCGCAGGAAGGCGAGGAGATCGAGGTCGGGAAGGCGATCGCCGTCATCGGCGAGCAAGGCGAGGACGTGCCGACCGAGGCGAGCGAGCCGAAGGCCGAGACGGAAGAGCCGACGGAGGTGACAGAGGAAGAGCCCGCCGAGGAGGGCGAGCCCGCCCCAGAGCGCGAGGACGAGCGCGAGCGTGGCCGCGAAGAGGGGCCCGAGGGTCCGAGCGAGCCCGATCAGCGCGTCAACGGCGGCCGCGTGAAAGCCTCGCCGCTCGCGCGGCGGATCGCCAAGGAGCGCGGTATCGACCTTGCGCAACTGAGCGGGACAGGGCCAGAAGGCCGCATCGTCGCCGAGGACGTCGAGCGCGCTCAGGTCGCTCCCGAACCTGCCGCGCGTCTAACTGAACGCGGACGCGTTGAGACCGTGAAGCTCAACCAGATGCGCAAGACGATCGCGCGCCGCATGACGGAGGCGTGGGAAGCCCCGGCTTTTCAGATCGCCATGTCGGCCGATATGACGGCTTCGATCCGCCTTCGCGAGGCGCTCCTCGAGCGCGTCGAGGAGGGGGGCATCCGCCCCACCTACTCGGACATCCTCACGAAAGTCGTGGCGCTCGCGCTCATGCGCAATCGGGACATGAACGCCCACTTTGGCGGCGACGAGGTGCTGCTCTTTCCGACCGCCAACATCGGCATCGCCGTCGCCGTCCCGCACGGGCTCGTCGTCCCCGTCATCCAGTCCTGCGAGGCGAAGACGATCGAGGAGATCGCGGTCGCCCGGGCCGACATCGTCGAGCGAACGCGCGGCGGAAAGCTCAGAGTCGAGGACCTCGAGAACGGGACCTTCACGATCTCCAACCTCGGCATGTACGGCGTCGAGCGCTTCACGGCGGTGCTCAACCCGCCGCAGGCCGGCATTCTCGCGGTCGGCGCGATCGAGGAGCGGGCGGTCGTCGAGGACGGCGAGCTGGAGATCCAGCCCAAGATGGACCTCACGCTCACAGTCGACCACCGCTCTGTGGACGGCGCAACCGCGTCCGAGTTCCTGCGCACCGTCAAGTCGTTCCTCGAAGAGCCTGGACTCGCCCTGTGAACATCTGGTACTGCGTCAGCGATCTCGAAGCGGCACGAGCTTTCTACACGGGCCCACTCGATTTCCAGGAGGTGTACTTCGACGAGGAGGATCGCTGGATCCGCCTCGAGCGAAACGGCGTGGAGATCGCCATCTCCGACGGCGAGTTCCAGGGCGACGCCGAGCCCGGCGGGGAGGAAGCAGTGGCTGCGGTGGACGTCGAGGACGTGAAAGCCGAGGCCGAACGCCTTCGGGAAGCCGGCGTGCGGATCGGCGTGGTGCTCGAGATCCCTGGGACGATCCGCCTGCTCGACGTCTTCGACCCCGACGGAAATCGGCTTCAGCTAACGCAGGAAATCTAGGAGGGCTTGGCGGAACGTCGCTCGTCGTCGGGACGCGCTGGTCGTTCCGAGGCAAGGACGCAGGGAGCCCTCGTATCGACTTTAGATACGGGGGCGACCCGTCATTCTGAACGCGGATGCGTTGGGGCGAGCAGCGCGCCTCCGACGGCACAGACTATGTTTCGCCAAGTCCTCCTAAGTCCGGCTCGCGCCCGTCGTCCGCCCTCGCGGTCGCATCGGCGCCGGCGGCCAGCAGAAGCCGGGCCAGCTCCGCATCGCTGCTCGCCGCCGCGGCATGCAGCGCCGTGAAGCCGCCGCCCTGGCGGGCGTTCACATCGGCGCCGTGCGCGAGCAAGAGCCGGGCGCATTCGAGCCGGCCGGTCGCCGCGGCGCTGTGGAGAGGTCGAACGGGCCCGATCTGCGCGCTCGTCGCGACAGCGTTCGGGTCTGCGCCGCCGTCGAGGAGCAGCCGTACCGCCTCTGCGTGCCCGAAGAACGCGGCGAGGTGGAGCGCGGTGAAGCCGTCTCCGGAGAACGCGCGGGCGAGCCCAGGATCGCTCGCGAGCAGCTCCTCGAGTCGCTCCTCGCGACCGAAGGCGGCCGCCTCGAAGACATTTGGTTCGTCCGGCAGGAGGCTCTTCGCTTCCGCCGTCTCGCCGCGGTAGAGCGCGTGCAGTGCGGCCGAGAGCCCTTGCGCGTCGCGGCTGTTGCGATCCTCCTCCGGCATGAGCGAATTCTCCCCCTTTTCAGGGATTGGCCCCAGGCCGTGAATTGCCGTTGTTCCCGCCTGACCGGATTAACCCCGGGTCACGGGAAGGGCGGCCAGGAGCCGCCCTCCCGGTTTTAACCGGCCGGATAGGATCGCTGTGACAGCGAACCGAGAAAGAAAGGCTGGGAGAAATGGAATGTGACGTCGCCGTCCTCGGCGGAGGCTCGGGCGGCTACACCGCGGCTATCCGCACCGCTCAGCTCGGCGCGAAGACCGTCTGCATCGAGCGCGAACCGGAGCTCGGGGGAACATGCCTTCGCATCGGCTGCATCCCGACGAAGGCGTGGGTGCAGACCGCCTACGCGATCAAGGAGGCGGGAGAGACGTTCGCAAAGCTCGGCGTCAAGGTCGGGCAGCCTGAGCTCGACTTTGCGACCGCGAACGAGTGGAAGGCTGCCGTTGTGAAGCGGCTCACCCAGGGGGTCGCCGGACTGTTCAAGGCAAACGGCGTCGAGTGGGTCAAGGGGTCCGGAAAGTTCAAGGACCCACACACGATCGCCGTCGAAGGTGGGGAGGACGTGACCTTCAAGCAGGCGATCATCGCCACTGGCTCGTTTCCGCTGCGGCCGCCGATCAACGGCATCGACTCCGCCAAATGCGTGGACTCGACAGGCCTCCTCGCGCAAACCGAGGTGCCGAAGCGAATCGTGGTGCTCGGGGGCGGGATCATCGGCTGCGAGTTCGCCTCGATCCTGCAGCGCTTCGGTAGCGAGGTAACCATCGTCGAGATGCTTCCGGCGCTCATCCCACAGGAGGACGAGGAGGCTTCGAAAGAGCTGGCCAAGCAGTTCCAGAAGCGGGGCATCGAGGTCAATCTCGAGACGCAGTGCGACAGGATCGAGGAGGTGGACGGGGGTCTCCGGGTCTATTTCGGAGGTCAGACGAAGGACTGTGACCTCATGCTGGTGGCGACGGGTCGGGGGCCGCTCGTCGAAGGGCTCGGCCTCGAGGAGATCGGCGTCGACTTCGACAAGAAGAAGGGGATCGCCGCCGACGAGCATCGCCGCACGACCGTCTCCCACATCTACGCGGTCGGCGACTGCGCCGGCTACTGGCAACTCGCGCACACGGCCTTTCGGGAGGGCGAGGTGGCCGCTGAGAACGCGCTCGGCCACGAAGCCGTCGTCGACAACCGAGGCGTGCCTAGGCCGATCTACACCGATCCGGAGATCGCCGCCGTCGGGCTCACCGAGGGCGAGGCGCGAGAGCAGTACGGCGACGATGTGGAGACGGGAAGCTTTCCGTTTGCCGCCAACGGACGCGCTCTGATGCAGAACGAAACCGTTGGCTGGGTGAAGTCGATTCACGAGTCCCGGTACGGCGAGCTGCTCGGAATCGTCATGGTCGGCCCGCACGTCACGGACCTGATCGAGGCGGGCGTCGTGGCGCTGGACGCCGAGGCAACGGTTGAGACCGTGGCCGACGGCATGGCCGCGCACCCGACTCTTTCGGAGGCGATCAAGGAAGCGGGTCTGGTCGCGCTCGGCCGCGCAATTCACCTTCCCAACAGGAAGCGGGCCGTCTCTCAGGCCCAGATGTCCAGCTAGAAAGGAGGGAGATGTTCAGCAAGCGAAACGCATTCATCGGATGGCTGGTGCTCACGCTCGGCAAGCCTCTTGCCAAGCAAAAGGCGCGCCAGGCCGTCAGCGGCAAGCGCGGGGGCGCTCTGGCTGCCGCCCTCGCCGGCGTCGGGGCCGCCGTCGGCGGGCTCATGTTCTGGCGCAAACGCCGCGGGCAGCAGGGCGAATCGCAGAGCTCCTGAACTGGTCGACACCTGACGTAGTAGTCATCGGCGCAGGACTAGCGGGCTGCTCCACGGCCCGGTTTCTCGCAGAGACGGGTGCTCGAGTCACACTCCTCGACTCCCGCGGGATCGGCGCAGGCGCGTCAGGCCGTAACGGTGGCTTTCTGTTTCGCCAGCCTGCGGTCTGGATCAACGAGCTGCTCTCCGAGTCGCTGGAGCTCTATCGGAGCCTCGAGGAGAACGGCGCTGTCCCGTTCGATCTGCAAGCATGGCCCATGCTCCTCCTCGCGGTGGAGGAGCGCGAACTGGAGCCTGCGCGGGCCTACGCCGAGGCACTCGGGGGCGAGGACGTCGATCTTCGTGAGGATGGCTGGTTTGCCGACGACCTCGCTGGCGGTTTCGTGATCGAGGGCGGCTACTCGCTCGATGCGATGGGAGCCACGACGGCGATGGCCGAGGCCGCGCGGCGCGCTGGGGTCGACTTCCGGCTCGGCTGCGAAGCGAAGCGAATCCTCGCCGTAGGCGGACGGGTTCACGGCGTGGCGACCGACGAGGGCGTCGTGCCGACGGAGCGCGTCGTCGTGACGACCGGCCCCCGCCTGCGCTTTCTCCCGCGCACGGTGGGAGTCGACGTGCCCGTCGTCGCCTCGCGCGGCTGGCTGCTCGAGACGGCGAGAGTCGATCCGCCGCCCACCTACGCAGTCGAACAGGCGGCCTGGCCGCTCCAGGACGAGATGCCCTCCCTCGTGGGAGCGCCCACGCTCGGCGAGGTGGCTGAAGGAGCGGCGGAGCAGCCAGGTCTCGTCTCACTCCTCCTCGGCGCGCGGCCAGGCGGCCACTGCCTGATTGGCACGTCGCTTCGCCGGTCGCTGCTGGAGGAGCCCGAGACTCCCGAGACGGTGCGGCGGCTCGCCGAGCGGGCCGTGCGGATCTCGCCCGTGCTTCGCGACGTGCCGGTCGTAGCCGCCTGGTCCGGGCGCCGCGCGGTCAGTCCCGACGGGCTTCCGCTCGTCGGCCCCGTTCCCGGCGTGGACGGGCTCGAGGTCGCGGGCGGCTTCTCCTCGATCGGGATGGTGACCATCCCCGCAGCCTGCCGGCGGCTGGTCCACGGCGGCGCCGAAGCCTTCGACCCGGCCCGCTTCGCGTGATCCGAGACTTCGAGACCGCTGACGCCGCAGCAGTGTCGGCCGCCCTGCACGAGGAGGAGCTTCCACATCCCGTGACTCCCGCCGGCGTGCTCCACTGGCGGGACGCTCAGCCGGAGCGGGCGCGGGCGCGCATGTGGGTTGCGGAAGAAGGGGGTCGCCTGGTCGGCTGGGCCGAGGCGCGCCTCAGGTGGACCACCAAGGCCGCCGGAATCGGGGACCTCTGGGCATACGTCGTCCCGGCCGCCCGCGGCCGGGAGCTCGGTCGGGGCCTCTACGAAGAGACCGAGCGTCACCTCCGCGAGGTAGGCGCGGTGGTCCTGGAGTCCTGGACGTACACGCGGGGAGGCGAGCGACTGCTCGCGTCGCGCGGTTTCAGGGCAACGGGCCAGGAACGCATCTCACGGCTGGAGCCGCCCCGCGCGGACACGTCGATGCTCGCGGACCTCGAGGCCGAGAGAGCAGCGGAGGGCTTCCGTGTCGTGCCGCTCGCTGATGTCCGCGATCGTGTGGAGGAGCTCCACCGCGTCTACGCGGCCGCGTCCGCCGACGTTCCGGAGTACTTCCGGGAAGACGACATCCGGCTCGAAGAGTGGCGGCGGGAAACGCTCGATCACCCGCAATTGAGCGGCGAGGGAAGCTTCATCGTGCTCTCGGGCGAGCAGCCCGTGGCGCTCGCGTTCCTCGAAGTCGACGAGCCCGCGCGCATAGTCGCCAACGAGATGACCGGGACGCTGCACGAGTTCAGACGGAGGGGGCTGGCTAGGCTGGCGAAGCTGGCGACGATTCGCTGGGCGGCCGAGCAGGGCTTCCGCACGATGCTGACCGGAAACGCGGAGACGAACGCGGCGATGCTCGGATTGAACAAAAGTCTGGGGTACCGCCCGGTTCACAAGGAGACTCATTTCGTCCGCGAGGATCTAAGCTAGCCGCATGGATCCTCTTACCGACCCGATCGAAGGCGCCGACCACCGCGAGATCGGGGGTGCCCAGGTCGACACCGTCAGAGCGGCGAACGGACGCGTCAAGCGCGCCATCTATCCGCCCGGCTTTCGCTGGTCGACCCACATGGCCCAGAACGTCGAGACCGACCTCTGCATGCACGCTCACGTGGGCTTCCTCGCCCGCGGCCACATCGGCGGCGAGTATGCGGACGGCTGCCAGTTCGACTACGTGGCGCCGCAGGTGGTCACGATCGAGCCGGGCCACGACGCCTGGGTCGTCGGCGACGAGCCGGCCGTCCTCATCCAGTTCGACTGGGAGGAAGGCACGACCCGCCGCCTTGGCCTTCCCGCGGAGCACTCGCACTAGTTGTTCCAGTCTCTGACCGACTACGTCTCGGGCTCGCCGTGGACGTATGCATTCCTCTTCGGCGTTGCGGCACTGGACGTCGTGTTTCCGCTCGTGCCGAGCGAGACGTCGGTCATCCTCGCGGGCGTCATCGCCTCGACAGGGGACCTCGTGCTCTTCGCCGTCATACTCGTCGCCGCCGGCGGCGCGATCCTGGGCGACAACACGGCGTACGTGATCGGCCGCACAGTCGGCCACAGGCTCGTGAACCGCTTCTTCTCGGGAGAGCGGAGAAAGCGAATCGACTGGGCCGAGCAACAGATCGAGGAGCGAGGTGGCTACCTGATCCTCGTCGGCCGCTTCATCCCCGGGGGCAGAACCGCGGTCACGCTTGCATGCGGCCTGCTCGAGATGCGCTGGCGTCGCTTCATCGCCTTCGACGTCGCGGCCGGGCTTCTGTGGGCGTCTTACGCCGCGCTCCTCGGGTACTTCGGCGGCAAGGCCTTCGAGGAGCAGCCATGGAAGGGATTCGTGGTTGCCTTCGTGGTCGCTCTCGGCATCACCGGAGCCATCGAGCTCTACCGGTGGCTGAGGAAGCGCGGTGTCTTCGCTCGCGTCTGATCTCGAGGAAGCCGCGCGAATCGGCGCGGACGGCGGCGGCGTTTCCCGCTTCGCCTGGACGCCCGAGCTGGCGCAGGCGAACGAGTGGCTCGTCGGCCGCCTCCAGGAGCTCGGGCTGGAGACCGAGATCGATGCCGCCGGCAACGTTCTCGGCCGCTGGGAGGAAGGGGAGGGCACGGCCGTCCTGGTCGGCTCCCACCTCGACACCGTGCCGCGCGGAGGGCAGTACGACGGCGCGCTGGGTGTCCTCGCCGCACTCGAGGTGGTCCGCACGCTCCGGCATGAAGGCGCTTCGCTGCGGCGTCCGCTCTGGATCGTCTCCTTCAACGACGAGGAAGGAAGCCGTTTCCAGACCGGAATGCTGGGCAGCCGCGCGTTCATCGGCGACCTCGATCCCGAAGACTGGCGGCGTCGCGGGGTTGCTGACGCCATGGCGGCCGGCGGCTTCGACTTCGAGCGACTCGGGGAGGCGAAGGCCGTCGACCGCGTAGGTGCGTACCTGGAGCTCCACATAGAGCAAGGCCCCGTTCTGGAGCAGGAGGGCCTGGACCTGGGGATCGTGAGCGGCATCGCCGGGCTGCTCGGCTTCCGCGTCCGGCTCTTCGGGGAGGCCAATCACGCCGGGACCACTCCGATGGCCTCCCGTCGCGATGCGCTCGCAGGCGCCGCGAGGATCGTCCTCGAGCTGCGTGACGAGGCACGTTCGCGCGGCGACATGACCGCGAACGTGGGGATTCTCACCGTTGCTCCGGGCGGCTTCAACGTCATCCCTGGGACTGCGGAGTTCACAATCGACGCGCGCGCCGGCGACGCTGACGCATTCGCGCGGGCGGAGAAGTTCGTCAGAGAGACGCTCGAGCGCGTCGCTGCCGAGGAGCAGCTCGAGCTCGAGGTCACCGAGACGCACCGCAAGCAGCCGACCCCGCTGGATCCGGAGCTCCAGGAGGTCCTTACGAGGGCGGCCGCGGCCGAAGGCGCCATCGCTCGAAGCATGCCGAGCGGCGCCGGTCACGATGCGATGGTCCTCGCCAAGCAGGTTCCCGCCGCGATGCTGTTCGTGCCGAGCCGAGCGGGGATCAGCCACTCGCCCTACGAGTACACGTCGCCCGAGCAATGTGAGTTGGGCGCGCGCGTCCTCGCCCGGGCAGTCCGCGCTCTCGTAGCCGCGTAGGCCGCGAATCACTCGAACGAGTGAGGATCGCCGCTTCGCCGCCCGCCTACGCTGAGCAGTGTGACTGCGGCGTATCGTCACCGGGAGCTTGTTGTCGGCTCGTCCCTGGCGGCCTTCGCGATCATCTTCGCCGCCCTGATCCTCTTCGAGGTTCCCGGCTTGGGAATTCCGCACTTCTTCTATCTTCCTGTCGCGGCCCTCGCGATGACCGGCGGCGTGCGCCGCGGCATCTGCGCCGGCATCCTCGCCAGCGTCCTCTTCACGGCCGGCGTGGCGCTCAATCCCGCCGTTCCGACAGCGACGCAGATCCTGTCGCTCACGACGCCGATCCGCGTCCTCACCTACACGTCCATCGGCGCTCTCATCGGCTGGTTCGCCGCCCACGACCGGCAACTCGTCACAACTCTCCAACTGCTCGCGGAGCGTGACTTTCTGACCGGGTTGCCCAACACCCGCGCGTTCGAGGCCGCCATCGCCCGCCGGCTCGTACAGGGGCGCCCGTTCAGCCTCTTGCTCGGCGACATGGACGGCCTCAAGCAGATCAACGACGTCAAAGGCCACGCCGAGGGCAACGACGCTCTCCGCCGTCTTGCCGAGATGCTCGGCAGCGTCCTGCGTCCCAACGACGAGGTCGCGCGCGTCGGCGGGGACGAGTTCGCGGTGATCACGTCCCTCGCCGGCGGCGAGGAGGCGGCCGCGGCTGCGGCCCGCCTGGAGGCAACACTCGAGAATCAGGGGGTTCGCATCACGTTCGGCTGGGCGCTCTTCCCGGGCGAAGGCGAGAACGCGCTCTCGCTCTATCGCGCGGCCGACGAGCGCCTCTATGCGCGCAAGCTCGTGCGTGGCGGCGACCGGCTCGGTCGCAGCCTCTTCTCAGTCGCGGGTTAAGACGCTGTCGCTGGCGTCAGTGGCCGCAGCGGCAGACGGGCTCGCCCATGTGCTTTCGCTCGAAGCGACGGCCGCAGCGCCCGCAGGTGGGGGGAAGCTTCTGTGCGAAGACAAGGACGGCCCGCGCGACTGTCGCCCAGCCGAGCACGAAGAGCATTACTGCGAGCGGAAAGTTGTCCCGAGGCATTTTCGGTTTTCCTATCGGCCGCCGTCCCGCGAGCCCTTAGCCCCGGATTACAATGAGTCCGTGAGCGTCGTCGCGCTCGTGTTGATTGCCTGCGCCGTCGGTCTCGTCGTCGGCGCGGAATGGCCGCGGCTAGCCGGGCGGGTTGCGCGCGCCGAGCGGCACAGACCCGTTCGACGGAAGCGTCGGCGGGGGAAGGGCGATCTCACTCTCGTCGAGGGCGAGGCGGGCGACGCCGGCGAGTTCGAGCGCAGCGTGGCGCGCGATCTCGAGAACTTGCCGGTTCTCGGCGAGCCCGACGACCGTTCGCGGCGCTAGCGACGCGGCTACAATCGGCCTCACCGCGCGGATGTGGCGGAATTGGTAGACGCGCACGGTTCAGGTCCGTGTGGGCGAAAGCCCGTGGAGGTTCAAGTCCTCTCATCCGCATAGCGTAGGCGACTCACCCGGGTGAGTCCGTTGCGCGGGCGGTGTCTACGCCGCCCTCGTTGCCGAGAATGGGCGCAATGTTCACAGGGCTGGCGAGGCGGACTTACAGGATCGAGCCGATGCGAGATCCCGTTCCCCGCGGCCCGGCCGTGGCCGCAGAGATGGATGGCACCGTCGCGCCGGTTCCCGATTACTTCGAGCCGGTCATCGGCTGGCGCGCTTGGCTCGTCGTCGCGACGGCCGCGGGCCTGCGTTTGCGGAGCGTCGTCTTCGGAACGGACTGGAGTCCGCGTGAGGAACTATCGGCGCGCTGCGAGCTGGTCCGCGAGCGCAGGTTGAGCCGGCCCTGGCGCCGGACGCCACCGCATCCGGCACCGTCCCCGGGCTGCGAGTGTGGGATCTGGGCCGCGAAGGAATTCGGCTACGCGGCTGACTTCTTCAATCTCTACGGCGATCTGCTCAGCGGCACCACTGTGCACCGCGTCATTGGGCGCGCGGCCCTTTGGGGATCGGTCGTGGACGGTGGCTTGGGCTGGCGCGCATCGTGGGCTTACCCGGCGCACATCTACGTGCCTAGCTGCCGCGAGAACGGACGAGAGGCTGACGTTCGCATGATCGCCCGCGGGCTCGCCGACTACGGCGTGCCCGTCGAGGTCGTCGCCGGAGACATCGGAGCAGAGGTCGATCGCGTGCTACAGGGAATCTCGGGGCAGCCGCTCAAGCAGTTCACGGAGCCGTCGACCCCGTGAAGGCTTCGACGTCACGGCTGCTCCTGGCGCTGCTCACGAGCTGGGCGATCCTCGCCGCTGCATTCGTCGTCACGAGCTGGATTCTCTCCGGCATGGACGTCGCGGGCGGCTTTTGGGGCTACCTGTGGGTTTCGGCTCTGTTCGGCATCGTCAACGCAATCCTCGGGACGATCTTGCGCATCCTCACGTTGCCCCTCAACCTCCTGACGCTCGGCCTATTCTCCGTCGTGGTCAACGCGATCCTGCTGAGCGTCACAGACGCGCTCTCCAGCCACCTAGAAATCGACGAATTCTTCTGGACCGCCATCTGGGCGGCGCTGATCCTCGCGGTCGTTTCAGTCGTACTCGAGCTGCTCGTGCGCATTCTCCTCTGGCACGAGCCTCGCTATACCGCCTCGCTAGATTCGCATCCCTAGTTAGCTAAAAGCAATCGTCGAGGGAAAGAGCGCCGCCGACGGGCAAGATCCGCACCTTCACCCCGGGCGCGTTAGCCACCGCAGCGTGAACGAAGGCCCGGGCCGGTGCGCTCAGTGAAGCGGGACGCGGACGGACGAGACCAGGCACGTAGTACGTCCCCCAGTGGATGGGGATGGCCATTTTCGGGCGGATCAACGCGAGCGCCTGCGCGGCCCGTTGCGGATCGAGGTGGCCAGGGCCAAGGAACGGCCCCCAGCCCCAAATCGGCAGCAGTGCGACGTCCGGCTGCGAAGCAACCTCGGCCATTCCCGGGAAGAGCCCGGTGTCCCCCGAGAAGTACACGCTTCTTGTGCCGGCTATCACGTAGCCGAGCGCCTCGCTCTTCCAGCCGAGAACACGGCGCGCAACGTGCTCGGCGCGGACAGCGCGAATCGTGAGCGACCCGATACGAGCCTCCTCTCCGGCGGTCAGCTCGACGATAGAAGCGAAACGCCGCCGCCTGAGCAAGCCGCCGACGCCGACCGGAACGCACACGGTCGTCTCGCGGTCGAGACTCGACAAGGAGCGGAGGTCGAGGTGGTCGTAATGAACGTGCGAGATGAGCACGGCATCGACTTCGCCGAGATCGACCAAATCCAGAGCGGCGGCGCGTCGCAGATGGAAAACCTGCCGCCGCAGGAGGGGATCGGTGACCACCCGGACCCCGTCGAGCTCGATCAGGACAGTCGAATGACCGAGCCACCGAAGCCGGTTCGTCAGACCGGTTCGCTCAAGCGACCGCGGAGAGCGATCGCTCATCGTCGATTCAGCTTCCAGTCTTAGGAGTGTGCGCAGCCGGGACACGATGGCGAATCCGGTCGCCCCAGAGGATGGCGGCGATAGCCGCGGTCGCAATAAATCCAGAGGTGAGAATGGAGGCCAGCGGGAAGTCGTGCAGCGCCGTACCGACGAAGTAGGCGAGGAGAGTCGTGTACGTCGCCCAAAGCGTGCAACCCGCCCCCGTTGTCCAGCAGCCCGAGCCCATCCGTGTACAGGAGGAGCCGAGTCAACACGAGCGCAAGCAACTCGCCGAGTATCCGTGCGGCGTGCCTCTTGCATCCTCACCCCGGAGGCGAAGTCACCCAGGTGAACCGAAGGCGCCTAGGCCCTCACGAAGAGACCCCGAGCGGCGGCGAGTAGCCGTCTCAGCAGGGACATGCTTGCTCCCGAGCCGGTCTCGCTCTTGACCGCACTCCGCGACCAGGCTGAGGCGAACTCCGCGCCGAACAGGAGGACAGAGGCGATCAGGTAGACGACGAAGAGAAAGGCAAAAACGGACCCCAGGGATCCGTAGACGACGTCGTAATTGGCGACGGTCACGAGGTAATAGCTGAAGCCCACCTTGACGAGCTCGGCGCCGACCGCCGCGAGTAACGCGCCGACCCAGAGGTCCCTGAATCGTGGTGGCGACGGCGGGACGAAGCGGTAGAGGATCAGGAGAATGGCGAAGGCCAGGAGTGGAGGGACTAAATGGCCGAGCACGCTTCCTGGTCCGAATCCGACCGCGCCGAGGCTACGGTCCACCGTCTCGCTCCAGCGCTCGACGGCGTTGACCACGATCGAGACGCCGAACAAGACGAGGAGCAGGACGGCCACCGCCAAGACCAGCAGGATGTCGACGAGCTTTGATTGGAAGAACGGCCGTCCGGAGCCGTCGTCGAGCGCCGCCGTCAGCCCGGCGCGCACTGAGGCCATTATCCCGCTCGCCGACCAGAGGAGCGCCGCGATGCTCACGATCCCGATCGCGCTTGCGGGTGTCGGAAAGGTCGGCGAGTATCCGCTCCAGATCGACTCCCGCCTCGGCCGAGAGTGGAAAGTTGTCGACGATCCGGTCGATCAGCTCTTGGCGTCGGCCGGCATCCTTGAGCAGCAGTCCGAAGACCGTCGCGAGGAACGTGAAGAGCGGGACGAGCGCAAAGAGGACGTGGTACGAGATCGCGGCGGCAAGTTGCGGGCAGCGGTCGGCGCAATATTTGGCGTGGGCGGCCGGCGCGGCCCAGACGAGTCGTTCGAACGGCCGTCTCCTTACGGCATCTGAACGGCCCGCGGCCGAAACGCTGGGCGAATTCACCGCTTGCGGGCGTTTACTGCCGTGACTCTCGTCCTCCTGGCTGCTGCAGCCTCGAACCAGTAGAGCATCGTGAAGAGGCCGAACGCGCCGATCGCGGCTAGGCACGCATACGAAACGGCGGCCCAAACCACTCCATCGCAGATCCCTCCTTCCGGCCAGACCTGGTTGCAAAGAGCGGTCGTACACCGCCGCGCGCGCGTGGACATCACCCAACGGTCGCCTCACCCGGGTGAATCTGGCCCGCGGGCGATGTTTGGGGCAGTCTAAATCCGGGATGCTCGCCCGAGAACTGCCGGCAAGGAGACGTAATGGCATTCGGACCCGTCCAGCTGCTCGTCCTCGGATTCAGCGAGCCCAACTTCCAGGCGAGGTAGTGGCCGAGCTCGACCGATTGAAGGAGAACGACGTCGTCCGCGTGGTCGACGCGCTCGTGGTCCACAAGGACGCCGAGGGCGATGTCAAGACGTTGAAGCGAAGCGACTTGAGCGACGAGGAAGCGGCCGAGTTCGGCGCCGTCGTCGGCGCCCTCATCGGCCTCGCGGCGGCTGGACAGGAGGGTGCCGAAGCGGGAGCCGAGACCGGCGCGCAGGCGACTGCCGAAGGCGTGGACCTATTTCCCGAGGGAGGCGCTTGGGACGTCGTCGAAGAGATCCCGAACGACACAGCGGCGGCCGTGATCCTCCTCGAGCACCGTTGGACGATCCCTCTGCGCGATGCCGTAGCCGAAGCCCATGGGTTCGCGATCAGCGACGGCTTCATCCACCCGCTCGATCTCGTCGCGGTTGGCGTGCTGGCTGCGGAGGAGGCTGAAGCGCTGGCCGCCGCGAAGAGCTAGTGAGCGCAGGAGAGGAAGGAGGATCCGACATGTTTGGACCCAGACGCAGAGTCGCTCGGCGCACGGCTCGCCGAGCGACTCGCCGGCAGATGTATTTCCAGGACGCGATGAGCGGCGGCTACGCCGAGCCGGCCGACACCGAGCCGGTCGCGCCCAGCGCGCCGCAGCAGCCTCAGGATCTCGTCGAGTTGGAGAAGCTTGGCGAGCTGAAGGCGGCCGGCGTCATCGACGTCAGTGAGTTCCAGGCGAAGAAGAAGCAGCTCCTGGGGATCTAGCGTGCCGCCAGCACGAGGAGGCGTTGGATCAAGCTCCGTGTTGCGCGCCCTCGGGCGGCCGGAGCGGGGCGCCGGCCGCTCGAGACCACTGGGTTACACAAGAACGGTCGGTCCATGGTGACGACCGAGGTGGGTGCGCTAATCGAGCGGAAGCGCGTCTTCGCGGTCGGGCGCGTCGTCTACGGTTGCGGCTCATTCGCCACATGAGCAGGCCCAACGCTCCTCACCGTCACTCGTTGCAGGCGTTGGAAACCAGGTGACTGAGAAGCCGCCACCGGAGAGTCAGGCCGCGATGCCGGAGCTCGTGGGCGCTGCCAGGCGGAAGTTCCTCCTCCCGCTCGCTCTTGCCCAATTCATCTGCAGCTTCGCGGGCTCGAACATGAACGTGATGATCAACGACATCAGCGAGGACCTGGACACGACGGTTCAGGGTGTGCAACTCGCGATCACGCTGTTCTTGCTGATCATGGCGATCCTCATGATCCCCGGCAGCAAGTTGACTGACCGCTGGGGCCGCAAGCGGTGCTTCATCGGCGGCCTCATGCTGTACGGAGTCGGCGCCCTCTTGAGCGCGCTTTCCCCCGGTCTCGGCGTGCTGATCCTCGGCAACTCGGTCCTCGAAGGCGTCGGCACGGCACTGTTGATCCCGCCCGTCTACATCCTCACGACGATGGCGTTCAGCAATCTGACGTCTCGCGCCCGCGCGTTCGGCGTGATCAGCGGGTTGGGAGGCATTGGCGCCGCGGCAGGACCGTTGATCGGAGGTCTCATCACCACGGGAATCAGCTGGCGGGCCGCATTCGTCTTCCAAGCCGCGGTCGTCGCGACGATCATCGTGCTGAGCCGCCGGATGGTCGATCCAAAGGCGCCAGACCCAACACGGCCGTTCGACGTGGTCGGAGCGATTCTCTCGGCGGCCGGAATGTTCTTCGTCGTGGTCGGGGTCCTGCAGGCCGACAGCAACATCGTGCTCATGGCCGTCTTGCTGGCCCTTGGGGCAGTGTTCCTGTTGGGGTTCTTCCTCTACATTCGCGCTCGTGAGCGAGCGGGGAAGGAGCCGCTGCTATCCATCGGATTGTTCCGGAACCGCGTATCGAATCTCGGCCTCGTCACTCAGAACATCCAGTGGCTGCTCCTCATGGGGACGTCGTTCGTCGTTGCGGTCTTCCTCCAAACCATTCGCGGTTACAACGCGATCGAGACCGGCGTCATCTTCACGGCCGCGACGCTCGGCGTTCTGCTGACGTCGTTCGGTGCGGAGCGATTCGCGAAGAGGCGCACGCAGAAGACGTTGATCGTGGCGGGCTTCGTCATAACAGTGGCCGGCATCGGACTCTTGCTCGGGTTGGTCAGAGCCTGGGACAACGTCCTTGCTTTCGTGCCCGGGCTTTTCCTGGTCGGCTCGGGTCTGGGAATCATGCTGACTCCCTCGGTGAACGTTGTGCAATCCAGCTTCCCCGAGGAGCAGCAAGCTGAGATCTCGGGTCTGTCGAGGAGCATCTCCAACCTGGGCTCGTCGTTCGGCACCGCGATCGCCGGCACGATCCTGGTGTCGAGCCTCGCGACCGGGAACCGCTCGTACGCGCTGGCGATGATCGCCCTTATCGTGGTTGGGCTGATCGGCCTCGTGGCGGCACTGTTCCTTCCCGCCAAGGTTGAGCGGCCGGAGAGGATTGAGCTCTCACCCCGTCCTTCTCCCGAACTCAGATCGTGAGTCGATCGCCGCGGTGGCGCGACCGTCGACTCCTAGCCGTCTTCGAGCCGACGGAGTGACGGTGCCGGACTCTCAGGTCGGCATCGCGAGGCCCGGCCGCGACGGGCCTTCGAACGTTTCGTCCGCGGCAGAGGTGGAGCGCGGCGAGAAGTGGACCCGCCTCGCCGAGCGGATCGCGAAGGCCTTCGGCTTGGTCCTCCTGCTGGTGATCGTGACATTCGTGCTGGCCTCGCTCACCAAGTATTCGGGGTGGGGCGCGGTTGCCATCTCCGTCCTGGCAGCGTTGAGCGCGGCAGTCGGCTTGGCCAGCTCGGGGCTCAGACCGAAGCTCGTCGCGTCGGCCGCGGGCCTGGCCGGCGTTTGCGTCGCGTTTGCGGTCGTCGCGGCAATCTCCGGCCACAATGGATTCCTCGCCATTGCGGCCTTGGCCCAGCTCGTTCTCCTTGCGTGGGCGGCTGGGGCGGTCCTCCGAGCGGTGATCGGCGAGTCGAAGGTCGGCTTTCGCACCATTCTCGGTGCGATCAGCGTGTATTTGATCTTCGGGCTGCTCTTCACCGCCCTGTACGTGGCGATCGACCGGCTCCAGGCAGGACCGTTCTTCGGCGCCGCGAGCGAGCTGCACACAGGCGACTTCGTCTTCTTCAGCTTCACGACCCTGACCACGACCGGCTACGGCAACCTCATTCCCGGCGGTCAGCCGGGGAAGATGTTCGCGGTCTTTGAGATGCTGCTCGGACAGATCTTCCTCGTCACGCTGATCGCCCGGCTGGTCAGCCTCTGGCGGCCGGGACGGGGGGCGCGCTAACCCGCGCCTAGTGCGCGACGACCGCCTTCAGGACGACGATTACCAACCCGAGGACCAGGTTGAGGCCGACGGTCAG
>Ga0307415_100000514_pt1 | contig 16848 bp, 24 predicted proteins | sample DK1Cmetagenome_FD_204524 | JGI IMG/M metagenome (GOLD analysis project Ga0307415, IMG submission 204524) | Maize rhizosphere microbial communities from greenhouse at UC Davis, California, United States - DK15-C-2 | ecosystem: Host-associated > Plants > Roots > Rhizosphere > Soil | place: USA...
TAGCATTAGTCACTAGGCTGAAGGGTGGACGAGTCGGTCAGGCGATCGCGGCGACGTGCATACGTCGCCGAGGAAAGTCCGGACTCCACAGAGCAGGGTGGTGGGTAACACCCACCCGGGGTAACCCGCGGGACAGTGCCACAGAAAGCAGACCGCCTCTGACGACCGATGAGGTGCTCGCCATCTCATCGACACGGAGGTAAGGGTGAAACGGCGGTGTAAGAGACCACCAGCATCCCAGGTGACTGGGATGGCTCGGTAAACCCCACCTGGAGCAAGATCAAAAGGACGCGTACACGCGTCTGCGGAGGCACTCGAGGGCTGCTCGCCCGAGTCTCCGGGTAGATCGCACCAGGCCGTTGGTAACAGCGGTCGCAGATGGATGATCGCCCCGGCCGGCAACGGTCGCGACAGAATCCGGCTTATCGACCGACTCGTCCCCCATATCGCTATGACTAGGTCTTTTACGCCTCACCTCCCTTCTGGGTCCCTCCGGAGTCCCTCGCAGAGAATTTTCGGCCGCCGAGCACGGCGTCGATTGCTTCCCGGGTTCGGTCATCGGAGTCGGGCCACAAGTGGGAGTAGGTGTCCAGTGTCTCGGCGGCTGACGCGTGGCCGAGTCTGGCCTGCACGGTCTTGACCGACTCGCCGTGGCGGATCAACAGCGACGCGTAATAGTGCCGAAGATCGTGACACGTGACCTCAGCCGGCAGCTCCAGTTGCTGCCGCACCGGCATCCAGACATTGCGGCTGAACCAAGATCGACTGACCGGGTCGCCGTGGTCATCGGCGAAGATCAATCCCGCTGGGCCGGCCGGGAAGCTCGCTAAGTGGGCCGCCAAAGCCTCGACTACTATGCCCGGCAACGGTACCGTCCGGACACTCGCCGCGGTCTTAGGAGGCGTCAGCTGCGGCGCGCCAGTGGTCGTTATGAGCTGGCGGTCGACCCGGAGCGAGCGGCGCAGGAAGTCGACCCGGTCGACAGTGATGCCCAGCAGTTCACCTTGCCGCAATCCGGTGCCGGCCGCGGTGATCAGGAACGCTCGCCAACGCGGTGCTATTGCCTCGATCATCCGCTCGACCACCTCAGTCGATAGCGGTTCGATACGTGCCGGCGTGACCTTCGGCAGCTTGGTTCCCTCGCACGGATTGGCGACAATCCGCCGATCCCGTACGGCAGCGCGGAAGATGCCGGACACGACGCCGTGGATCATGCCGACAGTGCGCGGCTCCAGCTGTTCGCTCATCCGGCGCACCCAAGCTTGTATGTCTGACGGCAAGATTGAATTGAGCGGCCGGCCGCCTATGGCCGGGTACGCGTGCCGGCGTAGCGATCCCTCAACCTGCGCCCGCGTCGTCTCGCGATGGACCTGGCCGACTCGCCATCGTTCGGCGTATTCGCTGAATGTGATCTTGCCGGCCGTCGGGTCCACGTACGTGCCGGAGACCCTCCCGGTGGTCTGCTCATCGAGCCAGCGCTGACCGTCGACCTTGCGGCGGAAGTGCCGAGCATGCCATTTGCCATCGGGGGCTTGATACCGCGCTCGCCACTGCCCGTTGGGCCGCTTCGCGATGCTAGCCATTAGTCGGCCTTGACCTTCCCGGCGGACGTTTGTGGCAGGAAGCCACGGTCGCGGGCCAGCTTCACGTACCGCGCTGCGGTTGAGTACGCGATCGGGCCAAATGTGTCCCTAACGGCGTCAACAGGGGCCGAAGCAGCGTTAGCTCTGTAGACCCTGGCGACGTCACGCAGAAAATCATCCGTCACTGTGTTGCGGCGTCGGCTCCGGCGGACGACGCGCTCAATGTCAGAGCGGTACTGCTCGGACCGCCATTCCGCTGCAGTAGTCGCAATGCCGCCCTGGTTACCGACTCCCACCCTTGAACAGGCGTACGCCACCCAGTCAGCTAAAGGGAAGCGGCGCAACTCATGCCCTGTAAGCGAAGGTCGGCCAGGGTGGCGTATCACCTTCACGACGTTGCAGACCGGTGCGCCTTCCTCTACACCGATCTCCATCTCCACGGTGTGGTCATCCTTCTTGATGAAGCGGGCGATGAACCGCTCCGGGATGTCGACACCGTGTCCGATGTCGGCGGGGCGATGCGCCATTATGTGCCAGCGCGCCTCAAACGTCACGTCGTCCTCTGGCCCGCCTCCCCTGCTTTCCCATGTGAAGCCCATGGTCCATGACCTTAGCAGGTTCTGAGTCGCATTACTTAACAACTTCGGTGAGGATTGTCGATGACCGACACGAACCAAACACTAAGGAGGACGCGTGACAGTAGCACCTCGAATGCTGCGGATCGACGAGACTTCGGAACTGACCACCTTGCCGGTGTCGACGCTTCGCTACCTGCGACACCTAGGCGAGGGACCGCCTGCCTTTCGGCTTGGTCGGCGCCTCGTGTACGACGAGGCCGATGTACTGGCATGGATTGCCGAGCGGAAAGCGGCCGATCCCGCACCAAGGCAGCGCGCCGGATGAACGCACAGAAGCGACGAGGATCGGTCCTGGGAAACCGGCCCTCACATGATTCGATCGCCACCAGAACGCTCGACGGGCCGAGGCTATTGCTGTCGAAGCACTGGATCCGCTACCAAGAAGATCAGGATGGCGATTTCTGCGAGTCCCCCGACGCGACTCTTGTCCGTGCGACCCGCCGAGCGACTCGTGATCGTGAGGGATGCGGTTGCGTCCCTCGATAACTACGACATGGCCTGACTCGATTTAAAAGAAATATCCCGCCCGGTGAGTGCACCGAGCGGGAGAGGAAACTCATCTAACAGAAAGGTTAGCTCATGGCTAACGAAGTGGCATCCGCTGACCCGTTCAACCTTGAAGCGTTGCGGGCAGCTCCCGATCTGGACACAGTCGACATCGAAAAGGTTCTGACTACGGTCCCTGTCCGTCGGCCAGGGAGGAATGACTTCTTTCGAGTCCATCCTGGCGAAGACTTTGTTATCGATAATTACGTTCTCGAGCACGAGAGCGAACAGGACCGGACAAACTATTGGGTAACACCGAACCTTCGGGATGCCCTCAGTGACCATCTCCGTAAGGTCCGACTGTTTACGTGCATCGATAAGCGGAACAACGTGTTCCTATGGCCCGCCAAACTGCCGACTGCCGATGGCAGCCATGCGGCCCGCTCGTGGTACGTATCTGGACTTCTAGCTGCCGAACAAGCGAAGAAGCTCTGGGTCAAGATCATCGGTAATCGGGCCATCGGGGCGTATGACATCATCCGAGCACGTGGTGATCTAGGCGAACCGCAGTGGCCCGAACATAGCTTCGAGGGCCTGATCAAGCTAGCGTTCCGCGACAAGTTGATTGACAGCGTGGAGCATGCGGTCATCAGAGATCTAAACGGCGAAATCTAATGATCCTCGGTCTGCCCTTCAGGCAGATCTGGGTGGTCGACTTCGAATTCACCTCCGATCTAGGTGAGAACCCGCAGCCGGTCTGTCTGGTGGCCAAAGAGGTAGCGACGGGCCGGCTGATTCGACTCTGGCGAGACCAGCTAGGTCCGGAGCCGCCATTCGAGATCGATGATGACACCTTGATCGTCGCCTACTACGCGCCTGCCGAGATCGGATGTTTCCTTGCGCTCGGCTGGCCTGTCCCTACTCGGGTCATCGACCTCTACGTCGAGTTTCGCCGGGAGACTAATGCACTTGCACATGCCGAGGGTCGCGGATTGCTTGCTGCCCTGTCGAGACATCGCATTACGCGCATTACATCTGATGAAAAGAAGGCAGGCCGTGACCTTGTTATGCGAGGCGGGCCATGGACCGCTGCGGAGCGGCGCGAGATTTTGGACTACTGCGTTACGGACGTTGTTTGTCTGCCGGCGCTTCTAGAAGCCATGTTGCCGGGCATCGCGCCCACTCCTCAGACCTTGGGGCAGGCGCTCCTCCGAGGTCGCTACATGGCTGCTGTGGCTCGCATGGAGCGTACCGGTGTACCAATCGATACTGAGACACTGACGGCCATCAGGGATGGCTGGGAGCACATTAAGGGCAATCTGATCAAAGAGGTCGATGCTGATTATGGTGTGTTTGAACTCGGCGTCTTTAAATCCGGCCTGTTCGCTAAGTACCTCGCTGATCATGGCATTCCATGGCCAAAGACTGAGAGCGGTCGGCTGCAAGTTGATCAGGACACGTTTCGTGATCAAGCAAAGGTTTACCCCGAGCTAGCGCCGCTTCGGGAGCTTCGACACTCACTCAGTGAGCTTCGGATCGAGAAGCTTGCCGTCGGATCCGATGGGCGTAACCGCGCTATGCTCAGCCCGTTCGGCGCCTCATCTGGCCGGAACACCCCCAGCGCAAACAAGTTCATCTTCGGGCCCAGTGTCTGGCTACGGGGTTTGATCAAACCAGGACCCGGACGAGCACTTGCATACATCGACTGGAGCAGTCAGGAAGTCGCGATAGCTGCGGCGCTGAGCGGTGACCCGTTCCTGATCGATGCGGTAGCTAGTGGTGATCCATATTTGAGCTTTGCTGCACGTGCTGGACTGGCACCCGAAGGCGCAACCAAGGCCAGCCATCGCGGAGTCCGGGACATCTGCAAGGCATGTGTGCTCGGGACGAACTACGGCATGGGGGCTAGGACACTGGCATTTCGCACAAATACCTCGATCATCGAGGCTGAAGCGTTACTGCGGATGCTGGCCAGGACGTACCCGGGATTCACCGAGTGGCAGAGCAAATCTGTGGATGTGGCGCTGTTACGTGGCTATATGAGCACGGTGTTTGGTTGGAAGCTCCATGTGACCAGCACCACCCGGCCGACGGCGCTGCGGAACTTCCCGATGCAATCTCATGGCGCGGAGATGCTGCGCATTGCTTGCTGTCTGGCGACTGAACGAGGCGTGTCCGTGTGCGCGCCTGTACATGACGCTCTACTGATTGAGGCGCCCATCGATCACATCGATGATGCGGTCGACGTTACACGTGGCGCCATGGCCGAGGCTGCCGCTGCTGTACTCGGATCGGGGGTGTCAATTGAAACCGATGTGGACATCGTGCGCTACCCAGATCGGTACTCAGACCCCCGCGGCGCGGTCATGTGGGACAGGGTGATGGCTTTGCTCAGTCGCACTTCGAGTATTTGAAGTACATAAGGCTCTTTGAGTACATAAGGCACTTTGAGTACATAAGCGACTTACGTATTTATCGAATCCCTCCCAGCCACCCATTTATCTTATTAAGTAAGTCAATTCAGTTGTCAAATTGATCACGAAGATTAGCTATTCCTGATAGTAAGGCAAGTAGCTATTCCTGCAGTAAGGCAAGTTGAGAACCTTGACAGCAATCACAGTTGACGCCCCCACCATCGCACTCCTCGGCCTAGCCGAACGAGGCGAGAGAACGCATTGCTCAGACCACACCTCGCACCATTTGTGGTTGGGCGAGCGGGCCATTGCTGTGATGCTGTGTGACCACTGCCTAGTCCTCACCGTCTGCCGCGACACAGCCGACCTACGCGATGAACGCTGGGGCGTATGGGGCGGCGTTGATCGTTCAATCAGACCCGGACGGAAGAAAGCCGCATGAGCTGGCTCGAAAGACGTCACGGCAAAGTCGACACCCGCAGCCACTGTCCGTGCCCTCGTGGCTTCACTAGCATCGGCCTTATCACATCGCCCGCGCGTGTCGGCCCGCTCGGGATGCCTTAACCCCATCTCAACCCCTGCGAGTCGTTACCGGTGGCCGGACCTATCTGGAGGTTCTCATGCGGATGTTGCTCAAAGCTGTTCTCGACACTGAAGCCGGTAGCGAAACCATGCGCAGAGGTGCGGTGGCAGAAGTTGTCGATCGGATGCGAGAAGACCTCCAACCGGAAGCCTTCTACTTCTTCGGTGAAGACGGACAGCGCGCGTTCTTCGTCGTCTTCGACATGGCGGACCCGTCGCAAATTCCGGCCCTTACTGAGCCCATGTATCAGCAGGCGAAGGCGAAGGTCACGCTGACTCCGTGCATGAACGTTGAGGACTTGATGAAGGGTCTTGAGGAGGCGACTGCCCAGATGCAGGAGATGCAAGGCCAGTCCGCGCAATAGCCCTTGGCGCACAGCGCGTGTCGTTGGTTTGCTCTTAGCACGACCCGAAAGTTCCTGAGCCCTGCACAAAAGGGCCACCAGCAGTGGCGTTGCTTGAGGTACTGCGGCGCCTACGGCCCGAAGTGTAACGACGCGGCACAGCCTGCGCACCGCATCTCCCAGTGGCCTGAGAGTGTCACTGCCGTGGTTGAGCTTCGCGCATCAGGGTAATGACTAATGTTTCTGAGTAAGGAGCGGGTGACGGTCCGATGATGATCCTGCTGATTCTGGTTCTGCTGGGCCTGCTCTTCGTCCTCGGGTTCATTGCCTATTGGGTGATCGAGGAGAAGAGGGACGAGACGTGGGGTTCAGCACCACGACCACGGCTTAGGCATGTGAAACCCAGGGCCTGACTTTTGATCTTGAAGATTTGTGACCCGCGGTCCCCCGCACCCCCAGTTTTCTTGGTGGGCTCGCTTCGGGACCCGCCAGTCCCGAAATATCTGTCTCCCGCATACTCAAGGTCGTTTTTTGGGTGATATTTGAGAGAATGTCGGTATGTCCGACCAAAAACCGCCGAGTGGCCTGAGGGCGTCGGGGAAGCGGCTGTGGGTGTCTGTCGCTGAGAAGTATGTGTTGACTGCGGCTGAGGTTGAGATGTTGGGCCAGGCTTGCCGTACCGCTGATGAGCTTGATCGTTTAGAGAAGGCTGTTCGGGTGTTGCCTGAGCTAACCACCAGAGGGTCTACGGGCCAGTTGAAGCCGCATCCACTGCTGGCTGAGGTGCGTGCTCACCGGTTGCTGTTGGAGCGGCTGACGACGGCTTTGTGTCTTCCTAATGAGGATGAGGAGACTGGCCGCAGTCCGGGTCAGAAACATGGCCAGAGGGCTATTCGTGCCCGTTGGAAGGATCATGTGCCTAACGCCAGGCTTGCTGAGCTTCGTGCTGCGGCAGGGGGGCTTGATGGTGGCTATGCATCGTAGGCCGCCGTTGACTGTTGCGCCGCCGCCGGAGCTTGTGACCTTCGACCCTGATGAGTGGCCGGGCGGGGAGTGGTGGCAGTCGTTCGAGTTGTGGGGCGATGCTCGCATGGCGTTTGTGAAGGCGCATCCGGGTTCGGAGTTGGGGTCTGCGTTGGATGTGTTGCGGGAGAAACGGCGTATCCGCGAGCAGCGTCGGCGTTCTTTGTGGGAGGCCGGCTGAGTGGCGCGGCATCGTAGGCCGCTGGTGGATGGGCCGCCGCCTGAATTGCTGCAATTCCGTCCCGATGATTGGTTGCCCGATGTTTCGCCTTATTGGGCTTGGTTGATCGCCAGGTTTGAATGGGCGAGGGATCATCCTGATGATTTCTCTTTGGGTGGGGATTGGCTTGACATGTTGCGTGCCCGTGCTGCTTATAAGCGTGGTCGCTCTTAGGGCTCTCTTGGCTCGCGTTTCGCCTCCCCATTTGAGACAATATTACTGTCAGAAAAGGCGATTAGCTAGGTGTAATGCGCAGAACCTGTAAGCGGTGTGGTGGCGAGTTCACGTTTGAGTATTACCGCGGTCGGCCACGCGAATACTGCTGGGTTTGCCAGCCTCCCGGAACGCGAATGATAGGGGCTTTCGAGCTTATGAATGGTTCATCGGATTTAAGCCCGGCGCTCGCATATTTGAAAGCCCTTAATGATTTGGCGGGGCAACGTCAACGTCAACCGAATTGAGTGTGACGTCTGTGGCTCAACTCGGACCGAAGGGCGGTCCAGTGGGTGCCCCTAAGACGCGCGCATACACGCCGTCCTGCGCCGCCCCGCCATCAACCCCGACTGATCGGAGAAACGATGTTCCGCAGCACCGTCGGTCCGGCCGGTCGACGTTGTCATGGCTCCATCCTGCCTCGCGCCCGACCACCCGAGTGTGAGCGCGCATACGCTAGTACCTACTCAGCCCTGTCTACGATGCACCGTATGAGAATGGACCGGGCCGCTGCGTTCCCGAGCTGACCGGCTCCATCTGCCCAAGGACAAGGACTTCGTCGACGCTGAAGTCAACCTGCGCGACGGTCAGGTCTTCCCGCACAAGCGCGGCGCCGTAAGAACATCAACGAGCACAAGATCGGCCGGGTGGTCGGTACGGTCCCGCCCACGCCCCCGCACGATTGGCCTGGTGCCCATCCCGCGCCAGCACCAGGTGGGCGACTACTTGACGACGTCACCAGCCGAGTTGTGCGTCACGGCGGAGATGGTCGTCTTCGGCGCCGCCGCTGCGCCGTACGGCGAACGCCGGCCGCGCGCCCTCATGGAGAAGGTCCACATGCTGGAGCGGACCGACCAGATGGTGCTGGCCGCCCACCACACACCGGTCGGCGAGCACTTTGACTGCGGTCACCGTCGAGACGGTCATCCTGGACCCGCCGAATCGGCTCACATTCCGGCTGGTCCGTGGGCCGGCTCCCCACCGTGGTCGAGACCTTCACCCTCGCTTCCACCCGTGGCGGAACCAGGCTCACCTACACCGGCGAGCCGGCACCGACCTGGGCCCGATCGGCGAGCTCTAGGGGAACCTGGTCACCCGCAGCTGGTTGGCCGCCGTGCAGACCACACTGGGGCGTGATCAAGGCCGATAACGAGCGCCGCACCCACTGATCTCCCCCGCGGCAACCGACAAGCCAACGTATGAAAAGGCCCCGTGTGTAAGCGCGCTCACCGTCCCGCGCCGATGTTGCGCAGGATGCTTCTAGCTGTCCCCATCCAACCTCTTCAAGCAAGGAGTCCAGTATGACCCGCACGACCACCCCGAGCAGCAGCCTCGGTCGGGCCATCTTCGTCGGCGCCGGAGCCGGGATCCTCGCCTCCCTAATCATGGCGTTGTACGCCATGATCGCCGGCTGGGCCAAGGGCGCCGGTTTCTTTACCCCGCTCTACCACATCGCCTCACTCTGGGCCTCCCCGAACACGATGATGGCCTCGATGGAAGACGGTATGGCCGGCAACCCCTTTCACTTCGACTCCGGCCCCGCCGTCTTGGGCGTGGCCATCCACATGATGACCGCCGCCATGTATGGCGCGGTCTTCGGACTGCTCGTTGCCCGCGTTCGCCTGGGCACTGCGGCGCTCGCCGGAGCGGGCCTGGTCTGGGGCGCAGCGGTCTTTGCCCTCAACGCCTTCATCGGCCTCCCCATTGCCGCAGCCCTCTTCGGCAGTGGCGATCAGATCGCCAACATGGCCCAAATGGCCGGCTGGGGCACCTTCATCATCGAGCACCTGCTCTACGGCCTGGGCCTCGGCCTCCTCGTCGCGCTCGACCGCCGCCGCAGCTCGGCCGTCACGACGGCGCCCGCGACTGCAGCCGCCCACTGAGCGACCCGCTGGTGACAGCTGGTGGGACCCCTGGGTGGGTCCCACCACCCCACTCATCGTCCCCGACTCCGCACCTGGCTGGCACGATGGATATCCAGCAGCGCCACTGCTTCACCATCGCGCAGCTGGAGACTCTCGCCGGGAGATCGCGGCCTTGGTCACCGGGCCGCAGAGAGGAAGACGTGGACATCCAACGCGCCGTGAGCAACCCGGACAAGATCTGGTGCATGGCAGAGGTCGACATCTTCTGCGATCTCGACGAAGCCGAGATGGACGCCCTCTCCGCCGCGGCACCCATGAAGACCTATCCCGTCGGCGCTCTCATCTACACTCCCCACCAGCCTCTCGAGACCCTATTCATCCTCAAGAAAGGTCGGATCCGAATCTTTCGGGTCTCCCCCGACGGGCGTGCGTTGACGACTGCGATCATCACGCCCGGCACCATCTTTGGCGAGATGGTGATCGTTGGTCAGCGGATGCACGACAGCTTTGCTGAGGCCCTGGACGAGGTGGTCGTGTGTGTGATGAACCAGCAGGACGTACGGCGGCTGCTGCTCAGCGACCCACGGATCGCCGCCCGGATCTCCGAGACCCTCGGCCGGCGGATCGGCCAGCTCGAGCAGCGTCTCTCCGATGCGGTCTTCAAAAGCGTGCCGGAACGCATCGCACGCACGCTCACCGTGATGGCGACCAGCCGACCCCTGGCCAGGAGCAGTCAGGTGAACCTCACCCACGAACAGCTGGCCGCGCTTGCCGGCAGCTCACGGGAGACCACCACCAAGGTGCTAGGCGACTTTGCCGAACGGGGTCTGATCAGCCTCGGCCGGGGGCGCGTCACGATCCTGCGGCCCGAAGCCCTGCACGACTTGGCGGGCACCTAGCGTTTTGCATGCTTGGCGCCGTTGGGATCGAGCCCTGTCGCTCGAAGGCGGCGACGTCCTAGCTCATCATGATCGCTGCTGTTGGTGGATTCGGCCGGCGTCAGTACTAGTGAAACGCCAGGATCGCCACACACACTTTCCGCGCGCGAACGGAGAACCGCATCAAGCGCCACAACCTCGAATCCATGATCGCTTGGCCGGACGCCCTGCGCCGCCGCGATCTCCGTGCCCTCCGCGCAGTGCTCGCCGCCGCCGTCGTATGGCAGGGGCGCGCGAGGACCTGTCCTGCCACGGCCCAAACGAGGTCACCGCCAACTTTGTCGCCGCCCGCGACGAGAGGTACGACATCGACGCCCTCGAGCTGATCCCGGCCACGGGGCATGTCGTGCTCGGCGCCCACCGCGCAGGTCTCCTTGAAGTCGCCGGCGTTCCGCTGCACGGCGAGATCTACAACGTCTTTGCTATCACTAATAACACGATCACGCGCATCGAGGACTACGCAAATCGCGCAGACGCGCTCACCGCCGCCGCTTGGCCGACGACTAGCCGCGACATACCCGAGCAACCGCCGCGATCTGGCAGGCAGATCAGATCGTGATACGGGGCCGTTCGTGAGAATTGGGGCGCGTCTCGGAGGAAACGGTCACTCGTTGCCACGTCGTGTACGCAAGATCAGTAGCACTCGCTCGCTGCTCATCGAAGCAGTGATGCAAGGTGGGTAAGTGAGCGAGCCTCCAGATCAGGTGCGAGGAAGTAACTGGGATACGTTCTTGATTCTCGGTTGATCCAGGCCGCGGTTAGCCCTGCTCGCCGTGCGCCATCGGTGTCCCAGGGATGCGCAGCCACGAGCATCGCTTCGGCGGGTTCGACGCCGCATTCCTCCAAGGCGTAGCGGTACGCACGCGCGTCAGGCTTCCATGCTTCCGCCTGCTGGACAGATAGCATCCGGTCGAACCGGTCCGCGATGCTCGCATCACCTAGCAGTCGTTGTGCGACGGAGGTCGCGCCGTTGGTCAGGGTCACCAAACGCAGACCCATTTCGGATAGCGCGCGTACACCGTCGACCACATCAGGGTGGCATTGGAGCTCGGCAAAGCCGCCCATGATGTGTTCGACAGCCGCATCGAGTTCCATCTCGAGCGTCGTCCCGGCTAGCGCCTGTCTCAGCTGCTCACGGGCCAGTGTCGCGAAATCGGGATTCACACCGTTCACCGTCAGTGCGAAGCCGTCGCGCAGCAGACCGGCGAACCACGTCCTGGCGAGCTGTGGGACGGCTCCGACATCGCTGAACCGACCGGCGAGCGGCGCCATGTCCGAGAGCGTCTCGTTGACGTCGAAGAGCAACACCGAGGGTCGCCGCTGGCCATGAGCCGGCTGCGAGAGGTCGCCATTAACTTGCGACTGGTTCATCGTCGCCACCTATTGTTCGGCCGAATGGACGCGTACTCGACCCGGCATTGCCGTTTTGAGTCCCCTGGCTTCCCAACGTAGCCCGTAGCGACTTAGGCAAAGTGGCGTTCTGGCCATGATCACGCGCCTGGATTGTGGTGGATATCCGAACTTCCCCCCTGATGGTGCGGTGGATCGGGCAGGGGTCGGCGATTTCAATCAGTCGGGAGCGTTGAACCTCATCGAGTCGTCCCGTCAGCCAGATCTGCCGGTCGATGCGTTCCACCGTGCAGCGCTTACCGGGAGCGTCGGCGCAGTCGGAGTGGCTTCGCCGGTGGGCGAGCCGGACGGCAATGTGGTCCAGTGAGTATCCGTGCCGGTCAGCGTACATCCGCAGGGTCATCGAGGTGCAGGACCAAGAGCTGCGAGCAGCAGGTCGTACGGCGTCCTCTTCGATGTATACGCTGCCGCGGGATATCAGCGTTGTGGCCTGGTCCTCGGGAGGGCCCAGCCACCCGGCCGGCTCCGAGCCGCCCGCGCCGGGGAAGGTAAATCGCTCGGTCTGGGTCATCCTCTAAGCACCTCCTCAAGCTGTGACACCGTGGGGACTCCGCGCATGCCGTCGGGCGTGCGGTAGAGCCGACAGGCCCAGGCGGTGTCCTCCTCGACGGGGAAGGGATCATGGCCGTTGACCAGGAACGTTGGCGATCCGTGCAGGCCGGCCCGGCGCCCTTCTTCGGCATCGGTGACGACGACAAGCTTCGGTTCTAGATGGTCAAGTCCGACCTTCTTCAATGCCTCCATGAGGTGGTGGCGGGCTCCTTCGGCGTGGGGGCAGTCCTCAAGGACAACCACGGCGACCTCGCAGCCCATCCCCTGCGCCGCTATGGCGGTCATGGGAGGTTCTCGCTATCCGTGCGCCCGCTGAGCAGGCGGCGGAACCAGCCCACAGCATCGCCCGATGCATCGGCCTCGGCAGCAGGCGCGCGAACAACGCAGACACCGTGCCAGAAGGCGACGTGATCCTTGATCTTGCGCGCCGCCGGGCCAGGGGTCTTGTATCGCCAGGCGGCAGCGCTGTTGGTTCTTCCCTCGACGGTGATGTCGTAGTAGCTGGCCTCGCCCTTCCAGTGGCAGACGGTCGTGCGGCTGTTTGGTTGCAGCAGATCCCAATTCACCGAGTCGGCGGGGAAGTAGTGGTTGCCTTCGACGAACTCGGCAATCTCGCTCTCTGCGACCACCCTGCCATTCCAGATGGCTTGAGTCATGGTCGTCTCCTCTCGGGGTGATCCGGCCGGCGTTTGCAACCGGCGCATATCGAGGGAACATCTGAGCCCGGCTGTGCTGCCCACATTGTCGGCGTGCTGACACATCTGGTCATTAGGTCGAAGATCATGCCGGGAACGTCACTGAGTGCGGCGTTCGGCTTCGGGTTTGATCGGGCCGAGGGATGCGCGGACGGTGTCCTCCCAGGTCCGGGCGACCAGGTCGCCCCAGCATTGGCCGAGCGACCACAGGTCGGTGCCGAGTTCGCCGTCGTAGCACAACAGAGTGGCATCGGCGTGAACCTCGGTGAACTGGAAGGTCTCAATCACATGGGGGACGGGTCCGCGGAGCAGCCGGAACCTGATGCGCTCGGGTGGTTCAAGGGCGACGGTTTCGGTTGTCGTGGCGGTGAGTGGCCTGCCGAGCACGGAACCGACGGGGGTTCGGTGGGCGGCCAGGACCAGGCCGGGACCGCGCTCCATTACAGTCACCTTCTCCCGCATCGCCCGGGTCGCACGGGCCGCGTACGGCGCGGTAGCGACGTCGTACACCACCTCACGGGGTGCTTCGATCGCCACCTCGATCGGCCCGAGTGGACGGAGGCGTCGCCGACACCGAGGTCGAGGGTGAGTGCACCAGTGACCAGCCCAAAGTAGAGACCACTGATGGCCCCGGCACTGCCTGCCGCGAGGGTTGCCAGGGCGAGCGCCCGGGCGGGTCTCATGGCTTCTCCGCAACGATGAGGGTGTAGCTGATGACCCCGTCCAGAATCCCCCGGCGGGCCGCATCGAGGACGGTCCTGCTCTGGGCGATCTCGACTCCGAGTTCCTCGAGCCCACCCGGGGAGGTGATCCTAAGCAGCTCAAGACGGGCGGCGATCTGGTCAACCATCCGCGCGACCGCCTGGTGGTGGTCCTCAACCTGGGTGACGCGCAGCCCCGCGTCGGTGAGCAGGTCGACATATTCGCTGGCGGGTCGAGCGTCGGCGATGCAGGCGGCCCAGGCAGCCACGGTAGTGAGCTCTTCAGGGAGCCGTTTTGAGTCGGCGGTGATGTCGGCGACGCCAAGCCGTCCCCCGGGCTTGAGCATCCGGGACAGCTCTTGGGTGGCGGTGGGCTTATCGGGAAAGACGCAAAGCGCGCACTCGCACACGACCAGGTCGAATGTCGCGTCCGCGTAGGGCAGGCGTTCGGCGTCCCCATGCTGGAAGCTGACCTGCGTGTCGAGTCCGCGCGCGGCGGCAGCACCGGTGGCCAGGGCAACGTCTGCCGGTGCAAGATCCACACCGTCGACTTGGGCGCCGTACTCGGCGGCGGCCAGCAGCGCAGTCGTGCCGCGTCCGCTGGCGACGTCGAGCAAATGGGGTTGCGGTCCGCACCCAAGCTGGTCGAGCAAGCGACGGGTCAGCGCGACGCCACCGGGATGGTAGGACTCGCCCAGCAGCAGGGATACCGCATCCGAGGAGTAGCCGTTGATGCAGCAGAGCTTGACCGCATCAGGGTCGAGGGTCACGGCTTGGCCGTCCTGGATCCGTACCGGGTGGGTGCCAGCAGCGATTGGAGCGGCCGGGCGTTGGGAACGACGGGGTCAACCTTGACCCCGCTCATCTGGGCGCGCACCTCCTCGCGGTAGCCCACGGAGTTGTAGGCGCAGAAAGGGATCAGTCGGCCGTCGGGGGCTATCTCCTCCACACAGCACTTCTTCAGCTGGCGGACGTTGAGGGTGTAGGGATCCTGGAAGTCCTGGACCACGATCATGAAAGCATTGTCGGTGATCTGGGCAACCGCCTCGGGGAGGTTTACTCCGCAGGCGTCGGCACAGTCGAGCGCTTCCGCGACTTTGGTGAGGCGGTCATCGCTGGTGTCGGTGCCGATGAATGCCGAGGCACTCCACAGCTTCTCCAGCGCTTCACGGACAGCCAGGTCGGGGACGACGCGGTTGGTGACGTAGTCGAGGTAGTCCTCCACCTGGAGCAGCCGAGGGATCGGCACAAGGCCGAAGTCCCCGTCGTCGGGATGGCCCTGGGTGATCAAGTAGGTGACCGATCGGCAAGTCGGGAAGCAGCAGGGGACCGGGAAGAAGTCGTTGATGGTGAACCACTGCGGGAGCTGCTCGGTGATCGCGTGTAGGACGTCGGAGTTGGTGAGGCGGGTGAGCGGGTCGAATTCCACGTGACGGCCAGAGTGGGTGACCGGCTGGAAGGCGATCGAGCGGACCGCGGGGTGGCCGAGGCCCTGTCGAATGACCGGGCCGATCTCGTGCTCGTTGACGTGCTTCTCGATGGCGGCGACCAGAGTGACCGTCAGCCCAGCCTCAGCGCAGTTGTCCAGGGCCCGTTGCTTGATCTTACGGAGGTCTCGGCCGCGGATGGCGAGATGGGTTTCGGCGTCGAGGCCGTCGAACTGAAGGTAGACGTTGACTCGTCGACCGGGTCGATTACGTCGGCCGAGATCGGTCACGAAGCGCTTGTCCGAGGCGAGCCGGATCCCGTTGGTGTTGAGATTGACCGCGCTGATAGGTCGCTGCTGGGCAAGATCGACCATCGCGAGGATGTCCTTGTGGATGGTCGGCTCTCCGCCGGAGAGCATCACGACCTCGGGTTCCCCCTCGGCTGCGACGAAGGTATTCAGCATATTGGCGCACTGGTCGAGCGTGATCGAGTAGCCGTCAGCCTGGTGACCGGAGTCGGCGAAGCAGATCGGGCAGTCCAGATTGCAGCCGGTGTTGACCTCGATGATCCCGAGGCAGGCATGCTGCTTGTGCTCCGGGCACAGCCCGCAGTCGCTCGGGCAACCCGCCGACACCTCGGTCTGGAACTGCAGCGGGACAGTGCCGGGCTTGTTGAACCGCATGGAGTCCAGGTACATCTGCGCGTCGCCGTACACCCGCGCCTCGAACTCGCCGTGCTGGGCGCACCGCTTGCGCAAGAACACCTGATCATCGCGGACGTTCACCTCACCATCGACGACCACCTTGCAGACCGGGCAGATCGACCTGGTCAGCTCGACGAACACCTCGTCATGGGCAACTCTCATGCCACCACCGTAGGGACACGCCTCCGGCGTTACCGTGTCGACGCTTACAGTCAGCCAGCCGGAAGTTGATCTCCGGGCCAGCCGTGACGGGTGCGGATCCAACCGAACGAGGTTTGGCCTGATGTGCCGCCTCTACCAAACGTCTACCGGACCAAAACCCATCCCGCCTGATTCATGGATCTCACAGGCCCTCTTGAAACATGAGTGATCGAGCCGCTCGATATTCAGCGAATGAGCACATCCGACCAGATATTGAGTTCAGCCCTGCACGGGGAAGCCTTGCTCACGGCCAGGCGGCCAGAGCTTCGACCTTTGATTGATCAACTCGCTGAGCAGGCTCAAGGCCGCGACGACATCAGTATGGGAGTTTGCTGGCGTCATTGCTCGCTCTCGGTTTGCCGGTTCTGCTCGGCGGGGTGAGGACCGCGAGACGAAGATCAGAAGGTTTGGGAAGACGTGAGGGCCGGTTACCTGTGAGCCACCAGACGACTCGGAAGGAAGAAGACCGAACGCGAACGCCAGCACCAATGATCACCAACTACGGCTGACCCACTAGCGTCTGGGTTTTCTGGGTTGGGTTTCTGGGTTGGGTTTCTGGGTTGGGTTCCGCAAGAGACATGCATTACGAAACTGTGGTCCACCTAGGCAAATCGATCAAATTGCGGTATGCCTGAGACATAAAAGCGCCCCCGCGAGCGTGTCAGCGCTGGCCGAGGGCTAGGCGAAACTTCTACCGCTGTACGAGCCCGCCCAATGACCAAGTCACACGTCACCCCCGACTCACCGATATCGGTGGAGTTGATCAAATACAACCATCACCCAGGAGCCCGGCCAACCGTCGTGATCACTTGGCCTAGTCACGCCACCGAATGCACGCCTGCCAAGTTTGCG
>Ga0307415_100000515_pt1 | contig 16844 bp, 10 predicted proteins | sample DK1Cmetagenome_FD_204524 | JGI IMG/M metagenome (GOLD analysis project Ga0307415, IMG submission 204524) | Maize rhizosphere microbial communities from greenhouse at UC Davis, California, United States - DK15-C-2 | ecosystem: Host-associated > Plants > Roots > Rhizosphere > Soil | place: USA...
TCGCCAAGGTCTTCGACTCCGAGGAAGCCATGCTCGCGGGCCTCGAGAAAGGCGAGATCTCCAAAGGGCAGGTGATCGTGATTCGGTACGAGGGCCCGAAGGGTGGACCGGGCATGCCCGAGATGCTGACGCCGACCTCTGCGATCATGGGCGCCGGGTTGGGCGCGGACGTGGCGCTGATGACCGACGGGCGGTTCTCGGGCGGTTCGCACGGCTTTATCATTGGTCACATCACTCCGGAGGCGCAGGATGGGGGCCCGATTGCCCTCGTGCACGACGGCGATCGCATCGTCATCGACGCGGTGACGTGCGAGCTGCGACTCGACGTGAGCGACGCGGATCTCGCGGCGCGCCGCCAGGCCTGGAGCGCGCCTGCACCGAAGGCGACGAACGGAGTGCTCGGGAAGTACGTCCGCCTCGTGAAGTCGGCCTCGGAAGGCTGCACAACTGACTGACCGCGGGTAGGAGAAAGAAGTGCGAGCAGTAAAGTTCGTCGTTGCGATGTCCCTGGCGATGTCAATGGCCGTGTCCGCTGCCAACGTCTGGGAGGAAAAGCCGTTCATCCAGTGGACCGACAAGGATGTGGAGAAGGTGACCACCGACTCGCCGTGGGCCGGCAAGGCGTCGCTGACGCACGAGCGTGAGGGGGCGAACCTCGGTCCGGTTCCCGACTGGAAGCTGGTGATCAGCGTTCGCAGCGCACTCCCGATCAAGCAGGCGCTGCTGCGCAAGGAGCTCGGGTCAGGCGCGACGCCATCGTCCGAGCAGCATAGCGAACTGTCGAAGCCGGATGCCCGTTACATCCTCGCCATCAGCAACATCCCGCGCACGTATCTGCGGCAGCTTACCAAGTCGGCACAGATGGCGCAGCTTCGGCCGAAAGGCAAGCCAGCGATTTCCGCCACTGATGCGTCGGTGTTCCTGTTCGACAAAAACGGGAAGGTCGTTACGGAACCACCCCCTGGAGCGAAACCGCAGGCGTCAACGGCCGTTCAAATCGTGCCGGTCGCGCAGCGCGGTGGAGGCGGCGGAGGGTTCGGTGGAGGCGGCTTGGGAGGCGGATTTGGCGGCCAGCAGGACAATTCCGGCATCACCGCGACGCTTATTCTCGAGTTCCCGCGGACGGCCGCAATCACCGCAACCGACGGCGAGGTCGAACTCTGGACCGTGATTGGCGGCTACGCCGTGAAGAAAACCTTCAAGTTGAAGGACATGGTGTTCCAGGGGGCGTTGGCGTTCTAGCGGCGTCCCGATAGATCTTTCGTTCCATTCTTCCACCCACCCCCGGCCGAAAAGCGTTCGGTTCCAGCCATCGTGGCGTTGTTACATCAAAGATTCTGTGCGCAGGGGTTGATCCAGCGGATAGACTGCTAGCGGCTTTCACAGAATATTTTTGCGGTCCCGTTAGGAGACGACGATGGTTGCCGTTCCCCCCCGGCTGAACCCTGTCCGGATGTGTATTGCCCTGATTGCGGTTGTTGCCGCCGTCAGTGGCTACTCCATGCTGCCCGTCGAGGCGCAGTCAACAACTAGTGCGCTTCCGTTCGCCAGGAGCTTCCTCCTGACGGGAAATTACGCGGTCGTGGGCGTCGACCTGTTGCCGCAGGCCACGGATTGCGCAACGTTCGCGCCTGACTGCTACGCAAAGGGCAACATCACGGTCGACGTGTGTCCGACAACCGGGGCGCAGCCCGGGAGCTGCATACCCGCGGGAGCGGATGTCGTTGCCGCGTTCATGTATTGGGAAGCGATCTCCCTGGATCCGACCACGATGCCCCCGGCCAAGCTGCTGGGGCAGACCGTGACGAACGCCAAACGAAGCGACGTCACGTTACCGAGCGAAGCATCGTGTCTGAGTTCAGGCGGGGCGCTGAAGCTCAGCATGTTCTCGGCCGATGTGCTCCGGTTCTTCCCACTTCAGAAGGACCTGAACCAGCAGTCCACGGGCAGGCGGATCGTGACGGGGACGCACCAGGTTGCCCTGCCGGAAGTTGGAAACGGCAACCAGGCCCGGCAGGGCGCGGGCGCCAGCATCTTTTTCGTGTACCGGACAGCAAGCGACGCGTTACGCAAGATCGTGGTCTACGACGGCGCATACCTGCAGACTCCGGCCGGCACCGTGACGCGCCAGACGCTGCAGGGGTTCTATCAGTCTGCGACCGTCCCCCAGCCTTCCGCGTGGCTCACACACATCGTCGGCAGCGGCGCGAAGAACGAAACCGAGCGCATTAAGTTCAATGGCACCGCCAACGCGGACGTTGTCGCCACGGATCCGTTCCCGTTCCCGCTCGGCAACCAGGGTGGGAACGGCTCCGATCGTGCGTGGTCGAACCCGACCTATGACGTCAGCAGCAAGATGCAGCAGGCGAGCAGTCCTGTCAGCGGATTTGGTGAGACGGCCACAACCGAAGTCGATCACACGAACAACACTCCGTACGAGTGCCTGTCGTGGGCCGCGGTGATCTTCAGCACTGCCGTGAAGGACGTCGACGCCGATGGGCTGCCTGACGGACTGGAAGACGCGACGTCAACCCTCAAGGATCCCTATCCTGGTGATCCGGCCAACAACCAGGTTGGCACGGACCTCCCCCGGCTGAACGCGATGGGCGCCTCGTCGTCTCATAAAGACGTCTTCATCGAAATGAACGGGATGTGGACGCCAGGAGCGTCCTACGGCGCCGCCGAGGCCCCGTTCAGCACGATCCTCGACATCGACACCGTGACCGACAGCGCCGGACATAACCACCTGCCAACGCCAGCGGTCATCAAGCTGCTGGGTGACGCACTCATCAACGCGCCTACGCCGATTGCCCTGCACGTAGACGTAGGGGACACCGGGGATTACAAGGCGTTGGGTCCGGACTACAAAGTCAACATTGCCGATGCCTATCTCGTCCCGACAGCCGAGGCGCGCGGCGGCGAGCTGATTCGTGAGACGGCGTGCCTTTCAAATCTGCAGACCGAGAACCCGACGCAGCCCAATTCCATCGGTTGTCACTTTCCGAAATTCCCGGGCACTGTCGGGTGGAAGTTCGGCTTTCAGCATTACCGCGACCAGGCAGTCAACGGTGAGGATGGCCTTGAGCTGAACGCAACGCAAGAAGCCGAGTGCTACGTCGATGGATCGTACGGCAACGGACAAGGCACGGCGTGCCGGAGACGATTCGATCCGATTCGCGCCGACCTGTTCCATTACTTCTTGTACGCACACGCGATGGGAATCCCCAAGGGAAATCCCTGCCTGAACACAAGCGGCGTGGATGTGCCTTATCCGGTGAGCGGCACCGCGTCGTGCGGTTCGTTGACGAACAACCCCGATTTCCACGTGCCGAAGAGCTTTTCGGGCGTGGCCGACTTCCCCGGGGGCGGAGCGCTGATCACGCTTGGCTTGTGGGACATGACGAAGTTCGTCGGCTCGACATTCCTCCAGGCGTCGACGACGATGCACGAGCTCGGTCACAACTGGGAGCTCTCGCACGCGGGCAAGCCGCCGGTGTTCGGGAATGCCACGACGGCGACCGGTTACGAGGCGAACTGCAAGCCGAACTATCCCAGCATCATGAGCTATCTGTTCCAGGTGAACGGGCTGCTCGATCTAGCTGGAAATCCGCACATCGACTATTCACGTAAGGCGTATTACGACCTCGCGAACGGGACGACGAACCAGGTCCTTAACGAATCGGCGCTCTACGATGGCAACCAGGCCGGCACGTCCGGCCTCCCGCTGCCGGATGTGTCGCTCGCTGCGGCGTTCCGATACCGCACCGCGTGGTTCGTGCCGATCACTACTGGCAGCGTAGCGGAGGCAATCGGCATCCAGCCGTCAGGCAGATTCTGCGGCGGCGAGGCTTTCGGCACGACAGCCCCGGCTCCGAACCCGCCGATGGGCCGCTTCGACGGACCGAGCCTGGCGTCGGCTATCGATTGGAAGCTCGACGGTCTATCGAGCCCATCATCATCTGACGCGAACCTCGACGGCGCCATCACTGCCGCCTACGCTGGATACAACGATTGGTCAAACGTTCGGCTTGACCGGGTTGGCGGCAGCAAGAATCCGGAAGGGTACTCGCTGGGCCAAGGCGGCTTCGGCTACGGTCAGGGCGGCTTCGGCTTTGGCCCGGGCAACTTCGATTTCGGACAAGGTGGATTCGGCTTCGGTCAGGGTGGCTTTGGCTTCGGGCAAGGCGGGTTCGGCTTCGGCACCGGCGGATTCCAGCTCGGCGACGGCGCGTTTGGATTTGGCCAGGGTGGCTTTGGCTTCGGCCAGGGCGGATTCGGCTTCGGTCAGGGAGGGTTCGGATTCGGCCAGGGTGGCTTTGGCTTTGGCAGCGACCCCGACTTCGATCACACCAAGAAGATGGGGAACCTGCCGCCGTTGTCCGCTGCGGTGTGTGTCATCGGGGGAACAAATACAACGACTCCAGCAGTCAATTGCCCCACCGGAACCCAGGGTCCGCTTCACAGGAATCGCGTGACCTGGGCTCCGCCAAACGCCGGTAAGCCCGTTTCGTATCGTGTCTACCGCGCCCTCGGGTCGTCGATCAACGGCTCGAGCGTCGTCGAGCAGTTGTGCGGGATCACGGATATGCCGGCTTGCCCGTCGGGAACGTTCTTCGTGGACAACGAAGAACTGCCCAACGGCCAGGACTTCACCTACTTCGTGCGCGGGGTGCTGAACAGCTGCGACCCGGCGACTTCCCCGCAGCCCTGTCTGCCGGACGATTGCAACCCGACGCTCGAAACTTGCCTGAGCGGTCCGTCGAACTTCGTCACGCTTCCGGCCGAGAATACTCCGCCCGTCGCAGTCAACGACCCGTCGCAGGGCGTGACGTATGCCACGAATCCGAATTCCACACTGATCATTCCGGCGCCGGGAGTGCTCGGTCCTCTCAATCAGAACGACTCGGATGTCGACAGTCCGAAGGCACGGATCCGCGTGCTGGACTTTACCCAGCCGTCGAGCGGATCAGTCGTAGTGAGCGCCGACGGGTCGTTTACCTATACGTCGACCAACCAGAATCCGGGAACCGTGACGTTCACATACAGGGCAGACGATGGTTTCTGGCGGAAGACGAACATCCTGATGAGCAATCCGTCGAACTCGGCGACGGTGACCATCACGTTCGGCGGCTCGAAGAAGAAGTAGCGATTCGGCGAGTCTGCTGCCGCGCCTTACCCGGCGCGGCGGCGGGCTTCGGCAACCAGCCGGTCCTCGGTGGAGCTCCCGCGAATCTTCACGTACTCGCGGTACGACGCGGCGAATCCGCTGGTCTTCATCGCCTCGCGAACCTGCCCCTGATAGTAATAGACGACCGGCAGGTATCCGAACGAGGGTGACTCGTCGACCAGCACCGACAGGGCTTCGCCCTTTCGCCGAATGCACAAATCAAACTCGGAATCGGCGTCGAGAAACTGTTCGCCAGCGAGGTAGGCCTGGCCGAGGGCGAAATGCCCGAGCCAGGTATCCAGTCCGCCCTTGTTCGGGTCGTTGGCCTCGGTCAGCAACGCGATCGCCTCGCGTAGGTTGCCGTTCTTGAGCGCGATCTCGCCTTGAAGGATCTTTCCGTAGGTGTGGGGCTCGGCCGGCAACTCTTTGACGAGTGCCGCCGCAATCGGCTCGGCCTTCGCGGTATCGCCGGCGGCCACGAACACGCGCGCAGCCAGGAAACGAACCTCCATCGAGTTGCTGTTCTGCAGCGCCCTGGCGGCGGCGGTCGTCGCGCGTGCGGGCTCGTTGCGCAGCAGATGCGCCTGGCCGATGGAGATGTATTTGCGCGCCGCGCGCTCCGGAAATTCCGCCGCGAGGTCCGCCTTGGCGCCATCCTCGAAGATCCGAATCGCGTCCTGGTAGCGCCCTTCGTAAAGCGCCAGGTCGCCAAGTCCCGCCGACGACCAGGACGCTCCACGCGTCCCCAGCGTCGCCAGTTTCTGGTACGTCTGGGTGGCCTCGGCCGCAGACCCGCGGCCCAACTGAGCGAAGGCAAGGGCCAGCGTGGCAAAGTCGAACGGCTCCGTCACCGCCTTGGCTTCCTGCTCTGCAACCTGGAACTGACTGCCGTAGGCCGCATAAACCGCCAGATTGGCCCTGAACAGCGCGCGTTTGGGCACCAGTCGCACTGCCTGCCGCATGTCGGCGACAGCCTCTGTCAGCTTCCGCAGCTTCGAGAGGCATAGCGCCCGCTGATTCCGGGCGATGGCGTCGGCGGCGAACGTTTCGAGCATTCGCCCGTACTCCTCGACGCACCGCTGCGGATTGCCCTGGATGATGTACGCCACGCCGCGCGTGGCCAGGCTCTCGCGCCGGGTCATGCCGTCGAGGTGATTCAATGCCTGCTTGATGTATTCCTCGGCCTCCGGAATTCTGTCGAGATTGCGGGAGAGAATTGCCAGCCCCTGGTAACCCAATCCGCTCGTCTTGGGATCGAGATCGATGGCCGCGCGCAGGTTCTTGATCGCCTCGTCGTAATTGCCGTTCGATTGCGCTTCGAACGCCGCGGCGTAATAGCGCGCGACATCCAGGCGCGTCGCCGTCATCGTCCGCATCGCAAAGAGCTGGTCAGAATCTGATGTGGTATCACCCAGCGCCTTGCGGACGGCCGCGATCAGACGCGCTGTCTCTTCGAGTACCTGGTCCTTGCTCGACGCGCGCCGCGAGTCGTCGACGATGACTTCACCAGTGGCCACTCGTATAGCTTTGACGGCGATCCCGAAACCCGTCCCCTGGCGGCTGACCGAGCCGGCCAGCACCACGCCGAGTCCCTGGTTGGCAGCGACGAGCCGCGCCTCCTTCTCGTCGAGCCTGGGTGGCGGCTGTATACCGAACGTCGACTGAAGTCTCGTCCGGTCGTAGGCGTTGATGAACGCCGCGTCTTCCAATCCACGCCTGACGATCGGTTCGATGGTGCGGTCGAATGCCGGATCGCCGGTCGTGTTGTCGAAATCCGCGATCGCCACCAGCACCGGATCCCGTGCGGGCGGCGGAACCAGCGACTGCCAGTAGTACCACGTCCCGGCGACCGCGGCGAGCAGCACCGCGACGATACTGGCCATCAGCGGCAGGCCGATGGTTTTCCGGATAGCGATCTGATGACCGTTTTCGTCCAGTCGATCGAGCTGTGCGGCGACATCGGCAGACGTTTGAAACCGTTTGTCCGCTTCCGGTTCGACACAGCGCGCGATCAACGCAGCCAGGGGTGCCGGGATGTCCGGCGCCAGCGCCTGCAGCGGCGGAGGAGGCGCGCTCATCCGGCGCTGCAACTCCTCCACAGCCGCCGCGCCGGACGAAGCGCGGCGCTGGCCGAGCAGCGCGTCGTAGAGAATCAGCCCGAACGCGTAGACGTCCACGCGCTGATCGATGGCCTGTCCCCTGGCCTGCTCGGGCGCCATGTATTCGACCGTGCCGACGATGGAGCCAAGTGTGGTGGCGGCATGAAGCGAGGCGGCGCGTTTCAGCTGCTCCGCGCCGACACCCGCGCCCGGCTTCGACGCCGCACCGGCATCGCCCGTCGAATGCGCAATGCCGAAGTCCATGATCAGCGCCTCGCCCTCCTTGCTGATCATGATGTTCGCCGGCTTGAGATCGCGATGCACGACGCCGGCGCTGTGAGCGGCGACGAGTCCGCCGATGACCGACCGGGCGATCCCCAGCAGCTCCGGGATCGGACGCTTGCCGTCCTTCTTCAGAATCGAGGCGAGGTCGGTGCCCTCGACATACGACATCGTGATGTACTTGATGCCGTCGATGTCGCCGATGTCGTGAATGCGGACGACGTTCTTGTGCGTGACCTGGCGCGCGAGCAGCAGTTCACGCTTGAAGCGGCGGCCGACCTCCTCGGCGGTCGCCGGATCTTCCATCACCTCGGGGCGGATCACCTTGATCGCGACGGCAACGCCCAGCTCGGCGTCCCACGCCTGATACACCGCGCCCATGCCGCCGGCGCCGAGCAGCCGGATGATGTGGTACCGCGGACCAAATGACTGGCCGACTTCGAGCGGCCCGGCATTGTTGGTCCGTCTGGCGCGCCGGGCGCCTGCGGTGGCCGACGTCACAGCCGCCACCGTCATCGCATCGGCAGGGGTGTCGGATGCCGCAACCGTGAGCGCGTCGTCGGCCGGCACAAAACGCGTGACGTCCTCCGGCGCTTCCGACGGCGCCACGAATCGTGTGACGTCTTCGGCGGCGTCCCCAGCCGTCACGATGCGAGTGACGTCGTCCGCGGAGTCTTCCGGCCCCACAAAAGGCTTAACGTTGTCAGAAGGGACAGCGAACCGGGTGACCTCGTCGGACGAGTCGGCGGGGGAGGATGGTAACGGTGTGGGAAGTGGGGTATCTCCGAGGACCGTCAGGGAGTCTTCGTCACGCGGGCGGCCGCATTTCGGACAGCGAGCGACGCCCGGGGGGACGGAGCTGCCGCAGGACGCGCAGTTGGTTACCGACTGTGCGCCCGGCCAACCGCCAGGGTTGTGACCTGGTCCATCCATGGGCAATCTCTACCGAGCCGCTGCGATTATCGCAGAAGTGCACTCTTCGAACCGCTAGTGCAATCGATGACGGCCGCAGCCGGATTACCCGGGGGGAAGAGCCTACCAGCGCGGCTCGCTGCGCCGGCTGCCGCCGCCGCCACCGCGACCATATCCACCGCCACCGCCACCGCCACCGGACCGGGGCGTCTGCGGGCGCGCTTCGTTGACCGTGAGACGTCGGCCGCCGAAGGTCCGATCGTGCAGCTGCGACACGGCCGCCTGTGCGGCTTCGTCGGTGGCCATTTCCACGAAGGCGAACCCGCGCGCACGACCGGTTTCGCGGTCCCGCACGACGTTCACCGACTCGACGGCTCCGGCCTCGGCAAACAGCTCCTGGAGATCGTTTTCGTTCGTCTCGAACGGAATGTTGCCGACGTACAACTTGCGACTCATGACACTGACTCCTGCATCTCGTGGATGCGCTCGCGGTGCGCGATCAGTTGAGAAGACTTGGCCTGAGCGGGAATCGCTCGGCTAACCGGCATGCAGGAGATCTGAATCATCGGATCGGATGCAGAGGCGAGAAGCGGGCGGGCTAAGCTCTCAAACGTGAGGAGTATAACAGCTCACGCGGGGAGCCGATAGCGCCCGTCCGGCGTCCGCCGGAGGAATCCCTCCCGTTCCAGGCTGCCGAGCACGCGACGGCATTCGTCCAGCGACAGGTCGAACAGCCGCGCGGCCTGCTCTATTGTCGGCGAAAATCCCCGCATCTCGCTGAATTCCCCGCGCACGCGCGTCACCGCGTCCGGACGCCGGTAGTCGAGCGAGCGGATGGACAGCGCTTTCGGGGCGATCTCGAGAGCAGACGAAGGGGTGGTTTGACGTGGCTCTGCCATATCTCCTCCCGAACTCGAACGTGTCGTACTCGCTTCGACGTTACGCGCGCGCCGGGCGAGCGTCAATGTGTTTCCGGCACGAAATTGGACCGGCTGAAGCGCACGACGCGTCTCAGGAATAGAATGTTCCGATTCAAGGAGGCATGAATATGGCGATTCGGCTGGGGGATGAAGCCCCGGACTTTGCTGCGGACACGACTGAAGGACCGGTGAACTTCCATGAGTGGAAGAAAGGGAAGTGGGCGGTCCTCTTTTCTCACCCCAAAGATTTCACTCCGGTCTGCACCACCGAGCTGGGAGCAGTCGCGAAGCTCAAGAGTGAATTCGAGAAGCGCAACACCAAAGTGATCGGTCTCAGCGTCGATCCGCTGGAATCACATTCCCGGTGGGCGGGCGACATCAAGGACGTCACCGGCGCGGATCTGAACTTCCCGCTGATTGCCGACCCCGACAAGTCGATCGCCAACAAGTACGACATGATTCACCCGAACGCGAGCGACACGGCAACCGTCCGCTCGGTGTTCATCGTCGGCGCCGACAACAAGGTGAAGCTGACGCTGACCTATCCGGCAAGCACCGGCCGCAACTTCGCGGAACTGATCCGCGTCATCGACTCGCTGCAGCTGACCGCGCAGCACCAGGTCGCGACGCCCGCCGACTGGAAAGCCGGCGAGGACGTCATCATCGTTCCGGCGGTCTCCGACGAAGATGCGAAGAAGCGGTTCCCCGGATTCGTCGCCAAGAAGCCGTACCTCAGGGTGACGCCGCAGCCGAAGACGCCCGCCGCAGTCTCGTGAGTGGCTGGGTAGCTGGGTGGCCTGAGTAGCCTGGGCAAAAAACGCAGGCAACCCAGCCACCTAGACAACCCAGACAACCTAACGAAGCTCCGGCGGAAGCGGCGTCCCTGCAGCTGACCCGGCGATCGATCCGGGCGGCACGCCGAGAATGGCGCGCAGCGTGTCGCCCTCCATCACTTCCACCTCCAGCAGCTGCCGCGTGACCTTCTCGAGCATCTCGCGTTTGTCGGTCAGGATGGTCGTGGCGCGGGCATGCGCATCGGTCATGATTCGCTTGACCTCGGCGTCGATGAGGCGGGCCGTGTCCTCGGCGTAGTTCCCGCGTTCCGGCCCGATCTGGATGTCGAGGAATTTGTTGCGCTTGTGACCGTCGTAGTTGACGGCCCCCAGCGCATCGCTCATGCCCCACTCGGTCACCATCGCGCGGGCGATGTCCGTGGCGCGCTGCAGATCGTTCTGGGCGCCGGTGGAAATCTCGCCGAGCGCGAGTTCCTCCGCGGTCCGGCCGCCGAGCAGCACCGCCAGCTGATCGAGCAGATCCTGACGCTGCATCAGGTATCGATCCTCGAGCGGCAGCTGCATCGTGTAGCCGAGGGCGCCGAACCCTCGCTGCACGATCGAGATCTTGTGCACCGGATCCATCCCGGGGATGACCGTGGCGACAATGGCGTGCCCGGATTCGTGATAGGCGACGATCTCGCGCTCCTTCGAGCTCATGACGCGCTTCTTCTCGAGCCCGGCGATCAGCCGATCGATCGCTTCGTCGAAGTCCGACATCTCGACGGCGGTCTTGTCCTTGCGGGCGGCCAGCAGCGCCGCCTCGTTGACCAGATTGGCGAGGTCGGCGCCGGCGAAGCCGGCCGTGCGCGCGGCCACGACGCGAAGATCGACCGCCGGCGAGAGCTTGACGTTCCTGGTGTGGATGCGCAGGACTTCCTCGCGGCCCTTCACGTCCGGCTTGTCCACCAGGACCTGACGGTCGAAGCGGCCCGGGCGGAGCAGGGCGGGGTCCAGGACTTCCGGGCGGTTCGTGGCGGCCATGATGATGATCGCCTTCCGCGAGTCGAACCCATCCATCTCCGCGAGCAGCTGGTTGAGCGTCTGCTCGCGCTCCTCGTGCGATCCCATCGGGCTCTGTACACGCGCCCGTCCGAGCGCGTCCAGCTCGTCGATGAAGATGATGCACGGGGCCTTCTGCTCGGCCTGCGCGAACAGGTCGCGGACGCGGGCCGCGCCGACGCCGACGAACATCTCGACGAATTCCGAGCCGCTCAGGCTGAAGAACGGCACCTTGGCCTCGCCAGCGACCGCCCGTGCGAGCAACGTCTTGCCGGTGCCGGGCGGGCCGACGAGCAGCACGCCCTTCGGAATGCGTCCGCCAAGCGTCGTGTATTTCCGCGGATTCTTCAGGAACTCGACGATCTCCCTGAGCTCCTGCTCGGCTTCTTCGACGCCAGCCACGTCGGCGAAGCTGACCTTGACGTCGTCTTCGGCGAAGACGCGGTGCTTGCTGCGCGCGAAGGACATCACGCCGCCCTCGGCGCCACCGATACGGCGGAAGAAGAAGCTCCAGAGCGCGAACAGGATCAGCAGCGGGATCAGGTAGCTCAGGATCTCGGGCAGCCACCGGCTGACGAATTCGCCGGTGTATTTCACCCGCGCGGCGTCGAGTTCCTCGAGCAGTTTGGGGTCTTCGATGCGCGTGGTGTTGAACTTGTTCGAGCCGTCGCGCTCGGCCTTGAGCGTCCCGTGGATCGACTGCTCGCCGACGTAGACCTCGGCCACCTGCCCGCCGCGCACCGCCTGCTTGAAGTCGCTGTACGAAAGGGTTGTGCCGGCCGGCTGCAGGTACCACACGTTGGCCAGCGCCATCAGCATCAGGAACCCGAGCACATACCAGACGGCGCCTCCCGGCCGGCCCGTCGTGCCGAACGTGCGCCGATCGCCCGGCCGCTTGTCGCGCGGGTTCACGCCCGACGGATTTGGAAGATTCGCCATCCTATTGCTTTACTGCCGCCGTCTGCTTCCTGAGGAACGTGAGTGCATTGTCCCCCACGTCGACGACCACCTGGTCGCCCTCGCGGAATTCGCCCTCCAGAACGCGCAGGGCCAGCGGATCCAGGACCCGACGCTGAATCGTCCGCTTCAACGGACGAGCACCGTACATCGGATCGTAACCCTCGGAGACGATGAAGTCCTTGGCCGGCCCGGTGAGCTCGACATGGATCTTCCGCTCCTCGAGCCGCTTGAGCAGGCCGCGCACCTGGATGTCCACGATCGCCTTCATGTGCTCGATCCCGAGCGCGTGGAAGAAGATAATCTCGTCGATCCGGTTCAGGAACTCCGGCCGGAAGTGCTGGCGCAGCGCTTCGGTCACCTGGCGGCGCACGCCCTCGCCGAGATCCCCGGTGTGCTCCGCAATGAACTGGCTGCCGAGGTTGGACGTCATGATCACGACCACGTTCTTGAAGTCCACCGTGCGGCCTTTGCCGTCGGTGAGGCGGCCGTCGTCGAGCAGCTGCAGCAGGACGTTCAGCACTTCAGGGTGCGCCTTTTCGATCTCGTCGAACAGCACGACGGAGTAGGGGCGCCGGCGAACCGCCTCGGTCAGCTGTCCGGCTTCGTCATAGCCGACGTAGCCCGGAGGCGCGCCGATCATGCGCGACACGGTGTGCTTCTCCTGGTATTCCGACATATCGATGCGAACCATCGCGTGCTCGTCGTCGAACAGGAATTCGGCGAGCGCCCGCGCGAGCTCCGTCTTGCCGACGCCGGTCGGGCCGAGAAAGATGAAGCTGCCAAGCGGGCGGTTCGGATCCTGGAGGCCGGCGCGCGCCCGCCGGATCGCGTTGGCAACCGCGGTGATCGCCTCGTCCTGTCCGATCACGCGCTCATGGAGCCGTTCCTCCATGCGAATCAGCTTCTGGATTTCGCCTTCCATCAGACGGCTGACCGGGATGTTCGTCCATTTGCCGACGACCTCCGCGATGTCTTCTTCGTCGACTTCGAGCTTGAGCATGCGCGCGCCCGTCGGCTTCGACGCGCCCTCCTGGTCCTGCAGCGACTTTTCGAGCTGCGGAATCCGTCCGTACTGCAGCTCCGACGCTTTGGCGTAGTCGCCGGCGCGGACGGCAGCGTCCAGCTCCAGCCGCGCCTGTTCGAGCTGTTCCTTCAAATTGCTGCTGCCGCTGATCTCGTCCTTCTCCTGCTGCCACTGGGCCTGCAGCCGCGCCTCCTCTTCCTTGAGGTTGGCGAGCTCCTGTTCCAGGCGGGCGAGCCGTTCGACCGACGCCTTGTCCGTCTCTTTCCGCAGCGCCTCGCGTTCGATCTCGAGCTGCATCACACGCCGCCGCACTTCATCCAGTTCGGCGGGCATCGAGTCGATTTCCATCCGCAGCTTCGAGGCGGCCTCGTCCATCAGATCGATCGCCTTGTCGGGCAGGAAACGGTCGGAGATGTAGCGGTGCGACAACACCGCGGCCGCCACCAGCGCCGCATCCTTGAACTTCACCTGATGGTGAATCTCGTACCGCTCGCGCAGGCCGCGCAGGATGGAGATCGTGTCCTCGACGGTGGGCTCGCCGACGAGGACCGGCTGGAATCGCCGCTCCAGCGCGGCGTCCTTCTCGATGTGCTTGCGATATTCATCGAGCGTGGTGGCGCCGATGGTATGGAGCTCGCCGCGGGCCAGCATCGGCTTGAGCATCTGCGACGCGTCCATGGCGCCTTCGGCGGCGCCGGCACCCACCACCGTATGGAGCTCGTCGATGAACAGGACGATCCGGCCTTCTGATTCCGTGATTTCCTTCAGGACCGCCTTGAGCCGCTCCTCGAACTCGCCGCGATACTTCGCACCGGCCACCAGCGCGCCCATGTCGAGGGCGAAGATCTTCTTGTCCTTCAGCCCCTCGGGCACGTCGCCGCGGACGATCCGCTGCGCCAGCCCCTCGACGATCGCCGTCTTGCCGACGCCCGGTTCGCCGATCAGGACCGGGTTGTTCTTGGTGCGCCGTGACAACACCTGGATGACACGCCGGACCTCTTCATCCCGACCGATGACCGGATCGAGCTTGCCCTTGCGTGCGAGGTCGGTCAGGTCGCGGCCGTAGCGCGCCAGCGCCTCGTAGGTCGCCTCGGGATTCTGCGACGTCACCCGCTGGTTGCCGCGCACCTCGGTCATCGCCGTGTAGAGCGCGTCTTTGGTGGCTCCTGACCGCTGCAGCAGCTGCGCGGCGGGGGAGCGGCCTGCTTCGGTGGCGAGCGCGAGGAGCAAATGTTCGGTGCTGATGAAGTCGTCCTGAAGACGTTTGGCTTCCGCCTCCGCCGACGCAAAGATCAGGTTCATGCGCGGCGACAGGCGCAGATCCGCGCCGTAGGCCTGCGGCATGCTGTTCAGCAGCGCCCGGGCGTCGCCGGCGAAATTCCCCGGTTCGATATTCAGTTTCCGCAGGATCGATGGCACGATCCCGCCGGACTGCCCGGCGAGAGCGACGAGCAGATGTTCCGGCGTCACCTCCGCGTGATTCGCCTGGGTGGCGGCGTTCTGCGCGGTCACCACCGCTTCCTGAGCCTTCTCTGTGAGTCTGTTGATGTTCATAATCGTTTCGTACTAGGCCGCGCTGTGCGTGTTCGCGGCGCCGCCCGACAACTTGGCAAGCGCTTCGTAGTGCGCGCGCTCTTCCGCCGACAGCTGCACCGGCAACTGGACGTCGACGCGTCCGTACAAGTCACCCTTCTCGTGCGCCGTGCCGACGGTGGGCATGCCGAATCCTTTCAGCCGGAACACCTGCCCATTTTGCGTGAGCGGCGGAATGCGCAGCCGCGCCGGCCGGCCGGCAAGCGTCGGCACATCGGCCTCACCACCGAGGACGGCTGTCGTCACCGGCAGGGGCACTTTGACGTACAGGTCCCGCCCTTTGCGTTCGAACACCGAATGGGGCGCCAGCCGGATGCGCAAGTACAGATCGCCCGCCGCAGCGCCGCCAACGCCGTGCTCTCCCTCGCCGGAGACGCGAACGCGCGAACCGTCGCTCACGCCGGCGGGAATCCTGACGTCGACGGTGCGGGCCTGGCCATCGTGTTTCATCGCCAGGCGTCGCGTCGTGCCGTGGTACGCATCTTCGAGCGTGAGTTCGAGCTCGTGCTCGACGTCGCGGCCGGCCCGCTGCCGCGCGCGTCCGCCGCCCGGCCGGCCGCCACCCTCGAAACCGCCGCCACCGCCGCCGCCGCCGAAAAAAGTGGTGAAGAAGTCCGAGAACGGGTTGGCGTCCCCGAACATTTCCTCCATCTCTTCCTGCGTCATCGTCCGGTAGCCGCCCCCCGGCGCACCGCCGACGTTGACGTTCCACTGCGCGCCGAACGGACTTCCCGCGCCGCCGGCGGCGCCCGTCTGTTCGTACATGCGCCAGTTCGCGCCGAGCTCGTCGTACTTCTTCCGCTTGGCGGAATCGCCGAGGACTTCGTAGGCCTCGTTGATCTCCTTGAACTTCGCCTCCGCCGATTTGTCGCCCGGATTCACGTCCGGGTGATACTTCCGCGCCAGCTTCCGGAAGGCCTGCTTGATCTCCTTCTCGGAAGCGGTCTTGGCGACGCCCAGCGTGGAGTAGTAGTCCTTGAATTCCACGGTTTACAGTCCCACAGCTTCGGTGAGCCGGCGGATCTCGGTCAGCAATTGGCGCCGGCCGGCGCCGCTCGTCAGCGCGCTTTCGTCCATCAGCGGACGGATGCGTTGCATCGCTTCCGCCACGACGAGCAAACGCTGAACCCCTGCCAGGTTGATTCCCGACTCGTCGACCAGGCGCTTGATCAGCCGCAATCGTTCGAGCTCCTCGCGTGAGTACAGGCGCATGCTGCCAATCGTCCGCGAGGGCTGGACCAGTCCGAGGCGCTCGTACTTCCGCAGCGTCTGCGGATGCATTCCCAGCATCTCCGCGGCGACGCTGATGAAAAAGAGTTCCTGCTGAGTAGTCGATCGCGTTCCCATACGGCTCAACCTTGATACAACACGAGTATAGCCATTGATACGACTCGAATCAAGGTTGATGCCAGCCGGCAACCGCTGGTGCGATACCATCGGACTTGCCGCTTGGACATTTCCGCTTCCGATCTCATCACTATCGGCCTGCTCGTGGGTCTCGAAGGACTGCTCAGCGCCGACAACGCGCTGGTGATGGCGATCCTGGTGCTCGGGCTTCCCAAGCGGGAGCACAAGCAGGCGCTGCGATATGGCCTCCTCGGCGGCTTCGCCTTCCGGATCGCCGCCACGCTGCTGGCGACCTATCTGATTCGTATCGGCTGGGTGAAGCTGGTTGGCGGCCTGTATCTGATGTATCTGACCTACACGCATTTCTGGGGACGCGAGGAAGGGACCGATCGCCGGGTGGCGCCGCGGGCGAAGCCGTGGCTGGGCATGTCGCCATTCTGGGCCACCGTCGTCCGGGTTGAACTGATCAATCTCGCGTTTTCGGTCGATTCGATTCTGGTGGCGGTGGCCATGTCGCCAAAGCGGTGGGTGGTGATCAGCGGCGGCATTCTTGGCATCGTCGCCATGCGAGCCGTTGTCGGTCAGCTGATCGTCCTCGTCGAGCGTTACCCGGCGATGGTGGACGCCGCGTTCATCATCATCGCGTGGGTCGGCCTCAAGCTCGGAATCGACTATCTGCACGAGAGCGGCCGGATCGCGTTCGAA
>Ga0307415_100000516_pt1 | contig 16835 bp, 11 predicted proteins | sample DK1Cmetagenome_FD_204524 | JGI IMG/M metagenome (GOLD analysis project Ga0307415, IMG submission 204524) | Maize rhizosphere microbial communities from greenhouse at UC Davis, California, United States - DK15-C-2 | ecosystem: Host-associated > Plants > Roots > Rhizosphere > Soil | place: USA...
GACCAGCAGCGACCACCCGCGCGCTGAGCATGGCGCGGTAACGCCGGTCCGACCGATGCCGTGCTTCGCGCGACCCTCGCGGCCCCCCACTCCGGCGCGGCCTACCATGGCCGCATCTGCCACCGACGCAGGGGATGTGCCCGTGACCGATGAAGAGCTCCGCCAGCTGCTGCTCGACACCAAGGTGATCGCCGTCGTCGGTCTCTCCGCCAACCCCGACCGCCCCTCCAACCAGGTCGCCTGGTACCTCCACCACCAGGGCTACCGCCTGTTCGGGGTCAACCCCAGGTGCCCGGAGCCGGAGGTGTTCGGCGTGCCCATGCTGGCCTCCCTCGACCAGGTGCCCGAGCACATCGACCTCGTCGACGTCTTCCGCCGCCCCGAGCACACCCCCGACGTCGCCAGGGCCGCGGTCGCCGCCAGCGCCGGCGCCCTCTGGCTCCAGCTCGGCATCGCCAACCCCGAGGCCCGCGCCATCGCCGAGGAGGCCGGCCTGCGCTACGTCGAGGACCGCTGCCTCAAGGTCGAGCACGGCCGGCTGCTGGGCCGGTCTCGTCGAGACCGCTGACGACGGGTCGGTCGCTACGGTCGGCTACTCGTGGTGGTCGTCGTAGTCACCGTCGTGGACGTAGAGATAGAGGTAGAGGTAGAGGTAGAGGGCTTCGGTCTGGTGGTGGTCGGTGCAGCGGTCGGCTGCGGGCGGGTCGGATTTGGCGTTGAGGTCGGGGTCGGTGCGCCGCTCAAGGATGCCCTGGTCGTGAAGCTCGGGGTAGCGCCGCTGCCGGCCCCGTCGACCCGGCTCTCCCCGTTGGCCGTCAGGCCGGCGTCGGGGTCGTTCGTGGTCGGATCGACCATGCCAGCGCCCGGACCGGTCGCGGTAGGGCCGTTCTGGCCCTGGGGAACCGTGCTGCTCGAAGGACTGACCAGGTCCGCGTCGGCCAACTTGTCACACGCCGACCCGCAGCGGTCTCCCTGGCTGACTACGGCGAAGGCGCCCATGAAGAGCAGGGCGGCCATGACCGAGATCGCCGACACGCGAACGAGGCGACGGTCCCGCCAGCTCCGCCCCAGCCGAGGAGCGGCCTGTGCGGCCGGGCTCCGTGCCGGGCCAGGGCTGGACTCCCTCCCGCCGCTCCGGGCCGCGGGGGACGGGACGAGCTGCAGATGGCCGGCCGGGTCCCAGCTCGCCAGGGTCTGCGCGGGCATGGCCAGTGCGACCGACAGCTGGCGGATGGAGATGGGGCGCCTGAGCAGCGTCCGGTTGTGGTCGGGTGGCAGGGCGTGACCGCTTTCTCCCTGGCCGAGGAGCACGATCAGCGGACCGCGGTAGTAGCGGCGGACCTGCTCGCAGGCGGCCCACCGGTCCTGTGCGGGTACGTCGATCACCACCACATCGGTCGGTGGTCCTTTGGCCAGCTCGACGGGCAAGCTGATCACGTTGACATGGCGTCGCTCGCCGAGCAGGGCGAGCAACTCGGCGCCCAGTCGCACGCTCCGGTACAGGAAGGTCACGCTCTGCGGTACGTCTGTTCCCGGCATCCCAGATCTCTCTGCTGGTCCGAACGTCAGGAGTCCAATGGCACCAGGCGGTGACGACGCCAACGCCACCGGGCGGGGGAGAGGACTGAAGCGTTCGCGCCGGGGCGTGAACCGCCTGACCTAAGAGCGCGTCTAGAGATCGGGGCGTTACAACGCACCCCGAGCGTCCAGCGGAACACCGGCCGCAGATGCGTGCGAGATGGATCGGCCCCTGGTGGCGCCGCAGTCAGTCAGCAGCGTCGTGGTGAGCAGCACCCGACCCAGGGCCAGCCAGGCCGCACCGTAGTAGGTGGGTGCCTGGCGATCCAGGTGTTCGGCATGGTCCAGAAGAAGCCGCGCAGTCCTCGGGTCGCCGCCGGCCGTGGCCACCGCGCTGGCGGCAACGTCCGCCAGCGGATGCCCGTAGGCGACCAGCTCCCGCCCGCGCAGGTCGTACTCGGCGGCGACGCGCCCGGGCTGGTGCGGCAGGAGCCGTCCAGCGGAGACGGCGAGGCCACGGCTCGTCCCCGCGCAGTCCGCGACCAGACGCAGGAGAAGCCGTGGAGCGTCGAAGCCGTACCGTGGCCTGCCCCTGATGCCCTCCGGCGAGGGGACCGGGCGGAGGGCGCCGTCCTGGTCCAGCAGCGCCCAGTCGGGCGGAAGGGACGGTGGGTCATCGGTGAGCCGGCCAACGAGCTGCTTGCTCGATCGCACCAGCGCTCGCCACCTCGGATCCCCGGTGGCCGCTTCGAGGCTCCTGAAGGCGCTGGGCGCGAAGTAGCTCGGGTTGATGACGTACGGGCTGGATCGCGCCCACGGGCCGGCGACGAGCACCCGGGCGCCCTCGAGGAGGACGACGGTCTCCCCGTCGAGAATCGACCGGGCTATGCGCCGGCCTTCGTCCAGGTACCGCGGCTGGTGGAACCGCCAACCGGCGAGGACGAGGGCATGGGCGGCATCCACGTCGGCATCGCTGGCCGAGTTGCGGTCGGGCACCCGACCCTCCAACCAGCGCCACGAAAGCAGACCGTCCTCGCGCTGCAGATGAACCTTGGCCCAGTTCCACGCCTGCTCGAACCGCGGCTGGTCGCCGATGGCGACCGCCAGCAGCATCGCATAGGCCTGCCCCTCGCTCACCGTGTCGCCGCCCTGATCGCGCCGGACAACGCGACCGTCAGGGTCCATGTACCGGTCGAGGAAGCGGTCGGCGGCGACCCGGGCCAGCGCCTCGGCGTTCGGCTCGGGAGTTGGCGCGTCACGCGGCAGCAGCATAATGGCGATCATGGTGGCCGCTGCGATGAGTGCGATGGCGCCTATGACGAGCCTGCGACGGCCTGAGCCAGCTCCCCTCCAAAGCTGAGCGAGCCAACGGCCAGCGTGAGCCGCGGTCATGCGGCTGACCGGCCATGCCCCTGGTCGGCGCCGGCCTGGTCGGCGACCCCCCCGGACCGCCGCAGGGCAGGGCCGGCGCCGCTCAGGAGCACGCACATGTGCAGGGCGGCGAACGCGACGTTGTTGAGCGTGGCCGGGCTGCGGTCGCGCAGCAGGCCGACGCATGCGCTCGCGCCCAAGACTCCGATGGCGATCAACGCTGGCAGCACGGCGCCGATCTGACGTCCGGCCCGTCCCCGTTTGGGTGTCACGACGAAGCGTCCGGGGCGCCGGAGCAATGCCCTTAGGCTGGCATGGATGTGCAGCCAGAAGCTGGCGGCGGTCAACGCGAACGCCGCGAACGTGTACATGCCGGCTCCTGCCAGCACGACGGTAAGCAGGGAGGCGGTGAAGTAAGGCGCGAAGTGCAGCAGGAACTGGTCGGCGGACGCGCTCGCCAACGGCTGGGCCCCGGTCAGGATTCGGACGACCGGCAGCAGCATGTAGATGAGCACGCTCCAACCGGACAGGAAGAACATCGCCGACAGCACGTACTGGGCGCGCAGCCGCCAAGGCAGCCTGGCACGGAGAGCGGCGGGCAGGGCTGACAGGCAGCCCCGAGCCCAGCGGTGCTGCTGGCTGACGTAGGCGGCCATGTCCTCTGGTCCCAAGCCCCGGGCGAGCACTTCCGACACGTACCGGCTCCGCCAGCCAAGGGCGTGGAGGCGGATCGAGAGCTCGAAGTCCTCGGTGAGCGAGTTCTCCGGGAAGCCGCCGACGTGTTCCAGGGCGGACCGTCGGAACAGCACGTTGGTCCCGCAGCAGAACATCGCACCCAGACGGTCCTTGCCCCGGGCGATGGCGCCGAAGAACAGGGCCTGCTGAGCCCAGGCGGCGGCCGGAAGCCCTCCCTTGTTGGCGTTGGCGTAGTACTGGGGCGTCTGCACGAACGCCATGCGCGAATCCGCCACCAGATAGCCGAGGGTGGCCTCGAGGAAGGCCGGGTCGGGCACGTGGTCACAGTCGAACACGGCGACGGCGGGTGCGCTCGTGAGTCGTAGGGCATGGTTCAAGTTGCCGGCCTTGGCGCCGGTGCGTGTTACCCGCCGAATGTAGGTGGCCCGGTAGCGAGCCGCGAGCGCCTCCATCTGCGGGCTGTCGCCGTCGTCGAGGAGGGCGACCCGGACCCGGGCGCCACGCATCCGCACGGCAGCCGCGATAGTGGGCTCCACCACGTCGACCGGCTCACCGTAGACGGGCACGAGGACGTCGACGTCGACCATCTGAGCCGGCCGGACGGCCCCGCGCCGGGATCGCTCGTCGGCACAGGTCCACCAGAAGCCGGCAGCCTGGATCAGGTTGAACAGCTCGGCAACGATCAGCATGCCGTAGAGGGCGCGGTTGCCGATGCGCTGCGGTGCCAGGAGCCAGCTGAAGTACCAGAGAGACAGTGGCGCGTTGACAATCAGCAGGAGCCAGACCCGAGTGCCGGTCGGACGAGCGAGCCGCTGGGACTCGCTGCTGATGTCGAGCAGCCGCGGGTCGTCGGTCGATGGATTCACTGGAACTCCCAGACCTCCACGTTCGGCCGGCGGAACTCCCCGGCGGGGCGACCGTGCTCCGAGAGCTGGTGGAGCGCGTTCCCAATCTCGGCCGCCGAGTTCGGCTCGTCGAGGAAGCTCCCGACCACGAAGACGCGGTGCCCGTACTGCGGCAGGCTCAGACCGGCGCTAAGCGGCGTCGCGTCGAGGTCGGCCGCGTAGTAGTCCACCACCGGCCCGATGAACTCCGGCTCGTAGACGACCACATCGCCCGGTCGTGCCCTGGCCGCGACCAGCGCCAGGGCTCCTCTGAAGTCGTAGAGGCGAGGGTTGGCGCCGTTGAGCTGCTGGTCGGCCAGCCCGACGGCCAGGGTCACGACGACCAGGGCCACGATGAGCCTCCGTGGGCCACGGTTCTCCGTGCTGCTGGCAAGGCGCGCCATGAGCAGCAGGCCGACGGGAACCGCACCCACGAAATAGCGGAGCTCGAACAGATTCCGCTGCACCAGGCCCACCCCGAAGAGGGCCAACGCCGGGACGGCCGCGACGGACAGCAGCAGCATCGACATCGCCGAGTAGCCGCGGCCCAGGAGGACCAGCAGCAGGAGCATGCCAAGCGGCCACATGGCGACGATCTGGGCCATGGTGGTGTCGGCGTGGTACCCCCATAGGCCCCAGATCACGTTGGCGATGAACGCGTAGACCGACAGCTGGGACTGGTGCTGGGTCGCGCCGAGACCGGCCTGGGCCGGCAGGTTGAGCCCCGCACTATGGTCAATGTAGGACTGCAGCTGGCTCTCGAACACCGGCCGCAACGGCACGAGCAGGAGCACGATGACCACCATGGAGGCGGCCCAGCCGAGGCCGAGACGCCACCGGTTCCCGCGCCGCTGCCAGAACGAAATCACGAACGCGGCCTGCTGGACGGCCACCTGGAGGATGGCGAAGTACTGGGTCCAGATCATCGCGGCCGTGGCGATGCCGTAGACGGCCCAGGCCCCTGGCCGTCGTCCGGCCCGTAGCACCCGAACCTGCGCCCAGACGGCGATGAGCGAGAACAGCATGAACATTGCATACATCCGCGCTTCCTGGGCGTACCAGATGGCGATGGGCGCGACCGTTCCGAACGTCGCCGCGACCAGGCCGACCCGCCGGTTGTACAGGTCCCGGCCGGCGCCGTAGAGCGCCGGGATGAGCAGCGTGCCGGCGACAATCGACGGCATCCTGACCGCCAGCTCACCCGTGCCGAGCAGCCGGACGGTGACCCAGAGCGCGGCATGGTGCAGGGGCGGGTGAACGTCCTGCGCCAGCCGGGCGATCATCTCGTTGAATGGCAGCTGGGCCTGCTCGATGCTGATCGCCTCGTCGAGCCAGATGCTTCTGGTCACCAGCAGGCGGAGGCCGAACCCGATGACGACGAGCACCAGCACGGCAGTCAGGTCGGACCGGGCGGTGGTGCGCGGCTTGGCCGGGACGGTGCTCACCTCGCCGTCCATGGTTCCGGCACCAGGCTCAGGCTGCCGAAGCCGTCCAGTTCGTCGGTGATCCCATGGTTGAGCAGCAGGCGCAGCAGCCGGAAGCCCTCGGCCGCCCGAGCGATCTCGGCATGTACGGCGCTCGGGCTCGCCGGCTGCCCATCGAGGCCACTGCGCACCGTGGTGGCGAGGGTTGCCGGGTCGGTATTGACGCAAACTGCGGGCTGCTGGAGGCGGCGCGCCAGTCCGGCCAGCTTCGATTCACGGGTGACGGCGACGACGGGGGCCCCGGCCGCCGCGGCGGCGATCATGGCATAGGAGCTGAGGCAGATCGCCAGACGGGTGCCGGCGAGCCGCACTCGGGCGTCGACAACGTTGGCTGGCGGCGCGGTCACCTCGACTCGGCCCTCCAACCGGTCGGCGACCGCCGATGCCAGGGCGCTGCTCCGGGTCGTCGGATCACCGTCTCGCCACGTCTGCAGTTCCATCTTCATCCCGCAGGCGAGCAGCGGACGAAGCCCGGTGGCGAGTCGATCGGCCAGGCTGCTGTCTCCAGGGACGTGGTCCAAGGCGACCACGACACCCTCGCGGTCCCTCGGGGCCAGAGGCGCCTGGTCGACCAGCGTCCATGCCGGGTCGGCCCCGACCCGGAAGGGGATCGGCGCCCCGATGGCAGCCAGCTTGTGTGCCGACTCCTCGTCGCGGAGCACGAGCAGGTCGGCACGGCGGACGAGCGCGCGGGCGAGCCACCGGGCGCGGGCGTCCGGCAGCGTCCCGGCCCCGACTCCGAGCATGGCCACCGGCTTGCCGGTGGCTTGGCCGCCACTGGCAAACAGCAGGGCCCCGGTGAGGGGGTCGTGTGCGGGTCGACCGGTCGAAGGGTGCAGCGTGGTGAACACCGTTCCCCCCGAGAGCACGACCGCATCCGCGTCCAGCACCGCTCGTCGAAGGCCGCGCCGGCCTCGCGCTCGTGGGACCCGGACGCCGTCGGTTGCGATGGCCACCGACGGCCCACCGCCGAGGGTGGCGATGCGCCACTCCGGCAGGGCGCTGTGGAACGCAGTCAGCAAGGTCTCATCAACGCTGTCCTGCACGGAGGCTCCGGCGAGGAGCACGGTTGGCATCGAGATCTCCTTGTGGATCGCCAAGCGGTGGGGGATCCGCTGGGCCACGCGACCGCCGTGAGCCGGCATATGCGCACCATGCCAATCGACTGCGCGTGCACATCACTCCGGCGGCGGTGGAGCGGGGGGTGTGCAGTTCGCGGACATGGCCGGTCAACTTTACCGTGTGCTTGAACCGGGCTCGAACCACAGCTTGCCTGGCCTGGCGCTCACCGCCTCCAGGTACACACGCTCCTGCTGCCACGCCACCGTGTCCCAGTGGAAGCGCCGCACGAACCGCCGCCCCGCCTCGCCCATGGCATGGCAACGCACAGGCGCCATTACCAGCTGGAGCATCGCAGCCGCGTAGGCCTCGACGTCGAAGGCGGGCACGAGGACACCGCCGTCGGGAGCGAGCACCTCCCGCAGGGCGGGAATGTCAAAGGCGAGGACGGGAGTGCCGCTCGCCTGGGCTTCCAGCGAGACAAGGGAAGAGGTTTCGAACCGGGACGGTACGCAGACAAGCCTGGCCCGGGTCAGGAGCTCTGACCTCGCCGCGCTGTCGACTGCCCCCGGCAGCCGTATTCGATCGCTCAAGCCGAGCTCCTCGGCCAGTCGCCGCACCCGCTCCCGGTCACGCCCATCACCCGCGATCACCAGATTGGCGTCGACCGACGATGCGATCTTGGCGAACGCCCGCAGCAGCAGGTCGATGCCCTTGGCCTCCAGCTCCATGCGGCCGAGGAAGACAAGGTCCGTCCTATTCAGCCCGTTGGCCGAGACATCCTGAGGTTCCACGCCGTTCGGGATGACCCTGACGTCGGCTGCCGGGTTGAGGGCCTGCAGCCGCGCGGCGATTCCTGAGGACACCGCGATGAGTCGCCGGTGCGTCCTTACGCCCCACTGTTCGACGAGGAAGAACGGCAGTTTGTACTGACGCGACTTCTGCCGAGCCCAGAGCCACTGCACCATGCCCACAACGGGACGGCGGGTCCATAGGGGCACCAGCGCCGTCGACATCGGCGGCGTGAAGTCCTCCACGACGAGGTCGCTGGGATAGCGCCGCATGGCGAGCGGCAGGCACAGCAGGTAGCTGATGATCCTCCCGAAATAGCTATACGGAATGCCGACCTGGACGTAGCGGATCCCTTCCTCGACCCGCTCCCGGGCGCCCTTGTAGTTCAACGTCACGACCGTGACCTGGTGCCGTTGGGCGAGCCGTCGGTTGACCTCGAAGGTGCGGACCGCGCCCCCGCCGCTGCCTGGGAACCGGTGATCGTCGAAGGCGAGATGGAGGATCTGCAGTGGCTTCGTCTCGTTGGAGCAGGAGCGGTCCTCCGGGGCGGCGGGCTGCCACACCGGCTCCTCGTCGGCTCGACGGGGCCGGATGACCCTCAAGGCGGAGACGAGCAGCACGAGCCCGGCTGCCGAGCACCACGCCACCGGCGAATGCCGGAGCAGCAGGAGCACTGCTGCCGTCAACGCCACGGTCGCGGTCGTGCCAAGCGGCTTGCCGACGTGCAACCGCGGCGTCGTGCCCTTGAGGAGGAGGGCGAGCATGCAGCCGCTCCCGGCCGCCGCGCCGAGCGCCAGCCCCTTGATCCCACCCAACCTCAGGCCGGCGACGATCGTCCCGGCATGGAGGGTAAGCCCTGTCGCCAGCAGGGAGGCCGCCACGCCGAACCGTCGTCCGGCCAGGTAGACGATTGCCGTGAGGTAGACCGCGCTGAGGAGCACACCGGTCGTCGTGGTGGTCGGCAGGAGTGCCGAGATCCCACCGTAGCTAGAGGGGAACAGCAGGTCGATGACGGCTTGGGGCATGGTCGCGATGACCAATGCCACCGGCACCGTGGTGCGAAGGAAGAAGTCCGTCGAGGTACGCAGCGCGGGTCGTGACTGGGCATGGGATGCGCTCAGCTCCGGGAAGACCGCGGTGGCGAGCGCGATGGTCAGCGGCAATGGGATGCGGCCGAGGATCGTGCTCACCTGGTATCGGGCGAGGTCGACGCCCGGCTCGACCAGGACGCCGGCCAGCAGGACGTCGAGGTTGACGAAGACGACGATGCCGGCCTGGATGCCGAGCAGCCACCCGGCGCGGCGCCAGAGGTCGCGGCGACGAAGCAGGGCGCCGCACCAGCGGAGGTCTCCGCGCATCACCAGCGCTCCCCCCGAGATCACCACCAGCGAGCTCAGGCCGAATCCGGCCAGCGCTCCCGTCGCGCCCGCTCCGGCCAGGACGAACGACAGGCCGAAGGCGACCTTCACGGTGACCTCGCCGACCAGGAAGGCCGCCAGGAGCGAGAAGCGCTCCAGCCCTTGCAGGTAGCCGGCCGAGATGGCCGCGCAGAAGATGAAGGCGGCGCTGACGCTGAGCAGGAGCCGCGTCGGTCCCGAGGAGAAGTGTCCGGCAACAGCGAAGACGATGCCCGCCGCGACGAGTCCTTGGAGGCCGCCGAGGAGGGCCGCGAAGGAGATGCTGGCGCGCCGCCCGAGGGCGTTCTCCGGCGCCTCGGCGATGCCCTGGGCGATCAGCCAGGGAAGCCACGCGCCGGCGATGGTGCCGCACACGGTGAGCATCACCTGCCCGCTGACGAACACTGAGTACGCGTGCGCCGGGAGCAGCCAGGTGAGGCTGGTCGAGTATCCGTAGTTCATGGCGCCGACGAGCACGGCCGCCAGCGTCAACCAGCCAGCTCCCCGCACCAGCCTGCTCTGGGTGGACGCTGGTGGCCGGTGCGGGGCCTCAGGGGGCCGCGTGCCGATCACGTGGCGTCTCCGTCCCGGTGGAGGCGAGCTCGGCCCGCAGGGCGATATCCGGATGCAGACCCGACCCGACGAGAAGGTTGTAGCCGCCGGCTGGCGCCATGGTGATTACCGCACCAGACAGGTCGAGCCGGTCGAGGGCCGCGCCAATGTCGCGCTCGTCGACCCCGTGCAGGATCAGTCGAGCGGTGTCGCCTTGCACAGACCACAGGTCCGTGCGGCGCAGGCGGCCTGTCAGCTCCCCCAGGCGTCGAGCCGGTGCCGCCGCGATCTCGACCAGACAGGCGGCATCGTTGCTGATCCGCCGCCTGTCGGGTCGCCGTCGGCTGCGCTGTGCCCGGTCGGCCACGATGATGCCGGCGAGGCGTTGAGCGCTCTCCTCCCAGTCGAACCTCGCTGCCCAGGCTCGGCAGCGGACCGCCCAGGCGTGGGCCTCGTCGGGCTCGGATAGCGTTGCCAGGGCACGTGCGACACATGCGCCAAGGTCGGCAGCTGGGTCCAGGAGCCAGCCGGTGATCCCGTCTCGAACCGAGTCGCGCAACCCGGGAACGCGGAAGGCGACCGCAGGAACACCATGAGCGTTGGCTTCCAGCACGCCGATGCCCCAGCCCTCGCCCATGGACGGGTTGACGGTCAGCCAGGCCGATCCCAGCAGCCGCTCCTTGTCCTCTGTCGACACGTGGCCCAGGAAGCGGACGATGTCGTCCACCGCCAGGTCCCTGGCCAGCTTCACAAGCCGCGGCCGGTCGGGGCCGTCGCCGGCGATCTCGATGGTGAGCCCGGGAACGCGCCGGCGCAGCTCGGGGGCCGCATGCACCAGCAGGTCCATGCGCTTGTGGGCCGCCAGCCGGCCGACACAGCCGATGAGCGGGGAGGGTGACCGCCGACGGCGGTCGAGCCGGGCCGGCGAGGGAGCTCCGTTGGGCACGATGAAGATCGGTCCGCGTAGGCCCAGCGTAGCCCGCACGGCCGCACGGGTCGACGGGGACACGACCGCCATGGGCCGCCGCCCGTACAGCAGCCGTGACCAGCGGCCCTCGAGCTCGCGGCCGAGCACCCGCAGCGGCCAACCGAAGTGGACGCCGAACTGCTCCTGGTGGACGTGGTGGATGACACAGACCACGGAGGTGCCCCGGCGCACGAATGCCGGCGAGAAGAACGGGATGCCGTTCTGGCAGTCGACCACGGCGTCGAAGTGCCGACGGTTGCCGGCCAGGAACGCCGCCGCATGGGCGTACAGCGAGTAGGTGCCACCCCGGCGGTCGACCCGCACGCCGTCGACCAGCGTCCGGGCCGGAGCACCGCTCGGACGGGAGGTCAGCAGGGTCACCTGGGCGCCGGCGGCGGCAAAGCGGCGGGCGATCTCCCAGCAGTAGACCTCGGCGCCACCGGCCAGCGGATGGACAGGGTCCCGCCAGTTGAGAAACAGCACCCTGGCTCCGGCCAAGCCGGCGATCGAGTCGGGCTGCAGCATTCCTCTCAATGGCCGTCCGGAGCCGTCGCGAGGGCCGGGGGCGCGAGCACCAGGTCGGGCGCACCCGCCGGTCGCGGGGCCGGCTGCACGGGCAGGACGAGATGGTGCGCCCACAGGCGCAAGGAGGAGGCGAGCATCTGCTTGGAGTCGTGGAGGACGCGCAGGCGGGAACCCTCCCGGTCGATCCAGATCGTCGGGACCTCGACGATGCGGAAGTTCAGCGCCCGGGTGAGCAGCAGTAGGTCCACGTCGAAGAGGAAGTCGCGGGAGGAGAGCAGGGGAAGCACCGCCTCGACGACCTCGCGCCGGAGCACCTTGGCGCCGCACTGCGTGTCCCGGTACGGCAGGCCGAACAACTGACGCACCCAGAAGGCGAAGGCGGCACTGGCCAGCCGCCGGCTCAGTGGACGGGGTGCCGGCACGAGGGCGGCCGGATGCCAGCGGGAGGCGATGGCGCCGTCGGCCTGTGCGGCGGCCTCGGCCAGGCGGAGCAGCTCGGTCGGCGGAGTCGCGCAGTCGGCATCGACGAACCCGATCAGCTCGGCGCGGGCGCGGCGGAACGTCTCGGTGATCACCCCGCCCTTGCCGAGGCGGTGATATTCGTGCAGCTCCACCCGGGGGTCTTCGGCGGCGTGGGCGCGGACGATCTCGGCGGTCCGGTCGCGGCAGTTGTCGAGGGCGACCAGGAACCTGATGTCGTGGCCGGAGCACATCGAGCGGTAGACGGTCAGGGTGCGGTCGATCCGGTGCTCTTCGTCGTGGGCCGGGATGACGACGTCGAGGTCCAAGCAAACGCCTCCTGCATGCCAAGGCGAGGCCGCGGGGCTCGGCGGCACGGTGGGGGATTTCCGCCATCGCGACTACTAGAGCGTCAGCGGCATCTGTCGCGTTACACCGCACCTGGCGTGGGACCGCCCGTTCTGCGGCCGCGGAAATGACGAGTTGCTCGGCTATCGCCGGGCGTGGTACGCATCGGGTCCCCCAGCTGGTTTGCCCGCCTGTCCCCAACTCCCCGGAGGTCGCCTTGCGGAGCGTTGCCCCGATCGCCGTCTCCGTGCTGTTGGCCCTCCTGGTTGCGGCCTCCGAGCCGCGCCACCGGACCGCCGCGACGGTCTACGACGGCCCTGCCGCCGCTGCGGTCACGGCGACGCCCGATCCCCGCCCGATGCCCCGCAGGACCTTGGCGCCGACCACCACGTCGCTGCCGCCCAGGTGGCGGGCCTCGTCCACGGTGTCCACGACCACCACCACCACGCACGAACGGCGCCGGGGGATCCTCTGGGGGATCGGCGACCAGTTGAGCAGCGCCGTCAGCACGCGCATCTACCGGGACGCGCCCGTGAACATGGTGACCGCCTGGTACAACGGCCCGGGAGACCTGGGCTGGATGAGCGGCTACCAGAAGGGCTCCACAATGTCGGACCTGTACGGCCGGGGGAAGGCCATCGAGTTGATCATCTGGCTGGGGAACCAGACCGACTACGCGATCAGCCCGCAATTCCTCGAGGACGCCGGGGTGCTGGCGCGGACCTTCAGGGGCAACGGGCCGCATCACGGGCGGCTGTACGTGGTCCTGTTCAGCGAGCTGGAGACCTACTCCTCCGACCCCGGCTACTTCGCCAACCTGAAGCGCGCCTACCGCCAGGCCATGGCCGTCTTCCACCGGGAGAATGCCAATGCCCGGGTCGCGCTGGGCCTGGGCGGGTACGCCTGGGGGTCAACACCCGACCGGGACCTCAGCTTTTGGGACGACGCGATCAGGGCGAGCGACTTCACGGCGGTCCAGGCGATGCAGGCCTGTGACAGTAAGCGGGACGGCCAGAGCGTCCTCGTCCCGCAGATCCGCAGCTCGGTGCGGCAGCTTGGCACCTACGGCAAGCCGGTCATGATCTCCCACTTCAAGCTCTGGGGTGATCCCGGCTGCCAGGCGGCGGCCTTCGGCAAGTTCATGCGCACGGTCTTCACCGACAGCTCCGTCTCCGCACTCACCGACGACAACCTGTTCGCCTGGAACTTCATGGACGACCACTACATCAACGATCCCGGGCCGACCCACGAAACCGCCAAGCGCCTGCTCGCGGTCTACGCGAGACGCTGACGCCGATCGGCCGCCCGACCTTCGGCAGCCGCCGCAACCTGAGGACGGCCCGTCCGGGCCGGTAGCGGGGCGGACGGCCGGGTCCGGCGGATGGCGTGGTGCCGAGATGGAGTCCCTTGACCATCATCCGGTACAGGGATCGCGCCGCCAGCGACGCCACCGGGAGGAGGTCGTCGGGGTCCAGCCAGCCCAGTTCGAGGTCCGCGGTCTGGCGGATCGACGACCACCACCCGGCCAGGGTGAGCCTGCCCTGGCGGCGGAGGGCGAGCGCCGCCAGCACGTCGAACTGCTCGGCCATGAACATCCGCCCGTCCGGTGGAGCGTCTCCCGGCACCGTCCGGCCGGTCAGGTCCAGGTGCATCGCCCGGACGACGTCGACGCCGTGGCGGTTGACGAAGAGGCGGAACTGAGCGCCGACACGAGGGTTGAAGTCCAGCAGCTTGTACTGGCCGTCGCGGTGGTCGAGCCGCCAGTCCATGTCGAGGATCCCGCGGTACCCGAGGCGGCGAAACAGCGCCTTGGCCTGATGGAGCAGGAGAGGGTTGGACCGGCAGACACCAAGGGTCGTCCCGCCCGCCGTGGGCGGATAGGAGCGGAGCTTCACCCCGGTGAACCCAACCAGGCACTCGGATCGCTTGTCGCAGTAGCCATGGACGATCCAGTCCTCCCCCTCAGGGATGTACTCCTGCAGCAGGGCTGTTCCTGCCTGCAAGCGCTCAACGCGCTCATACAACCGGAGGAGCTCGCCAGGACTGTCGGCGATCATGGTCGGCAGGATCCCGCTGCTCATGTTGGCCAAACTTCGTGACTGGATCGACGCCTGGGCCGCTTTGAGGATGACCGGGAACATCGCCCGTCGGGAGAACTCGACCACGTCGGCCGACGAGGTAGGAACGGCCACGTCAGGGCAGGGGACGCCGAGCTCACGGCAGACCCGGAAGAGCTCGAGCTTGTCCGCCAGCCGACGGGGCAGGTCGGCTGGCTGGTCGGGGAACCGGAACAGCTCCCTCAGCCGAGCGGCATGCTCACCGACGAACACCGCCGCCCGGTCGTCGGTCGGCAGCAGGATCGCCGGCCGACCGATTCTCTGGGCCATGGACGCCATGGCCTGAAGCAGGGTGTGTGGATCATCGACCGTGGCCGGCCAGACGAAGCGACCGGTGAGGTACTTCGACATGCCGGCAGGGGCCAGGCGGTCCTCGTGCACCCCGTAGACGGGCACGCCGGCACGGCCCAGGCTGCGGATCGCCCCCATGACCCCGTGGTGCAGGGGGGAGTGATGAAGCTTCAGGACGAGGACCGGCACCGTCGGGTCGAGGTCCTGCATGACGCCATCCGCCTTCAGGGCCATGACGCCCACCCGGCTGCCGTCCGGGTCCTCGTCAACACCGTGCCTTCTGCATCACCTGGCCTCCGGCCATGAAGCGGTTGACGGTCCACCGAAGACGGTCGGTCCCGATCAGCACCTGCTCGAGCGACCGGCCGCGCAGGTGCTGCCACCGCCATCTCCACTCGAGCCAGAGGTCTCGGCGTCCTTCCTCTGATGCCCCCGCAGCCAGGTCGAGGTTCCGCAGAAGCCCGATCCGCCACACGTCCCAGAAGACGTTTCGACCGGCTCCATTCTGTCCGGTGATCCAGACGTCCCATCGTGGCGACGGCGACCGCGTCGCCACGAAGGTGCTGCGGTAGTGGCCCCTGGCGTCGTGGACCGTCCCGCTCCTGCCCACGGCCTCCCGTCGGCTACCGGTCCAGGTCCTGCCGTCGTCGGAGGTCCAGTAGAACAAGCGGCTGCGATCGTTCACCAGCATGTGGTACAGACCGCTGGCGGCGACCACGTCGAGGTGCCAGGGATTGACCCCGTGAGGGACCGAGCAGCGTTCCGGAGGGCTCCACTGCAGGCCGTCCACGGAGGTGCGTCGTTCGATCACCCTCCGGCCGAGGTTGAGGCCGTTGACGGTCCACATCACCAGGACACCATCCATGCCGACCTCCACGGCAGGAGAGAGCAGCTCCACTGGATAGCGGGCCTGATTGCAGAGGACCATCTGACCGCTGGACCATTCGACTCCGTCCTGAGAGCGCTTATAGAGGATCGCCTCGTTGCCTGGCCCCGAGAAGGGGCGGTAGTACAGCAGCATCCGGCCGCCCGGGGTCAGGACCAGCTCCGGGTCGGAGTTGTACCGGTAGCCGGCGCGGCGGATCTCGTCGGCAGAGACGACCGGGTTCGACAATCCGTCGGGTACCCACCACCGGATCCCGTCCTGACTCACGACGATCGACGGATTCTCTCTCCTGCCGTCCGGGAACGGGGTGAACGCCATCCAGTAGCGATAGCCGTTCCAGCCCTCGGGGACGAACACGACGCTCGGGTGGCCGACGCTCGGGTCGCCGTCATAGGTCGGGATGTCGAGCGGCCACCAGGTCTCGCGGTCCTGGGCATGCTCCGGCCGGGTGCCATCAGGCTGGGAGCTGCGACTTCGCTGGGCGCCGCGCACGATCACAGGATCGCCAGCACCGCCACCAGTATCGGCGCCACGGCCATCCGCGTTCTGCAACGGCTTGGACGCACGGCGCTCCCGATATCCGGCTGGGGCGACCGGAGAAGGATCGCCCCAGCCGGGCCGGGATGCCGGCTCATGACCTCGTCGTTCTCTGGTCGTTCTGCCCCTGGTCGCCGGCACCGGTGCTGGTTGGCGGTCCGCCCTGGCCCTGACCTTGCCCTTGGCCGCTGCCGCCGGGTGGCTGCTGGGGCTTCCCTTCCTCCGGCGTGGCGCCGCCTGCGAGTACCTCCTCGCAGTAGGAGGGGATCTTGTCGGCGCCACCGGCCAGCTTGGCCAGGGCCTGGAACGCGGTCGCGTCCAGCTTCTTGGCCTGCTCGGCGCCCTTGCCGGCCCGGAAGGCCTGGCAGAGCCCCTCCACGTCCGGCCCGGCGGCCGTGGGATGCGTCCCAGGACCACCGGCACCGGCAGGCTGGCGGCCCTCGATACCGGCGGTCGGGCCGGTGGAGGCAGAGGTGGAGGCGTGGCTCGGCCCGGCCGCGGCCGGCTGCTGGCCGGGTTCCGTCGGTGCGACCGGCCCCGGACCACCCCCGTTACCGAGGAGGTTCCGGGCGACGTTCTGCACCGGTCCCGGGAGGTTGCCGGTGGCCGCGGCGGCCGCCCCGCCCGTCACCAGCGCGCCCACCAGGGCCGCGGCCGCCAGCCCGGCCCAGCGGCGCCTCGGCGGCCTGGCCGCCCGCCGGGTGTGGGTGCCGGCTCGCCGAGCATGGGCGCCGGCTCGACGGGTCCGGGTCATGGTCCGCAGCTCGGCCAGCACCGCCGCCTGGCCGGCCAGCTCCTTTGGGGTCGGCTCGGCGGTCGTGGCGGCCAGCAGCGCCGCCACCCGCGCGTAGCCGGGCGGCGCCTGGGAAGGGGGGAGGTCGCCGGCGAGCAGCCGCTCGACGGTCTCCTCGTCGAGGGCCAGCGGGTCGGGGTCGGTGAAGGGTCGCCGCAT
>Ga0307415_100000517_pt1 | contig 16833 bp, 12 predicted proteins | sample DK1Cmetagenome_FD_204524 | JGI IMG/M metagenome (GOLD analysis project Ga0307415, IMG submission 204524) | Maize rhizosphere microbial communities from greenhouse at UC Davis, California, United States - DK15-C-2 | ecosystem: Host-associated > Plants > Roots > Rhizosphere > Soil | place: USA...
TCCTCGCTGTCACAGATATTGCATGGAGCGCCTACTGGTACATACAATTTACCGTCCGGCCCGAACGCAATGTATTTCCAACCATGATGGGTTTCCGTCGGGTAGTCAGCCGTCACCACATCTGGCTTTGGCGGATTGTTTAGATTTTCCTCGATGTTCGTGTACTTTGTAATCCGGCTGATCTCCGCAACGTACAGGTCACCATCTTTGAAAGCCACGCCATTCGGTGAATTTAATCCACTGGCAATAACCCACCGCTTGTCCGCCTTATGATCACCATTCGTATCCCTCACAGCATACACCTTGTCTCCGTTTCGGTTTCCCACGTAGACTATGCCAGAAGCCCCCAGCGCAAGGGATCTGGCGTTATCAACCTCAGCAAATACTTCAATCTTGAAACCTTCGGGTAAAGTGATTTTGTCCAGTGGGAGGGCAGCTGAAGCCTGCGTGATTGCGGCTTCGCTCTTATCCTCCTCGGTAGTGCTCCCATCTTTTTTCGATGTATCAGGCGCGGTTTGATCAGTCTGGTTGCACGCGGCTCCAACGACCACGATCGCTGACATTATTAATGACTTGAGCTTTTTCATAATATGCTAATTGATGGCTTAAGTTAAATTTTTTCCCGCTTTATTCTGCTTTCGAAGAAAACACCGGTATGCCGCTTTCCGCGGAAATGCTGTGATGTCAGGCGTAGAGTGCTTATTTTTGTGGTTTGATCTTTATAAAGCGGGGCCGCTCTGCGGGAAACATGCTCCCACAGACGCTGGCGACTCGTAATGAATTGACGATATGATCTCTATTACAAATCTTTCTTATTATATCGGTGGACGTGCACTCTATGAGAACGCCAACATGTTCATTAAACCAAAAGATAAGATCGGCCTCATCGGACTAAACGGCCGCGGTAAATCGACATTGTTGAAGCTCATCAATGGAGACTACACACCTGATGCCGGCAGTATCAGTAAGAGCAACGATTGCACTATCGGCTTCCTCAATCAGGACCTCCTATCTTATCAGACGGAAGACGCCATCGTCACTGTCGCGATGGAGGCATTTCGTGACGCTGTAGGAATACAGCGCGAGATTGAGCAGATCTTGCACAAACTCGAAACAGAGTATTCCGATGCACTGGTCGAAAAATTGACGAAGCTGCAGGAAAGATTTGAGCATCTGGACGGTTACTCCATGCAGGCAAAGGCAGAAGAAATTCTGGAGGGAATAGGCTTTTCCACGCAGGATCTTCACCGCCCCTTGAAGGAATTCTCCGGAGGCTGGCGCATGCGCGTCATGCTTGCTAAACTTCTTCTCGAGAAACCTTCTTTGCTCATGCTCGATGAGCCAACCAACCACCTGGACCTTCCCTCTATCGAGTGGGTGGAAAACTATCTGCGCAATTATGAAGGCGCGGTGATCGTGGTCTCGCATGATCGCACTTTTTTGGATAACGTCTCTACTAAAACGGTTGAAGTTACGCAGGCTCAACTCGTCACTTATGAAGGAAACTACTCGTTCTACCTCGAGGAAAAGGAACTGCGTGAAGAGATCCAGCAAAATGCTTATGAAAATCAACAGCAAAAGATCCGTCAGACAGAAAGGTTCATCGAACGTTTCAAGGCGAAGGCTACGAAAGCAAGGCAGGTTCAGTCGCGCGTAAAAGCGCTGGAACGTATGGACAAGATCGAAGAAGTTGTTGATGACACGGCGGCTGTGAATTTCCGTTTTAAATTCAATCAGCAACCCGGCCGGTTCATTATCACGCTGAAGGATATATCAAAGTCTTACGGACCGTTGCAGATCCTGAAAGATACTTCCGTGACGATAGAGCGGGGGGACAAGGTTGCCCTCATCGGCGCAAATGGAAGAGGAAAGTCAACCTTGTTACGCATCATTGCAGGCACAGAACCAGTGGAAGGTGAGCGTTCGATGGGCTATAATGTCATCCAGGCTTTCTACGCACAGCATCAACTGGAAGCGCTGCACGTAAATAATGAAATTCTTGAGGAACTCAAGCAGGCCGGCTCAGGAAAAACCGAACAGGAGTTGCGCAATGTGCTGGGTTGCTTTCTTTTTACAGATGAAGATCAGTTCAAGAAGATCAAAGTGCTCTCCGGGGGCGAGAAGTCGCGCGTTGCTCTGGCTAAAACATTGATATCAGAAGCAAATTTTCTTCTGCTGGACGAGCCCACCAACCACCTGGATTTTATCTCTGAAAATATCCTGATTCAGGCGTTGCAACAATATCAGGGAAGCTTTGTGGTTGTGTCGCACAACCGTCACTTTGTAAGTCAGATCGCCAACAAGATATGGTATATCGAGGATAAGCAGATCAAAGAATATCCGGGCACATATGAGGAATATGAATATTGGCGGAAGAAAAATGAGACCAACGGGCAGGCTACTGTACCCGAAGTGAAGAAACCCAAACCAGAGAAGAAGCAACCCCCAAAAGAAAAGACTCCGTCACAGGACGCGCAACTAAAGAATCTGGAGAAAGAACTGAAGAAAGTAGAAGACCGGATCGAGATTCTTCAAAAAGAGCGATCAAATCTGGAAACGGAATTGTCGCGGCCGGAAGTATATTCTGATTTCGGAAAGCTGAATGTTGTGCAGGAGAAATTTAACGCAGTGACGAAAGACCTCAACGAGGCTAATTCCAAATGGGAGCAACTGGCCACACAGATTGATCAACTGAACACATGACGGAGAAAGCTATTTTCTCCTAGAAACCAATGCCCATCTGAACCGACATACGACCCATGTCGCGCTGCACGGTCGTGGTTTGGTAGCCAGGATAACCCCAGATCCATGAGTTTGCCGCTGGACTGTAAATCAATCGTTGAAACTTGTACCCGGCCGTAAAATGAAGCTCTACCTTTCCTTGCTGCACCTTATAGCCCATAAATGAGTGATGGAAAAATCCGCCTGCTTCGCTATAATCCGGCTGAGCTTCGTCCATAGGCTTGCTCCATGCTCTTGAGTATCCTGTATTCGCTTGAATATAGAAGGAATGGTTTCTTCGCTTCATGAGGTCATATGAGGTGCCAGCAAAGATTGGCAGCATCCGCCACTCGGCATAGGCATCATAACCAACTCCGGCGCCGAGCCGGAATCGATTATAAACAATGCCCTGTATAACACTCGCACCGCTACCAATATCAAAGCCGGATCCCGGAAGGTTTGTGGAAGCCTTTTTTCCAAACAAAGTCCCTGATTGTATTGTAAGAAACCAGGAAGGTCCTGATGCGGAGCTGTCAGATTGCGCCGTGGCTATCACGGAAGGAAACACGCAGAGTGCAACGAGATATACAGCCCTACTCATGCGCAATCGCTAGCTTGCTGAGCAGTTTGATATTTTTCGGGTCCGTGTAATCATATTGAAAAATCCCATCGTCCCCTATCATCATCAAAACGTCGTTGAAAGGAATCACATCAAGCGCATTTATGTCCGCGTAGTGTGCGACTTGATTTTGGTCTATCGCGTTGACATCCGATGCATCATATGCCTTAAGACCCGCGTCGCCATCACAGATGAAAAGTGTTTTATCATCGATGCCAAGTCCATGAGGGTTAGTCATAGGATAGGCCCTGACCAACCTCGGACTTTCGAGATTGGAAATATCAATTACTTCAAGCTGATCAACACCGCGGGCACAGGTAGTTCCGGTTCGCAACGTTACATACGCATAAGAGCCATCAACAACAACGGGATCGCAGCTCATGACGTGCTCATAAGTGCTGATCTTTACCGGTGATTCCGGCGTGCTGATATCAAGAATATGCATTCCAGTTGTTGATCCGATAAACAGATTGTTTTGATACGGGAAGATCGTCTCAATATTCCAACCCAGCGAAGAACGTGACTTTTCCACCGGATTTTGTTCCGTTTGCACGTCGATCGTCTGAAGATCACTGCCATCCAGCAGGTATAAATGTTCGCCGGAAACCGCAAAGCGCGCTAAAGAGCCGCCCACCCCGGAGCCAGAGCCGGACCCCGGAGCGATGGCAGCCTTTGAACTAAAACTTGCAGCTCTGTCTGAGGTTAGCGCGAAACCACCTTCATACATGAACCCGCCCCATGGCAGAACGGACGAAAAATCACAGGCTGATTCATTGACAGAAACCTGTTTGTTCTCCTGGAAACCGGTTATTACACAGCAATTTTCGTCGATGGAAAAGCCCATCACCTGGTAATTTTTGAAAACGCCTTCAAGCCGGTTTATCTCGCGAATGTTCGAAAGTTCAGACAAGTCAAAAGCTACAAGGTCGACATAGCTGTCAGCGTAAAGTGTATTTCCTTTAATTGCTAAATCAAAATTGCCGGGAATACTTAGAAAACTGAGCGGGACCGGGTTGGAGGGGTTTTCGTTATTGATGATGTGAATGCCTTTGCCGGGATCATTCACATACATGATTCCGTCCTTGAAATATATTTTACCAACCGCCTCAATGGTCTGCGGAGATTCCAGCACTACTTGTGAGCGGATCTCTTCTACGGTGGAATACACTGGCTCGAAGTAGACATATTCGTTTGTTACTTCACAGTTATCTGTACACCCCTCAAGCATGACACTAAGCGCCAGAAGGGTCACGAGAAAAAGTAACGCGTAAAGCGAAACGTTGATTCTTTTTTGAAGCCTGTCTCTGAGGGTTTCCATAGGCATTGGTCATTTGTTTATTTAGACACCTGCCTTCGTGGAATGGTTGTAAGCTAATTAAAAATATAGCGGAAGCGTAAGCCTACATCCAAAGTGAGAGGTGCTGCCTGAACACCCAGCTCTGATTTATAGATCGTATTGAATGGATAACGTATTCCTGGATTAAGAGAAACCCTGTATCGCTCGCCAAAACGATAGCTGATTTCAGTGCCGATAAGACCACTGAGATTAACAGCGCGATATGGAGAATCGGAGCCGGCGGGCTGCGATGTCTTTTCAATCTGATCACTTTCAGCCGAAATGGTATTCTGGAGAAAAAGGTCAGTGGCGACACCGGCATTCAGTTGGAGACCAAACGTTTTATTGACGAGGAGGTATCCAGCCATCATTGGGATGCTCAGATACCGCATGCTGTTGTTGACGCTGTATGGCGCAGAATAGACGAGCTTGCTACTCAGCTCCTGCGCATCCGCCGACATGAGCTCGTTCGTCGAGGCAGCGCGGAATTTTTGTTGTTGATAGTTGCTCGGGGCATCCATCACTATGTTGTTGGCGATATACTCGGATGCATGTGTGAGATAGTTCACACCTCCCTGCAGAACCCACCGATCCGACAACCGTGTTCCGACATTCACCCCCATTGAATAAGAGTACCCCGTTGCTTTTGCTTCCTGGTCTACGATAGGCGCCGCCATGGCCGGAGCATAGCTGGATGTGGCGGGGTGCGAAGTGGAGGCCTGCATCGTATTAAATGAGCCTGCAGCAAAGCCTACGGATGTCCATAAATTTTCGCCGTCTTTCTCTGCTTCTTTCCTGCCCTCTTTAGTGTCCTGAACTTCCATTTCGCGCTTCTCCAGACGGGCAAGCATCGCCAGTACCGGATCAACTTGCGGCTTGTGATCCTCCAGGTTAAGACGTATCTCCCGGGGTGTGTATAGGGGACTGACTTCGCGCTGTTTTAATGAAAAGTTCGCGCTGGACAACGCCTCATTGCGAGCATCGGCAGTATTAGTGGATAAGTCGATCCGGGGTGGCGGGAATATGTCGGCAGTGTTACTGGCAAGTGGTGCGGGGACTAGATCGTTTCCATCGTTTTGTGAGGGGGCTACCGTTGGCCCTTTTCTGCCTTGTTGCTTTTTCGCCGAGCTCTCCGCTTCAGGTGCAGGGCTGTCATTTGTGGTATTAGCTGGTGCATCGTCGCTATTTGCCAACTCTCTTCCGTCTTTGTGCGGGAGATTCGGTTCAGTTTGAATTTGTTCGCGATTTTCATTTGAAGGAGCGTTCTCGAGCGCGAGCCTGTCCCCCGATATTTGGTTTGTGCGGAAACCGTAATAATATCCGATCCCGCCAATGGCCATGGCAAATACGACAGACGCTGCGGCCAGCATTTGATAAAACAACAGTCTTCTTTTGAGGTCGCCTCCCTTTGCTTTTTCGAGATCAAGCTCAATGTTCGTCCACACCTTATCGGACGGGTTGACCTCAGCCCCATCGAAAGCCTTCTTCCATGACTCTTCAAACTTTTCCCTCTCCATATTTTTCATAATATGATGATTCCTTCAACAACTTCGCCTGCAACAGGCTTCGTGCACGGGCATATTGGGACTTTGACGTCCCTTCTGATATGCCCAACAGTTCTGCGATTTCCTTGTGGTTATAACCTTCGATGGCAAAAAGGTTGAATACAATCTGGCAGCCCTGCGGCAGTGACTGGATCATATCCAACAATTGCATGAAATGAATGCCTGAAACGCTTACCTCATCCTCAGGCACATCGATCTTTTCAACATCAACCATCGGATAGAGATACAGCTTCTTTCGCTGAGTGTTCAGGGCGGTGTTAACCATGATCCTGGTGATCCAGGTCTCGAGCTTGCTTTCCTGGCGGAAATCTTTCAGGGCATTGAATACTTTTACAAAAGCTTCTTGTAAAATGTCTTCAGCCTCAGCTGTTGTTTTCGAGTAGCGCAGGCATACGAGCATCATTTTTCGGCAATAGCGCTGATAAAGCGCTTGCTGGAAAGCCCTGTCACCTTTGCGGCATCCTTCTATAAGCTCCTGTTCGCTGAGCATGCACCCGTATGTACGGCCGTTTTGCATATTAGACTCCTGAACTTCGGAAAAGGTTGGAATGGTTTTATACTTTTGCCAAAGATATGAAAAGCAGTTTCCTGATAGTCATGCTCTTTCTTGCGGGCTGTACGCCACTGACCCAAAGCTCGCAGAATTCTCCCAGCAATCCTAAAGCAATACGCTTCACTGATTTCGCGTATGAGCCGCAGATTGAAACGATTGTAGTGCGGCCGGGATTCGGCGATCCCCAGACGTATCTTGAACCTGCCGTCACACGGCTTGGAGACTGGAACCTGCTTCTGGAGTTCGACGATCTTCGCGATCAACGAGATACCTACTACGCACGCATCATTCATTGTAATTATGATTGGTCCCGCTCCGGGCTCATGGACCTGGACTTTCTCAACGACTTCAACGAGTTTCCCATTAACAACTTTGAATTTTCCGTTGACACGCACGTTCCTTATGTGCATTACTGGATGAAGCTTCCACCTGTCAAACTCCCTGGCAACTACCTCGTAGTTGTATACCGTGGTACTGATAAAAATGATATCATTCTCACCAAGCGCTTCATGGTTTACGACTCCAGAGTAAGCTTCGAGAACGAGCTCAATCTTGTTGGCGCTGGCAACACCGCATCACTGAATCAACAGATCAATTTCACCATTAATTATAAAAACCTGGACATTCTGAATCCTCTTGAGAGCGTGAACGTAGCGATCCGTCAAAACCGCAGATGGGACAATATCGCTACCGACATCAAACCGAGTTTCGTTCGCGAGATCGAAAAACAGCTGGAATATCGATTCTTCGAATCAGAAAAAATGTTCAAAGGCGGAAATGAATTCAGGTTCTTCGACATGAGGTCATTGAATAATCCAGGAAGAAATGTCGCCACAGTCAACCGGTCTGTGAAACCATATGAAGTCTTCATTGAGCGGGATAGATCGCGGGCAGATGAAGTGTATTCTCAGTTGCCGGATTTTAACGGAGGATTCATACCTGATAACCTCGACTACCCGGACGATGCGTTCACAAATTATGCGTATGTGAATTTCATCCTGGAGGCGCCACAAAAGTTTCCCGGAAACGTCTATGTCGCGGGTGCATTCAACTACTGGAATCTCAACGACCGCAACCGCATGCAATACGATTCGACGAGAAGAGAATACAGGTCAAGCGTTTTGCTCAAACAAGGGTGGTACGATTATCAATACATCGTTCAGGCGCCAGGTGTACCTCCTTACCTTCTAGAAGGAAGTCATTTTCAAACTGAAAACTTGTACGAGATATTCGTGTACTACAGACCTTTTCAGCCGCAGGCGGACCTTCTCATCGGATACGTAAGACTGCAAAGAAATCCAAGATAGAGTCTAAGCAAAAAGGCAGATTCACGGTTGCCCTATGCGTACGTCATTTCGTGCTCGGTTGCTCGGTGAATGGAATCGTTGTTCGCAATGTCGAGCATGCCAAAACCTTTATGTGTAAACTGCCCGAGACCATTGTCGTAAATAAACTGATGTACTTCTTTGGCGGCATATAACACAAAAGGGAAAGTGTATCCGCGTATCTCAAACTTGATGTCATTATCGTAGAGCGGATAAATGCGCGCAAATTTTTTATGCGAACTTTGAATGCGCTGAATGTAATCCTTGTCAGGAACGATCTGAAATTTATAGAATGAACTGAGCTGCTCCGGTGTATACTTTCCCGTAGCCTCCATCCGCGTAATTGTCGAATCATAAAGGAGGTCGGAAAATTCATCGCTATCAGGACTGATGAATTTCTTTCCCCTGTCATCATTGAAAGCCGGTGGCAACAGCACTATTGGGGAGATGCAAAGGAATCTGGCCTCATCGCCGATCTGAACCGGTTCTTCAGGTTCAACACTTTCAGGCTCGAGATGCAGATTGCCAACGATGAGGTCCTTCTGTGCAAAGAGTTGCTTGATGAAGTAATCCATGAACCGCTTGTCAGTGCACGAAAACACCAATGTGACTTTTGAGGAATAATAATGAAGACCTTTGCGACTGACCTTTGTCTGACCCTTCAAACCGGAGAAATTAAACTGATTGAAGTCGAGAAACGACTTGTCAGGGCCGAATACTAAAAGGCCTTTGATGACTTGTGCCAATAAATACTGATGGTGAAACGGGACGTAAGCTCCCCTGTTTTTCAGCGAAAAAATGATCCTTATTCTCAAACCTCAAAAAATTTAATCCGGGGCTAAAAAATTTGTTGACCTCAAAGCCCGCTGTAGATTGAATCTGAGCGGTTTATAAAGCTAAGAAAAATTCAGAAACGTTCGCATACCGCTCGGGGAAACTTTACACATTAAAGCGGAAATGCATTATATCGCCGTCCTGTACTACATATTCTTTTCCTTCCACGGCCATCCTACCGGCCTCCTTACACGCCTGTTCGGATTTATATTTTTGATAATCAGATAGTTTGATTACCTCTGCCCGAATGAATCCTTTTTCAAAATCCGTATGTATGACACCCGCGGCCTGCGGCGCCCTCCATCCTTTCTTGATGGTCCAGGCCCTGACCTCTTTCTCCCCGGCGGTGAAATAGGTAATGAGATCGAGCAACCTGTAGCATGCCCGGATAAGTTTATTTAGCCCTGACTCCTTCAGGCCATATTCTTCCAGGAATATCTGACGATCATCTTCATTATCCAGCTCGGCAATTTGCGCTTCTATGGCGGCGCTAATCACTACCACTTCAGCACCCTCCCCGTTCACCAGATTTCGCAGGGCATCAACATGTTTATTACCAGTATGGATCGAACCTTCATCTACGTTCGCGACATAGACTACAGGTTTGGCGGTAAGCAATTGGAGGTCTGCCACGGCGCGTTTGTCCTCTTCATCCATCTGCACAGCCCGGGCATTTTTCCCCGCGAGCAGTGTTTCTTTATACACTTGAAGGGCAGTGAGTTCTTTCTTTGCTTTCACATCCCCGCTTTTTGCCGTTCGCTCAACGCGTGAAATTTTCTTTTCGACAGATTCGAGATCTTTTAACTGAAGTTCAGTATCTATGATTTCTTTATCTGTGACAGGATCAACTTTCCCATCGACGTGAACAATGTTTTCATTCTCGAAACATCGCACCACATGCACGATCGCATCAACTTCCCGGATGTTTGCGAGAAACTGGTTTCCGAGCCCTTCGCCTTTGCTCGCTCCCTTCACGAGTCCGGCTATATCCACAAACTCAATCGTTGTGGGTAGAACACGTTGGGGATTAACAAGACCCTGGAGGATCTGCAGGCGTTCATCCGGTACGGATATAATGCCTACATTGGGTTCAATGGTGCAAAATGGGAAGTTAGCCGCCTCGGCTTTGTTGTTGGAAATTGAATTGAATAGCGTCGATTTGCCTACGTTTGGTAATCCCACAATCCCACACTTAAGTCCCATAAGTTGATTTTTAAGGGCGCAAAGGTAACAGAATTATAGAATTAGCGGAATGGCTGACCAATTTGGTCCGTCGAATGTTGAGCGCTGAATGGTGTTTGGGTGAAGACGGGAATAAAATAAAAAAACCCCTGGTTTACAGGGGTTTATATTAAAACAGGTACAAGTTTAGTCCCACTTGAGATCGGTGTCCGACTCGGTGCCTTTTCCGTTTGTAGGTGTTTGTGCCGAGGCCTCCTCTCTTTCCTGAGGGTGGTCGAACTGAGAAAAATCTACGTCCGGCATGAGTTCTTGCTTAACATGGTTAACGGTATTGTTCAAAGCCTCGATAAACTTGTGAAAATCCTCCTTGTACAGGAAGATTTTGTGTTTTTCGTAGGTAAAACCATCATCTTTGAAGCGCTTTTTGCTTTCAGTAATGGTGAGATAGTAGTCATTTGAACGGGTCGCTTTCACGTCAAAAAAGTAGGTGCGCTTGCCGGCTTTTACTTTTTCGGAGAAAATTTCTTCCCTACCGTTTGTCTTGTTTTCTTCCACAATCCTTCAATTTAGAGTTAGGTTTAACTTTTGGTAACTTGAAGATACTAATTTGGCTAATCACGGCAAAGCTAACGATGAAGAATAGTTTGGCATGATACTAACGTATCTTTAAGCAAAAAACCGCATAAAATAGCACTCAATATCCTGAATTTGCAATATCTGTGAGCATTAAACTTCACGAAATCGCCCAGCATACAAGCCTCGAACTGCTAGCCCGTCAGATGGTGGAAGGGTTCATAACAGGGATGCATAAGTCGCCCTATCACGGCTTTTCCGTCGAATTTGCGGAGCACCGCTTGTATAATGATGGGGAAAGTACACGACATATAGATTGGAAAGTCTATGCGCGCACGGACCGGTTGTTTTCCAAGAGATATGAGGAAGAAACAAATCTGCGATGCCTTGTGGCTATTGACATTTCGCCGTCCATGTTTTATCCGGTCGAAAGCAGGTCGAAATTGCGGTTCAGCATCTATGCAGCCTCGGCCTTGAGTTATCTCCTCCATCGCCAGAGAGACGCCGTCGGGCTGTGTCTCTTTTCCGATACCATCAAAACGTTTACTCCGGTAAAATCTGCACCCACCCACCTGGACAAGCTTTTTACCGTGCTGGAAAAGCTATCCGATCAAAAAGGGCCTGAAGGCGGCACACATGTCGCACACGTTTTACATGAGATCGCAGAAAAGATCCATAAAAGATCGTTGGTTGTCATTTTCAGTGACATGTTCGACGGCGACGAAAATACCGATGATCTTTTCAAGGCGCTGCAGCACCTCAAACACAACAAGCATGAGGTGATCGTCTTTCATGTGATGGATCATCAGACAGAGCTGCTATTTGATTTTGACGAACGACCGATGGAGTTCATAGATCTCGAGACTAATGAGAAGATCAAACTCAATCCCGGTGACGTCAAACAACAGTACCGGCTGGAAGCAGAGAAGTTTCACAAAAGTCTGAAGATGCGGTGCAATCAGTATAAGATTGACTTCGTGGAGGCAGACGTCCGGGGAGACTTCGACATCATCTTGCAGACCTACCTTATCAAGCGCGCTAAAATGAGATGAGGTCCGCCCGCTCAACCCTGTGGTTGCCGGAGGGACCTCGTTGATATTTTAATTGAAATTTATTCCTGCTCAACTTCCTGATGCAACCATGCCTTCTTGGCCAGTAACTCTTCCTTCGTTTCCACAACATCGGGATCAGGCACACAGCAATCGACCGGGCAAACCGCTGCACACTGAGGTTCCTCATGGAAGCCTGAGCACTCAGTACATTTGCCTGATACGATATAATAAAATTCATTGGATACAGGAGCTTGCGGCGCTTTTCCGTCAATCGCCGATCCGTCTTCCAACTCTACTTTTTCCAGTTTTGTCCCACCAGCCCAGTTCCATTCGCGGCCACCTTCATAGATAGCTGTGTTGGGGCATTCCGGCTCGCATGCACCACAGTTGATGCACTCGTCGGTAATCATTATTGCCATGCTTTTCCTACTTTTGAAACCTTGTTACGCAAAAATACGCTCAAATTGTTACTCTACAAACGATAATATCCACTCAAAAGTTTTATGACGACAGGCGAACGACTGGCAGCGTTTGAAAAATTGGGAAATTACATCAGTGCAATCGATGAAGCAGAGCTTGGGGATATCATGCTCAAAGTGAGGAATGAAAATCCGTGGTTCACACCTGGCAGTGTTAACCTCGCGCTCGAAGGAATTCGCCGCTACCTCGAAGGGCGAAAGCTGAAAACATGGACTTCCGCATATGCGCTGCATCCCGAAAAGGTGAAAAGAATTGCGATCGTGATGGCAGGTAATATTCCGCTTGCCGGCTTTCATGATTTCTTGTCGGTGTTGATCAGTGGTCACATCGCGATGGTGAAACTTTCCTCCAAGGATTCGGTGCTGCTCTCCCACTTGTCCGAAAAACTTATACAAATTGAGCCGCGGTTTGAACCCTTCATAAATATTGCAGCACAGCTAAAAAATTTCGATGCGGTCATTGCTACCGGCAGCGACAACTCATCGCGTTATTTTAATTACTATTTCGGCAAGTATCCTCACATCATTCGCAAAAACCGCACGTCCTGCGCGATACTCACGGGCGCGGAGAACGCAGAAGATCTGATGCTCCTCGGGCGCGATGTGTTTACTTATTTTGGCCTCGGCTGCAGGAACGTTTCCAAAATCTTTGTGCCGGCCGACTTTGATCCGACCCGTCTCATAAAGGCCTGGGATATCTACGTCGATATCATACACCATCATAAGTATCACAACAACTATGATTACCAGAAGTCCATCTTACTGGTGAATAAGATACCCTTCTACGATTCCGGCTTTGTCATTTTACATGAGAATGAAAAGCTCGTGTCACCCATCTCGGTCGTATATCTCGAGCGCTATCAGACACAGCATGACCTGGATACGAGACTTGATGTAGTTCGCGACAAACTTCAATGTATTGTTGGCAAAAACGGCCGCAATTACATTCCCTTCGGCGAGACGCAAGTGCCCGAGCTTTGGGACTATGCAGATCAGGTTGATACGCTCAGGTTTCTCGAGACGCTTAAGGCTTAGGGCCGCGGATGATCTCCACCCATCCTGTCAGTGGCTCGGTGCCGGCTACCTCCAGACGATAGAAGTATATGCCATCTGCTACTCCCAGGGCGTCCCAGTCATTCCGGTAATTCTCAGAGATGAACACTTCCTTTCCCCACCGGTTGCTAATGACTAAGGTGTTGATCGCCGGCTCCTGCGGTAAATTGCGGATAAAAAAGACGTCGTTCGAGCCATCGCCGTTCGGCGTAAATACGTTGGGTATGTACAAATCCTCATCGAGAGGAACCCGTGCGATAAGATCCACAACACATCCAAGAGAGTCCATCACCTGCACCTGATATCTGCCCGCGGGAACGCGGTCATACGTCATTTCGATTTGCTGGTTGCCATTGACGGCTGCCTCTTCAAAATTAGTGACGTGGTATGGCAAAGAGAAGGACGATGCAGAGTCGAGCTCAATCCTGACATCATAAGGATAAATTCCTCCTGTAAAGGCAACCACGTTGAGTTTTCCCGATGCAACATCAGGATAAGATTTCGCTACACCGCCAATGCCAGCATTCAACGGGACGGGTACTGTAAAATCCCGAAGTTCAGAGGACAGATTACATCCCCCTTCGCTCTGAAACTGTACCATTTGAATACGATATTCCCCGGGTGCTTGAAGGAAAGGATACTGGGCGTAATCCAGATAGATCTCCCCGTCCGCGGGGAACGGCTCATAAATGATCTGAGGTAGATCGGCACTTAACTTCTTCGAGATCTGAATTTCTACCGGCGCGCCGCCAGCCTGGCCAGTGACATTTACGAGGGCCAGCGACAGCTGATTGTTATTACAGTCTGCCTCAAGCGCGAAGGAAACATCGTACACTCCGAAGATGTTAACGGGCGCGCTACGTGTGGGACAAGCGGAAGTCCCAGACTTAACGAAGACAAAGTACTCTCCCCGTGTAAGCTGCGTGAATGTTACGGCCGGGTTCGTGTAGCTTATGTATTCAGCATCTGACGGGGGATTGAATTGGTCAGTGGTCAAAGCTACCTGGAACACACCCGGATCTGTGACAGTCACTGACAGGGACCCGCTGGCACCATCGTTTGTACAGTCAGCATTCGTTTTTGATACAATGGAATTGATAAATCCGGGGAAATCAACCAGAGCTGTCAGAACCGTTTCGCAGCCTGCTGCATCCTTGACACGCAATGCATAGGTCCCGCCAGCCAATGAGTTAAATTGAGGTGTCGATTGGAACGACAGCCCCCCATCTATTGAATAGGTGTAAGGTGCCCCGTTTCCTCCGCTCGAGACGATGCCCGTGATTGCCCCGTCATTACCGTTACAAGTCGCAGACTGTATGCTGAAAGTTGTTATGATGCTGCTGACCGACTCGTTCATCAGTACAGTTACCGATGAGTAACAGACATCCGAAGCATTTCGCCTGACACTGATGACGTGCTGATAGGTAGGTGCAGAGCCAGCAGGAATCCCCTGTATCTGAGTACCTGCGATGAAAGGTTTGAAAGGATCTGACAGGCCGCCATCCAGTGACCATTCGAGCACGTTGCCCGTTTCACCCGGAACATCAAGAGTGAGCGAACCCGTTGCCGTACCGGGACAAACAGGACTCATTACATTTGAAACTACCGGAGTGCCTACTGTTCCGGACTGATCGATGGAGAATGTTCCTGCCTTGATACAGCCAGGGTCGCCGTACTCGATGGAGTAACTGTACCTGCCCACAGGCAGCGATTCAAACGTACTGTCATTATAGATCGTGCGTGATATAGGTATGTTGGTAGATGAGACGCCGTCGATAGTGATCTTAACCCCCGTATTGTTGATAGCAGGGTTGAAGGGCTTAAGACTCATCACGAGTCTTCCGTCAGAATTTGTACACGTTGCGGGCTCCGGTTTGGGAACGATAACAACTGATGCGCAATTACCTCCTGCGCAAAGCGGATCTGAGGAACTCAGCACTGTGATTTGGATTATGCCGTTGTCTGTACAACCATTGATATTATAATCAACACTGACGTTTATTGTGCCTGATCTACCAACGGGGTTGAAGATGTTCCCGCTGACGCCAGCCCCGGCAAATGTATACGTTCCTCCTGCAGGGCTGGATGAAACAAGTGTGAGAAGGTTTACAGACGAACCGTTCTCACATGCGTTTGCATTCATAGTCGTTACGCTTGCAGTAGTTGTCACATCGATGTCGAAGGTCACCTGCGGCGCGACGCATCCACCTATGGCATAATCGACCGTTATCGTTTGTAAACCTGAAAGGCCTGACGGGTCAAAACTATTGCCTGCCACCTGGCTGCCAGAGAAAGTGAAAGCACCTCCTGACGGCAGCGCAGAAACAAGTGTTGTAAGATCAAGTGGAGGTGAGCCCTCACATACACTGACCGCTGCAGATGGAACTGTTGTGGCCGCGACATTCGTGACGGTCACATTCATAATTTGTTGTGCTGCAGTACACGAAGCTGTTGAATAATCTACCGTGATGGGAATCGTGCTAACAGCAAGCCCGGATGGATCAAAATTATTTCCGGAGATGTTAGGGTGACCTCCGAAGACGAACGTACCTCCCGCGGGCGTAGCGCTTATGAATGTGCTAAGATCAACAAGCCCGCCCGACTCACATATTGTTGGATCATTGATTACAAGGGAGGCACTGTTGAGAATGGTCACAGTAACATCTACTGGTTGTGTTTCTCCGCAAGCATATACAGCAGTGGCTTGAAAATCGGTAGCACCTGCCGTTGTCAGATCCAACTCTGACGCTGCAGGAGTATAGTTTGCACCCGTGAAAACAAGCGTTCCGTTCTTATACCACTTGAAATCAAGCACGGCTGCATCTGTGCTTGATACAGTGAGGACTGGAGCTGCGGAGTTGACGCAAATCTGGACCGGCGAATTTGTAACCAATGCGGGCACCTGTTCGTAATCGAATGTTAATCGTGAGTATGCGGCATTGTCGAAATAATGGATTTCAAAAGCATGTACTCCGGCGCTGAGACACAACGCATCACTAGTATAGGTAGTGTATGACTGGAAGTCGAAGGCTGTCGCCGGAATTACATTGACTCCGTCAATTAACAAACGGATCCCGTCGTCCCCGCCGATGGTAAACCGGTAAACTCCTGCCGTCAATGTTTTATTCATCACATAACGGACACTGAAATCGTCAAGGAGTGCATCGCACATGTTTGGTCCTTGCAGGCTCCCGGCCAGCCCGAGGTTAATGTCAAATTCATCTGTATCCGTCTGATAAGACGACGCGGGGCTCATATTATCGATATCCGAGGCATTAATGAATCCGCGGTATTTGGACGAAGCGAAGTTTATGCGTGTGGTTACTGCGGATACGTCTCCATTGTCATCGTATGCATAACCTATCCAGCTCTCCGTTCCAGGGGTTATCTGATCGCCAGGGGCAGGCATTAATGTAATCACCACATTGTCATTCGCGGCAGGGCACGGGCCGGCGGGATTGTTTGTGGTAGCGGTCAATGTCACTGTTCCATTTGTTACATCATTGCTTCCCGGTGTGTATACTGCATCAGGGTCATTTAT
>Ga0307415_100000519_pt1 | contig 16814 bp, 17 predicted proteins | sample DK1Cmetagenome_FD_204524 | JGI IMG/M metagenome (GOLD analysis project Ga0307415, IMG submission 204524) | Maize rhizosphere microbial communities from greenhouse at UC Davis, California, United States - DK15-C-2 | ecosystem: Host-associated > Plants > Roots > Rhizosphere > Soil | place: USA...
CGACATCGAGGTTCCGACTGCCGCCTATCGTCTTCATTCCGTACTCGTGGGCATAGGAGAGCGTGTCGGCGAAAGCGAGGCGCCCGTAGTCGAGGGTGTGGTTGTTCGCGAGCGTGACGACGTCGATTCCCGCATAGCTTGCCATTCCCCGTAAGGACGACGGCTTGCCGCGAAAGGTGTACTGCTTGCCGGGGACCGGATAGCCGCGTGTGGAGACCGAGCACTCCAGGTTTGCGATCGCGATGTCCGCGGCACGCAGGACCGGCGCAACCGAGAGCCAGGGGTAGCGCGCGCCGTACGTGGCGATCGCCGTTCCGGGCCGGTCGCCGAGGTTCACGTCACCGACCGCGTAGAGGCGCAAGCCCCGTACGCGGAAACGACCGAGCTCGATGCGCACGATCGGGTCGCGAGGGACCTCGAGCGCGATCGGGTAGCGCCCTGGCGCCCACGGCGCGCGGAAACGGAACCGAAACGTGCCGTTCTCCGCGGCTGTAGTCACTCGCTGGTTCGTCCCGACGAAGAGCGTGATCTTTTCCGCCGGCGCCGCCGTTCCGCGAATCACGAGCAAGCCCCCAGGGCGCGCCAGGAAGGCAGTGCCGAAGTGACCGCGAAGGGCGTGGGATCCTCCTGCGCAAACGCGACTCCCCAGGTGAGGGCGATGGCGCTGGAGGCGCCGAGAGCGAGTGCGAGCACGGTGCGACGATGGCGGCGAAGCCGGCGCATGTTCGGTTCGTACTCCCGCCGGGGCCGGAATCCTTGCTCCCTCAGCGAAATCTGACTGATCGACCTTGGTAGCCTAGGGTCATGGCGGTCTCCAGAGATGCTGTTCTCAGCGCGCTCGAAGGCGTTATCGACCCGGAGTTGAAGCGCTCTGTTGTCGAGCTCGACATGGTGCGCGACATCCGGGTGGACGGTGGCGACGTCAGCGTGACGATTGCTTTGACTGTGCCCGGATGCCCGCTGCGCGCGAGCTTCGAGGAGCAGGTCGAAGAGGCTCTCCGTCCCGTCGAGGGCATCCGCTCGGTCGCCCTCGGCTTCGACGTCCTCTCACCCGAGGAGCGCCAGGCACTGACCGCGAAGCTCCGCGGCGACGTGGCCGAGCGGAGCCCCGGTGTCTCGGTCGACGCCAGCACTCGGGTGATCGCGGTCGCGAGCGGTAAGGGCGGGGTCGGAAAGTCCTCACTGACCGCCAATCTCGCCGCGGCGTTTTCACATTTGGGTCACGCCACCGGCGTCCTCGACGCCGACGTCTACGGCTATTCGATCCCGACGATGCTCGGGATCAGCCAGCGTCCCGTTGCTGTGGACAAGATGATCGTGCCGCCGGTCCGGGGAGACCTCAAGGTCATGTCCATCGGGTTCTTTCTCGACGAGAACTCGCCGGTGATGTGGCGCGGGCCCATGCTTCACCGGGCGCTCGAGCAATTCCTCTCCGATGTCCACTGGGGCGAGCTAGACACGCTGGTGGTCGACATGCCGCCCGGGACTGGCGACGTCGCCATTTCGTTGGGGCAGCTGCTTCCCCGGGCCGAGGCGGTGGTCGTGACGACTCCTCATCGGGCTGCTCAGCAGGTAGCCGTGCGTGCCGCGCAAATGGCGCGCAAGACGAACATGCGGCTCCTCGGCGTCGTCGAGAACATGTCTTTCCAGGTCGGCACCGGGGATGAGCTCTTCGGCTCCGGCGGAGGCGACGCTCTCGCGGAGGAAGTGGACGCGCCGCTCCTCGGCCGTATTCCCTTCGATCCGAAGCTCGCGGCGTACGCGGACGAGGGCGAGCCGATCGTCCTGGCGGAGCCCGAGGCCGAGGTCTCGCAGGCCATCATGGCCCTGGCCGAGGCGATCGCCGCGAAGAAGCGGGAGCAGGGCGTCGGCATCGTGAAGCCGCTGCCGCTCCTCTCCGCCTGAGCGCTTACGACGAGCTTCGCGACATCGGCTTCGCCGAGGCCGACGCGCGGACGCTTGCCGACCACTTCGAGGAAGCGGATCGCCGCGGCCGTCCCGGCCATGGGGTCTCCCGGATCCCGTGGTTGAGCACGTTGCCGGATCTCGATACCCGCGCTGAGCCTCGCCGAGTCTCGTCCCAATCCGGATACGAGCGTTGGGACGGCAACGGCGCGGTCGGGTACCTGACACTCGCGCGCATCGTCGAGGCTCAACTGGCCGAGCCGCCCGAGCGGGCACGCCTCGTGGTCGGCGCGCATTGCTTTCCGACCGGTTTCCTGGGCTACTGGGTCCGACAGCTCGCCGAGAGCGGGCTCGCTGCCGCCCTGACGGCGACGTCGCCTCCACGGCTCGCCTCACCCGACGGCGGGCCCGCCCTGGCTGGCACGAACCCGCTCGCAATCGCCGTGCCGAGCTCCGACGGCAGCCCGCTCGTCGCCGATGTCTCTATGGGCAGGGTCACCCATGGAGACGTGCTGCGCGGAGATGCCGCAGAGGAGGACCTCGTCCCGTTCGGCGGCGAGCAGGCCCACAAGGCCTTCGCGCTCGCCGTCGGGTTGCAGGCGCTCGTGGAGGCGCTTGCGGGGGAGGGCTTCGGCGCCGTGCTCCTAGTCGCGCGGCCGGAAAGCGATCCGGTGCCGGGCCTGCGCGGTCGTGCGGCCGGGACGCGCCTCCCCGGCGATCGCTAGACCACGCTTGTGTTCCACCGGCACAAGCGCCACACCGGTCTTTTTCGGCCGGTCCGCGGACGGCATTTCGTGTGATTCACAGGAACGTGGACTTTGTGCTCGTGAAACACAAGCGTCGGGTCAGCGCTTGCGGAGCTCCTCGAGAACGACGGGGTCGATGCGGTCGAGTCCGTCCACGCGGTCTTCGAGGTTCTGTGTACCCGCCCACGTTTCGAACGCGTCCGGCAACGCCTTGGCCTCGTAGCCGAGGCGGTCGAGCCGCTCACGGAGCTCTGCGGCCAGCTGCTCGTCCACCTCGAGCCACTCCTCGGGCGGCGTCTGGCCGAAGAGCAGGTCGTGCAGCACGTAGATCCGTCGAAGCTCGTCTACGGGGCGCTCGTGATCGTCGACCCGCAGGTCGACTGCGACGTCGCTCGTCCCGCCGTAACCGCCGTCCTTCCTGACCACGAGGAGCGACGACGACTGCTGGCCGCGGCGGTCCCCACCGGCGAGCTGGGCGGCGGCGAGAGCCTCGAGCAGCCGCTCCGCAAGAGGCTTGTCCGCACTCCCCTCGAAGGCCTGAGCGAGTGCAGTCACGGTCTCCTCGGAGACGAGAATGTTGCCCTGGGCCGCGTATCCCTTCCCGATCACTCCGCCCGCCCACTCGAGGCACGACGAGCCCGTGTAGGTCGCGGCGCCGCCGCCCGCGTCGACGATGCCGAGCTGGCGATGGTCGCGCCCTTCATCGGCTTCCGTCAGCCTCGCCACCACGTCGGCGGCGGGGAGGCCGTCGCGCAGAAGCTGCAGGCCGTCCGGCCCGTAGGCGACGTTGGCGAAGGCCTGCGTGGCGACCGCGCCGACGTTCGGCTCCGCCCAGGGAACGACGGCCCCGACGGCCAGGAACTTCGACTGGACTCCGACCCCCCACTCGCCGCGCTCGAGGTCGCACGCGACGATCGAGTAGGTCGCGACGATCTTGGCGCTAGCCATACTTCAACCGGCGGAAGTCGAGCTCCAGAAGCTCGCGCTTGTCCGCCGGGACGAGCACGCACGCCACCTCGGGACGCTCGAGTGCCGCCTGAACCGCCTCGGCGCTTGCGGCGCGCACGACCACCGGCGTGCCTTGCGCATGTGCCTCTTGCAGGCGCTCGACGTCCGAGAGGTCGTCGACGACGAGCGGCTCGCCGGGGGGAAGCTCAGCCTCGCCCTCCACGGCGATCTCAGGCACCTGCACCCCCGTCGCGCCGAACCAGCGCGTTCTCACAACTGGATGGTCTCGCCGGGGTCGGGCGCGATGATCTCCACCCCGGCCGGTGCGAGCTTGCGCAGTTCGTCAGGGGTTCCGCTGAGTGCCGGGAACGTTCCGTAGTGGCACGGAACGCACCGTTTGACATCGAGGAGCTCGAGAGCGACCGCAGCTTCGCGAGGATCCATAGTGAAGTAGCCGCCGATCGGCAGGATCGCGACGTCGGGCTGGTATAGCCGGCTGATGAGCTGCATGTCCCCGAACACGCAAGTGTCGCCTGCGTGGTAAATGCGGATGTCGTCCAGCTCGACGACTACGCCGGCGGCCTCGCCGCCGTACCCGCCGTCGGAGCGGCCTGAAGAGTGCCGGGCGTCCGTCATCGTCACGCGTACGCCCTCGAGGTCGACGGTCCCGCCCTTGTTGATCCCATGAACGTTCTCGAACCCCTGGGATTCGAGCCAATCGCCATACTCGATCATGCAGACGATGTCCGGCGAGTGCTGCTTGACGAGCTCCGGGCAGCTCGCGACATGGTCGCTGTGGGCGTGCGTGAGCGCGACGACGTCGACCTTCTCGACCTCGCGCTCCCCCTCGGGGCACTTCGGATTCTCGAGCCACGGATCGATGTACACGCGTTTTCCGCTCGGGCCGTCGAGCCGGAAGCTCGCGTGTCCGAGCCAGGTGAGAGAGAGATTGGCCATGGGCGGAGCGTAACGAAGGACTGTCCGACGCTGCGGCAAACCTTATGGCCATGTGGCAGACCCGCACGGGCGCGTCGGCGATGGCCGTCGAGCTGGCCGCGGCCCTCCTTCTCGCCACCGCGATCTCGGACGCTCTCGGCTTCGCCGGCGCGTCGTTCTACCTTCTTGTCGCCGGCGTGCCCTTGACGGCCGCGGCGGGTCTGGTCTGCTTCGCCCGCGTCGTCGATGCCATGAACGAAGGCCGGATGGACTCGCTCGGACGCCTGCAGGCCACGCTCTCTGCGCTCCTCGTCGCTGCGGTCGTGATCGGAGCGGCGATCCGCGAGCCGTCGGTAGGGTCGGGTGACGTTCCGCCGCCGGCGACGGCCGTTCTAGCCTTCGGTTTTACTCTGCTCGTGGCGCAGGCGCTCATCGCCCTCGTCCCGCTCAGGCGCAAGCGCCCGAAGAACGTAGGCGCGGACCGGCCGTTCCTTTCCCTTGACGGATAGCTCCCCGAGGTCCTCGACCTCCACGTCAGGGCCGAGCGCAGCGCGAGTGGACTCGCCGACCACGACTTCCCCGGCGCGCGCCTGACCCTCGAGCCGGGCGGCCACGTTCACGGCGTCCCCCCGCACCGTTTCCTCGCGCGCCTGGGCGGTGATGCCGACGCTGACCGTCCCGGAGTTGACCCCGACCCGGAAGCGCGGCCACTCGGGGTGTGCTGCTGAGACAGTCGCCACCCCGCGCTGGAAGGCGAGAGCGGCGCCCGCTGCTCGGCGTTCATGGTCGTCCCCGGTGAAGTAGGCCATGACGGCGTCGCCAATCGTGCGGACGTTGCGCGCCTCGGTGCGGACGGCCGGAATCCCCGCGTCGAAGTACGCATTCAGCATGGCCGTCACGTCGCGCTCAGCGTGACTCTCGGAGTAGCGCGTGAACTCCTGCAGGTCGGCGAAGAACACGCTCGCCTCCTCCTCGCGTCCCCATGTGGCGTCCTGGTAGACGTCTGCCCAGATCTCCGCTGTAGAGCCCTCGCGTTGCCACTCGCTCCAGACCGCCTGCGCGAAGAGACCGAACGCGACGAGCATCAGCAGGTGCCATTCCCACCAGGTCATGTGCCAGTTGCGTCCGAGTCCGATCGCGAGCATCGCTTCGGCGAGAAGCAGAAACGCCCCCACTGCTGCGAGCAGGAGACGCCTTCGGCGATGGGCGTACAGCCTGAGGTAGCCCGCTGCGGCCAGCGCGTAAAGAACTGCGCCGGCCGCGAAGAGGCCGAGGAGCAGCGGCCCTGGGTCGTCGATCGGCTCGTCGAGCGGTGGCAAAGTCGCGAGCGAGACTGCGGCCCACAGTGCGAGAACCAGACCGAGCGCCGCATAGAGCAGGCCGCGCCGGCCGACGAGTGAGACGCCCCGGTCGTCGAGGTCGAGCGCCGACCACGCTGCGACGGGTGCGGCGAGCAGGAGCCCAATCGCGGCGGCGACCTGAAAGCCGGCGTTCTTGCCGGCGAGGAGCACGCCAGGAGTTGCAAGCGCGTGCAGGCCAAGGAATCCCGAGGCGCAGACGAAGGCGACCGAGAGGCGCAGCACGCGCGCGTCGCCGCGGCGCGCGGCCGCCTCGCCGGTGAGGAACGCAAGCGCGCCCGTGATCACGCCCGTGAGGAGCACGAGCCAGAAATGCGCGGGCTGGTTCTCCCAGTGGAGATCGAGCCGCGGCCGGGCGAGCAGGAGCGCGAGTCCCGCGAGGGGGACGGCGAGAAGGAGCGTCAGAGAAGGGACTGAAGCTCGCGCCGGTACTCGTCTCCCTGAAAGTCGTGGACGTGCTGGGGCGGCAACACGCGTTCGTCGATCTCCTCACGCTGTCGCCCGTAGACGACAGGATAGATCTCGCCTTCGGCATTCATCTCGACCGTGACTGCGATCGAGCCGCGCTCGCAGTGATCGAGGAAGTGCGCGAGCGGAACGATGTCAGTGGTTCCGTCGGGAAAGACGGCGCGAGCGAGGTAGCCCTTCTGGGTCCAGAGCTCCGGCGCGCTCTTGAGCTCCGAGAGAAGAAAGGACGCAGTCTCGTCTCGAGACACTCGATCCAGCTCGGGTCGCCGCCCCAATTGCTGCGCGACGTGTCGCGCGAGGATGCGCGCGTTGTAGCGGAAGCCGCTGACCGTTCCCGAGGCGCTCCCGACCCCGTGTTTGCGCAGGCCGGCCGCGCCCTGCATGGCGTTGCCGGCGAAATACGCGCCGGGAAGTGCGGTGCTCTCCCAAAACGGGGTCAGGGCGGGGATGCGACCATCGCCGACCGTGGCCAATCCGTGCTCCGGGAGGTCTCGCAGAGGCGTCCGGAACCCAGTGGCCGCGATCGCCTCGTCGACCTCGAGAACCACCTCGCCAGGGCGCGTCGTCCCCTGCGCTCGCAGCCGGAAGCCGTTGCTCGTGCGCTCGATCCGCTCGACGGCCGCGTCGAGCGCGAACGTGCCGCCGCCCCAGCTCGCGTCTTCGAACGGCTCGAAGTAGCGCACCCGCACCGTGGAGAGCGCGATCACGCTTGTCTGAACCGGGCGCGGCGACACGAGGAAGATCTGGCGGGCCCAGGGCTCGAGCCCGTCGGCGAGCTCGAAGCCCGAATTGCGCTTGCCGATGATCAGGACGCTCTTTCCCTGGTACTCGGCGGCGCTTCTCGTCTCGGCGTAGTGAGGGACGTCTTCCACCCCCGGAATCGAAGACTTCCAAGGCTCCGTCACGCCGAGCGCGAAGACGACCGCCCGCGCGCGGAACTCGCCGTCCGACGTGACGAGGGTGAATCCATTCTCCTCACGGCGCGTCGATTCCCACCGGCAGCGGTACCTGACCGACACTCCGGCCTGGTTGGCAAAGGCAGCCAGGCCTCGCTCCATCTCCGGGCGGGACGGGACCATGAAGCTGCGATCCATCTCGGCGGCGACAAGTGACCGGCAATCAGCCTCCTCGGCGACCAGGCTGTTGTGGTCGTACCACTCGTACTCTCGCGTGCAGCGCTCCGCCGGCGCATCGGGCTTCGTCCAGGAGAGCAGGCGCTGGTAGATCGGCCATTTGCGGAACATCCCGCCGGGCGACTCGTCCTGGGAGATGACGGCGTGCTTCACGCCGAGGCGGGAGAGTGAGTAGCTGGTCTGGAGCCCGCCCGGCCCGCTGCCGACGACCACGACGGGGTATTCCCCGGGCGGGAAAGGCCCCGCTACGACCGCCAAGCGAGGACTTCCTGCAACCGGCGCGCCTCCGTCTGAAGCATCCGGAGCATGACGCGCGGGTAGTTCAGGAGGAAGGCTTCGAGCTTCGGCCCGGGGATCTCGAGGACTCGGAGAGGGGTGTCGGCGATAACGTCTGCGGTCAGAGGCTCTCCGAGCAGCGTTGAGATCTCGCCGAAGAACTCCCCTGGGCGTAAGCGGTTCAGCTCGTCTTCCCCGACCTTGACGATGGCCTCGCCTTCGAGGATGACGTAGAAGCCCGTCCCGCTCATGCCGCGGCGCATGATGCGCTCCCCCGCGCCGAAGCTCCGCTCGCCGTCCGGGTCGGCGATCGCTTCGAGCTGCGCGCGGTCCAGGTCGGCGAAGAGGTGGAAGCGCCTGAGGTTTTCGGCCAGATCCTCGCCATTCGCCATCACGGGGCGACTTTACAAGTCGAGCTCTCGCGCGGCGAAGAAAATCGCCTCGGAGAAGGTGGGGAAGGGCTGGATGGTATCCCGAAGGACGTCCACGGGGATCTCGGCCCGGATCGCAAGCGTGAGCTGGCCGAGCCATTCACCGGCGTCCGGCCCGACGAGCACCGCGCCGACGAGTACCTTCCGCTCACGGTCGGCGAAGAGCTTCACGAACCCGGGCCGCTTGGGACGCTGGTAAGTCGCGGTCCGCGACACCTTCGTGAGGTCCCATTTCGACGTGACGGTTCCCTCACCGCTGGTGTCGCCAACCGCCGCCACCTGCGGATCGGTGAAGATCGCCGACGGAAGGGCGCGGTAGTCGGCTCGGCGCTCCCGCCCCGCCACGTTCGCCGCAGCGACCCTCGCCTGGTACTTCCCGACGTGAGTGAAGAGCGCGACTCCCGTCACGTCGCCTGCCGCCCACGCGTGCGCGCCGGCCGACAGGCGGTCGTCCACCTCGATCCCATGCTGCCCGACTGTGACGTCGAGCAGCTCGAGCCCGAGGCCCTCGACGTTCGGCCGTCGGCCGGTGGCGACCAGGAGATTGGTCGCCTCGAGCGTCTCGTCGCCCTCGAGCTCAAGGCTGAGGCGCCTTTCCGAGCGCGAGATTCGCTTCGCACGGGCGTTCAGGCGGATGTCAATCCGCTCCTCCTCGAAGATGCCGGCGAGCAGGTCGCCGGCCACGCGGTCGATCCGCGGGAGGATGAAGTCGCCGCTCTGCACGAGAGTGACCCGGCTTCCGCTCCGGGCATAGAACTGCGCCAGCTCGCAGCCCACCCCCCCTGCGCCGACGATGAGGAGGCTCTCCGGGACGGCGCTTGCGCTCGTCGCTTCGCGGCTCGTCCAGACTGCGGCTTCCTGCAGGCCCTCGATCGGGGGCAGCGAGGGGACCGAGCCCGTGGCGATCATAAGCTCGTCGTATTCGAGCGTCTCGCCGCCGACCTCGAGACGCCCAGGCTCCACGATTCTTCCCGTGCCCTTGACGACCTCGGCGCCGAGTTCCTGTACCCATTCGACCTGGCTCGCGTCGTCCTTCTCCGCCACCTCGTCGCGCCACTTGAAGACCTGCACTGGATCGACCGTCGCCGTCACGCCCGGCGCGAATCGCGCCCGGAACGCCAGCTCGAGCGGGCGCAGGAGCGTCTTCGAGGGGATGCAGGCCCAGTAGGAACACTCTCCGCCCACGAGCTCGTGCTCCACGAGCGTGAGCCGGACGTCCTTGTCCAGGCGGCGAAGCGCGGCGAGGAAGGCCTCGCCGGTCACGCCGCCGCCCAGCACGACCACGTGCCGAGTCATCAGTGCGGGAACCCGAGGAAGGAAACCGAGTCGCGGGCGATGTCGAGGAGGGGTCCCGCCGCGATGAAGCTCCCCACAGTGACGACCACTGCTGCCCCGACAGCCGTCGAGAGCGCCCAGTCGCGCGGCGGCGAGCCGCCGGCGGGCGCAACGCGAACCTCGATCGAGCGGCGGAAGTACATCGCTCCGATCACCCCCACGTAGTAGTAGATGGAGAGGACCGTGGCGGCGACGCCGACGATGGCGAGCCAGGTCCAGCCCCTGTCGACTGCCGCGGAGAAGGCGTAGAACTTGCCGAGGAAGAGCCCTGCCGGCGGAAGCCCGATGAAGCCGAACATGAAGAGGCTCATGGCGATGCCGAACCCGGGCCGCTCCCAGCCCAGGCCGGCCAGGCCGTCGAAGCTCACGGGCCGGGCGAGCTCTCGCTCGCGCGCCGCCACGATTGCGAACGAGCCGACATTCATCGCCGCATACGAGACGAGGTAGAAGAGAAGCGCCCGGCCGCCGAGCCGCGTCCCGACTGCAACGGGGATGAGCAGGAAGCCCGCATGGGAGATGCTGGAGTAGGCCAGCAGCCGCTTGATGTCGGTTTGGACGAGGGCGGCGAGGTTCCCCCACGCGAGCGAGATGCAGGCGATAACCGCGAGCGCCACCGTCCATAGCCGTGCCTCGGTCGGAAACGCGGTCACGAGGAGCCGCATCGTCCCGACGAGAGCGGCCACCTTCGTCGCCGCCGACATGAACGCGGTCACGGGTGTCGGGGCGCCCTGGTAGACGTCGGGCGTCCACATGTGGAAGGGAGCCGCCGACATCTTGAATGCCAGCCCCACGAGGATCAGCGCCAGACCAACAACGAAGAGCAGGCGGTCGGCTCCACCCGCCGCGCCGGCGATGTCGTCGAAGCCGATTGCGCCTGTGGCGCCGTACACGAAGGCGCTGCCGAAGAGGAGGATGGCGGACCCGAAGCTCCCGACAATGAGGTACTTGAGGCCGGCCTCGAGCGAGGGGAGCGATTCGACGGAGATCGCGGTGAGGACGTAGAGCGAGATCGAGAACCACTCGAGCCCGAGGAACAGCGTCATCAGGTTCGAAGCCGCCACGAAGAAAGACATTCCTGCGGCGGCTGAGAGGAGAAGCGCGTAGTACTCGCCCACGCGACTGCGCTCCTGGCGCTCCCAGCCGACGCTCGCTCCCACCGCCAGCAAGCCCGATCCGGCTACGAGGATCTGCGCGAGTTCAGCCAGGCGATCGCGTTGGATTGCGTCGGCGATCACGCTCCTGGCGCTGTCGTCGACGGCGAAAAGGAGTCCGGCCGCGACGCCCGCGCCGATGAAGCAAAGAGCTGCGACGGCCGCGCAGAAGGGGCGCCGCCAGCTCCAGGGGAGGAACAGCGTGACCACGAGGCAGAGAGACGCTCCGCCGAGCAGGACGAGCTCCGGCGAGAGAGCGGCCCAATCGATCGTCGGCTGCTCGAACCGGGTCACGGGAGCCCGCCGAAGAGCTGCAGCGCGTGGTCGGTGATGGCGGCCGGCCAGAAGGAGAGGAAGAGAAGGACGGCTACAAGTGGCACGATCACCCCGATCTCTGCCGGACGAAGGTCGAGGGCCTCGACGGGCACGGCGCTGCCGACGTCCTCGTGTAGCACGGCGGAGATCAGGCGCAGCATGTACATCGCGGCCAGGACGATCGCCACGGCTCCGACGACCGCCCAGCCCCAGCCCTGGGCGAAGATCCCATTCAGGATCAGGAACTCGCCTGCGAAGGCGGTCGATCCCGGCACGGCGAGCGCGATCACTCCTGTCGTGATGAGCACGGTGGCGAGCATGGGCCGTCCGCGAGCCATGCCGCCGAGGAGCCACAGCTGACCCGTGGCCGTGCGCCGCTCTACTGCGCCCGCGAGTAGGAACAGCGCGGCCGAGATCAGTCCGTGGTTGACCATCTGCAGCAAGGCGCCGTCGTTGCCGGAGGCATTGGTGGCGAAGAGCCCGATCACGATCAGGTTCATCTGGGCCAGGCTGGAGTAGGCGATGACGCCGCGGAGATCGGGCGCCCGGAAAGCGAGGAGTGAGCCGTAGACGAGGCCGATCGAGGCGAGGACGAGGATCGGCACGCGCCAGTCGGATACCGCGCCCGGAAACTGAGGGATCGCAATGGCGAGGAACCCGTAGGCGGCCGCCTTCGAGACAACGCCCGAGAGCACGGCGGCAACCTCCGGGGTCGACTCACGGTAGGCGTCGGGAAGCCAGCCGTGGAACGGCCAGAGCGGCGCCTTGATCGCAAAAGCCGCGGCGAAGCCCAGGAAGATCCAGACGCTCTGATGACGACTGGCCTCGGCGAGGTCGAAGGATCCGGCTGAGAGGCCGGCCGCGATGATCGCGACGAGCATCAGAAGCGACCCGGCCATTGTGTAGGCGACGAACTTGAAGGTCGCGCTGAGCCGGCCGGGGCCGCCCCAGACTCCGATCAGCACGTAGAGCGGGATCAGCATCGCCTCCCAGAACACGTAGAAGACGAGCAGGTCCTGGGCGGTGAACACCCCGATCACGGCTCCTTCGAGGAACAGCAGGAGTCCGAGATAAGCGCCAGGCCGCTCCCTCCCCACCCAGAAGCCGTAGCCGATGGCGGCGGCCGTGACGAGCACGGTGAGGCCGACGAGCCAGAGCGTGAAGTCCTGCAGCCCGACGTGGTAGGAGACGCCCAGATCCTCGAACCAGACCGTGTCCGTCTGGAACTGGAGTCCCCCGCGGCCGAAGTCGAAGTTGGCGGCCGTGCCGACCCACAGGGCGAGCTCCACGAGGGCGATCAGGAGAGCCAAGCCCCCCGGCCCGCGCGTGTTCTTCCACGGCGTGATCCAGACCCAGAGGGCGCCGCCGACGGGAACGAGGATGAGCGCGGTCGTCACGTCAGCTCACGATCAGGAAGACGAGGGCGATTACAGCCGCGCCGGCACCCAGCGCGAGCGCGTACGAGCGCACGGAGCCCGTCTGGACCGCAGAGAGGCGTCCGGAGAGCGAGCGGACGCCGCGTCCGAGTTCCCCCAACGAGCGGAGGAAGAGCGGCTGCTCGACGTACTGGAGCGCGAGCGCCGCGCTGCGGGAGGCGGGCTCGTAGAACGCGCGGTCGTAGGCCGCGTCGAAGTAGAACTTCTCCTCGAGCGTGCGGGCCGCCCACGGGTAGCGGCGGCGCAGCCGGCTGGGCAGCGGATCCGCGCGCGCCCAGATCCTCCAGGCGAGAGCGATCCCGGCGAGCGCGAGCGCGGTCGTTGCGACGACGGAGAACGCCAAGGTGAGACCCGTCGCCTCCTCCGCAGACTCGACGACCGGGTGCAGCCAGTCGTCCACCAGCGCCCAGCCCCACGGCACCTGGAGGAAGCCACCGACCGCTGAAAGGATCGTCAGGACTCCCACCGGCCACAACATCGAGAACGCGGCTTCACCGTGGTGACTCAACGCGGGTGCGTGTTCGCGCGCGAAGGCGCTGAGCTCGCCCCCGAAGACGATGAAGAGAAGCCGGAAGGTGTAGAGCGCGGTGAGGAAGGCGCCGAAGGCAGCGACGCCCCAGAGTGCCCAGCCGAGCGTGCCCGCGTTCGCGGCGCTGCCGAGGATCGAGTCCTTGGAGAAGAAGCCGGCGAACGGCGGCACCGCGGCGAGTGCGAGCGCGCCGACGAGGAAGGTGCGGTAGGTGAACGGGAGCCTGCGCGCCAGGCCTCCCATCCGGCGGATGTCCTGCTCGTCGGAGAGGGCATGGATGACGATGCCGGCTGCCATGAAGAGGAGCGCCTTGAAGAAGGCGTGCGTCATCAGGTGGAAGAGGCCTGCCCCGTAGGCGCCCAGGCCGACGGCGACGAACATGTAGCCGATCTGGCTCATCGTCGAATACGCGATGACCCGCTTGATGTCCGTCTGCACCAGCGCGATCAGGCCCGCGACGAGGATTGTGATCGCGCCGAGGATGCCGGCGAGGTGCTGGATGTCGGGCGCCAGCTCGAACAGGACGTGCGTGCGGGCGATCAGGTAGACGCCCGCGGTGACCATCGTTGCGGCGTGGATGAGGGCGGAGACCGGCGTCGGACCTTCCATCGCGTCCGGAAGCCAGGTGTGGAGCGGTATCTGGGCCGACTTGGCGACGGCGCCGCCGAGCAAGCCGAGCGCGATCAGCACGGCGACGGTGGATGACTTCTCGGCGACCCCTTCCTGGAAGACCACGCGAAAGTCGAGCGATCCCGCTCGCTGGATGAGCAGGAAGAGCGCGAGGGCGAATGTGGCGTCGCCGATCGCGTTCATGACAAAGGCCTTCTTGCCGGCCGCCACCGCGGTAGCGCGGATGTGCCAGTAGTTGATCAGCAGGTACGAGGAAAGGCCGACTAATCCCCAGCCCGCGAGCAGCAGCAGCAGGTTGCCCGACTGGACGAGGAGGAGCATCGAGAAGACGAAGAGCGCCTTGTAAGCGTGGTAGCGCCGCTCCTCGGGATCGCCGTGCATGTATCCGACGGCGTAGGAGAGGATGAGGAACCCCACCCCCGAGACGACGAGCATCATGAAAACCGAAAGCGGGTCGACGAGGATCTCGGCGCCGAACTGGAGGTCACCCGCCGAGAGCCACGTCCAGAGCGTCGAATAGTGGATCCGCTCGGCGGGGCTCTCGTCGAGTAACGCCAAGAACGCGATGAGCGAGCAAACGAAGGACACGAGCGTCGAGCCCGAGGCGACGAGCCCGGCTTGGAAACGGCTGATCCGCTGGCCTAGGAGGGTGATCACGAGAACTCCGCCCAAGGGCGCGAAGAGTGCGATCCAGGCGGCGGGGATCATCCGCGGGTCATCCCCTAAGCGAAGTCAGCCTGTCGACGTCCAGCTCGACCCGCTGGCGCGAGACCGCCACGATCAGGCCGAGCCCCACGACCGCCTCCGCTGCGGCCACGACCATCACCGTAAGCGCGAAGATCTGTCCGTCGCCGTTGCCCGCGTGGCGGGAGAACGCGAGGAGCGCCAAGTTCCCTGCGTTCAGCATGATCTCGAGCGCCAACAGGATGATGAGCGGACTCCGCCTGATGAGCACGCCGAAAGCGCCCGTGGCGAAGAGGAGCACCGAGACGACGAGGTAGGCGGCGACGCTCGGGCCCGCCATCAGCCTCGGCGCTCCCGCGGCACCGCGGTTCCGAGGATGACGCCGCCCACCGCGGCCACGAGTAGCACGATGGAGGTCACCTCGAACGCGAGCAGGTGCGGGCCGAGGAAAAGACGGCCGATCTCGCTCGGCGAGCCGAACGTCGCCGGAATCTCGGCTGCGTTCGCGAGCCGGTCGCCCGCCTTCAGCGCCACGACGACGACGACCTCGACGGCGATCGCTCCTGCGGCGACAATCGCCGCGACCGACTGAAGCGTCGGCCCGCCGGCCCACGGCGCGTCGGCGCGTCCGCCGAGGTAGGCGATGACGAAGAGGAACATGACGACGATCGCCCCGGCATATACGAGCACCTGAGCGGCCGCGACGAACTCCGCCGCGAGGATGAGATACAGCACCGCCAGCGAGGCGAGGTTGACGATCAGCGCGAGCGCGCTGAAGAACGGGTTGGAGAAGAGGACGACCGCGATGCCCGAGGAGAGCAGCGCCGCGGCCGCGAGCACCCAGACGACCCAGACGAGAAACTCTTCCATCAGCTCTCGCTCTTCCAGACCGGGATGGGCGTGTCGTAGAGGTCGCGGTCCGCCACCGGCACGCGCTTGACGGGCTCGGCGAGCAGCATGTCCTTCGTGTAGATGAGGTCATCGCGCGAGTACTCCGAGATCTCGTACTCCGCCTCGAGCGTGATTGCGTCGAAGGGACACGCGAGCTCGCAGTACCCGCAGAAGATGCAGCGCGAGAGATTGATCTCGTAGATACGCGCGTAACGTTCGCCGGGGGAGACTCGGTTGTCCGGCGTGTTCTCGGCCGCGACGACGCGGATGCAATCGGCGGGACAGGCTGCGGCGCAGAGCGAGCAGCCGACGCACTTCTCGAGCCCGTTCTGGTGACGCCACAGCCGATGGCGGCCGCGGAAGCGCGGGTAGACGGGCCGCTTGAACTCCGGATACTGCTGGGTGATTGGCTTCTGGAAAATCTGCCGGAAGGTGACGGCGAAGCCTTTGAGTGACTCGAGCGGCTGCGGGCTCACAATGCAACCACCAGCACCGCTGTGACGACCGCGTTGATTGTCGCCACCGGGAGAAGCACCTTCCACCCGAAGCGCATCAGCTGGTCGTAGCGCAGGCGCGGCAGAGTGGCGCGAAGCCACATGAACAAGAAGATCAAGCCGGCCAGCTTGATGAGGAACCAGATCGGGCCGGGCAGCACGGGGCCGCCCCAGGCGCCGAAGAAGAGCGTCACCGCCAGCCCGGAGAGCGTGATCATGTTGATGTACTCGGCCATCGAGAAGAGGCCGAAGCGCATGCCCCCGTACTCCGTTTGGTAGCCGGCCACAAGCTCGGTGTCCGCTTCCGGAAGGTCGAACGGCGGACGGTTCGTTTCGGCGATCCCGGCGATGAAGAAGACGACGAGCCCCACGAACTGCGGGCCCGCGTACCAGATCGTCTCCTGCTGCTTGACGGCGATCTCGACGAGCGAAAGCGAGCCGCTCATGATCACGACGCCGAGCACCGAGAGCGCGAGCGAGACCTCGTAGGAGACGAGCTGCGCCGCCGTCCGCATCGAGCCGAGGAGCGAGTACTTCGACTCGCTGGCCCAGCCGCCGACTAGGAAGGAGTAGACGCCGATCGCGCCGATCGAGAAGAGAAGCACGAGTCCGATGGACACGTTCACGACCCAGCCGGTGACGTCGTAGGGCCCGATGTGCCAGACGGGGCCGAAGGGGATGACGCTGAAGGCTGCGAGCGCCGTCGAGGCGGCGACCGCCGGGGCGCTGATGTAGAGGACGTCCACGGCGCTCGCCGGGAAGAAGCTCTCCTTGCGCAGGAGCTTGACGAGGTCTGCGATCGGCTGGAGGAGGCCTAGCGGGCCTGCCCGGTTCGGCCCGTAGCGGTTCTGCATCCGCCCGAGGAGCTTGCGTTCCACCCACGTCAGATAGGCGAACGCGCCCAAGACGAGGTTGATGATCAGGAAGGCCTTGATCAGGTCAATCCACCAGGGCTGATTCAGATGCTCAGGCACGTGCGACCTCGACCCTGGAAGCAAGTCCCTCCGCGTGCTCGTCCTCGATGCGAACGACTCCCGCGAGGAGGCGGCGGTTGACGCGCGCGGTGAGTGTCTTCGAGGTCCCGTTCGAGCTCACTCGTACCGGGTCCCCGGCGACGATACCCCGCTCGCGGGCGTCGGCGGCCGAGA
>Ga0307415_100000520_pt1 | contig 16803 bp, 11 predicted proteins | sample DK1Cmetagenome_FD_204524 | JGI IMG/M metagenome (GOLD analysis project Ga0307415, IMG submission 204524) | Maize rhizosphere microbial communities from greenhouse at UC Davis, California, United States - DK15-C-2 | ecosystem: Host-associated > Plants > Roots > Rhizosphere > Soil | place: USA...
GCGCTGGCGGGCATCCCGTTCAAGCTCTTCTTTCTGGACGCGCCGGTCTGGGTCTCGACCGGGACGTACCTGGCAATGGGCTACTTGGCGCTGGTAGCGGTCGTTCCTCTGACCCGGGCGGTTTCCTGGAGTGGTCTGCTGTGGCTGATCTCCGGCGGCGCGGCCTATACGATTGGGGCGGTGATCTACAGCTGTCGTCGGCCTGATCCGCTTCCCTGGTTTGGACACCACGAGATCTGGCACATTCTGGTGCTCATCGGCAGTGCCTGCCACTTCGCTTTCATGGTCTATCACGTGGCGTGAGATGAATGGACTAGAGATTCGCGCGCCGGAGCTGGCCGATGCGCGTCAGGTTATTACTCCGGAATCCACCCGGTTCCTCGAACTGCTCGCCCGTCATTTTGCCCCTCGGCGCACCGCGTTGCTTCAGCGGCGCCGGGAGGTTCAGGCGGGTCTCCGGGGCGGCGACCTCCCGGATTTTCGCGAGGGGACCAGAGCGGTGCGCGAGCGGAGCTGGACCGTAGCGCCGGCTCCTCCAGATCTGGACGATCGACGGGTGGAAATCACTGGTCCGGTGGAACGGAAGATGATGATCAACGCGCTGAATTCGGGCGCAAAGGTTTTCATGGCCGATTTCGAGGATGCACTCTCGCCGCCATGGGTCAATGTGATCGCAGGCCAGGTCAACTGCGCGGCGGCAGTGCGGCGCACCCTGGAGTTCGCCAGCCCCGAAGGCAAGCGTTACCGGCTGAACCAGCGGCTCGCTACGCTGGTGGTCCGGCCGCGGGGCTGGCATCTCGACGAAAAACATGCCCTGGTCGACGGCGAGCCGATGTCGGCCAGCCTCTTCGACTTCGGCCTGTACTTCTTCCACAACGCAAAGGAACTGCTGGCCCGCGGCAGCGGGCCATATTTTTATCTGCCCAAGCTCGAGAACCACCTCGAGGCTCGGCTGTGGAACGACGTGTTCGATCTCGCGCAGGATGCGCTGGGGATTCCGCGGGGTACGATCCGGGCCACAGTTCTGATCGAGACGATTCTCGCCGCCTATGAGATGGATGAGATTCTCTACGAGCTTCGGGACCACGCTGCCGGCTTGAATGCCGGCCGGTGGGACTATCTCTTCAGCGTCATCAAGAATTTCCGGGATCGCCCCGAATTTCTGCTGCCGGACCGTTCCCAGCTGACCATGACGATTCCATTCATGCGGGCCTATACCGAGCTCCTGGTAAAGACCTGCCACCGCCGAGGCGCCCATGCGATTGGAGGAATGGCTGCATTCATCCCCAGCCGTCGGGATCCGGAAGTCAACGAGATCGCGCTAGCCCGGGTACGGGAGGACAAAACCCGGGAGGCCCGGGCGGGTTACGATGGGGCCTGGGTGGCGCACCCCGACTTGGTGCCGGTGGTGGCGGATGTTTTCGAAACGGTACTCCAGGGGAAGCCGCATCAAAAGGACCGCCAGCGCGAGGACGTCGAGGTAAAACGGGACCAGCTCATCGACGTTCGGATCCCGGGAGGTCGCATCACCGAGAATGGCCTCCGGGGAAACATCAGCGTTGGCTTGCAGTATTTAGCGGCCTGGCTGGGGGGATCGGGTGCCGTCGCGATCAACAACTTGATGGAAGATGCTGCCACCGCGGAGATTGCCCGGTCTCAACTCTGGCAATGGATTCGGCACGGCGCGGCCACCGACACGGGAAAGCGGATTACCCTCGAGTGGTGCCGGGGGATACTCGAGGAGGAAAGGACTCGGCTCGAGGCCGAAGGGGGAGACAGCGAACGTCTGACCGCCGCCGCGGATCTGCTGGACGTCATGTTTTCTGCCACGGAGTTTCCCGAGTTCCTGACTCTGGCGGCATACCAGAAGTTGAGTTAGGGAGCTAGGAGTAAACCCTCTTACTGGGGCGGCTGGGGTCGAACCAGCAACCTCCCGGTTAACAGCCGGGCGCTCTGCCAATTGAGCTACACCCCAAGAGATGCTGGAGAATCGAGCTATCGCGGGGTAGTCACTTTAGTCGGATTTCCCCCGCAAGGTCAAGACCGGCAGCATCTTGGGTTGCCGCTCCATTCACCTCCGAGCCGGCAGATCCAGGTCCTCCGCCGTAAGCTCCCGGGTGAGGGGTCCGCCCAGTATCGATGGTGGTGGTGCTTCGCTCCAACCGGCTGCTTCGAGGATATTCGCGGTAAGCCGGTTTGCCGCGTCGCCCTCCTCCGGCCCGTTCGCGTTAGTCGCCGCCAAATCGAGCCATGACATGGCCTCCGCAAAGGCGTATCGCTGGCGAGCTCGGTCTGCGGCAAGGAGAGCATAACGATACGCAAGAGCGGCTTCCCCGCCTCGATCGGCGTGCCGAGCAATTTCTCGAGCCGCTTCACGCGGGTCGGCCGCTGCAATGCTCCGCTCGAGCGCTAGCGCCAGGATTCGGTGGACCTCTTTCCGGCGGGAAGCCGTGAGACCATTGCGCACCACATGGGCGATAACGGGGTGGGCGCAACGATACATGCCGCTATCCTCCACCACGAGGCGCCGGTCCGCCAGGGCATCGCCGACCGAGGCTGCATGCAACCGCGAGATCCCGTGGACGTGGGAGAGCACCTCCGGCCGACAACCGGCTCCTGCCACAGCCATTGTGATCAGGAGCTCGCGCAGTTCTACGGGCAGCCGCTCCACCCGTTCCGCGATGACATCGTGCACGGTTTGAGAGATGGGAAAACCCTGCCCCTCATCCAAGGCCAGCCCCGGGGCGACCGTCCACTCTCCGGTTTCCTCGTCGATGGCCAGGAGTCCCTGCGCGAACATGGTCTTCAGCAGCTCGACCAGGTAAAAGGGATTACCGGCCGTAACCCCGAACATCCGGTTAGCGAATCGGCGCGCACCGGTAGGGGTGCTCAGATGCCCCATTTCCCGGATCATCACCCAGAGCTCCTCCTCGGTCAGAGGTCTCAAAGAGAGCACACTGGCCTGGGACTTGGCCCGGAGAACTCGACAGAACCGAGCGGATGGTGCGTCGCGCTCCACCTCTCCCAGATTGACAGTCCCCAGCCAGAGCACGGGAGCCTTTTCCGAGCGCCGGACGAGAAAGCGGAGCAGATCGCAGCTGTCGCCATCACACCACTGGAGGTCCTCCAGCGACACCACAACCGGCCTTTCGGCAGCTAGCGCGAGCAGCAGCTGCGCCACTCCCTCGAAAAGCCGCCAGCCGGCCGAGGAGTCCTCGACCGGACTGGCGTCGGGTAGTCCGGGGAACCGCCCCCGTAGCTCGGGCAGTAGCTTTGCTACCTCCGACAGCCATTCCGGTGCTGTCCCGGCCAGGCCGGGAGTGCCCAGGGCATCGCGCAGGATCTCAACCACGGGTTCGTAGCGAAGGCCGGCTTGCGCGTCATAAGCATGACTGCGCAGCACGCTGCCGCCATCGGCGACGACCCAACGGACAAACTCCTCTGACAATCGCGACTTGCCGACTCCTGGCTCACCTTCTATCAGCACGATACGACTGCTGTTCCGTTTGACAGTCTTCCAGGTCTTCAGGAGAACGTTCCACTCCTGCTCCCGACCAATCAGGCTGGACTCGAACGACGGCGCGCGGGCATACCATTCATCGGTGATCGGACGCGCATTGATTGATGCGGCGTCCGACTCCACTCGGCGAACCAGATTCAGGAGACTCCGGCTGGGCTCACAGCCAGTTTCCGCGAGCAGCCGCAGTCGATATTCGGTGTAGCGAGCCAGCGCCGCCCCTCGGTCCCCCGCCAGGTAGTGGGCTTCTGTGGCCAGGCGAATCGCTTCATCGGAGAAGGGATCACTGGCGGTCCAGCGTCCGGCCAGCTCTGCTGCATCACGCCAGCGCCACTGACCCATCGCCTCCCGGGCCAGCGTGCCGAGCGCGTCTTGGTACTGCCGCAGCAGCCCTCGCCGAGTCTCCGTCACCCAATCCTCGAATTGGGGCGCCCGGCGAACCGAGAACCCGGCCAGAAAACGGGGTATGTCCATCGTGAGAGCAAGCCGCGGCTCCTGAACCACCATCTTGCGAAATTCCAGAACATCACATTCCACCCGCCCCATCACCTCGACGACGGCGCGATCGCCGCGAACCAGCGGACCCAGCTGGGTACGGAGATGTTGGAGAGACTGGCGGAGCGAGGTCCTTGCTTCGGCTTCGGAGGATTCGCCCCAGAGGAGGCCAGCCAACTCTTCTCGGGTATGGGGGCCCGGCTCGAGCACCAGGAAGGTGAGCAGTGCCAGGTCCTTGGCACCGAGGGCAGGGACATTCGGCGCCTTGTCCGTCAGACTCACGGAGGGAGGACCAAGCAGGGTCAGCCTGACGCTTGCCACAGGGATACCTGGTGGAGGATGGTTGAACGTACGGTGAAAACAGCCGGCGGCAAGAGGGTTTTCACGCTGAGTTCACGCTAGGCACCCAGATTGGCGCCAGTCTTCAGCGGTTCAGGACCTTATACAGGAGCGGCACCATGGCCACTAGCCCCCGTTTTCGACTGACCCTCACCCCGGAACAGAAGGAGCAGATTCATAAGGTGACGGGGAAAGACGCAGAGGAGCTGGAGCTCTCCGTCGAGCAGTTGGAGGAACGGATTGCACCGGCCACCCAGACCATGTACCGGAAACTTGCACTTTAGCAATTCACGATTTTTTCACGCTGGTCGATCAGGTTGTTGTCACTCGAGTAGCCAAACCGTCAATTCTGTGTTACACCCAAGGAGGAGTGCCATGGCGAACCCCAAGGATCAGTTCCGGATCAAGTTGACTCCCGAGCAGAAGATGCAGGTTCGCGACGCCACCGGGAAAGATGCCGAGGCGGTCGAGCTTTCGGTGGAAGAGCTCGAGGAGAGGATTGCTCCGATAAAGCTGCCGGTCAGGTAAGCAAGAAACTACCCTCAGGGCGGCGGCCGCCCTGAACGCAGCTCGAGTGTCGGACCACCCGGTCCGGCGCTCGGGCGTTAGTCTGCGTCACCCCCATTGCTGAGGTCTGGCACCTCTTATGACTCCGGACGTGTTGGCGGCTCCGCCGGCATCGGCTGAGGAACTGCGTGAAGAGATCGAACGCCTCCGGCTGATGCATTCGATTGGCCTGGAGTTCAGCGCGTCCCTCGATTTTGACGAACTGCTGCCCCGGGTCTTCCAACGAGTGCTGGCCGCGTTGGGCGCCCAGGGCGGCTCGCTCTGGATTACCGAGGGAGACATGCTGCGCTGCCGGTTGGCTGAAGGCGGAGCCGGGCAGAAGCTGGTCGGTGCAGAGATGCCGGTCGGTACCGGGTTTGTGGGCGATGTGGCCCAGCGCCAGCGGACCACCATCGTTACCCGGGCTATGGATGACCCGCGATACCAGCCCCAGGTGGATTCCAGCGAAATGCTGTCCACTACCGTCATGGCTACCGCTATGGTAGCCGGCGGAGTGACGGTTGGTGCGATTCAGATCTCCAACAAGCTCACCGGCAAAGGCGTGTTCGACGAAGGGGACCGCGAGCTGCTCGAGGGCCTGGCCGCTACCGCAGCCGCCGCGTTGCGCAACGCCCAGCTCCACACGGTGGAAAAGCGGGCCCGAGATCTCGCGCTCCTGCTGGAGATCAGCCGGGAGATCACCGCTACGCTCGACTTGGACCGGGTGCTTCAGTCGGTGGTTAACCTGGCATCGCGCGCACTGCCCTTCGACCGCGGCGCGGTGGGGCTCTACCAGAAGGGTCAGTGCGAGATCCGTGCAGTCGCCGGACAGGAGACCGCCAGTCCTAAGGACCCCCGGCTCCAGGACCTGATGGCCCGGGCGGCATGGGCCGCCGGACGAGGGGAGCAGCTCTACCTGAGAGACCGCGACGAGCCGGCCTCCGATGCAGAGCGGATGTTCGTGACCGTTTTCGGGCCCGACCTCGAGACCGACGGGGTGGCAAGCGGACTCTATCTCCCATTAAAAGACGAAGAGGGAGTGCTCGGCGTGCTGCTTTTCGAGGCGGGCACGACGGAGTTCGCCAACGAGACTCAGCTCGAGGTTGCCGCCATTCTGGCCAATCAGACCGCGGTCGCACTGAGGAATGCCCAGCTGTACCATCAGGTACCCATGGTGGACGCGCTGGGGGCACTGGCAGCGAAGAAACGAGCCGTTCTGGCCCTCCCCCGACGTAAGGTGCAGATCTACGCCGCTGTAGCCCTGCTGGTGCTAGCCGCACTGATTTTGATCCGCTGGCCGCTTCGGGTGGTGGGTGAATCGGCCTCGTTCCGGCCCACGGCAATGGCACCCGTCCGAGCGCTGGTCCCCGGCGTGGTGGAGCGAGTACTGGTGCAGGAGGGAGACCCGGTCCGGCGGGGAACGCCCCTGGTATCGCTGCGGTCGACCACTCTCTCCAGTGATCGAGCCTCCCTGGCCGCAGCAGCGAGCGCGGCGGACCGCTCAGCTGCACTTGCGGCCAGCCGCGGTGACGCTGCGGAAGAGCGGCTCCAGCGAATTCGGGTGGACGCCTTGCGCCAGGAGTTGGCGTTGCTGGACGAGCAGCTCGGCTATACCACGGTGAAGGCGCCGGTTCCCGGGGTCGTGCTGACGCCTCATGTGAACGAGAAGGTAGGCGCGTCCCTGGACGAGGGAGATCTCTTACTCACCCTGGGGCGCACCGACACCCTCGAACTGGAATTCGGGGTGGGCCAGCAGGAAATTGGCCGGGTTGAGCCGGGCCAGGCAGTGCATCTCCGAGTCGACGCACTGCCCCAGCGCACCTTCGTGGGCCGGGTGACATCAATAGGGCAACTGCCGACCGACAGTGGACCATCGGTCCATTATCCCGTCAGAGCCTCGATCGAGAACTCAAGCGGCCTGCTCAAGCCGCAGATGGCCGCATACGCCCGAGTTCTCACCCGACCGGCAAGCGCGATGGACCGGTTGGTACGGGCTCCAGCTCGATGGACCAGACTGCTATGGTGGAAAATATGGGGATGAAACCGGCTATGTTGTTTGGCATTCTGGCGGTCGGCTGCAACAGCCAGCCGGCCACCCGAGCCGTCCGCCCGCCACTCGAAAGCGCATCGCTCGGAGCCGCGCACGCACCGGCGATCACCACGGCCGACACTGCCACAGTACTGACACCGCTCTCGCTACCCTCCCAACTTTACGTCGAGCATGACGCCACGATCTATGCCCGATCCGCCGGGATCGTGGAATCGGTTCTGGTGGATTTGGGTGCCCCGGTAGCGGCGGGGCAAGCACTGGCGCGGCTGGAAAGCGCCGATCAGCGCATCGCGCTCGATCAGGCACAGGAGAAGTTCACGAACAGCCGTCAGATCGTGGAGCGCCAGCGAGCGCTCAAGACCGCCGGGATCGTCACTCAGGCCGACTCGGAACGGGTCGAGTATGAGCACCGGGCAGCGATGCTCGAGCTGCGGAAGGCGCAACGCGACTACGACCTCACCCGGATCAGCGCCCCATTTGCCGGGCTGGTGACCGGCAGGACTGCACGGATCGGGCGTCTGGTGGGTTCCGGTGACTCGCTCTTCCGGCTGACCGCACTCCGGCCGATTCTGGCGGCGGTGCGGGTGCCCGAAGCCTCGGGAACCGGTATCGCCGTCGGCACTGAAGCCGAGATCGTGGGGCTCGGTGGCGCTACCTCGCATGCGCGAGTGATCCGGGCATCTCCCATCCTCGATGCCGGCAGCGGCACCCGGGAGATGATCCTGCAGCTCACCGGGGGTAGGCCGCGACTTTCCCCCGGCTCGAGCGTCACTGTCCGCCTGGGCACCCAGCGCCGGCAGGTTGTGGCCATTCCCAAGACCGCGGTGGATCAGGATGGGTATGCCCTGGTCTGGACCGACGATCGAACCACGCTTCGGCCGATCACACTAGGCAGCGAGCTCGAAGGGGACCGGATCGAGGTCCTGAGCGGCCTTGCGCCGGGCGAGAAAGTCGTCCAGACCGCACCGTGACCGATCATCCCAAGCTCCGCAGCGACCTCGTCCTGGTGGAGCAGACCTATCGGGGCGAACAGAGCTACATCGTCAAAGACCCCGAATCCCGCAAATACTTTCGATTCCGTCCCGTAGAAGTGATGGTCATGCAGGTGCTGGATGGCCAGCACACTGCAGCCGAGGCGGCGGCGGCACTTGCGGACGAGGGACTGCGGGTGACGCCCAAGGGCGTTGAGTCCTTCGCCACCAAGCTGACTTCCATGGGGCTCTGTGAACGTACGCTGAGCGAGCGTTCGGTGCTTCGGATGGAACGGCTCCGGGCCGAGCGCCGCCGACGGCTCGGGAATGGCGTCTTTCAGGGCAACCTGCTCCGTCTGCGCTGGTCTGTGGGCGACCCTGACAAGCTGTTCGACCTTTGGCTCCCCCGGCTCCGGTTCTTCTTTACCCGTGGCTTTCTGACGATATCGGTGGCGCTCTTCGCCGTGTACTTCCTCGTTCTCGCCCTCAAGTGGCCTGAGTTTTCCCGCGCTCTGGTGGATCTCTACACTCTCAATCTCGATTTCGGAGCCTTTGCGATCCTCTGGGTAACCGGCACGGTCATCATTGCCATTCACGAGCTGGGCCACGGCTTTACCTGCAAGTACTTCGGCGGGCAGGTCCATGAGATCGGGGCCATGCTCATGTATTTCGAGCCGGCCTTCTTCTGCAATGTGAACGACGCCTGGACCTTTCCCGAGCTTCGGGCTCGTCTCTGGGTCACGGCAGCGGGCTCGTGGATCCAGCTGGTACTGGCCAGCCTGGCGGCGATCATCTGGTGGGCAGCCGCACCGGGAACGCTGGTGTCCCAGGTGGCCTTGGCAGCGGTGATCATCGGTGGGATCATCACCGTCTTCATGAACGTCAATCCATTGATTCCGCTCGATGGCTACTACGCCCTAAGCGACTACCTGGAGGTCCCGAACCTCCGCCAGCGTGCGTTTGCCCACCTGTCCTGGTTCCTGAAGACCAGGGTACTCCGGCTCGACCTTCCTCAGCCACCGGCCGATCAACGGGAGCAGCGGATTTTTCTGATCTACGGCGGCCTGGCGGCGGCCTACATCGCGCTCATTCTCGGGCTCTTTGCCGCCGGCGTATTCGGCTGGATCAGCCGGGTACTGGGTCTGGCAGGGATGCTGATGTTTGCGGCAGGACTGTGGTTCATGCTTCGCCGACCAGTGCAGGCGTGGGTGAAGACGGTTGCCCTGGCGGTGCGGCGCCACCTACCCGGGTGGCAGGCCGGCCCGCTCAAAGCGCGACTGATCGGCGGCGCCGCCATCCTCCTGCTTCTTGGATTTGTGGTCCCCTGGCCGGTCAGGATCTCGGGGCCGCTGGTGGTAGCGCCGGCACTGGCTATTCCGCTGACAGCACCCGACAGCGGAATCGTGGAGCAAGTGCGAGTTCGGGAGGGGAGCCGAGTGCCGGCCGGCGCTCCCCTGCTTCACATTCGAAATCTCCAGCTCGAACGCGAGATGGTAGCGCACCAGCGGGCCGCCGACTCGCTCAGGATTCGATCGGCACAAGCGCGGGCGCGGAACCAGATCGCCGAACTGAGCCTGGTGGACGCGGCGTTTTCAGGGGAAGAGGCCCGGCTAGCCGGGCTGCGGAACCGGTTGGCGGAGCTGGGGATCCGGGCGCTCAGCAGCGGCGTGGTGGTGACCGCACGACCCGAGGAGCTGGCCGGCCGCTGGGTGTCGAGCGGAGAAGTCGTGCTTCAACTGGGCCAGCCGGATTCGGTGGAGGTCCGGATTGCGCTCAGGGGAGCCGGCGCGACGCTGGTCCAGGCAGGACAGTCGGTCCGGCTCCTCTCCAGGGCCACTCTCGCATCCCCATTGCGGACGCATCTGGCCGCGGTTTCGGTTGCCGCCAACTCGCCGGCAGGTCTCGAAGCCCGGGTTCGTCTGCCGGCCAGCGAGGCCTGGCGTCCGGGAATGAGCGGCGAGGCAAGCATTACCCTCCGGCGCTCGAACATCTGGGGAGCCCTGTGGTGGGGTATTCGGCGGGGAATCCGGAGCGACATCCTCCTGTAGTTCGGACTAATCCGTTCAGGCGCTTGCGCCAGTGAGTGCAGGACGCAACCATTCAGATTGCGATAACCCTGACAAGGGAGCAGCCCATAGTCCGCCGCGACATGCTGGCGTTGGTACGCCAGGCGTTTACAGGCCGCTATGAAGTGGAGCGGGAGATCGGCCGGGGCGGTAACGCCCGGATCTTCCTCGCCCGCGATCCGAACGGACACCCGGTCGCGCTGAAGATCCTGCATCCGGAGTTGCTGGTCAGCGTCGCCGCCGACCGGTTTCTGCGCGAGATCAGGCTGGCCTCTCGCCTCAATCACCCGAACATCGCCCGGCTGCTCGATTCCGGAGAGCAGGAGTGGCTGGTCTACTACGTCATGAGTTACGCGGAGGGACCGACTCTTCGAGAGCGACTCGACGGATCCCGCCAGCTCCCTGTAGCGGAGACGCTGCGGATCGGCAGTGACCTGCTCGATGCCCTCGCCCATGCTCACAGTCACGGAATCATTCATCGAGACGTGAAGCCGGCCAATGTGGTGTTGTCTTCCGAGGGTGCCATTCTATTGGATTTCGGGATCGCTCGAGCGGTGATTGCCTCCGGTACCGACCAGCTCACCCGTTCGGGAATCGCGGTGGGCACGTCCACCTACATGAGTCCCGAGCAGATCACGGCTTTGGTGGACATAGACCACCGCTCGGACATTTACTCAATTGGTTGCATGCTGTTCGAGTGCCTGGCCGGGCAGCCGCCGTTCTACCATCGAAACGAAGCCGTGGTGCTGCAACTGCACCTCACCCAGACAGCACCAGATGTGCGCACCTTCCGCAGCGATACCCCGGCGGAGCTGGCCACTGGTATTGCAAAGGCTCTGGCGAAAGCGCCTAAGGATCGCTGGCGCTCGGCCGGCGAGATGCGGGACGCCCTCGCGGCGGTGCCAGTCTCGTAGATCGAACATCAGGCGTACTACCGCGTTAACCTGCCGCAGTCGCCGCCTTCCCGCTGGCTGACACCGGAGCCCCAATCTATCTTTGGGCACTCCCGCTGTTCTGAGGCGCTCCAGTGACCGATGTGCTCGACCTGCTCCGCACCGCCCTGGAAGGGCGCTATGCCGTCGAGCGGTTGATCGGCCAGGGTGGCATGGCCACCGTCTACCTGGCCCGCGATATCCGGCATGAGCGTTCTGTCGCCATAAAGGTTCTCCGTCCCGAGCTCGCGGCCTCGATCGGTGCCGATCGATTCCTGCGCGAGATCAGGGTCGCCGCCCAGCTTCAGCACCCCAACATTTTGGCGCTCTACGACTCGGGCGAGGCCTCCGGGTTCCTGTATTACGTCATGCCCTTCGTTCAGGGCGAGTCCTTGCGAGCTCTGTTGGACCGGGAGACGCAGCTTTCGCTGCCCGATGCCATTCAGCTCACCTGCGACATTGCCGACGCGCTCTACTGCGCCCACGGCAAACAGGTCGTCCACCGCGACATCAAGCCGGAGAACATCCTGCTGCAGGATGGAAGGCCGCTGGTGGCCGACTTCGGCATCGCCCGTGCGGTGAGTGAGGCCGGGGGCGAGCAGCTCACCGAGACCGGAATGGCCGTAGGAACGCCCCATTACATGAGCCCCGAACAGGCCCTCGGCGGAGAGCGCATCGACGGCCGGACCGACCAGTACAGTCTGGCGTGCATGCTCTACGAGATGCTGGTGGGGCAGCCACCATTTCATGGCCCCAACGCGATGGCCATTCTGGCCCGGCACTCGATGGAAGCGGTACCCAGCCTGCAGGTCGTGCGGAGCTCGGTACCGGATGAAATAGAGGACGCCATCATGCGGGCGCTGGAGAAGACACCCGCGGATCGCTTCCCCACTATCCGGGACTTTGCCGATGCGCTGGCGGCGGTAGATCTCGGTCCCTCGGCCCGCCGGACGTCATCCCGCTCGATGCGGGCACGGCGAAGCGCCCCCCACTCCGCCAGGCGCAGCAGCGGTGCGGTAGCGGTCCGGCCGGCATCGGTTCCGGCCAGGATCTTGAGCTTTGCCCGGTCTCGGGGGGTGGGCTTTTGGTCGATTATCGGGGCCATTGTTCTGGCGCTCGGGGGGCTCGCGCTTTGGCAGGTCCGGCTGCGAGCAAACGCTGCAGCAGGCACTACGGCCGGGTTCAGTCCCAATCGTATCGCCGTGATGTACTTCGGCAGCAGGGGACCCTCGGATTCTCTGGGTTATGTAGCAGACGGACTGACCGAGGCGCTCATCCATGAGCTGAGCCAGGTTAAAGCCCTCCAAGTGATTTCCCAGAACGGTGTGCTTCCGTATAAGCACTCGGCCGTGCCACCGGATAGTGTGGCGCGCGCGCTGAAGGCTGGTACCCTGGTCCAGGGAACGGTCACTCAGGCAGGAGACCGCCTGCGGGTGAGCGTCTCGCTAATCAATGCCGCCGCTGGCTCCGAGATCGCCAACAAGACCCTGGAACGGCCTCGCAGCGAAATTTTTGCGCTTCAAGACGATCTCACTCAAGAGGTTTCGGTGTTCCTGAGAGAGCGCCTGGGTCGGGAGATCAGATTGGAGGAGAGCAGAGTCGGTGCCGGTAATCCCCGGGCATGGGAGATGGTGCAGCAGGCCAAGCAACTGACGACCGACCTGTCGACGCTGCTGGAGGCAGGAGACACGGCGGCAGCGGCACGCCAGCTAGGCGCGGCCGACTCGCTTCTGGCGGGAGCCTCGGCCGCCGACCCCAAATGGGGGGAGCCGATCGTTGCACGGGGCTGGTTGGCGTACCAGCGACGTGCCCTGGCGCGCCCGCTGGACAAGGGGTACCTTCGCGACTGGCTGCAACGAGCGCTGGACGATGCCGCGCAGGCGCTGACCCTCAACCCGAACGACGGGGATGCGCTGGACCTCCGCGGCACGGTTCGTTATACCCAGTGGTTTCTGAACCTGGCCCCCGGTCCCACTGCCGCGACCAAACTGTTGGCCGATGCGGAGCAGGATCTCAGAGCCGCGGTGGCGGCAAACCCCAACCAGGCACACAGCTGGGCGGTGCTCAGCCATTTGCTTATGCGGCGGTCGCAGACGGCGGAGGGTAAACTCGCTGCGCTTCGGGCGTACGAGGCAGATCCCTACTTGACCGAGGCAGCGGCAATCCTGTACCGACTGTTCACCAGCTCCCTCGACCTCGAGGACGGAGTCGAAGCGAATCACTGGTGCGAAGAGGGACAGCGTCGTTTTCCGACCGACCCGAGCTTTCTCGAGTGCCAGATACTCGTTTTCGCTTTACCCGGGCAGAAACCGGATATCGGCAAGGCCTGGCAGCTCCTGGACGGCAATGTAAAGCTGTACCCGCCAAACGAACGTGAGTTCCGGCAACGGGAAGGCCAGTTGATGGTGGCCATGGCATTGGTCAGAGCAGGCTTGCCGGATAGCGCGCGAGCCGTGGCCGTGCGGGCTCGAGCGGATGCGACGATCGATCCGGGACGAGAACTACTGTACTTCGAAGCCTTGCTCCGGAACATGCTGGGGGACCGGGACGAGGCACTGCGGCTGGTGGGAGTGTATCTGGCCACCAACCCCCAAGATAGGGCAACAATGGCCAAAGACGATAGCTGGTGGTGGCAAGGGCTGCGCGACGATCCTCGCTTCAAGGCGCTTGTCGGGAGCAGCTAAAACGTTCAGAGATTCTCCCCAGAGCGGTGCGATTCATCTCGGGCGGTTTCATGCTGGATTCACGCTGAATTCACGCTGAAGGATCACATTCCGTGCGGTTCGTGGAACCTCCGCCATAGCATAAGCACGGATACACCCTCAGAGTCTTGGCATCTCTGTGATCCAGCACATTAGCACGAGGCTGGACCGGCGAGGCGATGGGAGCTGAAGGCAGGGTTGTCGTTTGAGAAGTTGGACGAGCGAATCGCCACGAGATCAGCCGCCGGTTAGGCCGGCCTGACATTGTCATTGTTGCCGGAAATCCGGTCCCCTCATCGCTGGAGAATCAAAATGTGTAGGCCCCTGAGATACATTGGGATCCTTGCGCCAGTGCTTGTTGCAATCGGGTGTAGTGAGAAAGCAGATGGTCCTCCAACGGGGCCTGATCTCCATACTGGGATTACCATCTCATCCAGTTGCGACGTTTCCCACATCGGTCAGCTCGCCAATTTCTATTTCAGCCCACCCCGGAAGCAGCCGGTTAAGGACTTGGTCGACCTACTAGCTACCCAGGTTCCTTACAGCTCGGAAGCCAAGAACAGCGGCTTCGATATCATGGCCCAAATCGAAGGGGCCGTGAACGATGTGCCGGCCACAGCGGGTGATCCGGCGGCGGGATCGGACCTGGTGAACCATCTGCTGCTCTGCATGTATGACCCTGCTCCCGACAAGGAGCTGTCCAGTTATCCAAAGACGTTTCCGGACAACTTCAGCATTGCACTGACACCGGCGGCAGCGGCCCACGGTGCATTTGGCGAAAGATCCGGCGCTTCAACGTCACCGGTCTTCTCACGGCCTTACTCGGCCCCATTCACCGGCATCGCCCCGCCGAAGGCGGGTTTACCAATACCGACTCCTTTGAGCTGGGGCAGCATAGTCGTTAACACTCCTGCGAGAGTCGTCTTCTACGGGTTTCCGGCCACACCGGCTGATCCCAAGACATACGATTGGAGGACAATTCCGCACGATGCTAGCTTCGATCCAAATATCATCATCGGCGTTTGCCTCGATGCAGATGCGACAGAGAACAACGCGGCCATGGTCAATGAGGTGAACGAGGTCATTCTGGCATTTGAGGACGCGTACTTTCTCACCCCGGCTACTGCAGGCACCTGCTCGCAAACCTTGGCACAGCTAGACGGCAACGGCCCGTTCCACCTGGCTGGACGGCTGGTTCGTTCCGCTACTGGTCTCCTCACCCCCAAGCCGCTCATGGCCGCAGTACTATCACCCGGTGGTGTCGGAGGCCGCAGCAGTAAGTGTTGTAGCAAGATCGGGTTGAAGAACGTTTCGAGCGTAAGCTTGGCGCTTACCCCGGTAAAGACACCCATAAAGGTGAATACCGACCGTTTTTCCCTCACCGCTACGGCAACGTCTGGCACTGATCTGGTGAACGGCACGAAGATCACGCTGTCGACATCGACCAATAACGGCACTCCCACCAGCATTCGGTTTGCACCGGGTATTCCTTGTGCCTCAGGCGTTCCACCGGTCGGCATCACCGGCACTGGTACAAACACGGCCGGAAAGTACAAGTTCGACGACCTGTGCTTCACTAATACTGGTACCGTGTTCATCACGGCAACGGCCAATGTCGAGGACAGGGCCGATACTCCGGTGACCAAGAACTCGAACAAGATCAACGTCAAGCCGTAGTAATCGTTGCTAAAGTCGAAGGGGCGGCCCCACTCAGGGCCGCCCCTTTGCTTATCAGACACAGCGCCGATTCGCTTCTTACTTGACTGATCAGTGTCCGCCAAGATACGCCCGAACCAGCTCGGCATAGAAAGCTCGTGCCGCGGTGACCTCGGGCAAATCAACGTACTCGTCGGCGGTGTGGGACCGCTGGCTGGTTCCAGGACCGCATTTAATGGCATCCCGACCGCGGAAGAACACCCAGTCGGAGCAGGTCGGGCTGCCGTAGTGCCTGGCTTCCGGCCGCAAGCGTGAGGCGGTCTCCAGCAGCCGCGAGCCCGGCGGCGTCTCGCAAGGCACCATCCGGCGCGAGGTGACGATCACGTCGGACTTGAGCGCTGCGCGGAGCTCCTGGGCAATCTCTTCGTGAGTCCAATCCGGAGTGCTCCGGACATCGAGCACCGCCCGCGCCACCGGAGGAGTCACGTTCCGCCCGACTCCGGCTTCGAGCATGGTGACGGTGGCCGCCGCGCGGCCCAGCAGGGAGTGGGTGCGGGTACCGAAGAGTGTCTCCAGTTTGAGCAGGTCGCGGGCGAGCGCCACAGCAGCGTTGCTGAACGTGCCATCCGCAGCCGTGTTACCCGCGTGGCGCTGGTCGCCCTGAGCGACGAGATCAACTATCATGAGCCCGCGCTGCGCCACCGCAAAATCGAGATTGGTGGGCTCACCGATCACCGCGGCGTCGATTTCTCCCGCGATCTCTACCGCTGCCTCCATCGTGGTGTGGCTGGTTTCCTCGCCCAGTCCGAACAGCAGCAGCACACGACCCCCGTCCATGCCGCCGCTGTCCAGGAGATCCTTGGCTGCGTAGAGCATCGCCGCCACTGACGCCTTGGCATCGCCAGAGCCGCGGCCGTACAGGCGAGTCCCCTCCAAAACCGGAACAAACGGATCTCTGGTCCAGCCGGACCCTGGAGGAACCACGTCAAGGTGGGAGGCAAAGGCCAGCGTTGGGCCGGGCGCCCATCCGCGGAGCTCGATCCTGACACCTCGCGCATCACGCACCACGTCCAAGCCCCAGCGGCGAGCCGCGTCCTCGACGAAGGCGGCAAGCTCCTCCTCCTGGCCACTCACCGAAGGAATCGCCACCAGATCGCGCAACAAGGCGATTTCGCCGGGAAGTCGCATTGCCTTCAACGGACCCGCCGGGGTAACGCTGGTGTCACGGGATGGGAGTGCCCATGAGCTCGAGCAGGATGGCGCGTTGGGCATGAAGCCGGTTCTCCGCCTGATCTATTACCGCGGCAGTGGCGCCTTCGAGAACCTTGTCGTCGATCCCCACATTCCGGCGAAACGGAAACGGGTGGAGCACCACGCCCTTCCCGCCCCGGGTCGAGCGCAAACGCGAGCCGGTGAGCCGCCAATCCCGCAGCCCGGCCCGAGTCTCCCGCTCCTGATCCGGGTCACCAAAGAGCTTGACCGAGCCCCATGACGCGACATACACGGCATCGGCCCCGACCAGAGCGTCG
>Ga0307415_100000521_pt1 | contig 16746 bp, 14 predicted proteins | sample DK1Cmetagenome_FD_204524 | JGI IMG/M metagenome (GOLD analysis project Ga0307415, IMG submission 204524) | Maize rhizosphere microbial communities from greenhouse at UC Davis, California, United States - DK15-C-2 | ecosystem: Host-associated > Plants > Roots > Rhizosphere > Soil | place: USA...
AAGCGTTTCGAGCCATCGCCACCGCTTGCCGCCTCTGCCACCCTGCAGCGCGCGGCGAAAATCCAGGCCGAGGACATGGCCCGGCGCGGCGTCATGGAACATGCCGGAGGCGACGGCAGCACGCCCGCCGAGCGCGCGACGCGCGCCGGCTACGCGTGGCGCACGGTCGGCGAGAACGTCGCGGCCGGGCAGTCGACGCCAGAGCAGGTCGTCGAGGAGTGGCTCGGCAGTCCCCGCCATTGCGCCAACATCATGAGTCCGGATTACACGGAGATGGGCGTCGCCGTCGCTTCGAGTGCGGCCGGCGTGTACTGGGCGCAGGTGTTCGGCGCGCCGGCGCCCTAGCGCTTGCGGGGCTTCTTCGCCGCGACTTTCACGTCGTACTTGGCGAGCAGCATGTCCACGGCCTCGCGCAGGTAGGCCGCGAGCGGTACCCGCGTGCGCTCCGACAGCGCGCGCAGCGCGTCATGCTGCGGCCGGTCGAAGTACACGCCGGTGAAGACGCGCTTGTCCGTGTCTTTCTTCTGGGGCATTGAGCTCGCCCGGCCGCCTGCGGTCAGGCTGCCGCGACCCGCCAGAGGTCGCTTCCGGAGAGGCGGATCCGCATGCAGCGGCCATTCACGAGCTCGCCGAACCGTATCCACTCCGTGTTGTACGGGTTGTCCCGCAGGCGGAACAGGTCGCCGTCTCCTTCGAGTGGAATGGTGCCGTCGAGCATCAGGCGGCCCTTGAGCACGAAGATTCGCAGGCTCCCGATCCACGGGCTCTCGTTGCGGTAATGTCCGGCATAACTGTCCCAGGCCTTGGGGTACTCGAAGCTTTCGGGCCCGGCGTAACCGGCATTGCGGTACCAGTCACCGCCCCAGCTCACCTCGACGACCGGGCTGTCGGCCTTTTCCGGGTCCTTGCGGCCGAAGGCGAATGCAAAGCGGTCGAATTTCGGGTGGCGCGCGGCGAAGCGGTTCGGATCGGCGAGCCGCTCGAGCGGGATGCGCTCCCCCTCCCACACGACCGTGAGCCGCTCGCCTTCGGCGACGACTTCGAGCGTCCCCTTATCGCCGCGGTACGAGCCTGCGAACTCGGCGGCGTTCCTGACGGCTTCCGCGACGTCCGGCTCCGGCATCTGCGGGAGCTCCGCGCCACGGCGCCGTGCGCGCATGAGCTGGATCGCATACCGCACGACGGGATTTGGACGATAGCCCTGCTGCGCATTGACCGAGGCAAAAGCACCGACGCCGTCGTCGATGTCCACCATCATCGCCGACATGAAGGACACCATGCCGCCCGTGTGGCGCAGCAGGCGGTCGCCATCCAGCGTATCCACCGCGATCCCGTAACCGTAGTGCGCACCGGGACCGAAGTCCTCCGCCAGGATGTGCGGCATCGAAAAGCGCGAGAAGCCGTCCTCCGACAGCAGCCGCGATTCGCCGATTTTCCCGTGGTTCGCGATCATCCGGACGTAGGCGCCCATGTCCCGCGCGGTCGCAGCGACGCACCCTGCCCCGCCCGTTGCGAGGATGCCCGGTGCCTCGCACAGCCGCCCGTGGCGCGAATAAGGCCGGTCCACCAGGAATGGTGAATAGTTTTTTGCGAGGCGCTCGCGCACGTCCATCGTGATCGCGGGCTCGCTGCGTTCCATGCCGAGCGGCCGCAGGATGCGCTCGCGCAGTACCTCGGGCAGCTCGCGCCCGTCCAGTGTCCACGCGAGGATGCCGAGCACGTCGTACATCGCGTTGTTGTAGTGGAAATGCTCTCCAGGCGCGTAAGCCGCGAGATGGCGAAGCTCCGGGTCTGCCTGGAAGACGTCGCCCGCGCCGGGCAGCCCCGTCGTGTGCGTCAAGAGGTGATGCGTCGTGATCGGCGCGAATCGCGACTCGACGCGCAGCCACGGCAGGTATTCCACCAGCGGCCGGTTGAAGTCGAGCTTGCCCTCGTCGTGCAGCTGCAGGAGCGCAAGCGCCACGAACGACTTCGAGATCGAGCCGATCTCGAACAGCGTGTCCTCGGTCGGCGGTTCGCGGGACTCCAGGTTGCTGAAGCCGTAGTGCGCCACGCGCTGGACCCCGTCGCGATCCGCGAGGACGAGCGCCATGCCCGGCGCGTTCATCTCGCGCAGGTATTGCGCGACGAAGCGGTCGAGCACCGGCCACACGTCGGCATACGCGCTGCTCACAGCCGGCTCGGCCGCTTCGCTCACGCGCAAACGGCCCATGGCGATGAGCGAAGCGCCGGCGGCGCCCGCCTGCAAAATGTGTCTGCGGGAAATTGTCATGGGCCGTATCCTAACCGAATGGCCACGAAGACAATCTGCTTCCCGTTGCTGGCGCTGATCGCGGTTGCGTCCGCGCAGGCGCCCACGACATCGCCGCCGCAAACCCTGGCGCCGGGCGTCGAGCTCCTGCGCGGCGCAATCCTGCCCGGCCGTGGACCCGACGGCAACACGGTGGTCTTCGATGCTCCCGAGGGTCTCGTGGTCATCGACACGGGGCGCCACGACTGGCACAGCGACGCGATCCTGGCGCTGGCACGCGAGCGCAAGCGGCCGATCGCAGCCATTGTGAACACGCACTGGCACCTCGATCACTCGAGCGGCAACGGGCGCCTCAAGACGGCCTATCCCGATGCGCGCGTCTACACGACGAACGCCATCGACCGCGCGCTCGCCATGGGCGGGTTTCTCGCCCGGAATCTCGAGTCCACGAAGGCGATGCTCGACGACCCCGAGGTCGACGACCTGCAGAAAGAGGAGATCCGGCTGTTCGTTGCGACGATGGCGGAGAGCGACGCGCTCCGGCCGGATGTCATCCTTGCCGCGGACGGGCGTCGCGCGATCGGCGGCAGGGAATTCGACCTGCACGTGACGAACGGCGCGGTCAGCGACGCCGATGTCTGGCTGTACGATCGTGCGAGCGGCATCGCCGTCATCGGCGACCTCGTCACCCTGCCCTCGCCGTTCTTCGAGACCGCCTGTCCGGATCGCTGGCGTGAGGCGCTGGATGCCGTCTGGGCCGTTCCCTTCACGACGGCGATCCCGGGCCACGGCGAGCCCATGACCCGCGCCCGGTTCGATGCGTGGCGCGGCTCATTCAATGCGTACATGGATTGCGTTGCAGGCACCGCCACGCCCGGTCAATGCGCTGCGACCTGGGTCGACGGCATTGCGCAGTTCATCAACGATGACGAACGCGCACGCGAGGCCGCCCGGACCTACGCCAAGTATTACGTCGGCATGTTGCGCGAGGGCGGCGGCAAGAGCGCCGACTGCAGGGCGCAATAGTCGGAACGGCCCGCGCGAGGCGGGCCGTTCAGCGGACCATGGAAGTGATTGCGCTCAGTTGAAGTTGTAGCGCAGGCCGAGCGAGAACAGGTCGATGTCGACATCGCCCGCCAGGTCGTCCGAACCGACTTCGGCGTAGCGATCCCAGCCGAGCCGGATCCCGAAGTTCCGGCTGAGGGTGAACTCGCCGCCGATGCCATAGACCCCGTTCGAACGATCCGTGCCGGCGCTGTCCGAGGCCGACTCGCCGCCGATCGAGACCGCCGCATCGACGTCCACGCTCATGAGTGCGAGGCCGAGCCGGCCGAACAACGAGAAGCGCTCGCCGATCGGCCAGATGCCGAGGATCGAGAATACCGGCCCGCTCGCCGACTGGTCGATACCGAGCCCGGCATCGAACGTGTCGACGCCGTCGGTCACGGTCCCGTTCGCCTGGTACGAGATGTCGCCGAGGTCGACATAGGCGAGTTCCGCGGCAAAGTACGGATTCACCTGGTAGCCGCCGGCGAGGCCGAAGCCCGTGTCGGAGTCGTCGAGATCCGACGTGGCGTCGACGACCGAGAGTCCGGCCGATCCGAAGACGTCGATCACGTTCTGGTCGAGCGTGCCCTGGTTGATGTTCTGGGCGCCCGCTTCGCCGGCAAAACCGACCACATACCAGCCGTCGTCGGCTGCACTCGCGGTGCCGGCAACGCCGAGGCTGGCGCAAAGCGCGGCGGAAACAGCCCATCTGGAAGCTTTCATCGTGAAATCTCCATGCGTCCGCGCCTGTGCGGATCTCCAGGCGGCAATTCTAGGGTCGCCGTTGCCCTACGAGGGGTCGCGGGGTCACATTTCGGGGCGCTTGCCTCGGAAAAATGTGAACCAGTTCCGCCCCCTCGCCGCGCTAGACTGCCGCGGTGAACGAGGGGGTGCAAGGCGAATCGGCACGGCCGACCGTGTTCCTGAGCTATGCGCGCGCCGACCAGGCGCGGGCCGAACTGCTCGCAAAGGCGCTGGAAGCGCGGGGATTCGACGTCTGGTGGGACGCGCTGATCGAGGGCGGCGCCGCTTTTGCGAAGCGGATCGAAAGCGCGCTCGACGATGCCGATGCAGTCATCGTTGCCTGGTCGCGCAGCTCGGTCGCGTCCGACTGGGTGCTCGACGAGGCTGCGCGCGGGCGCGACGAGCGCAAGCTCGTCCCGGTGTCGCTCGACGGAACCGTGCCGCCGATCGGTTTCCGCCAGTACCAGTCCGTTGATCTCTCGCGCTGGCAGGGCGACGTCGAAGCGCACGAGATCGCGGGCGTGTCGCGCGCGATTCGCGCGGCGGCGGGACTCGAAGCCCATGCCCCGCACACGCATGCGCCTCGCATGGGGACGGTCAAGGCCTCGAGGCGCGGCATCCTCGTCGCCGCCGCCGGCGCAGCGGTAGCGGGCGCGGCGGGCCTCTTCGCCTGGCGCGCAGGTTACCTGGGTCGCCGCCCGGCCGCATCCGGCAACAGCGTCGCCGTGCTGCCATTCGTCAACCTGAGCGGGGACCCGGGACAGGATTACTTCTCGGACGGCCTCTCGGAGGAGGTCCGCGCGACACTCGCTCGCAACCTCAAGCTGCAGGTCATGGCGCAGGCATCGTCCGCCCGCTTCCGCGACAGCAAGGACGATGCGCCGACGATCGCCGCGAAGCTGGGTGTCGCGTTCCTGCTCGACGGGACGGTGCGGCGCTCGGGGAATATCCTGCGGATCACGGCGGACCTGATCGAAGGCGCGACTGGATTCAGCCGCTGGTCGCAGACCTTCGACCGGGTCGTCCAGGACGTGTTCGCGATACAGTCGGAGATCGCGAGCACGGTGGCGAACGCCCTGATCGCGCGCGTGACGGATTCGGAGTCACCGGACGGGACGGCGGCGCTCGCGCCCGGATCGACGCGCAGCGTCGCGGCCTACGATGCCTACCTCCGCGGCCGCGCGCTCTATGACCTCAGCGCCGATGAGACCTCCGAGCGCGCGGCGCTCGCGCAGTTCGACGCCGCGATCGCCGCGGACCCCGGCTACGCCGCGGCGCACGCCGCAAGGGCGCGCTCGCTCACGGCCATCGCGAACCAGTACGGCGAAGTCGCAGAACTCGGCACCCTCTACGACGCAGCCATCGCGGCTGCGAACCGCGCGATCGAGCTAGCGCCCGACTACGCCGAGGCGTACTCGACCCTGGGCTTCACGCTCTTCCAGGGCCGACTCGACGCGCGCGCGGCGCGCAAGCCCTTCGAGCGCTCGCGCGAGCTGGGCGCCGGCGAGGCGACCGTCATGGCGCGCTACGCGCAGTACAGCGCCCGCATCGGGCGCGAGTCCGTCGCCGCCGAGGCGATCGGGCGCGCGCTGCTGCTCGATCCCCTCAACCCGCTCATTCACCGGGCCGCCGGCTCCATCGCATATGCGGCTCGCGATTACGCGGCGTCCATACCGCACACCGAGCGCGCGCTCGCCATGAACGCGCGCATGTCGCGCGCCCATGCCGCCATCGGCGACGCGCTGCTGCAGCTCGGCCGGTTCGCGGATGCGCGCGCGGAGTACGCCCTGGAGCCGGTCGAGGACTTCCGCCTGACGGGCGAAGCCATCGTCGGCCACCGGCTGGGCGACCTGGCGGCCGCGCGCGCCGCCCGGGCGAAGCTCGTCAAGAACCTGGGTGACCGCGTCCTCTACCAGCAGGCCCAGATCCACGCACAGTGGGGCGAGCGGGACGCGGCGATCGCCAAGCTCGAGCAGGCACGTCGGATCGGGGACTCCGGGCTCGTCTACCTGCGCAACGACCCCCTGCTCGACCCGCTCCGCGCCATGCCGCGCTTCGCCGGATTGCTCGAAGGCATCGGCTTCGATTAGTCTCGAAGCCGCCTGCAACGCAGGCTTGCACAAGTTCGACACGGGGAGGGTCATGCATGAGGAAGTTAGGCACCGCAGTTGCGCTGGTGGCGGCATCGCTGCTGCTCGCGGCCTGCGCCAAGAAGGAAGAAGAGGTGGCGCCGGCCGCCGATGCCGCGCTGCCGCCGGCTGCCGAACCGGCTCCGGCGCCGGAAACGGCTCCGCCTGCCGACGAAGCGGCTCCGCCCGCCGACAATGCGGACGATGCCGAGCAGTCCGGGGGCGACAAGGTCAAGCCCTGAGGCTGATCGAACGGACTCGCCCGCGGCCGGCATGCGCCGGCCGCGGGCGCTTTCACAGCATTTCCGCTGCTAGGGCAGCGCGTTCCGCGACGGATCGATATCCATCGCCTGCCTGATCCACCCCACGAAATCCCCGACGCGCGTATAGACGCCCGGCTGGCCGTCGCCAGTGCAGCGCTTCTTGCCCCAGCTGACGATGCCGACGACCTTCGGCGCGCCGTTTGTGAACGTGAGCGCGCCGCCGCTGTCGCCCTGGCAGGTCGAGCGCTGCGGGTGGCTCGCGCAGATGACCGTCGCGCCGATCCGCTCGGGGCCATATGAAGGCCGGCTGCGGCAGGTCGTGTTGTCCATCGCGCGCAGGTCCACCTTCATCAGCATCGCACTCGGCGCATGGCCCTCGACGGCCTCGGTCTTGCCCCAGCCGGTTCCCGTGACCTCGGCGCCGGCGGTCACCTTGCCTTCGAAGAGCGGGATCGGCCGGATCACCGCGGGATCCCGGCGGCCCAGGTTGCGGTCGTCTACGATGCGGATCAGCGCGATGTCGTTCGCATACATGTTGGGCGGCGGCGCGGGCAGCGTCTTCTGGCCGTACTGCGAGTGCCGGACGATGCGGTCGATCTTGAAGTCCATGCCCTCGCTCTTCGAAATGTCCGCCGCGCCGAGGCGCACGCGGTACCCGGCCTTGACCATGTCCTCATCAATGCAGTGCGCGGCGGTCAGCACCCAATCGTCCGCGATCAGCGCACCGCCGCAGTAATGCTGCAACTGCCAGAGGGGCGTTCCGGCGCGGATCTTCTCCGCCCACTGCGGCGCCTCGCGCGGATAGTAGATCTGCGCCTGCCAGGGCACGCCGCGGGCGCTGACGGGCTTGCCCCCGGTCGAGTACGGAACGTCTTCACTCGTCCCCGGGGCCGCCGCCACCTTCGCGGGCGTCGCGGACTTTTGCGGTGCCGGCGGACGGGCGCCCGGACCGGGCCGCCGGATCACCGGCATGTCCGCCGGATCGTCCAGGTCACCCGCCTCCACGTCGTCGGCCTCTTCCATGTTGTCGCCGTCATCCTCGAAGTCGACGAGGTACCAGTCCTCGTCGGTCGGATTGAGCGCCTCGTCATCGGGAATCGCGTCGTCCGATTCGTCCTCGACGATCTCCGGCGCCCAGTCGTCGGCGAAATCCTCGATCACGACATCGGCGTCGGCAACCTCGCCGTTTGCATTGGCTTCGTCGGCGTCGCCGTCCGCGTCTTCGACGTCATCCGCCTCGTCGGCTTCGTCGTCGTCCACCTCCTCGGGCTGGAGCTCCGGATCCGGCGCGGGGATCGGCTCCTCGGCGTACGCCGGGCGCAGGCTCCACGCGGTCGCGAAGGCGAGAAGCAGTGCAGCGAGTGCCGGCGCTGCCGTGCGGCGATGCAGCATCGTTCGATCCCCCAGTCGGCCCGGCGAGACCGTCGGGCGGCGCCTGATGCTAGCACCCACGTCGCGCCGGTGCAGCGCAGGGTGGCGGCTCAGCGGCCCGTGATCAGCCGCGCCCCGCGCTCGAATACGAGATAGGACCAGAGCCACTGCGTCACGACGATGACGCGGTTGCGCAGGCTCACGAGGAAGTACACGTGCGCGGCGCCCCACAGCCACCACGCCATCCAGCCACGGAGGCGCAGACCGCGGTACGAAATGACCGCGGCCTTGCGGCCGATCGTCGCCAGCAGCCCGCGGTCGCGGTAAACGAAGGGCGGCGGCGCTCGTCCCGCCAGGCGCGCGAGGATCGCGCGCGCAACGTAGGCGCCCTGCTGCTTGGCGACGGGCGCGATGCCGGGCTGCACCGTGCCGTCCGGGTTCTGCGCGAATGCCGTATCACCGACTACATAAACGTCCGCGTGACCCGGGGCGGTGAGGCCGGCCGTGACCGGGACGCGGCCCGCGCGATCCGGCTCGACGCCGAGCCACGGCGCCGCCGGCGATGCGCGGACGCCCGCGGCCCAGAGGATCGTCCCCGCGGCGACGTGCGTGCTGCCGATGCGAAGACCATCGGCCTGGCAATCCGTCACTGCGATGCCGAGCCTCACTTCGACACCTAGCCGTGCCAGTGCCGCCTCGGTGTAGCGCGACAGCGATTCGGGGAAGTTCGCGAGCAGTCGCGGGCCGGCCTCGATGAGCAGCACGCGCGTCCGCGATGGATCGATGGCGCGGAAGTCGCGAGCCAGTGCGCGGCGGGACAGTTCCGCCACGGCTCCCGCGAGCTCGACGCCGGTCGGACCCCCGCCGATGATCGCGATCGTCAGGAGGCGCGCGCAGTCGTCGGGGTTGGATGCCATCTCGGCGCGCTCGAAGGCGAGCAGTATGCGCCGGCGGATCGCGATCGCGTCGTCGAGCGTCTTGAGCCCGGGTGCGTGCTCGGCCCAGTCGTCGTGCCCGAAGTAGCCGTGGGTCGCGCCTGTCGCGAGGACGAGGAAGTCGTAGGCGATCGGCCGCGCGCCGAGCATCACGACCTTGCGTCCGGTATCTACGGCCGTCACGTCCCCCATCAGGACACGCGTGTTGGCCTGCCGCCGCAGCAGATGGCGGACGGGCCAGGCGATCTCCGCCGGCGAGAGCCCTGCCGTCGCCACCTGGTAGAGCAGCGGCTGGAACAGGTGGTGGTTCTGGCGGTCGATCAGCGTCACCTCGGCATCCGCGCGCCGCAGGCCCTGCGCAACCGCGAGGCCGGCAAACCCCGCACCGACGATGACGATTCTAGGTTTTATGGTGTAACTCATTGGCAATGCAAGGTTTTTTGTCTAGTATATCGGCGGCTCGCCGGACAGCGTAATCTGGTTGGCAGGTTTCGGGGGGATGGGATGCTGCGCATCGTCGTGCTGAACCCCAAGGGTGGCTCTGGCAAGACGACGATCGCCACGGGAATTGCCGCAATGTATGCGGCCCGCGGCTACCGCCCCGTCCTGATGGATTTCGACTCACAGGGTTCCGCCTCGCGGTGGCTCGAAAAGCGCTCTCCGCACCGTCCGCCGATCCTCGGCATCGCCGCCTACGCCCGCGCCCTGAACGTGACCCGCAGCTTCCACCTGCGCGTGCCCCACGGCACGGACCGCGTGATCGTCGATACGCCGGCCGCGCTGCAGCCGCCGCAGTTCAACGAGCACGTGCGGGAAGCGGACGCGGTGCTCGTGCCGGTGATGCCTTCTGACGCCGATATCCATGCCTGCTCACGCTGTATCGGGCACCTGCTCATCTCGGGCAAGATCAAGCGCCGGGAGAACCGCCTCGCGGTGATCGCCAACCGCGTGAAGCCGAACACGATCATCTTCCGCACGCTCATGCGGTTCCTGGACCAGATGCAGATCCCGGTCATCACGACGCTGCGCGACTCGCAGTATTACGTGTATGCCGGCGAGCAGGGACTCGGCCTGCACGACTTGAATCCCGCGCGCGTCCACCCCGAGCTGCAGCAGTGGGACGCTCTCTGGGCCTGGCTCGAGTCACGCAAACCTTTCGCCCAGCCCGCGCTCGCGATCGGCCTCAGCTGAGCCGCCGCAGGGCGGTTGATTCGCGCCGTCCGCCCCGTCAAACCTTGCGTGTCCCCTGGATTGGCGCAGCCGGCCTTGGGCCGTGCTGGCGGTCTGCATCGCAGCCGTGCCCGGACCGGCAACCGCCGAGCCGGATGCAACGGGCGCGCCCATGGCCACGCGTTGCGCTGCGCTCCCCGAGCTCGAGGCGCAGGGCTACCGCGTCGGGTCGATCCGGATCCGCACACTGCCGATCTTCGAGCCGGGCGCGGACGGCAAGTTGTCGGCCCCGTACCGGCTTGCAAACGACCTGCACCGTGACACGCGGAATAGCGTGATCGAGTCGCAGCTGCTGTTCCGCACAGGCGACCCGGTTTCGCAGCGACTCATCGAGGAGACTGAACGGAACCTCCGCGACCGGCGCTACCTGCGCGAGCCATCGGTGCGGCCGGCGAATTGCCACGACGGCGTGGCCGACGTCGAAGTCACCGTGCGTGAAGTCTGGACGACGAACCCCGGCATCTCGTTCGAGCGCACCGGCGGCACGAATGCGGGCGGCATCAAGCTGCAGGAGCTGAACCTGCTGGGGCTCGGCAAGGAGCTCGCGTTCGAGCTCGCGAAGGACGTCGACCGCAGCTTCTACACGTTGCACTGGCGGGATCCGAACGTGCGCAACAGCCGATGGATCATGGACCTAGCCCTGCGCGAGAGCGACGACGGCCAGGGCTGGAGCGCCATGGCCGAGCGGCCGTTTTACGCACTCGACAGCCGCTGGAGCACCGGCATCGCCCTGCAGCAGGACGAGACCGTGGATCCGGTTTACCGGCTCGGCGAACGCGTTGCCGGCTACCGGCGCCAGGCGGAGTTCGCCGAGCTGCGCTACGGCCGCTCCGACGGGCTGCAGGGCGACTGGACGCGGCGCATGACGTTCGGGTTCCGGCGCGAGCACTCCGAATTCGACGTCGCGCCGGATGAGGCGATGCCCGCGGCGATGCCCGCCGACCGCCGCCTCGACTATCCCTTCATCCGGTTCGAGGGCGTGCAGGACGATTTCGAGACGACGCAGAACCGCGACCAGATCGCGCGCACCGAGGACCAGCGCTTCGGCACGCACTACGCGCTGGAGGCCGGCTGGTCGAGCCCCGCACTCGGCGCCGATCGCGATGCGCTGCTGCTGCATGCCGAGGCGAGCCACGGCTGGCGCCTGGGCGACGAGGACACGATGTTCGCCGACGCGGCGCTCACGACGCGCATCGAGGGCGGCTCTCCGCTTGACAGCCTCCTGAGCGGGAGCCTGCGCTACTACCGCCCGACCGGGCCGCGCGGCGTCTTCTTCGCCGGTTTCAGCGCCGGCGTCGGCCATGAGCTCGACGCGGACCACGAGCAGACGATCGGCGGCGACACGGGCCTTCGCGGCTATCCGCTACGCTACCAGGCCGGCAGCGCGACCGCGCTCATCACACTCGAGCAGCGCTTCTTCACGAAATATTCGCTGTGGAAGCTGGCCGACGTCGGAGCCGCCGTGTTCTTCGATGCCGGGCGTGCCTGGGGCGAGCCCGGCCTGGGCCCTGCCGAGAACCTGGGCCTGCTCAAGGACGTGGGCTTCGGCCTGCGGCTCGGAACCAGCCGCTCGGCCCTCGGCAACGTCATTCACGTCGACGTCGCCTTCCCGCTCGACGGTGACCGCTCGATCGACAGCGTGCAGTTCCTGGTGCACACCAGCCGCAGCTTCTGACGCGGCTTCCGGGCGATAATGCGCCGGTGACGCAACAAGCTGCCGGCATTGCCTCGATCGTGCGGATCCTCGCCTGCCCGAACTGCGGCGACCCGCTCTCGGTCGGTCCGGACTGGATCCGCTGCGAAGGCTGCGACTCCCGCTATCCGATCCAGGACGGCATTGCGCTCCTCGCCCTGCACGGCGGATCCGAGACCTGGGGTGCGCCGCAGGACACGGAACAAGGGACCGCCTACCAGGGCGAGTTCCAGGACGTCGAACACGCGGCCGCTTACAACCTCCAGTTCCGCCGCAAGCCGCTCAAGCTCGGCGTGACGCCGCGCGAGAGCTGGCTGATCAGCCGCTTCATCCGGCAGGTGGGCCGCTCGCGCGCCATCCTCGAGATTCCCTGCGGCGGCGGCCGCCTCACGCCGGCTTTCGCGGATTCGACGGATCTCGTCATCGAAGCCGACGTCGCCCTCGGGCAGGTGCGTTACGGCCGCCGGAACTCCAGGGTCGGCGTGCCCTGCGTGTGGATGACGGCGTCGGCGTTCCACATCCCGCTGCGCAGCGGCAGCGTGGACGGCACCGTCTGCGTGCGGCTCTCGCATCACCTGCCGACCGCGCTGGAGCGCGAGCGCCTGTTCGCGGAACTGCTGCGCGTCTCACGCCGCTTCGCGATTGTCACCTACTTCGACAGGTATTCGCTGAAACATCTCACCTGGCGGCTGCGGCATCCGTTCAGCCGCAAGGCGCGCAAGCCGGCGCTCACGGCGTCCGAGGTCGCGGACTTCGCGCGCGCAAACCGTGCGCGGCTGGTGTCCACGGCGCCGTTGTCCTGGCTCGGCTCGGGGCACCGCTATGCGCTGATCCTCAAGGAAGGCTAGGCGCGCGGCGCCCAGCCGAACGTCGCGAGCAAGGCCGCAAAACCGACGACGTAGGCGAGCGCGATCGGCCAGCCTTCCCGCAGCCAGCGCCCGGTCGAGCGCGCCTCCGGAAACATGTTGCTGATCGCGACGCCGGCCGAGGAACCGAACCAGAGCATCGATCCGCCGAAGCCGACGGCGTAGGCGAGCATGCCCCAGTCGTAGCCGCCCTGGGCGAGCGCGAGCGCGGTGAGCGGGATGTTGTCGAAGAAGGCGGAAACGAATCCGATCGCCAGCGTGCTGTGCCAGCTCGGCTCCGGCAGCGACTCCACCGGCATCAGCGATGCGGTAGCGACCAGGCACAGGAGGAAGACCGAGCCCTGGGCCGCGCTCGGCAGCAACGCCAGCGCGGGACGGCGCCAGCCGGCGGTCAAGGCGAGCGCCAGGGCGACCGTGGCGCCGAGGAACGGGAACTTTTCGGCAAGGCCGGGGTGCCTGGCATTGACACCGATATTGACCGCGACGGAGCTTGCGAGCACGAAGCCGACGATCGCGACCCGCGCCCAGTCGATGGTCAGTGCAGCGGGCTCGTCTTTGATGATCGGTGCGAACCGTTGCTGTGCGCGCGCGGCGGGCACGCCGAAGACGAGCAGCGCGGCGGCCGACGCGACGTACGCATGCAGCACGGCGAGTGGCGGGACGCCGCTGATCCACATCATCGTCGTCGTGGTGTCGCCGATGACGCTTCCCGCCCCGCCGGCGTTCGAGGCCGCGACGATCGCAACGAGATAGCCGACGCGCACGCGGCCGCGGAAGAGCGTATGCGCCATGGCGGCGCCGATCAGGGCGGCCGCGATGTTGTCGAGGAATCCCGACAGCGCCCACACGATCACGAGCAGCGCAAAGGCACCCGTCCAGTCGTCGGGGAGGTACTTCGGCAGCGCCTTTGGCAGCGCGCTCTCCTCGAAATGGGCGGCAAGCAGCTCGAAACCCACGAGCAGCAGGAACAGATTCGCGAGTACGACCCACTCGTGGCCGAAATGCGCGGCGAGACCCGCGAACCCCGGCGCGTCCGTGAATCCCGCGGTTGCCCATTTGAACGCGATGACGACCAGGAGGCCGAGCGCCGCGATTGGCAGCGCCCGACGATGGAAGACAGCGACGCCCGCGAGCATCGCCCCGAAAATCAGGAACTCGCCGGGCAAGCCTAGCGGACCTGCGGCCAATCCCAGTCCGACGCGGCGGCTCGGCAGCCGCCGCCCTCGCGGCCCGTCCAGGCGCGGCCGCGCACGAAGCGGCCCGGGCGCGCATCCGTCGGTTCGCCATCCGCGAGAGCGAGCTCGCCGTTGACGATGACCTGCGACACGCCGGTGGCGTACTGGTGCGGCTCCGTGTAGGTCGCGTGGTCCTGGATCCTCGCAGGATCGAAGACGACCACGTCCGCGAACTGCCCGGCCTTCAGCAGCCCGCGGTCGGCGAGGTTCAGCACCGCCGCGGGATGGCCGGTCATGCGGTGGATCACGTCCTCGAGGGGCGCGCGCTTCTCGTCGCGCACGTAGCGCCCGAGCACCCGCGCGAAGTTTCCGTAGCTGCGCGGGTGCAGGTTGCTCTTCAGGAAGTCGCCCTCGGCGGATACCGCCGCGCCGTCTGAGCCGAAGCTCATCCAGGGCAGCGCGACCTTACGCGCCACTTCCTCCTCGGACATCAGGAAGTACACCGTGCCGACGCGCGTCTCGTCCTCGGCGACGAGGTCCATCGCGGTCTCCTCGGGGCTCTTGCCGCGCGCATTCGCGATCTCGGCGAGCGTCTTGCCGATGTACTGCTTGAGCTCGGGCTTTCGCAGCACGACGATCAGCATGTTCTCGGGGCCGCCCGCCGCGAGCATCAGGTTTTCCCAGTCCTCGGATTCCTGGCGCATCTCGGCGGCCACGCGCTTGCGGACGGCAGGGTCGCGCAGGCGCGCGAACCACGCGGCATTGCCGCCCGCCTGCACCCAGGGCGGCATCGCCGCGTCGAGGCCGGTGGCCCCGGCCGGGTAGGCATACATGTCGGCCGTCACTCGCACGCCCTCCCGCCGCGCGGCTTCGATGTGGCGGATGGCATCGTCCATCTTCGGCCAGTTCGCCCGGCCGCCCGCTTTCAGGTGGTAGATCTCCGCGGGCGCGCCGGAGCGGCGCGAGATCTCGATGGTCTCGTCCACGGCCTGGATGAAGCCGCGCCCTTCGCTGCGCATGTGAGTCGCGTAGATGCCGCCGCAGCGCGCCGAGGTCGAGGCGAGCGCGACGAGCTCGTCGGTTCCCGCGAACGTGCCGGGCACGTAGATGAGCGAGGACCCGACGCCGAGCGCGCCCTCCTCCATGGCCTGACGCACGACCTCCTGCATCGCCGCGAGCTGCTCCGGCGTCGGGTCGACGTCCTCGGACTGCAGGACGTTGATGCGGGCGGTGGCCGCGCCGACATGGGAGGCGACGTTCATCGAAACGCCCTTCTTCTCGAGCAGCGCGAGGTACTCGCCGAGCGTCGTCCACTCGACCGGGTACTTGAGGTCCACCTGCTGCGCGACGAGGTCCTCTTTCATCTTCGGCGTGAGCGGTCCCATGGATTCGCCCTCGCCCATCACCTGCAGCGTCACGCCCTGGCGCAGCTCGCCCTGGCCGCGGCCGTCGACGAGCAGCGATTCGGTGGACCAGGACAGCATGTTGATGAATCCGGGCGTCACGGCCTGCCCGGCGGCGTCGATTTCGCGGCGTGCGCGGCCCGGCGCCTCCGGGCCGACGTAGGCGATGCGATCGCCCCTGATGGCGACGTCGCCCGCGTAGCCGGCGCTTCCCGTGCCGTCGTACACGGTGCCGCCGCGCACCAGCAGGTCGTATTCGGGCTCGCGCTCGCAGGAACCGAGCAGCGGCAGCAGGGCGAACAGCAGCACACGCAGTCGCATCGTGGAAGTCCTTCGGGTCTTACTCGACGGTGATCGTGATCGGCTTCGATGCCACGGGCGGGTCGTGCGGGATGTGCAGGTGGTCCCCGAGCAGGAGCTGCAGCCGATGACGGCCCGGCGCGAGCGTCACCGAAGCCTCGGTCTGGCCCTTGCCGAAGTGCACGTGGTTCGCATCGGCGGGCACCGGCATGTTCTGTGGCGGCAGCTCGGCGTCGATCAGCAGGTGATGGTGACCGGTGTTCTCGATGGCGACGCCCGCGGGCGCGACGCCCATGCCGCGCAGGCCGAAGCGCACCGTCACGGGACTCTTCACCGTGGCGCCGTCCTGCGGCGAGATGAAGTAGAGCTCGGCATCCTTGGGCGCGGGGCTGCGCGGCAGGTCCGCCGCCATCGCGGCCCCCAGCGCGCACGCGGCGCCGATCGCGATGCAGGCGCGAATGCGTGACGTGTTCATGACGGGCGATTATGCACCACGAAGGTGCAGGCGGCCCCCCACTTTGCTAGGGTCGTGCTGTGGGGGGACAACGCATCGAGACAGCCGGGTTTTCCGGCCGCGTGCTGATGGTGGGATGCGGCAGCATCGGCCAGGCCATGCTGCCGCTGCTGCGCCGGCACCTGTCGCTGCCCGAGGACGGCCTCACCGTGCTCGAGGCGAGCGAACAGGGACGCGCGCTCGCCGCCGCGAACCAGGCGAAGTTCGTGCACTGCCACCTGAAGCCTTCGACCTACCAGCGCGAGCTGCGACGCCGCCTGAAGTCGGGCGACATGCTGCTCAATCTCTCGGTCGACGTCTCGAGCCTCGACCTCGTCGAGTGGTGCGCCTCGCACGGCGTGCTCTACGTCGACACCTCGATCGAGCCGTGGCCTGGCGTGTTCGACAATCCCATGCTCACCATGCGCGAGCGCACGAACTATCGCACGCGCGAGGACATGCTCAAGCTCGGCCGCCGCCTGGAGCCGGGCTCGCCGACGGCCGTCGTCGATCACGGCGCGAATCCGGGGCTCGTCTCGCACTTCGTGAAGCAGGCCCTGCTCGACCTCGCCTCGGGCCTCGGGCGCAGCGCCGAGACGCCGGCCGACCAGCCGGCCTGGGCGAAGCTCGCCGAGTCGCTGGGCGTTTCACTGATCCAGGTGTCCGAGCGCGACACGCAGGCGACCGACCGCCCGAAGCGGCCCAATGAGTTCGTCAACACCTGGTCGATCGACGGCTTCGTGGACGAGCTGATGCAGCCGTCCGAGCTTTCGCTCGGCACGACCGAGCCGCGCAAGCCGACCGGCTCGCACTGGCACCGCCCGCGCTGCGGCTCGATCTACCTGC
>Ga0307415_100000522_pt1 | contig 16722 bp, 17 predicted proteins | sample DK1Cmetagenome_FD_204524 | JGI IMG/M metagenome (GOLD analysis project Ga0307415, IMG submission 204524) | Maize rhizosphere microbial communities from greenhouse at UC Davis, California, United States - DK15-C-2 | ecosystem: Host-associated > Plants > Roots > Rhizosphere > Soil | place: USA...
GAAGATGACCAGCGTTTGCGCTGGTCAGGGGCTTGTGGTGGGCCTGCCAGGACTTGAACCTGGGACCTCATCCTTATCAGGGATGCGCTCTAACCGCCTGAGCTACAGGCCCGTTGCGCTGGGCAATGTAGCACAGGGGGTCGGGGATCACTTCCGCATTGTCCGGCTGTGGCCTCGGAACTCGGCGATGACGGTGGTGGCGCGGCGGACGGTGACGTCGTAGATGCCACTGCGGCCGGCGCGGTGGCGTTCGGTGGCGTGGGCGACGAGCTCGTCGCCGAGGCGGGCGGGGGCGAGGAAGGAGATGTCGCAGGTGGCGGCGACGGTGGTGGAGCCGTAGGTGTTGCAGGCGAAGGCGAAGGCGGTGTCGGCGAGGAGGAACACGTAGCCGCCGTGGCAGATGTTGTGACCGTTGATCATGGTGTCGCGGACCACCATCCGGGCGGTGGCCTGACCGGGGGCGATGTGGTCGACCTGGATGCCGAGGTGGCGGGAGGCCAGGTCGGCCTCGTACATGGCGGCGGCGGAGCGCTCGGCGAGGGCTTGGGGGTCCTCTGGCACACGGTCTCCTCGGTGTGGTGATGTGCTGTGCAGGATCGCCGTGCGTTGGGGAGCGGGCAACTCGGTCGGCGAGCTAGGCTGAAGGGGCAGGGAGGCGGGCGGCCCAGGGGCGGGTGGCCACTGGGTGAGGGGCGTGGGGATGGCACTCCAGGAGATCGAGTCGGTCCTGCTGGACGAGGAGCGCGTCCAGGCGGGGGTCGCCGAGCTGGCGGCACGGATCTCGGAGGACTACCGGGGGCTCGACCTGCTGCTGGTGGGCGTGCTCAAGGGGGCCGTGGTGCTGATGGCCGACCTCTCGCGGGCGCTGACCATCCCGCACGAGGTGGACTTCATCGCCACGTCGTCCTACGGGTCGGCGACCCAGACCTCCGGGGTGGTGCGGCTGCTCAAGGACCTCGACCACGAGATCGAGGGGCGGCACGTGGTCCTGGTCGAGGACATCGTCGACACAGGGCTGACCCTGGACTACCTGCTGGAGACCCTGCGGCCGCGGCGGCCGGCGTCGCTCGAGGTCTGCGTGCTGCTCTGCAAGCCGGACGAGCTCCGGGTCGAGGTGCCGGTGAAGTACAAGGCCTTCGACATCCCGAGCGTGTTCGTGGTCGGGTACGGCCTGGACTACGCCGAGCGGTTCCGGAACCTGCCGTTCGTCGGGACCCTGCGGCGGGAGGTATACGAGGGCAGCAGCGCCGGTTAGGGTTGGCGGAACCCACTCCGACGAAGGAGGGACGGTGGACGTCGTCACCGCGCTCGACCGGCTGCCCAAGGTCGAACTGCACTGCCATGTCGAGGGGACCATGCGACCGGGGACGGTCGTGGAGCTGGCCCGCAAGAACGGGATCGAGCTGTCGACCTCGGACCCGACCGAGCTGTACCGGTACTCGAGCCTCGACACCTTCCTGGAGATCTTCTGGCTGGTGCAGTCCACGCTGGGGAGCCGTGAGGACTGGTCCCGGCTCGCCTACGAGAGCATCGTCGACGGCGCGGCCCACGGGCTGGTCTACCGGGAGACGTTCTTCACCCCTGCCCGGCACCTGGACGCCGGGCAGGACCTGGCCGACATCGTGGCCGGGCTGGCCGAGGGGCTGGCGGCGGCCGAGGCCGAGACCGGGGTGCGGGCGATGCTGATCGCCGACGTCGACCGGGCCTACGGCGGGGCGGCCGGGCTGGCCATGGTCCAGCGGCTGCTGGAGCTGCGGGACGCGGCCAGCCCAGGGGTCGAGCGGGTCATCGGGGTGGGGCTCGACTCGACCGAGCTCGGGGTGGACCCGACCGACTTCGCCGACGCCTTCGAGCTGGCCGGCAAGGCGGGGCTGCGGCGGACCTCGCACCAGGGGGAGGAGACGCCGCCGAGCCACATCTGGGCCGGGCTCGACGTGCTCGGGTCCGAGCGGATCGACCACGGGCTGTCGAGCATCCAGGACCCGGAGCTGACCGCCCGGCTGGTCGGGGAGCGGATCCCGCTCACCGTCTGCCCGAACTCCAACGTGGTGATCGCCAACGCCGTGCCCCGGCTGGAACTGCACCCGTACCGGCGGATGCGGGAGGCGGGGCTGCTGGCCACGCTCAACACCGACGACCCGGCCCTCACCGACCTCGACCTGGGGCGGGAGTACGCCTCGTGCATGGAGGCCTTCGACTACCGGTGGGTGGACATGGTCGCGATCGCCCTGGACGGGGTGGAGGCGACCTGGCTCGACGAGAGCGACAAGCGCGAGCTCCGGGCGCGGATCGAGCGGGAGGCGGCCGAGCTGGGCTCAGGGCTCGACGGGTCCTGAACGACCGCGACCACGATGTTTCACGTGGAACGGTCGTCCCGATCCTCGGGTGCCGTCAAGCGTGCTCGCGGGTGTCGCGGGGGACCTCGAGCCTGACCTCGACGCTGGTGGCGCCGGCGTCGAGGGCGGCGGCGAGGACCCGGGAGAGAGCGTCGAGCACCTCGCGCCGGGCGCCGGACAGGGCGGTGGTGGTGGGGCCGGTGTCCAGGGCCAGGCCGGTGTCCGCCGCCGCCTGCCGACCGGCCTGCACCGCCTGATCGTCCTCGGGGGCGATGGTCAGTTCGGCGGTCAGCTCGGCGGGGGGAACGGGCACCGTCAGCCTCCCTCAGCGTCCGGGTCGCGGCGCTCCTGGCCGGCCGCTGCCTCCTCCGGCGGGCCCGCGCGGCCGGCGGTCGCCGGCGGACCCTCCGTGGCCTCGGGACCGGGGACCCCGACGATGTGCTCGGGGCGGACCGGGACCCGGGTCAGGGGCCGGCCGGTGGCGGCGCGGATGGCGGCCACGATGGCCGGGGTGGAGGAGATGGTGGGGGGTTCCCCGATGCCGCGGAGGCCGTAGGGGGAGTCGGGGTGGCCCAGCTCCAGGACGTCGAGGCGGACCGGGGGCATGTCGAGAACGGTGGGGATCAGGTAGTCGGTGAACGACGGGTTGCGGACCTTGCCGTCGACGACCTGGATCTCCTCCATGACGGCCAGGCCGAGGCCCTGGGCGATGCCGCCCTCGAGCTGGCCCTCGACGGCCTGGGGGTTGATGGCCTTGCCGACGTCCTGGGCGGTGGCGATCTCGACCACCTTGACCAGGCCGAGCTCGGTGTCGACGTCGACCACGGCCCGGTGGGTGGCGAACGCGAAGGCCACATGGGCCTCGCCCTGGCCCGTCTCCGGGGCGAGGGCCCTGGTCTGCCGGTGGTGGTACTCGCGGGTCTCCTCGACCAGCTCCTCCACGAGGAGGTCGGCAAGGGGGATGAGCACGTCGGCGGAGGTGTCGGTCAGGTCGATCCCGGCCGTCCCGGCGGGCCCGGCCCCGTCGGCGGCGACCACGACGCCGCCCTCCAGGGCGAGGTCGGCGGCCGGGCGGCCCAGCCTGGCCGCGGCCATGTCGAGGACCCGGTCACGGACGGCCTCGCAGGCGGCCTTGACGGCGCCGCCGGTCATCCAGGTCTGGCGGGAGGCGGACGAGGAGCCGGCCGACCCGACCTGGGTGTCGGCGGGGAGGACGACCACACGCTCGACCCCGAGCTCGGTGCGGGCGATCTGGGCCTGGACGGTGACCAGGCCCTGGCCGACCTCGGCGGCGGCGGTGTGGACCTCGACCTGGGGCTCCCCGGCGACCACCGACAGCCGGACCAGGGCCGTCGAGTAGTCGTCGAAGCCCTCGGAGTAGCCGACGTTCTTGAACCCGGCCGCGTAGCCGACCCCGCGGCGGACACCCTCGCCGTGGGTCGTGTTCGAGACCCCGCCGGGGAGGGTGCGCAGGTCGAGCGACCCGGCCGGCCGGTCGGTGGGCAGGGACATCGCCTGGACCCGCTGGAGCAGCTCGGCCACGGGGGCGGCGCCGTCGACCCGCTGGCCGGTGGGGAGGTGGCTCCCGGTGGTCATGGCGTTGCGCACGCGCAACTCGACCGCGTCCATGCCGAGCTCGGCGGCCAGGCGGTCCATCTGGGTCTCGTAGGCGAAGCAGGTCTGGACGGCGCCGAAGCCGCGCATGGCGCCACACGGCGGGTTGTCGGTGTAGACGACCGTGCAGTCGATGGTGGCACTGGGCACGTCGTAGGGGCCGACGGCGAAGCAGGCGGCGTTGGAGCAGACGGCGGTCGAGCTGGAGGCATACGCGCCGCCGTCGAGCACGATCCGCGCCTTCACGTACGCGAGGCGGCCGTCGCGGGTGGCGCCGTGCTCATAGCGGAGGCGGGCCGGATGGCGGTGGACGTGGCCGAAGAAGGACTCCTCGCGCGAGTAGAGGATCTTCACCGGACGGCCGGTGCGCAGGGCGAGCAGGCACGCGTGGATCTGCATGGACAGGTCCTCACGGGCGCCGAAGGCGCCGCCGACGCCGGCCAGGGTGATCCGGATCTGGTCCGGGGACAGGCCGAGGCTGGCCGCGAGCTGGTCGCGGTCGACATGCAGCCACTGGGTCGAGACGTACAGGTCGACCCCGCCCTCACCGTCGGGCACGGCCAGGCCGGACTCGGGCCCGAGGAAGGCCTGGTCCTGCATGCCGACCTCGTACTCGCCGGTGACCACGACGTCGGCGGGGTGGGCCTGGTCGCCGTGGCGTATGCGGATGTGGCGCAGGACGTTGCCCTTGGGATGGAGCGGGGGAGCGCCCTCGGCCAGGGCGGCCTCGGGGTCGACCAGCGGGTCGAGGACCTCGTAGTCGACCGCGACCAGGTCGGCGGCCCGGCGGGCCGTCTCGGGGTGGTCGGCGGCTACCAGGGCGACCGGCTCGCCCTGGTAGCGGACGTCCTCCCAGGCCAGCACGGGCTGGTCGGGGATCTCCAGGCCGTAGGTCTTGCGGCCGGGGACGTCGTCGGCGGTGAGCACGGCCAGGACCCCGGGCACGAGCAGGGCCTTGGTGGTGTCGACCGAGCGGATCCTGGCCCGCGGGTGCGGGCTGCGGACGGTCGCGCCCCAGAGCATCCCCTCGGCCCACAGGTCTGAGGAGTAGGCGAACTCGCCCTTCACCTTGAGCGAGCCGTCGGGCCGCCGGGGGCTCTCGCCGATCCCGCCGGTCACCGGGGTGGTCGGCGCGAATGGCTGCCGGGTCGGCGGCGCCGGGACCGTCATGGCCCCGTCTCCTCGGCCCGCGAGCGGGTGTCATCACGACCCCGGGTTCTCGGGGCCCCCGAACGGGAGGGTAACCCATGCCCGGGATCGTCGCCCGCGTCTGTCCACACCCCCCGGGTGGCCGCCAGCCGCACCGCATCCAGCACCTTCTCGTAGCCGGTGCAGCGGCAGAGGTTGCCGGCCAGGGCCTCGCGGATCTCCGGGTCGGTGGGGGAGGGGTTGCGGCGCAGCAGGTCGTGGGTGGTGACGACCAGCCCTGGGGTGCAGAAGCCGCACTGGACGGCCCCGGCCTCGACGAAGGCCTCCTGGACCGGGTGGAGGTCGTCGCCGGAGGCCAGGCCCTCGACGGTGACGACCTCGGACCCCTCGGCCTGGCCGGCCAGGACCAGGCAGGCGCAGACCAGCACCCCGTCCAGGTAGACCGAGCACGATCCGCACTCGCCCTGCTCGCAGGCGTTCTTGGACCCGGGGAGGCCGAGGCGTTCACGGAGGACGAAGAGGAGGCTCTCGCCCTCCCAGACGTCGTCGGCCACGCGGGGTTCGCTGTTGACCGTGAACGAGACGCGCACGGGTCAGCTCCTCCCGGTCCGGTGCTGGCCCCAGGCCCAGGTGAGGGTGCGGCGGGCAAGGACCCCGAGGGCGTGGACCCGGTAGCCGGCCGTGCCCCGGACGTCGTCGATCGGGCGCGCCGCGGCCGCGACCAGCTCGCCGAAGCGGGCCACCGCCGCCGCCCCCAACGGCCCCCGGGACTCCCACAGCTCCTCTGAGGACAGCTCCCCCTGGAGGAACTCCTCGGCCTCCAGGGCCTGCAGCGGCGTGGGCCCGGCCGACCCGATCCCCGTGCCCACCCGCCCCCGCGACGGATCGAGGGCCAGGGCGAACGAGCAGACGGCGATCACCATGGCGTTGCGGGTGCCGACCTTGGCGAACTGCTGGGGTCCCGTCGCCGCCGGCGCGTGGACCGCGCAGATCAGCTCGCCGGCCGCCAGGGCGCTCTCCTTGGGCCCGGTGAAGAACTCGTCGATCGGGATCCGGCGGGTCCCCGCGGAGGCCGAGGCGACCTCGACCTCGGCGCCCACCGCCAGCAACGGCGGGTGGCAGTCGCCGGCCGGCGAGGCCGACCCCAGGTTCCCCCCGATGGTCCCCCGGTTCCGGATCTGGGGCGATCCGACGGTGCGGGCGGCGATGGCCAGCCCGGGCAGGTCATCGGCCAGCTCGGCGACCATCCGGGTGTAGGTGACCCCGGCCCCGACCCGCACCCCGCCCTCCGAACGGTCCCAGGAACCGAGCTCCGGCACCCGGGTCAGGTCGAGGACGACCTCCGGCCGCCGGCGGTCGAAGTTCAGCTCGACCATCACATCGGTTCCGCCGGCGATGGGTACCGCCTCCGGGCGCTCGGCCTTCTCGGCCAGCGCCTCGGGCAGGCTGCGCGGTTGCAGGAACTCCATTGCTCAGCTTCCGCGGGTCGGTGATCCGGAGGTCACCAGCATCACACACCCAGCAGGCGCTCCACCGGGTCGATGGCGAAGTAGATCACGAACAGCAAGGCGATGATCCACAGCAGCAGGCCCGGCTCGCGCCACCGGCCCCGGAACGCCTTGATGAGCACGTAGACCACGAACCCGGCCCCGATGCCGTTGGTGATGGAGAAGGTGAACGGCATCAGGACGATGGTCAGGAAGGCCGGGATGGCGATCTCCGGGTCGTCCCACTCGATGTCGGCGACCTGGCGCATCAGCAGGAACCCGACCACGACCAGGGCCGGAGCGGCCGCCTCCTGGGGGATGACCTCCACCAACGGCGTGAGGAACAGCGCCACCAGGAACAGCAGGCCGGTGACGACGCTGGCCAGGCCGGTGCGGGCGCCCTCGCCGACCCCGGCGGCCGACTCGATGTAGGTGGTGTTGGAGGAGGCGGAGGCGGCCCCGCCGGCGGCCGCGGCGACGCTGTCGACCAGCAGCACCCGCCCGACCCCGGGGAGCCGGCCCTCGCGGTCGAGCAGCCCGCCCTCGTTGGCGACGCCGATGACCGTGCCCATGGTGTCGAAGAAGTCGCTGAGCATGAGGGTGAAGATGAACAGCACGGCCACGATGATCCCGACCTGGGCGAAGCTGCCGCCGAGGCTGAAGGCGCCGAGCAGGCTGAAGTCGGGCGAGCCGACGATGCCGCTGGGCATCGAGGGGACGGTCAGGGCCCAGCCCGAGGGGTTGACGTTGCCGGCGGCGTCGATCCGGGGCCCCACGCCCACGATCGCGTTGAGGATGATGGCGAAGATGGCCGTGACCACGATGCCGAGCAGGATGGCCGCCCGCACCCGGCGGACGATCAGGGCGATGGTCAGCAGCAGGCCGAAGACGAACACCACCGTCGGCCAGCCGATCAGGCGGTTGCCGACCCCGAGCTGGACCGGGACGGTGGTGCCGGCGGCGTCGGGGATGCGGCGCACCACTCCTGCGTCGATGAAGCCGATGAAGGCGATGAACAGGCCGATGCCAACGCCGATGGACTGCTTGAGGGCGAGCGGGATGACGTCCATCACCCACTGGCGCAGGCCGGTCACGACCAGGGCGGTGATCACCAGCCCCTCCAGGACCACGATACCCATGGCCGCCGGCCACGTCATGACCGCGGCCAGCTGGAAGGCGACCACGGCGTTCAGGCCGAGGCCGGCCGCGATCGCGAACGGGTAGCGGCCGTACAAGCCCATGAGCAGGGTCATGGCCGCCGCCACCAGGGCGGTCGAGGTGGTGAGGGCGCCGAGGTTGAGGCTCCGGCCGGTGACGTCCTTGGCCCCGCCGAGGATCAGCGGGTTGAGGACGACGATGTAGGCCATGGTGAAGAAGGTGGCGAAGCCGCCGCGGACCTCCCGCTCGACGCTGGAGCCGCGCTCGGAGATGTGGAAGAAGGCGTCCAGCCCGGAGCGGGGCGGCGTGCCTCGAGGGTCGGACCGAACGTTCGACTCGGTGGTCATCGCGATCCTTTACCCGAGAACGGATGCAGGCGGGCGTAGTTCAGCGCAGCCCGTCCCCGGGTGTCAACGCGCCCACGGCGCCCACCTCTGGCAATCGCCCTACATATCCCCCAGGATTGGCAGGAGGGCACCCGTTCCGGTCAGGTGGTGAGAAGTTGGACGCGAGCACGGCCGCCATGCTGCTGGGCCGGGTCGAGCCCTTCAAGGGGCTGGACGAGCACGCCCGGCTGACCGTGGTCGAGCACGCCAGCCGGCGGGTCGTCGACAAGGGCCAGATGGTCTTCTGGCAGGACGACCCCGGCGAGGCGATGTTCGTGCTCCTGGAGGGCTCGGTGAAGCTGGTGGTCTGCTCGCGCGACGGGGAGCTGATCGAGCTCCACCGCCACGACGCCCCGGCGATCTTCGGGGAGCTGGCCATCCTGGACGGCGGGCTCCGGTCGGCCTCGGCCGAGGCCACCGAGCGCTCCACCCTGCTGGTTGTGACCCGCCCCGAGCTGCTGCGCCTGCTCCGCGCCGACGACCAGGTGGCCGAGGCCCTGCTGAGCACGCTGGGGGCGATGGTCCGACGGACCACCCGCCAGATCAGCGACCTGGCCTTCCTCAGCCTCCAGGGGCGGGTGGCGGCCAAGCTGCTCGACCTGACCGAGGCGGGCCAGACCACGACCCGGCGCATCACCCAGGTCGAGCTGGCGACCATGGTCGGCGGGGCCCGCCAGACGGTGAACCAGGCCCTGCGGTCGCTCGAGTCCCGCGGCTACATCCGGGCCGCGGGCCGGACGTTCGAGATCCTCGACCGCGACCAGCTGCGCCGGCTGGCCGGCGGCTAGCGACCCCGGACGTGCGCGTCCGCCGGGGGCGGGATGATGACCCCCGGCGGACGCTTCCCCCGCCTCAGAACCAGTCGGGCCGGTGGTGCGAGCCGTAGCGGTAGTAGACGTGGACCCGGTGGACCGGCGGCAGGGCGGCCATGAGCACGACTCCGGCGAAGACCAGCACGACCAGCGGGGTCGGCGAGCCGCCGGCGGGCTCCGGGGCCGGGGTCTCGACGGCCCGCTGCACGGCGACCGCCTGGTCGCGCTGCAGGAGCGGGCTCGCGTCGACGGGACCGGCCGCCGAGGCGAGCACGGACAGCCCCCCGACCACCAGGGCGGTGGCCGCAGCCAGGGCGACCAGGAGCAGGATCAGACGGGAGACGATGCGGACGGTCATGTCGCTCCTCCTTCCGTTCCCGGCCACGGCGTTCCGGTGCTTTCCGGCAGTCTGGGGCGAGGCCGCCGGAGCGGCAGTCCCCGCCCCGACTGCGCGGCTGTCACGTTGCTGACGTTTCCCGCCGCGCGTGAGCGTGCCGTTGCCGCGGACGTCGTAAGATCTCCGGCCGACGTGGACCTCCAGCACAGGGCCGACGTCCTGGCCCGGACCGAGCTGTTCCAGGGAATCGACGAAGCGACGCGGCGGCGGATCGCCGGGCACGTCGCTGTGCGGGTCGTCGAACGTGGCCAGTGCGTGTTCACCCAGGACCAGCCCGGCGACGGCATGTATGTCCTCGCCGAGGGGGCGGTGAAGCTGTTCGTCTCCTCCCGCGACGGCGGCATCGTCGAGCTCGTCCGCCACCGCCCGCCGGCCACCTTCGGGGAGGTCGCCCTGCTGGACGGGGGCCGTCGGTCGGCCTCGGCCGAGGCCACCGAGCGCTCGGTCCTGCTGGTGGTGACCCGGGCCGAGCTGCTGGCCCTGCTCCGCTCGGAGGAGCAGGTGGCCGAGGCCCTGCTGCGCATCCTGGGCACGATCGTCCGCCGGACCACCCGCCAGGTCAGCGACCTTGCCTTCCTCGACCTCCAGGGACGGGTGGCACGCCAACTGCTGGTCCTGGCCGGCAACGGCGGTGGGGTCGCCCGGACCCGGCAGGTGACCCAGGCCGAGCTGGCCAGCATGGTCAGCGGGGCCCGCCAGACGGTCAACCAGGCGCTGCGGTCGCTCGAGTCTCGCGGCTACATCCGGGCCGACGGCCGTGGCTTCGAGATTCTCGACCGAACGCGGTTGGAGCACCTGGCCGGGCGGTAGAAGTTCCCCGTCCTGTCAGCTAGGTGACAGCGGCGGCGGCGGACATGCTCTTTCATGGCCCGACGGCACCGTCCAGGTGGGGAGGTCAACTGCGCGTGCAGGCGAACGGTTCTGCCGACCCGGCGTCGGCGGCGGGGTTGAACGACGCCCCGCCGGCGCTGGGGCTGCTGGACGATCTGCGGGACCGCCACGCCGTGGTCACCGGCGCGGCTCGCGGCATCGGCGAGGCCATCGCCAAGTGGCTGATCATGGCCGGGGCCGACGTCACCGTCATCGACCGTGACCCCCGGGTCAAGGACGTGTTCCGGACCGAGTCCTGCCAGGTCATGGAGGCCGACCTGTACCACGAGGACGTGGCCGCCCTGGCCGACGAGCTCACCAGCCACCGTCCGGTGGAGCTGCTGGTCAACAACGTCGGCATCACCACCCCCCACCGCTTCGGCCAGATTGGCGCCGCCGAGCTTGACCTGGTGCTCGGCACCAACCTGACCGGGCCCTGGCTGTTCACCGACCGGCTGGTCAAGGCGCTGGTCGAGGACCGGGCGCGCACCCCGGGCCGGTCGCCGCGGCCCCGCGGGTCGATCCTGTTCATCTCCTCCCTGCACGACCGGTTCGTGGCCCGGGAGGCGCACTACAGCGTCAGCAAGGCCGGGGTGTCCATGCTGGTGCGGGCCATGGCCAAGGAGCTCGGCAAGCACCAGATCCGGGTGAACGCCATCTCACCGGGCTGGATCCGGACCGCCGAGGACACCACCACCCCCGAGCAGGTGGCGAAGTACGAGCGGCTGCGGCCCCGTATCCCCGTCGGCCAGGCCGGGGTGCCGGCCGACGTCGCCCGGGTCGCCCTGTTCCTGCTCAGCGACGCCTGGTCGGGCTATGTCACCGGCCAGAACGTCGCCGTGGACGGCGGGCTGTCCCTGCACAACTGGCTCGACGAGTAGCGGGCCCGGGGGGCCAGCATCAGCAGGGCCACGGCGGCGTACCCGAGCAACAGGCGGTTCGACGGCACGGCGGCGGCCAGGGTGAGCATCCCGGTCCCGAGCAGCAGGCGAACGCCCAGGCGCATCGGCACCTCCCCGGTCGGCGCCATCCCCTCGGCATGGAGGGGCCTCTGGCAAGCATGCCCACCCGCGGCCCGGCGGAACCGTCGCCGCCGCGACGGTCCAGGTGTCAGGTTGCTGACACTTCGGGGCCCGGGGCGCTCTTGAACCGATCGCCCCGACCAGGGACTATCTTCGTGGATGGCGCATCGCGGTAGAGCAGGGTGACAGTGGACCAGCTGGTCGTTCTCGCCCTGCGCGGCGTCTTCCTGCTGTACGTGACCCTGGTGCTGCTGCACTCGACCCTGGAGCGCGTGTACGCCCTGCGCAGCCGCCGCCAGCGGCGCGCCCGTCCCGACCCGGCGCCCGAGCCGGCCCGGTGGCCGGCAGTCGACGTGGTCGTCCCCTGCTTCAACGAGGACCCGGCCCTGCTGGAGGCGTGCTGCCGCTCGGTCGCCGACCAGGACTACCCGGGGCGGATGGACGTCTGGCTGGTCGACGACGGCTCCCGCAACCGCGACGCCCTGTCGGCCGTCTACGAGCGCTGGGCCGACAAGGGCTGGAACGTGCGGCTGCTGGACGGCAACGCCGGCAAGCGGGCCGCCCAGGACGAGGCCGTGCGGCGGGGCCGCGGCGAGCTGGTCGTGCTCATGGACTCCGACACCGTGCTGGCCCCCGACGCGGTCCGGCAGGCCGCGACCTGCTTCGCCGACGACCGGGTGGGGGCGGTCTCGGGCAGCGTCGGGGTCCTGAACGCGCCCACCAACCTGCTCACCCGGCTCATCCACCACCGCTACCGGCTCCGGTTCCAGGTCGAGCGGCCCGCCCAGGGGTTCTTCACCTCGCTGCTGTGCTGCTCGGGGCCGTTCGCCGTGTACCGGCGCAGCCTCCTGGCCGAGCTCTGGCCGGGCTACCTGAGCCAGACCTTTGGCGGGGTGCGCTGCACCAACGGCGACGACCTCCACCTGACCAACCTGATCCTGGCCACCGGCCGCCAGGTGCTGTTCGAGACCCGGGCCATCGCCAGCACCTGGGTGCCGCGGTCGCTGCCCCTGTACCTCCGCCAGCAGCTGCGCTGGAACCGCAGCTTCTACCGGGAGCTGCGCTGGACCTTCGCCGGCATCCGCACCCGCCACCCCTACCTGGCCCTGGACGTGCTCGCCCGGGCCCTGCTGCCTCTGCTGCTGGCCGCCGCCCTGGTGCTGCTGGCCGCCGAGGGGCTGCTGGCCGGCTGGGAGCTGGTGGCCGCCGACCTCAGCCTGGCCCTGGCCATGCTCTGCGTCAGCGCCGCCTTCCTGCTCGTCCACGGGGCCAGCGTCCCGTTCCTGCTGCTGTACGGGCCGCTGCACATGGTGCTGCTGGTCCCGGTCCGGGTGTGGGCCCTGCTGACCCTGGCCAGCCCCCGCTGGGAGACGCGCTAGGCCGCTCAGCCGCGGGTGCGGGCCCGCAGCCGGCGGGCGGTGCGCTCCCCGACCTCGTTGCCCTTCTCCTGGTACAGCGAGATGGCCCGCTCCAGCTCGTGCTCGGCCTCACGGCCGCGGCCGCCGAGCAGCAGCACCTCGGCCAGGTCGACGTGGGCCTCGGCCCGGGAGTCGAGCTGGTCGGTCTTGCCGGCCAGGTAGACGGCCTCCCTGGCCAGCCGCTCGGCCTCGCCGGGCTCGCCCCGGCGGGCCACGGCGATGGCCCGGACCGAGCGCCACTTGACCTGGGCGTCGGCCTGGTCGGGGGCGGCCAGCCGCTCGCACAGCCGGGTGAGCTCCTCGGCGTCGTCGTTGCGGCCCCGCAGCAGCCGGACCCGGGCCAGCAGGGTGGCCACGTTGACCCGGGGCCCGGTGCCGCCCATCTCCTCGAGCTGGGCGTAGCCGCTGCGCAGGACCTCCTCGGCGGCCGGCAGGTCGCCGGCCAGCATGTCGACCATGGCCCGGGAGATGCAGTCCACCGCCCGGGGCAGCAGCGACCCTTCCTCCCGGGTGATGGCCGTGGCCGCCTCCACGAACCGCCGGGCCTCGTCCAGGTCGCCCCGGTGGGCCGCGACCCGGGCCAGCACCCGGTAGGCGGTCGCGGCCAGGCTGGCCACGCCGCTGCGCTCGGCCTCGGCCAGGGCCTCGCGGCTGCGTCGCTCGCAGACCTCCAGGGGCAGCGGCCCCCAGTAGAGGGTCAGGCAGTGCATGCCGATGGCGTTGGCCTCCCAGCCGGCGTCCTTGGCCTCCCTGGCCAGCACCCGGGCCCGCTCGGCCGCGGCCTCGGCCTGGGTGAGCCGGCCCCTGGTCCAGTCCAGGTAGGCCAGCAGGTGCCAGGCCTTGGCCAGCCCGAGGCGGTCGCCGAGGCGGTCGAAGGCGGCGATGGCCAGCTCGACCTCGTCGCGGCCCTCGCGCAGGAACTGCCGTGGGTCATGGACGGCGGTGATGCCGAGGCGGCCGATGGTGGCGTGCAGGGCCAGGCCCTCGTTGCCGACCGCCGTGGCCGACCGGGCCAGCTCCTGGTAGGCCCGGGTGGCCTCGGTGAGCTTGCCGCTGGCCTGCTGGGCTCGGCCAGCGGGGGCAGGGCGGCCAGCCGCAGCGGGTGGTCGGCCGGCAGCAGCCGGCCCGCCCGCCCCAGCCAGGCCTGGACCAGGCGGGTGTCGCCGCGGACGGCGGCGCGCTGGCCGGCGGCGGCGTAGCGCTCGCCGGCCCGGCGGGCCAGCGCGGCCGCCCGGTCGCTGCCCGGGTCGAGCCGGGTCGTGTAGCGGTAGGCCTCGTAGAAGTGGTGGCCGACGATCTCGTCGAACTGGCTGCGCCGGTCGTCGGTCTGGCGCTCCAGCCAGTCGGCGTAGCGCTCGTGGAGCTCGGCCCGGCGGTCGTCGGGGAGGCGCTCGTAGGCCACGGTCTTGATGGTGGCGTGCCGGAACCGGTAGCCGGGGCCGCTGTTGGGCGGCAGCGGGGCCGAGGTCGGGCCGTGGTCGGGCCGGATCAGGTCGAGGCGGACCAGCTCCTGGAGCCCGGCGGCGAGCTCACCGGACGACGCGCCGGGGTTGAGGGCCTCGATGTCGCCGAGGTGGAACTGCTGGCCGACCACGGCCGCCGGCTCGACCAGCACCCGTCCGCGGGCGCCGAGCCGGTCGAGGCGGGCCAGCAGCAGGGCGTGGATCGAGGTCGGGACCTCGCGGCCCCGCCGCTCGGCCGCCTCCCCGGCCTCGACGGCCAGGGTCCAGCGACCGTCGGCGGCCCGCAGCCGGCCCTCCTCCCGGAGGCTGCTGACGAGCTCCTCGACCAGCAGGGGAAACCCCTGGGCCCACTCGCTGATATGGGCCTGGACAGCCTGGTCGACCCGGCCGCCGAGCAGGTGGACGACCAGCTGCTCGCCCTCCCGCTCGGGCAGGGGGGAGAGGGTGAGCGACAGGGCGTTGGCCTTGCCCCCCGGCCAGTGGGCGCGGCGGGCGAACAGCTCGTCCGGGCGGGCCATGCACAGCACCACCAGGGGCGCGTCGGCGTACTCGGCGACGTGCTCGAGCCCGTCGAGCAGGATCGGGTCACCCCACTGGAGGTCGTCGACCACCAGCACCAGCGGCTGGCGGCGGGCCAGGGTCTCCAGCAGCCGCTGCAACGCCCAGAAGGTGTCCTCGGGCAGGCCGGTGTCCTGGCCAAGGCCGACGAGCTGGGCGATCCGCTCGGTGAGCAGGGTGCCCCGCTCCTCGCCGCCGAGCAGCTCGCCCAGGCGGGCCCGGGCCTGCTCGGCCGAGTCGTCGGGGGCGATCCCGGCCGCCTGGCGGACGATCTCGACCATCGGCCACAGGGTCACGCTGTCGCCGAACGCCGGGCAGTGGCCGCGCAGCACGGCCGCCTGGTCCCCGAGGCCGCCGACGAACTCGTCGACCAGCCGCGACTTGCCGACCCCGGCCGAGCCGAGCACGCTGACCAGGTGGCAGGTCCCCTCGGCGGCCGCCCGCTCGAACAGCCGCAGCAGCAGCTCCTGCTCGCGGGCCCGACCGACCATGGGGGCGATCGGCCGCCGGGCCCGGCCCGGGCGGTCGGGCAGGACCTCCAGCAGCCGCCAGGCCTGCTGCGGCTCGGTGGTGCCCTTGATGGCCAGCGGGCCGGCCGACTCGGCCTTGACGGCGTCGGCGACCAGCCGGTAGGTCTCCTCGCCGAGCAGGATCTCGCCCGCCCCGGCCACCTCCTCGAACCGCTTGGCCAGGTTCACGGCCGTCCCGGTGAGCTCCTCCTCGAGGGTCCCGGCGTCGCGGACGAGCACGTTGCCGGTGTTGATGCCGAGCCGGACGTGGAACTCGAGGCCGCGCTGCTCGCGCACCTCCTTGGCCAGCTCGTCCAGGGCGGCCCGCAGCTCGCCGGCCGCCCGGACGGCCCGCAGGGCGTCGTCCTCGTGCAGCTCGGGCACGCCGAAGGCGGCCATGAAGCCGTCGCCGTGGCGCTTGCCGACGCTGGCCCCGCCGCCGCCCAGGGCGCGGCGGACGGCCTGGCCGTAGCGGTCCAGCAGCTGCTGCATGGGCTGAGGGTCGAGCTGGCGCTCCAGATCGGTCGACTTGACCACGTCGCAGAACACGACCGTGACGATCCGGAACTCCTGGGTCGAGACCCGCGGGCCGAGAGCCCGGCCGCAGTTCGGGCAGAACCGTGGCCGGTCGACCAGCTCGTTGCCGCAGTTCGGGCATGTCGCCATGGCAGGAGTATATGGACGATCAGGCAGGCGAACCGTCCTGTTGGTGACAGTTCCAGCAAGCGGGCCGATCGGGAGGAATTCGGGTACTCGAAACGGCACCGGCTGGCTACCCTGTCGCAGGGAGATCGAGCCGAGGAGTGGGTGTGGTGGCGCCGGAGCGCAAGCGCAGTGCGCGGGACTACGAGCAGGCGCTGCGGCGCCAGGAGCTGGCCGCCGGGCGGGCGCTGGTCCAGGCGCTGCCCGCCGAGGGGTCGCCGGGCCCGCGTGAGCTGGCCGCCGCCAGGCGGGTGCTCACCCAGTCCCTGTTCGAGCTGCGCCGCCTCGGCCGCGACCTCGACCAGGAGATCGAGGCCACGAGGTCACGCAAGCCCACGTCCGGGCCCGCCCGGCCGGCGGCCCAGCGCTCGAACCCGGGCGAGCTGGAGCGGTTGGAGGCCGTCCGCGAGGCCGTCGAGGAGGTCGCCGAACGCTGGGAGGGCCGCCGGGACCAGCTGAGCGCCGAGCTGGACCGCCGCCAGCCCGGTCAGGCCCGCCGCTCGGGACCGGCGCGGAGCGCCCGGCAGGGTGCGGCGCCGAAGCCGGCCCGCCGGCCGGCCGACGGCGAGGTCAGGAACCGGGGGGCCGCTGCTCCCGCTCGGCCAGGACGACCTCGATCCCCCCGGTCACGTCGTTCACGAGGTTGAACAGCAGGGTCAGGAGCACGGTGGCGATGCTCCACACGACCACGCCCAGCAGGCCGATGAAGGTGTACCAGCGGAACACCGTCCCCGCGGGGAACGCCACCTCGAGGTTGAAGTTGCCGGCGAAGTCGGTCAGGGACGTGAACACCCCCATGTTCACCAGCACGAACCAGATGACCGCGAACACCAGCAGGCTG
>Ga0307415_100000523_pt1 | contig 16706 bp, 17 predicted proteins | sample DK1Cmetagenome_FD_204524 | JGI IMG/M metagenome (GOLD analysis project Ga0307415, IMG submission 204524) | Maize rhizosphere microbial communities from greenhouse at UC Davis, California, United States - DK15-C-2 | ecosystem: Host-associated > Plants > Roots > Rhizosphere > Soil | place: USA...
TGGAGCGACGAGGACCTGTCGCTAGACCTTCGGCAGCTGATACTCCTCAGTGAGGCGTGTCGTGTACGCGATGAAGGCAACGGTCCGCTGGAAAGCTCGAGGATCTGCTGGTTGTGACACATTGATTCCGGTGTCCTGCCGCTCGCGCCAGCAGTAGTCGATAAGCGCGTGCCACCGAGCATCGAGGTGTTGTTTGGCCCACACCACACCTTCGCGCTTGGAGGTGATCTTGCCCTCGTAAAGGCCTTGCAACGTCCGACAGTTGTTGAGGACGAAGAAGACCTGATGGAAGCGGTTGTTGTACGGAGAATCAGGAGTGAACAGCTTTTTCCACCCGAGCATAGAGTTTCTAATCTCTTGCCGAAGCTCGTCCGATGTCACCTCTGGCGCGAAAGCCGCCGGCTGCTGGCCGTGCACCGCCTTACTCCTGTAGCGCAGCGTCCAGCGTGTCACGAGCGTGTTGTCGTGGTCAGACCTCTCGATCGCCGAGCCGCCGTTGTTGAAGTACCAGAGCTGCCGCGCCGCAGAGTCGTCGCGCCCCTTCGGCCCATACGGTGACGATTTCTCCGACAACTTCTGCCGGGGGAAGATGGAGTACTCCAGGTGTCTCACCCAACGACTATCCCGGGCGATCAGCTTCGTGTGGGCAGACTGGACGAGTTCTACCTCGTCGCGGCTCAGTTCCCTATTGGTGACGATCATGAAGTCGACGTCGCTCGTCAGATCGAAGTCGCCGATCGCCAGCGAACCAAGCAAGTAGAGGCCGACGAAGTTGTCCCCCAACACAGCACGAGATGTGAGGGCGTAGTCGATCAGTACCTCGTCTAGTCCTCGATACGAGGTCAGCTTCCTGTTGTCGATCACACCCTCACGCACGCTCTAAGCCTGCCAGCAGGCGGACGCTTGCAAAGGTGCGTCGAACCCGAGTCCCCGCGGGTCGCCCACAAGCCGTCGGCCATCAGGGACGACCTGGCGGCCCTTGAGCCGACCCGGATGCGGGCAATCGGCCGGGCACGCTGATAGACCCTCAAACGGACGCCACCTATCGGGGGTTGGCGGATTAGTCGGGACTCTGGCTGGACCCGATCACTGAGGGCTCCAACTGGCACTGCGGTCGGTCTTAGGCGCTGGTGCGAGATTGAGGTTCTCAGTCAAGCGCGAGCTCGATCGCCGAGTCCAGTCGTAGATCCCGTCCCTCGGCCCATGCTCGGGACCAGTCCTCGGGCCCGAGAAGGTCCTCGGCGAGGGCAAGGTATCGGCCGGAGACCCGCTCATCGAGGGGCAATTGGCGGCTGGCGTAGCTGTCACGGAGCCGCTCCGCTGCGCCGGCAAGCGTCGCGGCCCGCGTCGCATTGCCCTGCAGCGCTTGGACGGCCGCTAGCCCGACCAAAGCTTCCGCCGTCCCTCCCGGTTCGGCGAGGTGACGAAATGCCGTGAGGCTGCTGCGGAGGAGAGCGCTGGCTCGGTTGGAGTCCCGGTCCATGAGTGCAGCCTGACCGAGATAGCCCAGGCAGCGTGCGTGAAAGCGCTGGTCGCCGATTTCCTCGTACCCCTGCAGGGCGTCTCCGATTGTGGCCCGAGCGCTATCGGTGTTCGCCATGCACAGGTGCGCCAGGCCGAGGTTGAGCTGGGAGGTGGCGAGCAGCCAGCGTTCGCCACCTCGTCGGGCCAGCTTGAGCGCGTCCTCGAGCAGGTCGACAGCTTTCACGCCGTCATCGCGGGATATTGCGACCATGCCGCGTAATGTCAAGGCGTTGCGCTGTGCCCGGTCGTCGTCGTGTCGCTGAGCCAGGTCTGCTAGCCGAACGGCAGCCTCCTCGGCGGCCGCGTCATCTGCTTGGTGGTATGCCAGCCAGCCAATACCCCACAGCGCGGTCATCGTCGAAGCTTCGCTGGCCGAGGGTCGAAGGGACAGGCCAGTCTCCAGCCATCGCCGTCCCTCACTTAACTCCCCTCGCGCCTGCCAGAACTGCCACAGGCCGCCGCACAACCGGAGCAGTGTCTCGGCGTCCTCGTCCTCTGCCGCCCAGCTGAGCGCCATCTTAAGGTTGGCATCCTCTGCGGCCAGTACGCCGTACCACTCCTCTCGGCCCACCTCACTCGCCAGCTCGGCGAGCAACCAAAGGTAGAACTGCAGGAAGGCGTGCGGAGTCTTGGCTGGATGCCCGGTCCGGAACGCGCCTGCACAAACTGCCGGACGACATCAAGCATCCGCCAGCGGGGAACGGCATAGTCCTCCGACGATCGATCAAGGAACAGCAGGCTCTTGTCGACCAGGGCGCTGATCACGGCGATGATGTCTAGACCGGATTCAGACATTGCTTGCGCGGCGTCGAGGCGTAGGCCACCGGGAAAAAGCGCCGCCACCCGGAGGACGTGCGTCTCGTCAGCGTTCAATGACTCTGTGCTCCAGGTCAGCGTCTGCTCCATTGACCGATGCCGCTCCGAAGAATCCCTCCTGCTATACGTGAGGTCATCCAGGTTCGCCGCCAGGCGGTCACGCAGCGCGGTCAGCGGCAGGTGCCCGACGCGCGCCGCAACGAGTTCCAGCGCTAGGGGCAAGCCGCTTACCCGACGGCAGATGTCGACGACAATCTCCGGTCGAAGGTCCAGGTCCGGCCGCAGCGCCCGAGCGCGTTCGAGAAACAATGCGGCGGCCGGCACCCTGAACCACTCCGGCTAGGACACGGTGGGAAACGGCAGCGGCTCCAAGGCCAGCTCGTATTCCCCGGCGACGTGTAGGCGTTCGCGGCTGACGGCAAGGATTCGCAACTCCGGGACGGTCATAAGCACCGTCTCGAGATCGGCGACCGCCGGCAGCACGTGCTCGAGCGGGTCGAGGACAACCAGCGTGCGTCCGCCGGCCAGATGCTCGGCGAAGGCTGCGGGCGAGCCACGCTCCGGAACCCCGATGCAGCGCGCCAGAGCGGCAATCAACAATCCCGGATCTTGATTGGGTGGGATTGGCAGGTGATACACCCGACCCTCGAAGGGGACTTCGAGCTCGGTGGCCACCGCTAACGCGAGGCGGGTCTTGCCCACGCCGCCAAGTCCGGTGATGCTGACCAGCCGCATTTCGTCGGCGTCGAGCGCGGTGACCAGCTGGCCGACCTCCCGCTCGCGATCAATCAGGGATGTGATCGGTCGCGGGACCCGAGAAATCGGGTAGCCGGCGCCCTTCAGTGAGTTCGGACCGCGAGCGGCGTTCAGGAACGCAGCTCGGTCGGTTTCCGTCAGACCGAGGGCGCCGCTGAGCCGAGTCGCCGTGTCGGCGTACGCCCGAGCGCGTACCCCGCGCTCGATGTCGCTAATTGTGCGGGCGCTCATGCCAGCGCGGTCGGCGAGCTCCTCCTGCGTCAGCCGCGCCTGCTCGCGGTGCCGTCGGAGCAGCCTCCCGAGCCGAGACATCATTTGATGTTACTGATGGATTAACTCGGTGACCTACTTTTCCTGTTCTGCACCACACTGCGGCACGACGATGAGATGCAGGTTCATCACACAGGCCGTTGAAGCGAGGAAATCATGGACACCGCTGGCAACAAGAACGTCGTACGTCGGCTGTACACCCTAATCAACGAAGGACGAGTTGAGCAGGTTGCCGGCCTCATCGCTCCGGACTACCAAGAGCATGATCCGCTCCCCGGACAAGGATCCGGCCGAGAAGGGGCAGTAGACCGATTCTCGATGATCACCACAGGTCTCGCACCGCACTTCACCGTCGAAGACTTAATTGCCGAGGGCGACCGAGTCGTTGTCCGCTGGACGAACGCCGGCACACATGTCGGCGACTTCGCAGGCATCCCAGCGACCGGTCGAACGTTCACCATCGCAGGCATCGACATCTACCGCGTCGCGGCCGGACAGCTGCGCGAACACTGGCATGTGATCGACCAGCTCGGGATGCTTGGCCAACTCGGGCTACTGCCGCAAGGAGCGGCAACCTGAACAGTCGTTGGTCGGTCTCCCCGCCAAAGTCATCCGTTCCGCGCGGACGGCGGTCGCCGAGAGCGACCGGTTCCGGTCCTACTGAAGTGCTTCACCGATGCTCGCAACCTGCTCGTATCGTCGTCGCACTCATCGTCGTCCGCGTACCTGTCAAACAGCAAGGCGCTGTCCGCCATCGTGGAGCTGTCCTCCGGCACAGCCACCAGCTGGGGCAACGTCGAGTACACCGCCAAGGGCGACTACCGGCAGGCGGCGTTCGACCACAGCGCTGGTGATCTTGCCGCTGGTGAGAAGACGCTCGCGTACTTTGCCTTCGAGGACGCCAGGTTCGGTGGCATCGTGCACATCCCCTACTGCGACGAGGGCCGTACTGCGACGAGGGCGGCACCAGTCAGGGCAACTGGGAGCTGGAGCTGGCGATCAAGTAGCCCATCGGGTCGGGGCTTCCTCAAGGGTGGCCGAGCGGGGCCGGGCGATCTGCGACAAATGACAACCACGACCCCGGTCCGGGTGTCGTAAAGCTGAGGTGGGGGGCGCTATTGTGCGGTCCGATGGTGAAGCTGCAGCGGCGGCCCTTGGGTGAGCCGGATGATGTCCGGGAGATCCCGTACGGCCGCCTGGAGACCTACGATATGGGCGATGTCCGCCTTGGCCGTTCGGTGCTGCAGCCCGGCTGGCGGTGGAGCGAGTCGGCCAAGCCGATCGCGCGTACCGAGCTGTGCGAGTACCACCACCTCGGCTTGTGCGTCTCCGGCAGCGCCCGGATCCGGATGCGTGAGGGTGCCGAGCTGTTGATTGAGGCCGGCCAGTTCTATGAGGTTCCGCCCGGCCACGACGCCTGGGTGGTGGGTGAGGAGCCGTGGATCACCATCGACTGGCAGCCGAGTACCGCGTTCGCGCGCACAGAGGGCGGTGGCTTCGACCGAGTGGTCGCCACCCTGCTGGTCACCGACATCGTTGACTCCACCGCCCACGCTCTGAAGCTCGGCGACGGCCCGTGGCGGGACCTGCTGGCCCGGCACGACCAGGCGGTGCGGGCCGTGCTCGACCGATTTCGGGGCCGCGAGGTCACGACAACAGGCGACGGGTTTGTGGCGGTGTTCGACGGCGCCGAGCGGGCCATCCATGCCGCTCAGGAGATCGGTCGGGCAGCGTCCGGCATCGGCCTTAAGGTCCGCGCCGCGGTCCACACCGGCGAGATCGAGCTGGAAGGCGGCGGCAACGTCCGCGGCGCCGCGATCCACATTGCGACGCGGATCGCCGACCTGGCTGAGCCCGGCCAGGTCTACACCTCATGGGCGACTCGCGAGCTCCTGGCAGGCTCACCGATCGGCTTCACCGACCGCGGCCTACGCCAACTGAAGGGACTCTCCGAAAGCCGCCACGTCTACCTGGTCGAGCCGTCCAGCTGAGCAACCACCTCAACCCAGTTGGGGGCGCATCACCCAAATCTCCCCGCAGCGCCACGTCCTCGCCTCCGGCGACCGCCGGACTCCCTGCTGCGTCCAGAGATGGACCCAGTCTGGTCAGGTTGGCCGTGCTGCTTCTGCGTCGCAACTTCGGCGGCGGCGCTCGGCCCGGTTGAACCTCGGTGCAGTTCTGGTTTCCAGTCACCGGAATCGCCGTTGCGGACTGATGATCGTGATAGAAATTCCGGTTCCTGCGCAATGTCATTCGGCCTGACCGGCGAGGAGCTCAAAGGGGAATGCTGGTCCCATCGGACCGACGCCACGATCACCTGCCGCCGCGCTGCGTTGAGCATAAGCCAGCCCCGCTGATACTTGATGCTCTTCTTCTCAGGCACTGGTCTGAATCGGACTGTCACCCTGGTTCTGTTCGGCTGACATTCCATCGTGATCATTCCATCCACACCGCATATTTCATCACGATCACCGACGCCACGACGGAGGTCGCAGACGACATCGTACGGACCCAGGGAGCGTGCCGGAAGCCGATCCTCCAGCAGGCCTCAGGCCCTCCGGCGGACCTCAGGTTGGGCTTGACCATTGCCGCTGGGTGCGTCACGCAAGGGGATGAACGATCTACTGGTGGGATATGCCCGCGTATCGACCGAGCAACAAGATCTAACCGCGCAGCGCAACGGGTTATCCGCGCTGGGCGTCGGTGACGACCGCATCTACGTCGATCACGGCCTTAGCGGCACCGGCCGGGACCGCCCCGGTCTCCGGCTCGCGCTGGCCGCCTGCCGAGCAGGCGACACGCTCGTGGTGACGAAGCTAGACCGGCTCGCCCGGTCGCTGCCCGATGCCCGCGACATCTTGGACGAGTTGACGAAGCGCAACGTGAAGCTCAGCCTCGGCGGCTCGATCCACGACCCCACCGATCCGGTGGGCCGGCTGCTGTTCAACGTGCTCGCCATGGTCGCCGAGTTCGAAACCGACCTGATCCGGATGCGGACCCGGGAGGGGATGAAGGTCGCCAAAGCCAACGGCCGGCTGCGCGGGAAGCAGCCGAAGTTGAAGCCGTATCAGGCCAAGCATCTGCTCGAGCTGCACGACCTCGGCACCTACACCCAGGCCGAACTCGCTGAACTCTTCGGCGTCGGACGCTCCACCATCTACCGCAGCCTCGAGCGGATGCGGCCTGCGCCGCCGGAACCCGAGCGACCCTTCGCACGCCTTGCGAACCCTCAGACGACGGGCCGAGCCTGACATCATGCCCATCAACAGTCCGAAGATCAGCGCAGCGAGTGCGAGGCCGACTCACCCCGGCCTGCGTTCCGTAGACGAACCTCAAACGGCATCAACATCTTCTGGTGCTGTGGCCGGGGCCGCGCTCGGAGTCAAGGTTCCACAGTGGTCTCCTCGACAGTGAAGGACCCGAGCCGGTAGTCGCTGTACCGCAGCCAACTCGGGCGGACGCGGACGTGCACGATGTCGTGATCATGGGCGCGTTCCACACCGTCCGGGTACTGCGCGAAGTAAGCCTGCAGACAGCGATCCCGGTCCGCGCCCGTCGGAATGTCGGCGGTCCCCTCGCACTGCGGTCATCTCGTTCTCCCAGCCGATAACCAGCGCTACCTGAGCAAAGGCGGACAGATTGCGGTACTTCCGAGAACTTCGACTGGTGTCGAAGACCAACTCGCCTCGCCCAGTAGCGGTGATGCCAACCAACGCCGCTTGCGGTGCGCCGTTTTCCCCACGGGTAGCTAGAACCGCGAGGCCGCGTTCACGGACGAAGTTAATGAACTGCTGCTGATCCACAGCACCCACCCTGCAGCAGCAACCGATCCGTCGCACTCAGGGACCTATTGCGGCCTTGCCAGCTTTGGCCGCTGGGAGTTGCCGCGTGGGTGATCCGGTTGTGGAGTCCCAGATGTGGACCGTCATGTGAGGCTGGCTCGCCCCTATAGGGCGTGAGAGGTCGGTGGTCGTGCCGGTCTGGCAGCACCCCAGGCAGTCGCATATGGTGGCGCTGCCGAGAGCATAAGGATGGGCAGATGGGCAAGGTAGTTGTGATCAACCACGTCACGCTGGACGGCGTGATGCAGGGACCGGGCCGTCGCGACGAAGACACTCGAGGTGGGTTCGCGCACGGCGGCTGGGCGTTGGCACGCGGCGACGGCGTCATTATCGCCAAGGCCGGCGAGCGGATGGGCGGCGACCGCGCGTTTCTGTTCGGCCGGCGCACCTACGAGCAGTTGCTGGCCTCCTGGAACGCGCAGGGCGGGCCGTTCAAGGACGCGCTCAACAACACTCATAAGTACGTCGCTTCGCACAGCCGCGCGACCAGGCTCGAATGGCCGAACTCGACGCTTTTGGACGGCGACGTACCGGCCAAGGTAGCCGAACTCAAACAGGCATCGAGCGGCAACTTCGTGATCATGGGCAGCGGGAATTGATCGCTGCGCTGATGGCCGCCGACCTGATCGATGAGTAACTGCTGATGATCCACCCCCTCGTGCTCGGCACAGGCCGCCGCCTGTTTCCTGATGGCGGCCGCGCGTCCTTGCGGCTCACCGACTCCGTTATCACGACCAAGGGCGTCCTGATGACCACCTATGAATTGAACAGGGATCAGAACCATGAGAGCCCCTTCCGATCGGCAGTGGGCAACCGTCATGAGTCGCGCGGCCGCGCCGGCTGAGAAGAGACGAGCCCGACCATGAAGCAATACGTGCTCAGCACCTACCCTTCCACGGGCGCGTCGGACTGAGTCAGAACGGTGAGCCGCCTGATACTTCTGGGCCGGCCCGGTAACGCGTTGGATGACGTACCTCGCCCGCTTTGTCCCGAAGCACGGTCAGTGAGTCGTCGAGGTCGAGAACTAAGCGTGAACTCAGTCCGTCGATGTGCGCCTGAACGTACCGGACGTCGACCCCGTAGTCAGTTGGTCATTCAGCACTCGGTACGCCGAAGAAGGCTGCCCAGTCCTCAAGCGGCGCGGCGTCCGGGCGAACGAACAGCTTTGGGAAGCCGGTGTGCTCACTAGTTATGTGGCGGTTTCGGTCTCAGACGTGGCCGTTTGAGGCCGGTTTGGCGGCCTTCTTGGAGGAGTCGGGTCCCGTGGGTGGCCCGTCCTGGGCGGCCTCGAGCTCGGCGATGAGGGTCCTAGCGTCGTAGGGACCTTGGTGGCGGCGGTTGCCCACGAAGAAGGTTGGGGTGCCTCGGGCACCGCTGGCCTCGGCGTCGGCCACATCTTCCCTGATGCGTGATGCGTGGCGCTGTTCGTCGATGTCGCGGAGGAACCTCTCGACGTCGAGGCCGAGGCGCCCGGCGTAGCCGGCGAGATCCTCGAGCTCAAGCTGGTCCTGGTGTGTGAAGAGCAAGTCATGCATGTCCCAGAACCGGTCCTGGACGCTAGCCGCCTCCGCGGCGGCGGCCGCGAGCTCGGCGTGGGGATGCACGTCGGGGAGCGGCAGGTGCCGGATGACGTACCGCAGACGGTCGCCGAAGTGTTCCCGAACCTCCTTGGCCACTCCCGTGGCGCGGGCGCAAAACGGGCACTCGAAGTCTGCGTACTCCACCAAGGTCAGGGGAGCCGACGCTGGGCCGAGGATGTGGTCGCGCGCTGCATCCACCGGCCGGGCCAGGGCCGTGGGCAGGTCAGCGGAGGTCTCGCCGTGCAAGACGGCGGCCAGATGGAACACCAACCAACCGAGCGCGGTGGCCAACCCGAGGGCGAGGAGTACGCCGACGGTGGCCTGGTCGTGGAGTTCCGGGCTGTCGAAGGCGAGCCCGATGATGAGGACGGAAACAGTGAAGCCGATGCCGGACAAGGCGCCGCCGCCTAGAACTTGGCCAGGGCCGACGCCCTGCGGTAGCCGTCCCGGGCGCAGCGCAGCACCTCCGAGACCGCCGGCCCCGATGCCGACGAACTTCCCCGCCACCAGGCCGACGACCACACCCCAGGTCACCGGGGAGGACAAAGCCTCGGCCAGCACGCCGCCCCTGAGGTCGACACCGGCGTTCGCGAGGGCGAAGATCGGCACGATGACGTAGCTGGTCTAGGGATGGAGGACGAGCTGCAGGCGCTCATTTACAGGTATCGCCCGCACGAGGGCGTCCCGGGCCGACCAGCCCACCTCTGCCATAGGTGACTGCCGGAAGGCGCGGAATCTGGTAGCAGCCCCCTCTACCGCCTCACGCCTGGGTGCGAAGGCGGGGATGAGCAGGCCCGCGACCATCCCCGCGATCGAGGCGTGCAGTCCGGAACCGAGCGTCGCCACCCACACGACAACCGCGACCAGCGCGTACGGCCAGGTGCGCCACACCCCACCGAGCCCGAGGGCCGCCAGCACTGCGATACCGGCCGCGGCGACGATCAGTGCCGAGATGTCGATTGACTCTGAATACACAACGCCCATGATGGTGACGGCGGCGATGTCGTCAACGACTGTCAAGGTTAGAAGGAAGACCCGTAGTTGGGTGGCTGTGGCTGGCCCGACGAGTGCCAGGGCGCCGAGCAGAAAGGCAGTGTCCGTGCCGATCACGACACCCCAGCCCCGAGTAGCTTCCCCATCCGGGGCGATCAAGAGATATAGCAGAGCGGGAAGCACGATCCCGCCGATGCCCGCGAGCACCGGCAGTACCACCCGGCGACGGTCAGTGAGCTCTCCCACGGAGAGGTCGCGGCGCACCTCCAGGCCGATGACGAAGAAGAAGACCGCCATGAGGCCGTTGTTGATCCAGTGGCGGAGGTCCATCTCAAGGCGGGCGCCGCCCAGCACGACCGAGCCCTCGGTCGCCCATAACGCCTGGTACGCATCCGACCACGCCGAGTTGGCCCACACCAGGGCGACGACCGTGGCGCTCACCATGAGCAGCGCGCTGCCGGACTCGGTTGCCAGGAATTGCCGCAGCGGCGCTGACAGCTGCCCCAACAGCTCGGAACGGCGAGTCTGATCTAAGGACTGACGATTGCGCCTCTGCCGTAGTGCCGCGGGGCGGCTAAGAGTCATGGCAGACAGGCTAGGGATTCGGTATGGCACCGTCCACGGTGGCCGGGGCCGCCGGTGGCGCCAGGCGCGTTGCGATGCGCCGCCTGATGCAACCTACGCATTACGAGATAGTCCCGTCATTGACGGTTGTCGCTGGCTGTCCGTTGGCTGAGGGGGTTAACCCCTGCGAGAGCACTGGTCGGCACTGGGTGTTGCGGATGATGTCGGTTGAACGGGGCCGCGGGGGCAAGCATCACCAGTCTCGGAAGTGATCCCTGGGCCGTCCGCGCAAGTACGCCTGAGTGCCGCGACGGCGTCAGGACTGACCGCGGTTGACTGCTGTCGACCTTCGCTTATGGTCCGGCCGCGGCCCGGGCGGTACGAGACTTCAGCCCTGTTCGATTGAGACGGTGAACCGGTTCCCTGCTGACGCGATTGTGGGCAGCCCGCTGGTCACGGTGCCGAGTTGGACCATGCCAGGCGGGGGAACGGTCTGGCCAAGGTCGACGTAGAAGATGCCGATGTCGCCGCTCGGCGGCCAGTAGTAGACCCCGGCCATCTCGGGATCGATGACCCGGTCCGCGTCGGCAACGGCCAAGGGACTTGGTAGCCGCCCGGACTTCGCCTGGCCCATCGGGTCGCGCAGGGTTAGTTGGAGTGGCAACAACGCGGCGAACTCCTGCGCCGCCCCCGTGTCCTTGAGAGTGGCGGTCGCCGTCGCGTCGGACAGCCGCAGCACGACCTGCGTCGCACCTGAGGAATCGGCGGCCGGCTGAGTGACGGACGGTGCAGGGGAGGTTGCGGGGCCCGTGCGGTCGAAGGTGCCGACAGCGAGTGTGGCAGCCAGGATGACCGCAGCCGTAGTGGGGATCAGTGCCGCCGCACGAGAGAGGCGGGTGCGAGGGCGGAAGTCGACGTGGTTCACGGGTATAAGGCAATCGCGCCCGCTGATGCTGGGAAAGTCACTGTCGATGGGTGTACTCATAGGGCATCGCTCGCCCGCGCCGGCCGATCTAGGGTCGGCGGCATGGACAATCGAGCCGAGATCCGGGAATTCTTGACCTCGCGGCGGGCCAAAATCACCCCCGAGCAGGCCGGCATGGTCCAGTTCGGGAAGCGCCGAGTCCCTGGCCTGCGCCGCAGCGAGGTCGCTGCCCTGGCCGGAGTGAGTGTGGAGTACTACGCCAAGCTCGAGCGGGGCTCCCTCGGGGGTGCTTCCGCCGGTGTCCTCGATGCCCTCGCCCGTGCCTTGAAGCTGGACGACGCCGAACGCCGGCACCTGTTTCACCTCGCCCAGGCCGCCGACGGCACCACCGCTGCCATGCGGCCACGCCGCAGCACCTCCAAGCAGTGGACGGCCAAGCCCAGCATGCAGTGGGTGCTGGACGCCATCACCACTGGGCCGGCCATCATCGGCAACGAGCGCTCGGACCTACTCGCCGCCAACCAGCTCGGCCGCGCCCTCTACGCCGACCTGTACGCCGACCCGACCCGGCCACCCAACTTCGCCCGCTTCACCTTCCTTGACGCCGCCGCCCGCCGATTCTTCCCCGACTGGGATTTAGCCGCCGACATGTCGGTGGCTAACCTGCGCACCGCGGCCGGCCAGAACCCACACGACCGGGATCTGCATGACTTGGTCGGCGAACTGTCGACCCGCAGCGAGGATTTCCGTCGCCGCTGGGGCTCCCACGACGTCCGGACCCACGGCGCCGGCGTCAAGCACTACCACCACCACCACGTCGTCGGCGACCTCGCCCTCAGCTACCTGAGCTCAGATCTGCGAGCCGACGCCGGCCTCAGCATGACCATCTACGCCGCCGAGCCCGGATCCCCCACCGCCCACGCCCTGGCCCTACTGGGCTCATGGGCAGCCACCAACGAAAACCAGCTCGCCGACAGCAACTAGGTCTCCGACTTGATGACCGAACCCTTGTCGCGGGGTGCGGCCTAGTCGACCTCTGCCTTATCAGGCCGACTTAGGCCTCCAGAGCATGCCAAGAGACGACAGCGAGTAGCCGTCAATTCCGGACCTGACAAGGCACAACGCTTAAACAGCGGTACTCGGTGTCAGTCGACGTCTGGCACGGGTTTGCGGCGTCGTGAGTCCCGTACGCCCCCCCGAGTTGATCATGATGCATGTCGATGGCGCGACTCATCACCTTCCATGGCCGCACACCAGATAGGGCCGATCAGAAGACCAACCTCTTGGCTAGGTGACACATTCTGAATCGCCGAGGATGCGTCCGGGGGACCGGCTATATGCCGCTGGCACTGGCTGAAACTTCTAATCCGTAGTCGTCGACCATCTGTCCAAGGGCGTCCGGATTGGTCGTCGAGCCCGAGATTCTGGCAGTTCGTCCGCTGACGGTGGGCCTAGTGCAGGAGAAGTAGGTCAACTCGGGCGGCCCGGGAGCCGGCCTGGAGCCCGATAGCCTCGGACCAGGCGACTGACGTGGGTCTTCCGCTGGCCGGCTGCGGGTGGTTACGGTCGTCTATGCCGATGTCTGGTCCAGTCGATGCGACAGCCTCGACTACCGCCTTGCCGACGGGGACGGTCACGTTTGTCATGACCGATATCGAGGGTTCGACGCGGCTGATTCAGGCGCTGGGTGATCGGTATCCGCAGTTGCTCGCGGAGCACTACCGACTGTTGCGCGAGGCGTTTGGCTCGGCCGGTGTGGAGGTGGGGTCGCAGGGAGATGCGCTGTTCTACGCGTTCACCGACGCACCGTCTGCGGTGCGAGCCGCACTGGGCGCCCAACGCCGGCTGTTTGAGCACCGGTGGCCGGCCGATGTGGTGGTGCGGGTGCGGATGGGGATCCACAGCGGCGAAGGGCGGTTGCTGAGCGGAGACTACGTGGGCTTGGACGCCCACCGCACGGCCCGGATTACCGCGGCCGGCCACGGGGGGCAGGTGGTGTTGTCCGACGCTGCTCGGGTGTTAAGTGAAGCGTCGATGCCGCCGGGCGCCACACTGCATGATCTAGGTGAGCATCGGCTCAAGGATCTGGAGCGTGTGGAGCACCTGTTCCAGCTCGTCGCGCCGGATTTGCCGGCGCAGTTCCCGCCGTTGCGGTCGGTGCCTGGCCGCCCGCACAATCTGCCGGCCCAGGTCACCGGCTTTGTCGGTCGCGCGCGGGAACGGCAGCAGCTGGTAGATCTGCTGCGCTCCTGCCGGCTGTTGACCCTCACCGGACCTGGCGGTACGGGCAAGACTCGGCTGGCGGTCGAGGTCGCCGCTGGGTGCGGTGCGGCCTTTGGTGACGGAGTCCATTTTGTCCCGCTGGCCACGATCACCAATCCCGACTTGGTGATCCCCACGATCGCGACCACGTTCAACCTCCGGGAGGGACCGGCTCGCCCGGTCCTCGACGCGCTGATCGGTCACCTCGGCCAGCGAACCATGCTGCTTGTCCTGGACAATTTCGAGCAGATCATCGACGCCGCACCGGTGGTGGGTGAGCTGCTGGCGGCGGCGTCCCAGCTGACATTGCTGGTCACGAGTCGGGAGCCACTTGGCATCGCTGGTGAGCAGGAGTTCCCGGTCCCGCCGCTACGGCTGCCGAACGGTAGCGCCCGCCTTGGGATCGAAGAGTTGCGTGGAGTGGAATCGGTGGCGCTGTTCCTGCAGCGAGCGCGCTCAGTCCGCCCCGGCTTCGACTTGGCGCCCAGCAACGCCGCGGTTGTGGCGGAAATCTGCGTGCGGCTCGACGGCCTCCCGCTGGCGCTTGAGCTGGCGGCCGCGCGAGTCCGGCTGTTCCAGCCGCATGAGCTGCTGGCCCACCTGGACCAGCGTCTGTCGTTCCTAGCCGGCGGGCGTGACCGCCCGGAACGTCAACGGACGTTACGCGGTGCCGTCGACTGGAGCCACGAGCTCCTAGGGGAGGCCGAGCGGGCGCTATTCCGGCGGCTGTCAGTGTTCATCGGCGGCTGCACGCCGATGGCGGTCGAAGCGGTGTGTCAGCCAGGCGAGCTGGGGCTGGAAGCCGTCGATGGGCTGTCCTCACTGGCCGACAAAAGCCTGCTGCACCGCGACGAAACCGTCGGCGAGCTGCGCATGACGATGCTCGAGACCATTCACGAGTACGCCCGAGAACAGCTCGAAGCCTCCAGTGAAAAGTCCGAGATGGCCGCTCGGCACGCCGCGTTCTTCCTGAATCTCGCCGAGCAGGCCGCCGAGCACCTTCGCGGACCTGATCAGCGACCCTGGCTGAACACCCTGGACCAGGAGCTGGACAACATTCGCGCAGCCATCCGACGGGCCATCGACTTTTGGCGAGCCAGAACCCGCGCTGCAGATGGCCGCCGCCCTCACCCAATACTGGCTCGCCCGCAGCCACACGAAAGAGGGCCGCGGATACCTCGAAGAGCTGCTGGCGTCGCCGACGCAGAAGGTGTCCTCGGCGTCCCGCGCTGCCGGCCTCGAGGCGCTGGCCGAGATCGCCGGCTGGCAAGGCGACTACGCCACGATGCGTCCACTGACCGAAGAAGCCCTCGCCAGGTATCGAGAGCTGGGCGACGCGAGGGGCATCGCGAATCAACTCGGAAGCTTGGGCTACGGAGCCATCATGACCGACCCCCGGGCAGCACTTGAGCTGTTCGGAGAAAGCATCGAGGCGTACCGGCAGGCCGAATCCCCGCCGATGATCAGCGGCTCGCTCGTCGGTCTGGGGGTCGTCCAGATGCGCCTCGGCCGCCTCGACGACGCGGTCCGCAGCCTTGAGGAGGCAGAACCGCACCTGCGTGAGGCAGGCGACGACGACTTCCACTTCATTCCCATTGGCATGCTCGGCCTGGTGGCCCGGCTGCAGGGAGATCTAGCCGCCGCGCGGCGAAGCTATGCCAAGATCCTCGGCCGGTCACATCAGGCAGGCCGCCAACTAGGGATCAACATGGCACTGGACCTACTGGCAGATCTGGCTCTCCTCGAGGGCCAACCAGAGCGGGCCGCAGTCCTGGCTGCCGCCGCAGCAGGCTTGGACGAGGAGCTGGGCGGGACTCCCTCGATCGAACTTGCCGGCATTCCCGATCCGCTCACCCGGGCCCGCGCCGAACTCGGAAATGAGCAGTACGAGGCCGCCGTGAACCGTGGTCGCACCAGCCACGTTGATGAGATCGTGCGACTTGCGCTCGCAGGCACCCCCGACACGCGAGACACCATGGCGAAGGCACCATCGGATCGGTAGGTCTCGATCCCTCGTCCGTTGCGGTTTGTCACCTGGCCTCCTCGGCGTAGGGCTCGCGCGCGAGTCCAAGGGCATTCGGCGGCGTGCCTAGCAGATTGCATGTTCTGGCTCCCGCGTTGGCTCCCGACGAGATGCTTGACCACTTCCGTGTCAGGGCGGACACCGAATGGCGGCGGGTATCCGCCAGTACTGTTTCCACTAGTAAACCTGTCGGCGCCTGCACCGTGGTGTGGGCGGGTATCGGCGAGTTTGGTGCCTTTGTCGTGCTCGCCGCCCTCTGCCGTGGCGACGACCGCGGTCCTCCACAGGACATAGGCAGGAATTGGCTCCTCGGCTGTCGAGTAGCGCCATCGCGCCGCGCTGGTGGCGGCCCAGTTCGGGGTGTCCCGGCAAACCCTGCACTCTGAATGACGCCCAGATGATCTATGCCAAACTGGCGCGCCATGAACCTCGTGACTCAGCTCTTCGCGATCGTCGCGGTGCTCTTCCACGTGGTGGCGTTTGTGCTCGAGAGCTTCCTGTTCCACCGGCCGAATGTGCAGACCTTTCTGCTCGGCAGGCCGGAACCGTCGGCTGGGGTACGCTTCTGGGCGTTCAACCAGGGGTTTTACAACCTGTTCCTCGCGGCGGGTCCCGCCGCTGGGCTCATTGCGCAATACGCCGGGAATCAGAGCGTCGGTCGAGCGCTCGTGATCTACCGCTGCGCCTTCATGGCTGCGTGCGGCGTCGTACTGTTCATTTCCGACCGCCGGTTGTGGCGCAGCATGATCGGCCAGAGCGGACCGCCGCTCATCGCCCTCATCGCGGCGCTCGTGTAGCGCCAACGGATCCAGTGCCGCGGGGGCACAGCGCGGACCTATAGCAGGGATTCCGCGCTTGTGCAGTAACCGCAAAGACGCTCAACATCGACCATCGCGACCCGCATGGCAATGGCCCCTTCTGCCGGCTGCTGGTGGACGGCACGCTCCCACACGCCCAAGCGTGTACGGGCGGGCGACCGATGGGAACGTCATGTTACGTCGGAATGGCCAGTCAGCTGCGCCAGGTTGCGCATGGAACGCGTATAGATAGGGCCCACAACGCCTACGCATACATACCTGCGTCCAAGGTGGTGCAGATCAATAGCCCTCGGGTGCATGTAAATGGGCTGCTGAACCGCTCGATGGTGGCAG
>Ga0307415_100000524_pt1 | contig 16693 bp, 15 predicted proteins | sample DK1Cmetagenome_FD_204524 | JGI IMG/M metagenome (GOLD analysis project Ga0307415, IMG submission 204524) | Maize rhizosphere microbial communities from greenhouse at UC Davis, California, United States - DK15-C-2 | ecosystem: Host-associated > Plants > Roots > Rhizosphere > Soil | place: USA...
TGTCAGGCGCGACTCGATCAGCCGGTTGCGCGCCAGCGCCTGGTACTGGCGTGCCGTGGGCCGGCGCGCGCGTTCGAGCGGCGGAGAGGGCATGGACGCGGGGGAATCCTAGACGGCCTGCTGGGCGGCGGCGGGTCCCCGCGCCGGCATCCAGGCCCAGGCGGCCGGGCGCCAGCGCGCGAACAGCAGCGCCGCGAGCGCCGCGACGGCGGCTGTCAGCGCGCCGGTGAACGCGTCGAACCACCAGTGGTTCGCGGTCGCGACGACGACGAAGCTCACCAGCCCGGGATACAGCATCCAGAGCGCCTTCGCCCAGCGGCGGCGCGCCATCGAGGCCATCGGCACCGCGAGCATCAGCGCGAACGCGACGTGCATCGAGGGCACCGCCGCGAACGGGTTGTAGAGCGCGTCGGCTGAGGATCCCTCGGCGGTCAGGCCGGTGAAGCGCGCGACCGAGTCGCTGAAGCCCCACTCCGGCATGAAGCGCGGCGGTGCGGTCGGGTAGGCGGCGTAGAGCACGAGCGCAATACCCATCGCGGCCATGAACATGTTGCGCACGAAGTAGAAGCTCGCGTTGCGTCGCAGGTAGATGAACGCGAGCGTGACGGTGGTGATCGCGAAGTGCGAGTTCAAGTACATCCAGCTCGCCCCGTCGATCAGCCAGTCGCTGCCCTGCGCCCACGCGTGCACGGCGGGCTCGACGAACAGCCCCAGCCCGCGCTCGATCCCGATCAGCTGGCGCGCGTGGTCGAACGCCTCCGCGACCTTGCCGTCGGTCATCCCGCGCACGAGCCGGTAGAGCCAGTAGGCGCCGCAGAACAGCAGGATCTGGCGCAGCAGGTCGCGCCAGCCCTTCGGCAGGAAGCGCACAGCGAAGCGGTCGGGAAGGGTCCGCATCTCCAACCAGCGTACCCGGGCGTCAGCGACTGCCGACAGGGGGGTTGACCGCACTCGCCGGCACGGGACGGCCGGGCGTGATCGCGCAGCGCGGCTCCCGCCTCAGCGCGCCGCGGGCCGAGAACTTCGCGCGCACGCGCAGCATCCCCGGCTTGCGCACCTCGACCACCGTCCAGGGCGAGTCGGGATCCCTCGAGACGCAGCCGTCGCCCTCGGCGATCGTCCAGTAGGGCGTCGGGTGCTGGCGCACGAGCACCGGGCCCGGCCGCGTCGCCTCGAGGTCGAAGCCGTCGGCGCCCGCGGCTGTCAGCTTCGCTGCGCCCGACACAGGCGGCTCGGGATCGCGGACCTCCCAGATGCTCCAGTCCGCCGACGTGTGGCGCGGCACGAGGTACGGCAGCCCTTTCAGCAGCAGCGCCTTCTCGGCCTGCGCGGAGAAGTCCAGCGGCGCCGTCGGCAGCGCTACCCAGCGGACGGCGTTCTCGCGCAGCCAGCGCTCGTAGCGGTCGGCCGTCAGCGGGTGCTCGCGGTCGTAGAACAGCGGGTTGACCTTGCGATCGAGCTGGCGGTGCCAGCCGCGCGCGAGCGGGTAATCCTCGGCGAGGTACGTCGCCTCCCAGTGGTTGCGCGTGAGCGGCACCTCTACCCGCTCGCCGGGCTTGGCGCGCGAGTGCAGGAAACGCAGCACCTCGGCGTGGAACGCGGCGCGCGTCGAGGGATCGCCGCGCGCCTCGTCGACGGCGCGCACGGCCGGCAGCCACTGCAGGTACAGCAGCGCGACGGCGACGACGGCGACGGCGATGCGCGACGCGCGCGGGCGGGCGAACAGCACGAGCAGCGCCGGGCCAAGCACGACGCCCGGACGCAGCGCGTTCTGGCCGAGCGGGTTCGGGATCGCGAACGCCGCGACGAGCACGGTGACGTAGATCGCCGCGCCCCAGATCGCCGTGCGGCGCGACGGATCGACGAGCGCGAGCGCGCCGAGACAGACGAGCAGCATCGGCCAGAACGCGGTGCCGACGAAGTGATCAGACCCGCCCTCTGGGAACAGCGCCGCCATCGCAAGCCCACCGATCACCGCGGGCGCGCCGATCGCCAGCGCCGTGAGCCGGTCGGTCGGCCGCCCGGCCGACTCCGGGTGCAGGCGCGCGCTGGTCACGATCGCCACCGCCGCGACCGCGAGGAACACGCCGGTCACCGGACTCGCCCAGACGCTCGCGAGCGAGAGCAGCGCCGCCGCCACGCGCGAGCGGTGCGCGACCGCCCAGGCGCCGACGGCCAGCGCGATGCCGAGCGTGAACGGCATCCGGCCGATCACGACGTTGCTCATCACGCCGCCGAGGAACAGCATCGCCGCGAGCGCGCCGGCTGACCGCGTCGGGGCCAGCCGGCGCGCCGTCAGGGCGAACACGCCGACCGCCGCGACGGCGGCGAGCACGCCGACGAGCCGCGTCCCTGCCAGCGCGGCGAGCGGGGGGTAAAGCAGGGAGTAGCCGGCCATGTGGTGGCCGCCGTACCACTGCGCGTTCCAGGTGGCGAAGCCGACCTGATTCCAGAGCCACGTGCGATACGTGTGCGCCGCCATGTCGGCCGTCTCCGGCGCGGCGATCAGATAGGCGGCGCCCATCGCCGCGGCGGCCAGCGTGGGGACGAGCGGATGGGACAGGTCGCGTCGCACCACGACCATCGAGCCTAGACGGAGCGAAGCGGTCACTGACGGCCGGACGCCGTCAGACGCCATTCACGACTGACGGCCGGAGGGCTATTTCCCGTCAGCGACGCGACGCGAAGTCCGCGGTCACGACCGCCTGTCCCTCGCCACCGAGCGTGCCCCAGCGGCCGGCGATCCCGATGCGGCGGAAGCCGGCGGTCAGCAGCACCGCGCGATGCGTCGGGGAGTCCATCCACATCCGCACGATGGCGGCACCGCGGGGATGACGCTGGCCGAGCGCGGCGAGCGTCTCGCCGACCAGGCGCGCACGCGCGTAACGTCGTATGCGGCGGTCGAACGGGGTCCCGTCGCTCGAGGTGTGGTCGAAGAAGTCGTGTTGCAGCATGTCGCGCGAGTGAGAGTCGGCGGCGTCGCTGAGCGGGCGACTTGCGCGCACCGATGGCAGCCCGTGCGCCCCCCGGACGTAGTTGACGTGCCGGACGACGGCGCGCTCCGTCCGGTTGAGCCGGCCGGAGGCATCCGCAGGAGCCGCTGGGAGCGACGCTGCGAGCACGACAAGAAGCGAGAACGCGGATCGCGTCATGGCAAACCTCGATCGGCCGCCGGCCAATCGGCCTCGGCGGTGAGTGCGAGCATCCGAGCGGGGACTGCTCCGGTCGGTCCGTCGCGAAGCGGGATTCGGCGTCCGAGCCGTACAAGCGCTGCTCGCGCGCTCCCTCGCGAAGCGGGCAACCTAGCGCGACTCCCCATACCGGGCTGACTTGAACCGGTTTTCTCGCCCGAGCGCAGGAACGTGCGCGCGGCTCCTCAGCCGGCGAGGAAGCGCGCGACGCGCTCGACCAGCTCCGGCCGGTCGAGCCACGGCCAGTGCCCGGCAGCCTCGATGTGCTCGACGCGGCCGTCGCCGAGCGCGGCGGCGAGCCCGTCCGCGAAGCGCGCGGGGACGTAACGGTCGCCTGCGCCGTGCAGCACGAGCGCCGGCGCACCCAGCGTGCCGAGCGCGCGTCCGGCCGCCGCCAGCACCTCGGGCGGGCTGTTCCGGTAGAGCCGCAGGATCGCCCGCTGCGTGCCGGGGTCGAAGTCCGCGAGCACCGGCTCGGCCCGGCCCGCCGGCAGCAGCCGGCGCACGACCGGTCTGACGGCCAACCCGATCGCGACCTCGCCGAGCACCGGCGTGCGCCAGGCGCGCGCGATGCGGTGCCAGCGGTAGCCGGGCAGCAGCGGCACCGCGTCGATCGCGACGATCCGCTCGACCCGCTCGGGCGCGCGCTGCGCGAACGCCAGGCCGACAACGCCCCAGTCGTGCATGACGAGGCGCATCCGCTCGAGCCCCGCCAGATCGCAGAAGCGCTCGAGCCAGCCGGCGTAGCCCGCGATCGAGTAGTCGAGATCGCCGCGCTTGGCGCTGCGCCCGAAGCCGGGAAGGTCGGGCGCGATGCCCCCGGCGCGCTCGAGGAACGGCGTCCACAGCTCGGACGAGTCGGGGACGCCGTGGAGCCACAGCGTCGGCGGGTCGTCGCCCGGCGCGGAGCGCCACACGACCGGGAGGCCGTCGAGCTCGGCTTCGTGCGTCTCGATCACGGCGGCGTATCCAAGCGCGTTGCGACTTGACGTTGGTTTTAGACGTCAAGTCGCAACGCATCCCGTGGAGGCGCCGCTCGGCCCGGGGCCCCCTCAAAGCCGCCGTTCGCCGGCCCCCTGGTGGGCCTATCGTGCTCTGAAGATGCCGCCCGTCCCGCGCCGCGACTGGAAGCCGCCCTCGCGCCGGCGCGTGCGTGCGCTGCGCGACCGCCTGCGGCTCGTCTACGGCCGTCCGGCGGCGCCGCCGCACCGGCGCCCGCTCGACGAGCTGATCCTGACGGTGCTGTCGCAGTCGACCAACGACCGCAACCGCGACGTCGCGTTCCTGCGCCTGCGCGCCCGCTTCCCGAGCTGGTCGGCGGTCCGCGACGCGCCGCTCGACGAGGTCGAGGCGGCGATCCGCCCCGGCGGCATCTCGAAGGTCAAGTCGGCGCGGATCCAGGCGATCCTGCGCGCGCTCGACGGGGTGGGTGCGACGGTCTCCCTCGACCACCTGGCGGGAATGGACGTCGCGGCTGCGCGCGCCGAGCTCTGCGCGCTGCCGGGCGTGGGACGCAAGACGGCGGCGTGCGTGCTGCTGTTCTCGTTCGGCATGCGGGACGTGCCCGTCGACACGCACGTCTCGCGTGTCGGCACGCGGCTGGGCCTGTTCCGCCCGGGCGCGGCGTTCGCCGAGCTGCACGACGACATGCTGGCGCTCACGCCGCGCGGCGAGGAGCTCGAGCTCCACGTCAACCTGCTGCGCCACGGCCGCCGAACGTGCCACGCGCAGCGGCCGAACTGCCCCGAATGCGCACTGCGCAGAATGTGCCCATGGGCGCGCTCGGCGCGCTAAGATCTTCGTCACCTCGACTGAGATTTGTCGTAGCAAGGAGCCTCACACATGGCCAAGACCATCGGTATCGACCTCGGCACCACGAACTCGTGCATGGCCGTCCTCGAGGGCGGCGAGCCGACCGTCATCGAGAACGCAGAGGGTGGACGGACCACCCCGTCCGTAGTCGCCTTCACCAAGGGCGGCGAGCGCCTCGTGGGCACCGTCGCCAAGCGGCAGGCGGTCACCAACCCGGAGAACACCGTCTTCTCGATCAAGCGCTTCATGGGCCGCAAGGAGGCCGAGGTGCGCGAGGAGGAGCAGATCGTCCCCTACAAGGTCGTCGCGGGCCCTGGCGGCGATGCGCGCGTGGAGGCGGGCGGCAAGCAGTACTCGCCGCCGGAGATCTCCGCGATGATCCTGCAGAAGCTCAAGGCGGATGCCGAGGCCTACCTCGGCGAGACCGTCGACGCGGCGGTCATCACCGTCCCGGCGTACTTCAACGACGACCAGCGCCAGGCGACGAAGGACGCGGGCCGGATCGCCGGGCTCGACGTCAAGCGCATCATCAACGAGCCGACGGCCGCCTCGCTCGCCTACGGGCTCGACAAGGAGAGCGACCAGACGATCCTCGTCTTCGATCTCGGCGGCGGCACGTTCGACGTGTCGATCCTCGAGATCGGCGACGGCGTGTTCGAGGTCAAGTCCACCTCGGGCGACAACCACCTCGGCGGCGACAACTTCGACAAGGCCGTCGTCGACTGGCTCGCGGCCGAGTTCCGGCGCGACCAGGGAATCGACCTCACGCAGGACCGGATGGCCCTGCAACGGCTCTACGAGGCCGCCGAGAAGGCCAAGATCGAGCTGTCGAGCGCGCAGGAGACGCAGATCAACCTGCCGTTCATCACGGCCGACGCGTCCGGTCCGAAGCACCTCGACGTGCGCCTCACGCGCGCCAAGCTCAACGAGCTTGCCTCGCCGCTGATCGAGCGCGTCGTCGGCCCGGTCCGCCAGGCGCAGGACGATGCCAAGGACAAGGGCGTCAAGGGCATCGACCACGTCGTGCTCGTCGGCGGCATGACCCGCATGCCGGCCGTCCAGGAGAAGGTCAAGGAGCTCACCGGCAAGGAGCCGCACCGCGGCGTCAACCCGGACGAGGTCGTCGCCGTCGGCGCCGCCATCCAGGCCGGCGTGCTGGCCGGCGACGTCAAGGACGTGCTGCTGCTCGACGTCACCCCGCTCACGCTCGGCATCGAGACCAAGGGCGGCGTGATGACGAAGCTGATCGAGCGCAACACGACGATCCCGACGCGCAAGTCGGAGGTGTTCTCCACCGCGGAGGACAACCAGCCGAGCGTCGAGATCCACGTGCTCCAGGGCGAGCGCGAGATGGCGGCCTACAACAAGTCGCTCGGCAAGTTCCAGCTCACCGGCATCCCGCCGGCGCCGCGCGGGATCCCGCAGATCGAGGTCGGCTTCGACATCGACGCCAACGGGATCCTGAACGTGTCGGCGAAGGACCTCGGCACCGGCAAGGAGCAGAAGATCGAGATCAAGGCGGGCTCCGGCCTGTCCGACGACGAGATCAAGCGGATGGTCGCCGACGCCGAGTCGCACGCCGACGAGGACAAGCGGCTGCGCGAGCTCGCCGAGGCGCGCAACAACGCCGAGAACGCCGCCTACCAGGCCGAGAAGCAGGTCAAGGACCTGGGCGAGCAGCTCGACGAGGCGTCCAAGCGCGAGATCGAGGACGCGATCAAGGACGTCCGCGGCGTGCTGGAGTCAGACGACGCGGACGACATCCGCGCGAAGACCGACCGCCTGCAGACGGCGTTCCACAGGGTCTCCGAGCAGATGTACGAGCGCGCCCAGGCCGAGCAGGCCGCGGCCGCCGCGTCGGCCGACGGCTCCTCCGGCAACGGCGCCACCGGCGAGTCCGCCGAGGAGGAGGTCGTCGACGCCGAGGTCGTCGACGAGCAGAAGTGATGGCGGACGAGACGACCAGGGACATCGCCGCCGCGGAGGAGGAGTTCTCCGCGGCGGCGCCACCCGACCCGGATGCGCCCGGCACGGGGGAGACGTCGTTCGCCGACGCCGAGGCGCCGCCCGCGGGCGAGGTCAAGGCGGCGGCGGCCGTCCAGGACGACGCCGCCAAGTTCCTCGAGCTCGCCAAGCGCACGCAGGCCGACTTCGAGAACTACCGCAAGCGGATGGCGCGCGAGAACGCGCAGGCGTCCGAGCGCGGCGCGGCCAGGCTCGCCAAGGAGCTGCTGTCCGCGCTCGACCACCTCGAGCTCGCGCTCAAGTCGGCCGAAGGCGATCAAGAGGTGATCAAGGGCTTCGCGATGGTGCGCGACGAGCTCCTCGCCGCGCTCGGCAAGTCCGGGATCGAGGCGTTCTCGCCCGAGGGCGAGCCGTTCGATCCGAACGAGCACGAGGCGATGGCCCAGCAGCCGTCCGAGGAGGCCGAGCCCGGCACCGTGCTCGAGGTCTACCAGCGCGGCTACCGCGCCAACGGAAACGTCCTGCGGCCCGCCCGCGTCGTCGTGGCGCAGTAGCCATGGCCCGCTCGCCCGACTACTACAAGACCCTCGGCGTCGACAAGAAGGCGTCGGCCGACGAGATCAGGAAGGCGTACCGCAAGCTCGCGCGCAAGTACCACCCGGACACCAACGGCGACCCGGGCGCGGAGGAGCGCTTCAAGCAGGTCTCCGAGGCCTACGACGTCCTGTCGGATCCCGAGAAGCGCAAGAAGTACGACCGCGGCGGCCTGTTCGCGGGCGCGAACCCGTTCGGCGGGGGTGCCACGGGAGGGGCGACCGCCGCCGACTTCGGCGGCTTCTCCGACATCCTGTCCGGCATCTTCAACGCCGGCGGCGGGCGGGCGCGCACGCGCCCGGCGGCCGAGCGCGGGCGCGACCTGGAGACGACCGTCTCGCTCTCGTTCGAGCAGGCGGTCCGCGGTGCGCAGGTGCCGGTTTCCGTCGCGACCCACTCGGCCTGCCCGACCTGCCGCGGCACCGGCGCCGAGCCCGGCACCCAGCCGATCGTTTGCCCAGTCTGCCACGGCCGCGGCGTCGAGTCGCAGGGCCAGGGCCTGTTCTCGATCACCCGCCCGTGCGAGCGCTGCGGCGGCTCCGGCACCGTGATCGAGCAGCCGTGCCACACGTGCGATGGCGCCGGCCGGATGCGGGAGCTGAAGAAGTACCGCGTCAACATCCCCGCCGGCGTCAAGGACGGGTCGCGCATCCGGCTCGCCGGCAAGGGTGAAGCGGGCCTCCGCGGGGGCCCGGCCGGCGACCTCTACGTCGTCACCCACGTGACCGAATCGCCGGTGTTCCAGCGCAAGGGCGACCACTTCGAGGTCGAGGTCCCGATCACGGTCGCCGAGGCGCTCGGCGGCGCCGACGTCGAGGTGCCGACACTCACGGGCACGAAGAAGCTGCGCGTCCCGCCGGGCACTAAGCACGGGACGGTCCAGCGGCTGCGCGGCGAGGGCCCCGCGGTCCCGGGCGGCAACGCCAAGGGCGACCTGCACTACCGCTTCGTGATCGACGTGCCGCGCAAGCTGTCGGACGAGCAGCGGCGTGCAGTCGACGAGCTGTCCAAGGTGATGAACGGCAACCCGCGCGAGCGCATCCTGCGCGAGGCCGGGCAGGGAGCGCGCTGATCGCCGTGCGCCGCACCCGCTTGAGCGCGAGCGTCGATCACGACCGCGGCGTCTTCATGATCTCGGTCGCCGCCGAGCTGGCAGCCATGCACCCGCAGACGCTGCGGATGTACGAGGCGCGCGGGCTGATCGAGCCGAAGCGGTCGCCCAAGGGCACCCGGCTCTACTCGCAGGCCGACGTCCAGCGGCTGCGCCGCATACAGCAGCTGACCTCGGAGGCCGGCATGAACCTCGCCGGCGTCGAGAAGGTGTTCGAGCTCGAGGGAGCGCTGGAGCGGATGCAGCGCAGGGTCGCGCAGCTCGAGCGGCGCGCGCAGGAGCTGCAGGACGAGATCGCGCGGCTGGAGGAGGTCAAGCGCTCGGTCAAGGCCGAGATCGTCCGCTACGAGGCGGTCTCGACCGACCTCGTGCCGGTGCGCGTGCGGCGCCGCCGCTAGGGCGTCCGCGGGCGCGGCAGGAGGCGCCCAGCCGCCACCGCGCGGTGGGAGCGGCGGGGGAGCCGCAGGCCGCGGACGAAATCGCCGCGGCGGCGCGGGGCGGCGGGCGCTTGGTGGCGACGCCTTGCAGGGGTCGCCAGCAGCTGTGCCATCTGGGAGCGAAGAGCATCAGTGCCTTCCTGCGTGACCGCCGGGGGAAGCGGTCGGACGTCACTGTCCCCGCTGCGTCCCACGGCGGCCATCCGCCCTCGGGGTGAACGCGATCACCCCGCTTCAGGCCTCGCCCGCATGTCCTAGAGTGGTCTGGTGACGGAAGGGCTCGGACTGCACAGCCGCACGCCGGTCGAGCTCAAGGCCGTGCTCGAAGCGGAGCGCCGCGGCGTGCCGTTCCTCGAGTACCGCGACGGGGACGACGCGCAGCGGATCGTCGAGCTGCGGCCTGAGCGCGAGCGGCTCTCGGTCGGCCGGCTCGCCGGTTGCGAGCTCGCGCTGGGCTGGGACTCCGAGGTCTCGCGCGCGCACGCGCTGCTCGAGCGGGTCGGCGGCGCCTGGACCGTCGAGGACCGCGGGTCGTCGAACGGCACGCTCGTGAACGCCGTCCGGATCACCGGGCCGCACGTGCTGCACGACGGCGACGTCGTGCGCGTCGGCCGCACTCAGCTCGTCTTCCACGCCGCCGCGGACGACGATCTGCGCCGCACGACCCCGGCGCTCGACCGTGCGATGCCGAGCCCGACGGAGTCCCAGCGCAAGGTCCTGCTCGAGCTCTGCCGGCCGGCGCTCGAGCGCGGCGGCGGCGCGGCGTCCAATCGCGAGATCGCCGAGGCGCTGTTCGTCAGCGTCGAGACGGTCAAGACCCACATGCGAGCGCTGTTCGAGGCGTTCGACGTGGGCGACGTGCCGCAGTACCACAAGCGCACCGAGCTGGTGCGCCGCGCGCTGGGGACCGGCCTGGTCTCCGCCCGCGAGCTGGAACCGCGCTGAGGCATCGGGGCGGGCCGAGCAATCTCAGCGCAGCGGGTTGTCGATCTCACGTCGCATGGCTAGGATCTAAGTCAACCCGACTAAGATTTTTCCCAAGCATGCAACTCGACCGATTCACACAGAAGTCCCGCGAGGCGATCCAAGCCTCGATCTCGCTGGCCGCCGAGCGCAAGAACGCGCAGGTGGCGCCGATCCACCTGCTCGCGGCGCTGCTGCGCAGCGACGACGCGCTCGTGCGCCGGATCCTCGAGCGGATCGGCGCGCGCGTCGATGCCGACGTCGAGGCCGCGCTGGCCGCGCTGCCGACGCTCGCGACCGTCGCGGAGCCGACGACGGACCCGGACGTACTCGCCGTGCTGCGCGCCGCCGAGCACGAGGCGCGCCAGATGAGCGACGAGTACATCACCGTCGAGCACCTGCTGCTCGCGCTCGCCGGCCACAACTCGCCCGCGGGCGAGGTGCTGCGCTCCAACGGCGCGACCAAGCGGGCGATCGCCGAGGTCGTCGCGCAGATCCGCGGATCGCACCACGCCACGACCGAGAACGCCGAGGAGCAGTACGAGTCGCTCGCCAGGTTCGGCAACGACCTCACGCGCGCCGCCGAGGAGGGCAAGCTCGACCCGGTGATCGGGCGCGACGACGAGATCCGGCGCGTCATCCAGGTGCTCTCGCGCCGCACGAAGAACAACCCCGTGCTGATCGGCGAGCCCGGCGTCGGCAAGACCGCGATCGTCGAGGGCCTCGCGCAGCGGATCGTGTCCGGCGACGTGCCCGAGTCGCTGCGCGACCGCAAGGTGATCGCGCTCGACATCGGCGCGCTGCTGGCCGGCTCGAAGTACCGCGGCGAGTTCGAGGAGCGGCTCAAGGCGGTGCTGAAGGAGATCGCGGACGCGCGCGGCGAGGTCATCCTGTTCATGGACGAGCTGCACACGATCGTCGGCGCCGGTGCCGCCGAGGGCGCCGTCGACGCCGCCAACCTGCTCAAGCCGATGCTCGCCCGCGGCGAGCTGCGCGCGATCGGCGCGACGACGCTCGACGAGTACCGCAAGCACGTCGAGAAGGACGCCGCGCTCGAGCGCCGCTTCCAGCCGATCCACGTCGGCGAGCCGAGCGTCGAGGCGACGATCGCCATCCTCCGCGGGCTCAAGGAGCGCTACGAGGCGCACCACAAGGTCACGATCACCGACGCCGCTCTGATCGCCGCGGCGACGCTGTCGCACCGCTACATCACCGACCGCTTCCTCCCCGACAAGGCGATCGACCTCGTCGACGAGGCCGCCTCGCGCGTCTCGATCGAGATCACGTCGATGCCGACCGAGATCGACGAGGTGGACCGGCGGATCAAGCAGCTCGAGATCGAGCTGGTCGCCGTCGAGCGCGACGAGACCGCGGTCGAGCGGCGCGCCGAGATCGAGCGCGAGCTGGCCGACCTGCGCGAGCAGTTCGCCGGCATGAAGGCGCAGTGGGAGCGCGAGAAGGAGCAGGCCGAGGGCCACGGCAAGCTGCGCGAGCGGCTCGACGCCGCGCGCGTCGAGCTCGAGCGCGCCGAGCGCGCGCTCGACTACCAGCGCGCCGCCGAGCTGCGTCACGGCGAGATCCCGCAGCTCGAGCAGCAGCTCGCCGAGGCAGAGGCGCGCGCCGAGAGCGGCGAGGTGGAGCCGCCCGTCTACCTGTCCGAGCGCGTCGACGTCGACGAGATCGCCGACGTGGTGTCGAAGTGGACCGGCGTTCCGGTCAGCCGGATGCTCGAGGGCGAGGTCGAGAAGCTGATCCACATGGAGGAGCGGCTGCACCTGCGCGTGATCGGCCAGGACGAGGCCGTCGAGGCCGTGTCGAACGCGCTGCGCCGCTCGCGCGCGGGCCTGCAGGACCCGGATCGGCCGATCGGCACGTTCCTGTTCCTCGGCCCCACCGGCGTCGGCAAGACCGAGCTGGCGCGCGCGCTCGCCGAGTTCATGTTCGACTCGCAGGACGCGATGGTGCGGATCGACATGTCGGAGTACATGGAGAAGCACTCCGTCTCGCGGCTGGTCGGCGCGCCGCCCGGCTACGTCGGCTACGAGGAGGGCGGCCAGCTGACCGAGGCAGTGCGGCGGCGCCCGTACTCCGTCGTCCTGCTCGACGAGATCGAGAAGGCGCACACCGACGTCTTCAACGTGCTGCTCCAGGTGATGGACGACGGCCGCCTCACCGACGGGCACGGTCGCACCGTCGACTTCAAGAACACGGTGCTGATCATGACGTCCAACATCCCGGGCGGCCGAGACGGCGTCGAGGCGTACTTCAAGCCGGAGTTCATCAACCGGCTCGACGACATCGTCGAGTTCGACCCGCTCACCCGCGAGCAGCTCGGGGAGATCGTCGACCTGCAGGTCGCGCGGCTGATCGGCCGCGTGTCCGAGCGCGGTGTGACGGTCGAGCTGACCGACGACGCACGCGTCCTCCTGGGCGACATGGGCTACGACCCGACGTACGGCGCCCGGCCGCTCAAGCGGGTGATCCAGAAGCACCTGGTCGACCGCCTGGCGCTCGGGCTGTTGCAGGGCGAGTTCGGCCCCGGCGACACGGTCGTTGTCGGCGCGGCGGACCGCGAGCTGACGTTCACGCAGGCCCCGGCGGCGACGCCGGCGGCCGTGTGAGCCGCTAGCGGCGGACGAGCTCGAGGCGGATGAACAGCTGGACGTAGACGATCGCCGTCACGTCCGGGTCCACGTACTGCTCAGACTGGTCGAACTGCACGGTCCACATGCCGAGCCCGGGGCGCTTGATCGGGATCTGGCGCCGGTACACCTCGAAGCTGCCGCACTCGCCCGGCGTGCGCGCCATCACCACGGTCTTGCGCAGCTTTCCCTTGAGCAGGTAGTGCGCGTAGATCGGCAGGTCGGCCGTGAAGCCCAGCCCCTTGAAGCGGATCCGGTCCGAGGGCTTCGCCGTCGTCGGCCTGACCCTGACGCTCAGGGCGGTGCTCTTCGCGGTCGTGGAGACCGTGTTGGCGGAGTTGCCCTGCTCGGTCAGCGTGACCGTGAATGCGCGGCTGCCGCGGCGGACGTACGGCGCCTCGATCGGCGGGATCGGCAGGTTTCCGGCCGCGTCGGTCTGCAGCCCGCGGCCGCCACGCGCCAGCCTGCCGTCGATCATCAGGTCGACCTGCGAGTTCGGCGTGAAGCCCGCCGCGCTGATCTGCACCGGCTCGCTCGTGGGTGCCTTGCGCGTGCCAGCCGTCACGTAGCACGGCTTCAGGGGCTGGATCGTCGGCAGCGCCTGCGCCGTGGCCGGCGCGGCATGGAGCAAAGCGACGACCAGCAGCGCGCCGGACCCAGCGACGAGGCGTGCGGGCATGGCGGCACTGTAGCCCGCGGATCAGGTAGAACGGGATCCGCCATTCGTCCGTCTGAGAGGAGCCCACGGTGCCCACCTACATCATGCTGTGCACGCTGACCCCCGAGGGCGTCCAGACGATCAAGAACAACCCCGCCCGGATCCGCGAGGTCAACCGCGAGGTCGAGCAGCTCGGCGCGACGGTCAAGGCACAGTGGGCCACGCTCGGCCACTTCGACTTCATCAGCGTCGTCGAGGCGCCCGACGAGAAGACGATGGCGCGCGTCTCGCTCGAGCTCGGCTCGCGCGGAACCGCCCGCTACGAGTCGCTCTCGGCGATCCCGATCGACGACTTCATAGGGGCCGTGTGAGGGTGCTCGTCGTCGGCTCGGGCGGGCGCGAGCACGCGCTCGTCCGGACCCTGCTGCGCTCACCGCAGCAGCCCGAGGTGTTGTGCGCACCGGGCAACGCCGGCATCCGGCGCGACGCGCGCCCGCTCGAGGCGCCCGTCGACGATCCCGAGGCGCTCGCCGGCGCCGCGCGCGAAGCCGGCGTCGACCTCGTCGTCGTCGGGCCCGAGGCGCCGCTCGTCGGCGGGCTCGCCGACGCGCTCGCCGCCGCCGGCGTGCGCTGCTTCGGGCCGCTCGCCGCCGCCGCGCGGCTGGAGGGCTCGAAGGCGTTCGCGAAGGAGGTCATGCAGGCCGCAGGGGTCCCGACGGGCGCGCACCGCGTCGTCGGCGGCGTGGAGGAGGGCATGGCCGCGATCGGCGGCTATCCGGCGGTGATCAAGGCCGACGGCCTGGCCGCCGGCAAGGGCGTCGTGATCGCGGCGGACGAGCACGAGGCGCGCGCCGCGCTCGAGGACATGCTCGTCGCGCGGCGCTTCGGCGACCAGCCGGTCGTCGTCGAGGAGCACCTCGCGGGCGACGAGCTCTCGCTGCTCGCGCTGTGCGACGGCGAGCGCGCTGTGCCGCTCGCCCCCGCGCGCGACTACAAGCGGATCGGCGAGGGCGACACCGGGCCCAACACCGGTGGCATGGGCTGCTACTCACCGGTGCCCGAGGTGGACGGGATCGTGAGCGACGTCATCGCGCGCGTGCACCAGCCGGTGGTAGACGAGCTCGCGCGCCGCGGCACCCCGTTCCACGGCGTGCTCTACGCCGGGCTGATGCTCACCCAGCCGACTTCACCGAGCCGACTTCGTCGGCCGCCACAGAAGTCGGCGGGCACAGGCAGCGAAGGCGGCCCCAAGGTGCTCGAGTTCAACGTGCGCTTCGGCGACCCGGAGACGCAGGTCGTGCTCCCGCGGCTCCGCTCCGACCTGCTCGAGCTCCTGGTCGCGGCGACCGAGCCGGGCGGGCTGAGCGGGCTCGAGCCCGAGTGGGACCCGCGCGCCGCGGTCTGCGTCGTGCTCGCCTCGCGCGGCTATCCCGCCGGCGCGTCGTCGGGGGACGTGATCGCCGGTCTCGACGACGTGCCGGCCGGCGTGGAGGTGTTCCACGCCGGCACGGCCGAGCGCGACGGCCGCGTGGTCACCGCGGGCGGGCGCGTCCTCGGCGTCACGGCGCTGGGCGAGGATCGCGCCGCCGCCCGGTCCGCCGCGTATGCTGCCGCCGACGTGATCGCCTTCGAGGGGGCTCAGTTGCGGAAGGACATCGCGGGATGAACGAAGAGGAGCTCGGCCACGCGCGGCCGGCGCCGGACGCGCCCGAGGCGCTCGCCGAGGCCGACCCGAGCGAGGAGTTCGAGGGGATCGCGGTCGACGCGCCGCGCGTCGGCATCGTGATGGGCTCCAAGAGCGACATGCCGGCGATGGAGGCCGCCGCGCAGGAGCTGCGCGAGCGCGACATCTTGCACGAGGTGCGCGTGATGTCGGCCCACCGCGACCCCGACGTCGTCGCCGAGTACGCGAAGAACGCCCAGCTGCGCGGGCTGCGCGTGATCATCGCCGGCGCCGGTCTCTCGGCGGCGCTGCCCGGCGTCGTCGCGGCCCACACGACGCTGCCGGTCATCGGCGTGCCGCTGACCTCCTCGAAGTCGATCGCCGGCGGCCTGGACGCGCTGCTCTCGATCGCCCAGATGCCGCCCGGGGTCCCGGTCGCCTGCGTCGGCGTCGACTCCGCGCGCAACGCGGCGGTGCTGGCCGCGCGGATCCTCGCGGCGTGACGCTCAGCCGAGGGCCCGCGAGCGCTGACGGCGTCCGCTTTCATTCGCGGCCGCGATGATCGCGCGTTACACACGTCCCGAGATCGGCGCGGTCTGGACCGACGAAGCCCGCATGACCGCGTGGCGCGACGTCGAGGTCGCGGCCGCCGGTGCGCTTGACGGCCCGAGCCAGGCCGACCTGCAGGCGATCCGGACCGCCACGTTCACCGTCGAGGCGGTCAACGAGCGTGAGCGGGTCACCGACCACGACGTCGCCGCGTTCGTCGACGTGCTCGGTTCGTCGGCGGGCGACGCCGGGCGCTGGATCCACTACGGCCTGACGTCGTCGGACGTGCTCGACACTGCGCTCGCGCTGCAGCTGCGCCGGGCGAGCGACGTGATCGTGCCGGCGGCGCGCGGCCTCGCGGCGGCGCTCGCGCGGCGCGCGCGCGAGCACGCCGGCACGCTCTGCGTCGGCCGCACCCACGGGGTGCACGCCGAGCCGACGTCGTTCGGCCTCAAGCTGGCGGGCTACGCGTTCGAGGCGCACCGCAACGCCGAGCGCCTGGAGCGCGCGTTCGCGCAGGCCGCGACCGGCGCGATCTCGGGCGCCGTCGGCACCTACGCGACGCTCGGCCCCGGCTACGAGCGGCGCGTGCTCGACGAGCTGGGTCTCGCCGCAGAGCCGGTCTCCACCCAGGTCGTGCCCCGCGACCGCCACGCCGAGCTGCTGCAGGCGATCGCGCTGGCGGGCGCCGGGCTCGAGCGCTTCGCGACCGAGATCCGCCACCTGCAGCGCACGGAGGTGCGCGAGGTCGAGGAGCCGTTCCGCGCCGGCCAGAAGGGCTCCAGCGCGATGCCGCACAAGCGCAACCCGATCACGGCCGAGCGCATCACCGGCCTGGCGCGCGTGCTGCGCGGCTACGCCCACGCGGCCGTCGAGGACGTCGCGCTGTGGCACGAGCGCGACATCTCGCACTCCGGCGCCGAGCGCGTGATCCTGCCGGACGCGACGATCCTGCTCGACTACATGCAGCACCTGGCCCTGCGCGTGGTCGACGGCATGACCGTGCACGCCGACCGCATGCGCGCGAACCTCGAGCTGACATGCGGGGCGCTCTTCTCCCAGCGCGTGCTGCTCGCGCTCGTGGCCGGCGGGATGGCGCGCGACGACG
>Ga0307415_100000525_pt1 | contig 16692 bp, 13 predicted proteins | sample DK1Cmetagenome_FD_204524 | JGI IMG/M metagenome (GOLD analysis project Ga0307415, IMG submission 204524) | Maize rhizosphere microbial communities from greenhouse at UC Davis, California, United States - DK15-C-2 | ecosystem: Host-associated > Plants > Roots > Rhizosphere > Soil | place: USA...
CGGGCGCCGATCAGGCGCCCGAGACTTCTGCGGCTCGTCCGGTGCGAGGATGTGCGGCGCGAGCGCCGATACGCTCGCATCTCCGCGAAGGCAGCAGCGGCGCGTGCGACGGAAGCGGCCGGCTCGCCGAGCTGTCGAGTTGCATGTCGAGTGATCGCGTGTTCTTCGCGATCTGTTTGCTGGATGTCCGCCATGCCGCCCGCGAGCGGGGGCGGGATGGCGGCTAGAAGCCGAGCGCCTCGAACGCTGCCTGGCGGCGCTCGTCCTCCTCGTAGCGGAAGCGATCAGGACTCACGCCCCGGGCCTCGGAGAGCTCGAGCGCGATCCGCTGGACGACGACGGTGACCGGGAACACCGACAGCGCCTCGCCGAGCTCACGCTGCAAGAAGCGGACGACGTTCGCCCCCCTGACCTCGACTGCGGCGGCGATCGCCTCCGTGCGATCGGCCATCGGGCCGCCGCCGTCAAGCACCACGAGCGTGTCCTGCTCGTCCAGCGCGACGCTGGGGCCGTGGAAGAACTGCTCGGTGGAGAGCCCTTCGGCGGCGACGTAGGACGCCGCGCGGATCTTCAGCGCGCCCTCCTGCGCGGTCCAGCCGTTCGGGCCGGCGCCGATCAGCTCGACCAGCCGGTCCGGGACCTCGATCAGCGGGCCGGGGAGGTCGAGCACCGCGGCAACGCGCTCGGGGATGGCGTCGAGCGGGCCGAGCTGCGCGCCGAGGCGGGTAGCGATCTGCGCGAGAACGAGCAGCGCGGACGTGTGGGTGGCTGTGTAGGCGTAGGACTGCTCGGCCGCGACGGTCTCGATGTCGCCGCCGTTGCCGATGCCCGAGACGTACAGCGTCTCGGCGCCGGCTTCCCGCGCCCGCTCGAGCATCGTCATCGAGTAGCCCGTACCCCCGGTGTCACTGAGCACGATCACGCCGTCGGCGGGGTCAATGGCTCGCTCATAGGGCGCGACATCGGCGGCATGCAGCGCCTCGGCCTCGATCCCGGCCTCGCGCAGCATCCAGGCACCGTGGTGCGCGGCGTGCCAGCTCGTGCCAATCCCGATCAGTCGAACGCGGCGCCCAGCCAAGCGGCTGGCCGCGGCCTCGGCCGGAGCGTCGTCACCGAGCAGGCGGGCGAGTTCGCCCGGCTGCGAAATCATGGCTTCGCGCATCTTCGACATGGCGCAACTCTCTTCCTGACGTGACTCGGTGCGGATCGCGTGTTGAGGATTCGTTAGAAGGCGATGGTCGCCAGTCGCTCGCGCCGTGCGGCCTACCGCCTCGCTTTCTGCGGCTGGCGCGCCGGCGCACACCGCTCGACGGGATTCGTCTCCGGCGGCGCGGGGATCACCGCGTAGCCAAGTTGTCAGCGGTGCTCGCGAGCGCCTGTTGCAGGTCGGCCCAGAGGTCTTCGACGTGTTCGCAGCCGACGCTGACACGCAGAAGATCGTCGGGCACGATGCCGCGTTCGGCGGGATAGCGGGCGCGGCGCTCGAGCGTCGTCTCGACACCGCCGAGACTGGTGGCGTGCGTGAGCAACGTGACGGCGTCGACGAGCGCGTCGGCACGTCTGGCGCCGCCGCGCACGCGGAAGGTGAGCATGAACCCGGCGCCCGCGAGCGTGTCGCGGCTCCGCTGATGCTGGGGATGGGACGTGAGCCCCGGGTAGCGCACCTCGCTGACGTCGGCATGGTCGCTGAGGCGCTCGGCCAGCACCCCGGCGTTGTGCTGGGCGCGCTCCAGGCGCAACGGCAGCGTGCGCAGGCCGCGCAGGCACAGATAGCTCTCCAGCGCCCCCGGGGTCGCCCCGCCGAGCTCGCGCGCCTCACGCAGGGCGTCGAAGTGTGTCTCGTCGGCGGCGACCACGGCGCCGAGCAGTAGATCGGAATGGCCGCCCATCGCCTTGGTCGCGCTGTGCACGACCACGTCGGCACCGAGCTGAAGCGGGCGCTGCAGCAGCGGCGTGGCGAACGTGTTGTCGACCACGCATAGGATCCCGCGCTCGCGTGCAGCGGCACACAGCGGTGGCAAGTCGGCGATGCCGAGCAGCGGATTGGTGGGTGACTCCAGCCACAGCGCGTCCGCGCCGTCACAGGCAGCGATCACGGCGTCGGTGTCCGTGATGTCGACGAACCGCACTTCGGCGCGCCCGGCCTCCTGGAGCCGCACCAAGGACCGGCGGACGTCCATGTAGGCCACGGTCGGTGCGACGATGACGGCACCGGCGGGAAACAAGCCGATCGCCGCCGTCGCGGCCGCCATCCCGGACGAGAACGTCAGCGCTCGACCACCTTCGAGAGCGCCGAGGACCTCCTCCAGCGCCGCCCATGGCGCGTGCCCGTCGCGCGCATACCCCGCGACGCCGCCCGCCTGCAACGCAGAGGCGGGAGTGATCGGCACGTTCAGCGGGCCATCCGCGACCGCCGCCGGCCGGCCGAGATTGATCACGACCGTCTCCGGACGCAGCGCGCCGTCCTCGGTCTCGCCACCGAGATCCTCACCAGGCGACCGTATTGTCATAGGACAAAAGGGTACCGTACGAGGAGTGTCTGTGGGAATCGAGGGCGCGAATGCCGCCGAGATCGTCGCCAGCGTGCGCTCCTTGGTCGCGCGCGGCGGGCTGGAGGACGGGGCCGTCTTGCCCCCGGTCCGGCTGCTGGCCGAGCAACTCCGCGTGAACCGCAACACCGTGGCTGCGGCCTATCGCCAACTGGCCGAGCGCGGTGTCGTCGAGGGCCGAGGACGCGGGGGGACGGTGGTCGCCTCGCCCGAGCGCCTGCGCGGAGAAGGCGCCTTTTCGCCTGTGCCGGCTATCGACCTGGCCGGTGGCAATCCGGATCCTGATCTTCTGCCGGACCTTCGGGCGGCGTTCGGCGCGGTGACCTACGACCCGCCGCTGTACGGGGCTCCCGCGGTGCTGCCAGCATTGCGCGAACGCGCTGGGGAATTGTTCTGCGGGGACGTCGATGAGCCGTACGGCCTGTCCGTGACGCACGGAGCGCTCGACGCGATCGAGCGCTTGCTGGGTTCGACTCTGGTGCGGGGAGACGCGGTCGTCGTCGAGGACCCCGGGTACCTGGCGAGCACCGGCATCGTGACCGCGATGGGCTTTCGCCCCGTCGGCGTCCGGATCGACCAGCGAGGCATGGACCCCGTCGCGCTCGAGACCGTCCTCCGGGACGGCGCGCGGGCGGTGGTGTGCACGTCGCGGGCACAGAACCCGACCGGCGCGAGCCTGGACGGCGAGCGAGCTGCGGCGCTTCGAACGGTCCTTGAGGCATTCCCGGATGTGTTCGTGGTCGAGGACGACCACTTGTCGCTCGTGGCCGGCTCGGCCTACGAGCGAGCCCGCTCGTCCAGCACGGCACGGTGGGCGCTAGTGCGCTCGATGGCCAAGATCCTCGGCCCGGACCTGCGCGTCGCCGTGGTCGCCAGCGATCCGAAGACGGAGGACCAATTGCGGCGGCGCCTCGTCGCAGGGGTCAACTGGGTCAGCCATCTCCTGCAGGCCACGGCGGCCGCGCTGGTCGCCGACCCCGCCACCCCTCCCCGCCTGGCCGAAGCGCGTGCCGCATACGCGCGGCGAGCGGCACGCCTCGACGCCGAGCTGCGCCGCCACGGACTCACGTCAGCGAGACCCACGGACGGCTTGAACGTCTGGGTGCCGCTCGCCGGGAACGAGGCATTCGTCGTGGATGAACTGGCCCGACGCGGGTGGCAGGTCCGGCCAGGCAGCGCCTATGCCGTCGACCCCGCCCATAGTCGACCGGCGCTGCGTGTCACGACGTCGACGATGTCGGCACGGGACGCGACACACTTCGCCGAGGCCCTGGCCGGCGTCCTGCGGATCGGCGCCCACGGCCAGCCGGAGCGTGCGGGCTGATGTTCGCGAGACTGTGCGCCTTCCCGCTCACGCCGATGGACGAGTGCGGCATAGACGAGGCGGCGTTCGTCGGCCTCGTGGCGCGGCTTGCGCACGCGGGCGTCGACTCGATCGGCGCGCTTCGGATCTGCTGCCACCTCACCTGGTAGCGCATCGCGATCACCTTCCGCTCGAGCGCTGAGTTCTAGCGTTTCGCCGGCCGCCCCGCTAATGGGCTGGTCAAGGCGGCTACGTCGACCCTGCGGACGAGGTCCGCCACGTGCACACCACGGACACACCGGCTCGAAACCGCCACGCTCACGACGTCGCCGACCATCGACCGGGTTGGCGGTTCCCGACGGTCAGCGACCCGGAAAGCGCTTGGGCGCTCGGTGTGTGTCTTGTCGCACACCGGGTTCTCGTAAATCGGAGTACGGTCGGGCTTCTCCCCGCCGACATGCCGCTCCGGTCGCATCTATCCGCTCCTCGAAACCGCCGCATTGGGACGCGGCCGCCGCGGATCGTCGCGATCGCAAAGGGCGCGCCGGCAACCCTAGACGGAGGTGCACCATGAAGTCTCTGACCGTCATGCTGACGGCTGCGCTGATGCTGTGTCTCGCGCCAAGTGCCGGTGCGTACCCAGACGTGCGCTCGTCCGACAGCGTCGTGCCGATCGAGCCGGCTGCGCCGGCGTCGCAGGACCTGCGCTCGCCCGATAGCGCGACGCGCGTCACGCCGACCCCATACAGAGCGCCCGCGGCGCAAGATCTGCGCTCGCCCGACACCGCCACGCCGGCCGTGTCCGGTCCGGCGCGCGGCCAGGGCCTGCGCTCGCCCGACACTGTCACGCCGGTCGCGCCCCGTGCGACGGCGGTGCAGGACTTGCGCTCGCCCGACGCTGTCACGCCGGTTGAGCCCGCGCCGGCGTCCGCCGCGACGTCGTCCGACGTCACCCTTCCCGTGGACGGTGGCCTCAGCGGGTTCATGATCGTGCTGATCTCGCTCGGAGGTGCGGTCGCGCTCGCAGGCGCCGCCTACACGTCGATGCGCCTAGCGCATCACCGGTCCCCCGCCGCGTGAGCTTGTGGTCAAGGCGCTGCCGCTCCCGCGGCGGCGCGCTTGACCCCTAGCGGAGGTCGCGCTGGCCGTCAGCGACAGCGGATCAGCGCTGTGCGTGCGTCGGGATCGTATGAGACGATGATGCCCACGCCGGCGGCGTAGAGTTTGTACTCGAGCTCGCCCTCGGGCTGGGTGAACTCGGACACGCGGATGACGTCGGTGAAGACGCGATGGGCGGCCTTCGTCCGCAGCGCGCTCTCCTCGACCGTGTCGGACTCGGTGGTGATCCCGGGCACGTCCTCGAAGTGCCACTTGTCGCCGACCTGCGGAGCGGCGGGCATCGCGATGCCGGGCACGTCCGTGTGCTTGCCGAGCAGCCAGGTTCCCTCCCGGTCGACGGCTTTGCCGTGCTCGAAATTGCGCACGTTCTCGCCGAGGTAGTAGACGGTCCCGTCGTCGGCCTGGGCGAAGTAGTCGAAGGCCGTCTCGGCGTGCTTCCCGTTCTCGAAGTCCTTGTCTCGGAACACGGCCGCATCGATGCGCTGCCCCGCGTACGTGAAGCGCTTGGTCCGGTTCAGCCGCGTGAACACGGAGCGCTCGGTGCCTCCGTCCTTGGTCTTACCGCGGTAGACGCAGCGCCGCTTGGCACTGAGCGGCAGATAGCGGTTGTCGATCGTGCGCGGGTGGCTGAACACGGGGCCCGGATTCGGCTGCGCGCGGGCCGCCGGCGCACCCGACGATCCGCTGCCGGCGGACGCGGCGAGCGCCGCCCCGGCGGAGAGGGTCGCGGCGACCAGCGCGAGCCGCCCTGCGGCGTGCCGGGTCACGACGGTGCACCCGACGAGGACCAGATGGTCCGGCGGACGCAGTGACCGCGCCCTCGGGGGCGGCACCCGGCCTTCACGATCCGGACCTTCAGGCGGTAGCGAGCGGCGCCGTCCAAGCGCCGGATGACCACGCCGGTGCCGTGCACGCGCTTCGTCTTCCCCTTGGCGGCGAACCGGCAGGCGGCGCGCCGCGCGGAGACGCGCCGACACGACAGACGGGTGATCTTCGAGTGCCGCAGCCGTGCGCGCAGCGCGTGCCGAACGACGCCGCGGGCGTGCTTCAGCGTGAGTGCCATCGGGCTGGCGGGCGTCGGGGTGGCGACGGGCTGCGGTGCGGGCGGGGGCGCCGGGGGCTGTGGCGGCGGGGCGGGCAGCTCGGCGGGCGGAGTCTGGCCATAGACGTCGCTCGCCTCGTAGCCGTGCGCATCGAGCTTCAGCGCCTCCTGGCGCGCCGCGGCGAGGCCGTCCGGCGTGAGCTGCACGCGCTGCACGAGTTCCAGGGTCTCACCCTCGGGATCGTTGAGCGCCTCCACCTTGACGTTGCCCACGCCGGGCGCGTAGTACTTGATCTGGCTGCCGCCCGCCGGATCGAGCGGACCGGTCTCCTCGGTGACCAGCACGTTCTGGAAGGTGGCGGCCGGCACGATGACGGTCTGGCCCATGAGGGTCACCCGGGCGCAGTCCAGGAACTCGACGTCGGGCGCCGACCCCTGGAGATAGAACGACTGGCTCACCTGCGGTTGCGCGAGCATGTGTACGCCGCCCTCCGCGTCCCTCAGGCCGGCGATCCAGGTGCTCGGCGCGCCGATGAACGTCCCGGCGGCGTCGTACTCCTCGGGGTACTCGCCGAGATTCCAGACGTTGCCGGGGTCGTCCTGGGCGAAGAAGGCGAGCTCGCTCTCCACGACCTGGCCGTTGTTCGTGTCGACGTCCCAGAGCACGAGCGTGCGGACGCCGTCGATCACCTTCGTGAGATCCGTGACCGTGAGGGTCACGCGATGGGGCTGCACGCCGGGACCGCGGTCGGCGGTCCCTTGGAGCGTTAGCTGCATTCCCGGGATCAGCGGGAGGTAGGTGTTGTCGATCGTGGTGGGCGCGGGGAAGTTGCTCGGGTCAAACGGGATCTCACTGCAGGTCACCTGTGCCCGCGCCTCCGCCGAGAAGACGGCCGACAGCACCAGCGCGACGGCGAGCAACTGTAACTGGATTGCCCGGTTAATCAAGCAAGCCAAAGCTGACCCTTTCCCATGATCGTTTCCGGGTGACTTTCACTTTCACCCGGTGGCGTCGACTATCTCACCCGGTGCTTGCGAAAGCAACCCCGTCGTTTTCGTGATGTTCCAACAAAGCCGTGTTGCACGACCGCGGCAGGCGCAGCCAGACATCGGCCCCACCACCGAGCCGGCGGCTGGCGCCCGCGTCACCGCCGTGGGCGGCCGCGATGCTGCGCACGACGGCGAGGCCGAGGCCGAGGCCGCTGCCGCCGCGCGAGCGCGCGGCGTCCGCGCGCGTGAAGCGCTCGAACGCGTGGGCCACGAAGTGGTCGGGGAACCCCGGCCCGTGGTCGAGCACGTGCAGCTCGACGCCCGCGCCGGCGGCAGCGGCCGTGACGACGACGTCGCCCGTGCCATGGCGAAGGGCGTTGCACACCATGTTGCCGAGCGCGCGCTCGAGCCCGAGCCGGTCGGCGATGACGAGGAGGGCGCGGGGAGCGTCGGACCCGAGTGCGCGGCCCTGACGGGCGGCCTCTCCCTCCATGCGCCCGAGCACGGTGGACACCACGTCGGCCACATCCGTGAGCTCGCGACGCATCCACGGCGCGCGGTGATCCGAGCGGGCGATGACCAGGAGGTCCTCGGTGATCGTCACGAGCGAATCGGTCTCCTCGGCGGCCGAGCCGATCGCCGCACGCAGCTGCTCCGTCGTGCGCCCGTAGCGCATGGCGACCTCCAGCTCCGTCTTGAGGATCGTCAGCGGGGTCCGCAGCTCGTGGCCCGCGTCCGCGACGAAGGACCGCTCGCGGTTCAGCGCGCCCTCCAGGCGCGCGAGCATCTCGTTGAGCGTCTCGGCCAGGCGGAAGAGCTCGTCGCGCGTGTTCGGCAGCGGCAGCCGCCGGCCGGGCTCGGCGGCCGAGATCGCAGCCGCCTGGCGGCGCAGCGACTCGACCGGCCGAAGCGCCGCGCGAGCCAGGCCGAAGGCGCTGAGCGTGGCGAGCAGCAGCGCGCCGGCGCCGCCCACCAGCAGCTGCTCCCCGTGACCCTGCAGCGCATCGTGCTGGTCCTCCATCGACATGCCGACGACCGCCACCAGGCGCTGCCCACCGGTGAGGATCGGCGTGGCGAGGAGTCGCAGGTGCTCCTCCTCCCAGTGAGGCACGGCGCCGCGGTTCGTGATGATCGTGCGCTCGCGAGCGCGTCGCAGCTCAGCGGGCGTCAGCAGCGGCCGCTGGCCGATCGCCGGAGTCGCGGCCACGACCGCGCCGCGGCGGTCGATGACCTGGGAGAAGCTCTCCTGGGCCTCGGTCAGCCGGTTTGCAGGGAGCGAGCCGGACCCGGGCCCGACGCGGTGCAGGAAGGCGACCACGTCGTCGGCGCGCGAGCGCAGGCTCTCCTGAACCGTGCGGTCGAGCTCGTCCGACAGCCGAGCGTGGACGAACATCCCGGTCGCCGCGAGGATGGCCGCGGTCACGGCGGCGAACACGAGCGTCAGGCGCAGCGTGATCGGCAGCCGGCTCATGCGTCATGTCCAGCGCGTCCGCCGCCGTGCAAGCCTCAGGACAGCGTGATCAGCCACTGGTGCAGATCGCGAAGACGGTGTAGTTGCCGGAGTTCACTTCGTCGTCGTTGCCGACGCGGACGGTCCAGGCGGTGTTGCCGATGCTCGGGTAGCTCTCGCGGGCTGACGTGTCGCTGCCGGTGTCCACGCGCATGCCGCCGCCGATGACCCGCTGACCCGGGTCGCAGATCGCGCTCCTGCTGTCCACGGACGCGGCCTCGACGGTGCCCTTGACGGTCTTGTAGGTAAGGGCGATCGCCCCCGTGGACCCGCTGGAGGTGCCAGGCGGTCCCTGGGGCCCGGCGGGACCGCGCTTGCCGCGCAGGGCGCTGCGCGCCTGCCCGCTGAGGTCGCGGACCTTGAGCGCACCGTTCTTGACCTCGGCCGAGCGCACGGCCCCGGAGCGCAGCTGAGTGGCCCCCACGCTGTTGCGCGGCAGCGTCATCGCCGCGTAGGACGTGCCTCCCAGCGCGACCCCGAGCGCAATCGTCGCGGTGACGTTCGCGTAGCTCAGCCGGTCCCCGAGTCGACGGATCATGGTCGCTCTCCCTCCGTGACGGCGCCGGCGGCGGCGCGCTCGTCGAGCCTGCGAGTCTCGCTCTTCCTGGTTTGCCATCTCCGCCGCCTCTTCCTGTCGCCTTCGGCTGCTTGCTGAGCAATCGGGCGGCCTGATCATAATCCGTCGAAGCGGCCGGATGGGAAAAAGTTATGAAGCTCCGGAGGGGCGGCTCGTCCCGCTCAGGAAGGCTCGAGCAGGAAGCCGACACCGCGGACGGTACGGATCAGCGGGGGTCCGGTGGGGCGCTCGAGCTTGCGGCGCAGGTAGCCGACGTAGACGTCGACGACGCCTGGCGAGCCGTCGTAGTTCGGCGCCCAGGCGCGAGCGAGCAGCTCCGCTCGCGTCACGACGCGTCCCGGATGCGCCGCGAGGACGTCGAACACTGCGAGCTCGCGCTCGGTGAGCACCGCCCGCCGCTCGCCTCGGATAACGACCCGCGCCGCGCGGTCGACCCGCAGGTCGCCGAGCTCGAGCAGATCGGAGCGGCCACCCGCCTCACGACGCGTCAGCGCGCGCAGCCGGGCGAGGAGCTCGCGGAAGTCGAACGGTTTGACGAGGTAGTCGTCGGCGCCCTCGTCGAGGCCGCGAATCCGGTCGTCGACCCCGGTCAGGGCGGTGAGCATCAGCACCGGCATCGAGCGCCCGCGGCGGCGCAGCGTGCGGCAGACCTCGAAGCCGTCGATGCCCGGCAGCATCAGGTCGAGCACGATGACGTCGTAGTCCTCGGCGCTGGCCGCCTCGAGCGCTGCGTCGCCGGTGCCCGCGACGTCGACCTCGTAGCCCTCGAGCGAGAGGCCGCGCGCCAGCACGCGCTGCAGCTTCAGGTCGTCTTCGACCACGAGCAGGCGCATGGGCACGATCGGCGCTGGGCGGACACCTGGCGCACACTATCGAGTGCACCTTGCTTTCGCTCGCCGGATCTGGTTAGTCTAAGAGAATCCCAAGATAAGAAGACGTTGGGATATCGAGCCTTCCCCAGCCGGGAGGCGCGACGTCAGGGCGCGCCATGCTCAGCACGACGCGACCTTTTTAAGAGAAATTGGACGCCCAGGAGGTCGCGGCAATGGCGCTCGCACCATTCGGGAAAGCCGTCCTGCACCGCGTGGCAGGGTGAGTGGTCGTGATCGCTGCGGTCCTGCGCACGAGCCTGCGCTTCCGGATGCTCGTGGTCGCGGTCGCGATCGGCGTGATCGCCGCCGGGATCCTGCAGCTGCGCGACGCCCCCGTGGACGTGCTGCCGGAGTTCGCCCCGCCCTACGTGGAGGTCCAGACGGAGGCGCTCGGTCTCTCCGCCGAGGAGGTCGAGCAGCTGGTCACGGTCCCGCTCGAGGCGGACCTGCTCAACGGAACCAAGGGCGTCACCGTACTGCGTTCGCAGTCCGTGCCCGGGGCGTCGTCGATCGTCCTCGTCTTCGAGCCGGGCACCGACATCTCCGAGGCGCGCCAGCTCGTGCAGGAGCAGCTGACCCAAGCGCACGCGAACCCGAACGTCTCGCAGCCGCCGCAGATGCTCCAGCCGCTCTCCTCGGAGAGCCGCGTGATGCTGACCGGGCTGTCGCCGAAGTCCATGTCGGCGATCGAGGCGTCCGTGTTGGCGCGCTGGACGATCCGGCCGCGGCTGCTGGGCGTCGACGGCGTCGCCAACGTGTCGATCTTCGGCGCGCGCGACCGGCAGCTGCAGGTGCTCGTCGACCCGGAGCGGCTGCGCGACGACGGCGTGACGCTGAGGCAGGTGATCGCGACCGCCGGCAACGCGCAGCTCGTGTCGCCGCTGAGCTTCCTGGAAGCCTCGACGCCCGGCACGGGGGGCTTCATCGACACCGCGAACCAGCGGCTCCAGGTTCGCCACATCCTCCCGAGCGTCACGCCGGCCCAGCTGGGGCGCGTGCCGGTGGAGGGGGGCGAGGGCGCGGCAGCGCCGCGGCGCGACGGCAAGCCGCTGCAGCTGGGCGCCGTCACACGTGTGGTCGAGGATCACCAGCCGCTGATCGGCGATGCCGTCGTCCAGGACGGCGCCGGGATTCTGCTCGTCGTCGAGAAGTTCCCCGGCTCCGACACGCGTGCGGTCACGCGCGGCGTCGAGGAGGCGCTCGACGGGCTGCGCCCCGGCCTCTCCGGCCTGGCGCTCGACACGTCCGCCTTCCGGCCGGCTGACTACATCGGCGAGGCGCTTCACAACCTGACCGCGGCGATCGTCGCGGGCTGCGTGCTGCTCGTGCTCGTGCTGTTGGCGCTCCTGCTCTCCTGGCGCACCACGCTGATCTGTGTGACGGCGTTCGCGGTCTCGCTGACCGCAGCCGCGCTCGTGCTCTACACCACCGGGGCGTCGTTCAACGCGCTCGTGTTCGCCGGTCTCGCCGCAGCCGTCGGCGTGGTCGTCGACGACGCGGTGATCGACGTGCACAACATCCGCCGGCGCCTCGGTGGCCCGGGCGCAGGCCGCGACGGGCCCGCGGCCCACACGCTGCTGGGCGCCGCAGCGGCCGAGATGCGCGCGCCGATCGGCTATGCGACGGCGATCGTCGCGCTCACAGCCCTACCGATGCTCTTCCTCGAGGGCGTGGGCGGCTCGTTCTTCGCGCCGATCGTCCGCTCGTACCTGCTCGCCGTGGCGGCGTCGATGGTCGTCGCGCTGACACTGACGCCGGCGCTGAGCATGATGCTGCTCGCGCGGCGCTCCGGCGCCGGCCGCGAGTCGCCGCTCCTGCGCTGGACGGGCGCGCGCTACGGCGCGGCGCTGTCGCGGATTATCGGCAGGCCGTACGCAGCGCTGGTTGCCGCCGGCCTCGTCGTGCTCCTCGGCCTCGCGCTGGTGCCGGCGCTCGACGGGCCGCTGATCCCGTCGTTCCGCGACCGCAATCTCGTCGTCCATCTCGACGGCCCGCCGGGGACGTCGCAGCCGGAGATGAGCCGGATCATCGCGCGGGCCAGCCGCGAGCTGCGGGCGGTCCCGGGCGTCGCGCAGGTGGCCGGCCACGTCGGCCGTGCCGTGACCGGCGATCAGGTCGTGGACGTCAACGCCAGCGAGCTGTGGGTCAGGCTGGACCGCAACGCCGACTACGCCCGGACGCGCGACGCGGTGCAGCGCGTCGTCGACGGCTACACCGGCCTGCGACGCAGCTTGCTGACCTACGAGCGCCAGCGGATCCACGACATCGGCGCGGTCGACGACCGGCAGGCCGGGACGCTGGCCGGCGGCGACCTCGATGCGCTCACGGGAGCCGACCGGCGACCGCTCGTGGTGCGCGTGTTCGGCGAGGATCTCGGCGTGCTCCGGCGGGAGGCCGAGCACATGCAGCAGCTGCTCTCGAAGGTCGATGGCGTCGTCGACCCGCGTGTCGAGCGTCTGGTGCAGGAGCCGACGATGGCGATCGAGGTCGATCTTGCGCGCGCCCAGCGCTACGGGGTCAAGCCGGGCGACGTGCGCCGTGCGGCGGCGACGCTGCTGTCGGGCATCCAGGTCGGCAGCCTGTTCGAGGAGCAGAAGGTGTTCGAGGTCGTTGTCCGCGCCACGCCCGGCGCGCGCCGCAGCCTTTCCGACGTCCGCCGGCTGCTCATCGACACCCCGGCGGGCGGTCACGTGCGGCTCGGGCAGATCGCCGAGGTGCGCGTCAGGCCGACGCCGCAGGTGATCCAGCGGGACGCCAGCTCGCGCCGGATCGACGTCAGCGCCCGCGTCAGCGGGCGCGGCATCGCGGACGTCGAGCGCGACGTGAAGCGGCAGCTCGCTCGGATCGGCTTCCCGCTCGAGTACCACGCCGAGGTGATCGCCGACGCCACCGGTCCGCGCTTCGACGCGCTGGCGCTGGCCGGCGTCGCGCTCGCTGCCGCGATCGGCATCCTCCTGCTCCTGCAGGCCGCCCTGCGCAGCTGGCGGCTCGCCGCCGCGGCGATCCTGACGCTGCCGGTCGCGCTCGTGGGCGCTGAGCTTGCCGGCCTCGTCGCCGGCGGCGCGTTCTCCCTCGGCTCGCTGATCGGCCTGTTCACGGTGCTCGGCATCGCGGCGCGCCAGGTCGTCGTTCTGCTGGTGCGCTGCCGGCAGCTCCAGCACGGCGAGGGGGAGACGTTCGGGCCCGCGCTGGCCATGCGCGGCGCGCACGAGCGACTGGCGCCGATCCTCACGACGACGGCGGCGACGGCCGTGGCGCTCGCGCCGTTCGCGCTGCTGGGTGATCGCGCCGGCTACGAGATCGTGCACCCGCTGGCCGTGGCGGTCCTTGGCGGCCTCGTGACGTCGGCGCTGGCCAGCCTGCTCCTGTTGCCGGTCCTGTACGCGCGCCTCGGCGGCGGACCGCCCCCGGAGCCCGAGCTGGTGCTCCAGCGATTGGGCGGTCTCGAGCCGGAGCCGCAGGGCGCCGCGGTCGAGGGAAACGGCGCGCGGGCGCCGGCGCCAGAACCGGTCGGTGCCGACGTCAATTCGGGAGAGGGGAAGTGAGCAACGTGCGCGTCAAGGGATGGATCCTCGGTTTCCTGCTCGTCGCCGGCCTTGTGATCGTCGTGCTGGCCGCGCGCCCGCACGGCTCCGACGACGCGGCGAGCGACAGCGAAGAGCCCGCGCGGGTGGAGCCCGTCGAGGGCACCGACGTTAGTCGAGTGTGGCTGTCGGCCGACGCGGCCAGACGGCTGGGGGTGAGGACGGTCGCCGTCGAGCCGCGCGGCTCGGGTCGCGCGGTCATCCCCTACGACGCGGTGCTCTACGAGCCCGAAGGCCGCACTTTCGTGTACACGAGCCCCGAGACGCGCGTCTACGTGCGCCATCCGATCACCGTGAGGCGGATCGTCGGCGATCGAGCGCTGCTGGCCAGCGGACCGCCCGCGGGCACCGCGGTCGTGACCGTCGGAGCACAGGAGCTGTTCGGCACGGAGTACGAGGTCGAGGAGGACTGACCCGCACGGCGGGCACCGGCCATGCGCTGGATCGTCGGATCGAGTCTGAAGTTCCGCTACCTGGTGCTCGCCGCAGCGGTCGCCCTAATGGTGTACGGCGGTGGCCAGGTGCGCGACGCCCGCACGGACGCCTTCCCGGAGTTCGCACCGCCGCGCGTCGAGGTGCAGACGATCTGCCTCGGCCTCTCCTCCGAGGAGACCGAGGAGCTGGTCTCGGTACCGCTCGAGCAGGCGCTGAACGGCGTCGCCCGGCTCGCCGAGATCCGCTCGGCCTCGGTCCCGCAGCTGTCGTCCGTCGAGCTCGTCTTCAAGCGCGGCACCGACCTGATCCAGGCGCGCCAGGTCGTCCAGGAACGCCTCGCGACCGTCGTCCCGACGCTGCCGACCTGGGCGGCGCCGCCCGTCATGCGACAGCCGATCTCGACGACCAGCCGCGTCATGCACATCGGTGTCTCCTCGAAGTCGGTCTCGCCGACGAGGCTGTCGACGATCGCCTACTGGAAGATCAGGGCGCGGCTGCTGCGCGTGCCCGGGGTCGTCAACGTGGCGATCTGGGGGGAGCGGCTGCAGCAGCAGCACGTCGACGTCGACCCGCAACGGCTCCGGGCGCAGCGGGTCTCGCTCGACGACGTGATGAACACGACCGCGGACTCGCTCGACGCGGGGCTGCTGCGCTACGCCGACTTCGGCAACGTGATCGGCACCGGAGGGTTCGTGGACACCGCGAACCAGCGGCTGGGCATCCGCCCCGTGCTGCCGATCGTCACACCGGCCGATCTCTCGCAGGTGCCCATCGAGCGGCGCGACGGCCGGGCGGTGCGGCTGCGCGACGTCGCCGACGTCGTCGAGGGTCACCAACCGCTGGTCGGCGACGCCGTGATCAACGACGGCCCGGGCCTGCTCCTCGTCGTCGAGAAGGCGGCCGGCGCGAACACGGTCCAGGTGACGCGCGGCGTCGACGAGGCGCTCGAGAACCTGCGACCCGGCCTGCCGGGCATCGCGATCGACGCGTCGATCTTCCGCCAGGCGGACTTCATCCACACCGCGGTCGACAACCTCACGCTCGCGCTGCTGCTCGGCTGCTTGCTGGTGATCGGAGTGCTGGTCGCGTTCCTGTTCGAGTGGCGCACGGCGCTGATCAGCCTGCTGGCGATTCCGCTGTCGCTGATCGCGGCGGTGCTCCTCCTCTACCTGCGCGGCGACACCATCAACACGATGATCCTTGCCGGCCTGGTGATCGCGGTCGGGGTCGTCGTCGACGACGCGATCATCGACGTGGAGAACATCTGGCGGCGCCTGCGCCAGCGCGGCGACGGGACCGGCCGCCTGGCGCCGCGGATCATCCTCGAGGCCTCGCTCGAGGTCCGCGGCGCGATCTGGTACGCGACGCTCATCAACGTGATCGCCGTCGTGCCGGTCTTCTTCCTGCACAGCGTGACCGGCTCGTTCTTCGAACCGCTCGCGTTCTCCTACGCGCTCGCGATCCTCGTGTCGATGGTGGTGGCGCTCACGGTGACGCCGGCGCTCAGCCTGATCCTGCTGTCCAAGACGCGCGAGCGGCGTGACGCCCCGCTCGTCCGGGTGATGAAGCGCGGCTACGGGGCGCTTCTGGCCAGGACGCTCCGCGCGCCGTGGCCCGCCTATGCCGCCGCGGCGGCGCTGCTACTGGCCGGCGTGGCGGTGGCACCGCGGCTCGGCGAGGAGCTCTACCCGGCGTTCAAGGAGCGCGACTTCCTGATGCACTGGATCACCGCGCCAGGGACGTCGCATCCCGAGGAGCGGCGGATCGTCAGCCAGGCCAGCCGCGAGCTCCGCGCGGTCCCCGGCGTTCGCAACTTCGGCTCGCACATCGGCCAGGCGTTCCTCGCCGAGGAGGTCGTCGGCTCCAACTTCGGCGAGAACTGGGTCAGCATCGATCGCAACGCGGACTACGACGAGACGCTGGCAGCGCTTGAGGAGGCCGTCGACGCCCATCCCGGGCTGTATCACGACGTGCAGACCTACCTGCGCGAGCGCATCGACGAGGTGCTGGCCGGCGCCGCGGAGCCGATCGTCGTGCGCGTGTTCGGCCCCGACCTGAAGAAGCTGCGAAGCGAGGCCGACCGGATCGAGGAGGCGCTCTCGGACGTCGAAGGCCTCGACGACCTGCACGTCGAGCTCGTGGCCGACGTGCCCGAGATCGAGGTGCGCGAGGACCTCGCGCGGGCCCAGCGCTACGGGCTCAAGCCCGGCGACGTGCGCCGCGCGGCGGCCGTGCTGGTCTCGAGCGAGGAGGTCGGCGACATCTTCCGCGGCGGTCGCGCCTACGACGTCCACGTATGGAGCACCCCAGAGACCCGTCACAGCCTGACCGACATCCGCAACCTGCCGATCGACGCCCCCACCGGCGGGCGCGTGCGCCTCGCGCAGGTTGCCGATGTGCGGGTGCGCGCGACCCCGAACGTCATCCACCGCCAGGACACGTCGCGCCGGATCGACATCGCGGCGAACATCGACAACGAGGGCAGCCTCAGCGAGATCGCGAACGACGTCCGCCACCGGCTCGCCGGCCTGCGGTTCGCGACCGGCTACCACGCCGATCTGCTGGGCGAAGCGGTGGAGCAGGAGGGCGCGCAGAACCGGCTGCTGCTGTTCGGGATCGTCGCCGGGATCGGGATCCTGCTGCTCCTCCAGGCAGCGTTCAGAAACACGCGCCTGGCGCTGCTGTTCTTCCTCACGCTGCCGATGGCGCTC
>Ga0307415_100000528_pt1 | contig 16669 bp, 13 predicted proteins | sample DK1Cmetagenome_FD_204524 | JGI IMG/M metagenome (GOLD analysis project Ga0307415, IMG submission 204524) | Maize rhizosphere microbial communities from greenhouse at UC Davis, California, United States - DK15-C-2 | ecosystem: Host-associated > Plants > Roots > Rhizosphere > Soil | place: USA...
GGCCGGGGGTGCAGAAGCCGCACTGGACGGCGCCGGCCTCGACGAACGCCTCCTGGACCGGGTGCAGGTCGTCGCCGGCGGCGAGGCCCTCGACGGTGACGACCTCGGACCCCTCGGCCTGGCCAGCCAGAACCAGGCAGGCGCAGACCAGCACCCCGTCCAGGTAGACCGAGCAGGACCCGCACTCTCCCTGCTCGCAGGCGTTCTTGGAGCCTGGCAGGCCGAGGCGCTCGCGCAGCACGTAGAGCAGGCTCTCGCCCTCCCAGACGTCGTCGGCGTGGCGCGGCTCGCCGTTGATGGTGCAGGAGACGCGCATCGCCTCAGCTCCTCCCGGTCCGGTGCTCGTCCCAGGCCCAGCCGAGGGTGCGGCGGGCCAGGACGCCGAGGGCGTGGGACCGGTAGGCGGCCGTGCCCCGGACGTCGTCGATCGGCCGGGCCGCGGCCGCCACCAGCTCGCCGAAGCGGGCCACGGCCGCCTCCCCGAGCGGCGCCCGCGACGACCACAGGTCCTCGGAGGACAGCACGCCCTCCAGGAACTCCTCGGCCTCCCCGGCCCGCAGCGGGGTCGGCCCGGCGGACCCGATCCCGGTCCCCACCCGCCCACCGGCCGGGTCCAGGGCCAGCCCGAACGAGCAGACCGCGATCACCATGGCGTTGCGGGTGCCGATCTTGGCGAACTGCTGCGGCCCGGTCGCCGCCGGCAGGTGGACGGCGCAGATCAGCTCGTCCGGCTCGAGGGCGCTCTGCTTGGGCCCGGTGAAGAACTCGTCGATCGGGACCCGGCGGGCGCCGCCGGCCGAGGCGACCTCGACCTCGGCGCCCACGGCCAGCAGGGGCGGGTGGCAGTCGCCGGCCGGCGAGGCCGAGCCCAGGTTGCCGCCGATCGTGCCCCGGTTGCGGATCTGCGGCGACCCGACGGTGCGGGCGGCGATGGCCAGGCCGGGCAGGTCGCCGGCCAGTTCGGCGATCGCCCGCGTGTAGGTGACGCCGGCCCCGACCCGGACTCCGCCGTCGGAGCGATCCCAGGCCCCCAGCTCCGGGACCCTGGTCAGGTCGAGGATGGCCTCGGGCCGGCGGCGGTCGAAGTTCAGCTCCACCATCACGTCGGTCCCGCCGGCGATCGGGACCGCGTCCGGCCGCTCGGCCATGATGGCCAGCGCGTCGGGCAGGCTGCGCGGTTGCAGGAACTCCATTGCTCAGCTTCCGCGGGTCGGTGATCCGGCGGTTACATCCTCACACGCCCAGCAGGCGCTGCACCGGTTCGATGGCGAAGTAGATCAGGAACAGGAAGGCGATGATCCACAGCAGCAGGCCCGGCTCCCGCCACCGGCCCAGGAACGTCTTGATCAGCACGTAGGCGACGAAGCCGGCCCCGATGCCGTTGGTGATGGAGAAGGTGAACGGCATCAGGACGATGGTCAGGAAGGCCGGGATGGCGATCTCCGCGTCGGCCCAGTCGATATCGGCGACCTGCCGCATCAGCAGGAAGCCGACCACGACGAGGGCCGGGGCGGCCGCCTCCTGGGGGATGACCTCCACCAACGGCGTGAGGAACAGCGCCACCAGGAACAGCAACGCCGTGATCACGCTGGCCAGGCCGGTGCGGGCGCCCTCGCCGACCCCGGCGGCCGACTCGATGTAGGTGGTGTTGGAGGAGGCGGAGGCGGCCCCGCCGGCGGCCGCGGCGACGCTGTCGACTAGCAGCACCCTGCCCACCCCGGGCAGCTTGCCGTCGCGGTCGAGCAGGCCGCCCTGGCCGGCCACGCCGATGACCGTTCCCATGGTGTCGAAGAAGTCGCTCAGCATGAGGGTGAAGATGAACAGCACGGCCACGATGACCCCGACCTGGGCGAAGCTGCCGCCGAGGCTGAACGCGCCCAGCAGGCCGAAATCGGGGGAGCCGACGACGGCGTCGGGCACCGAGGGGACGGTCAGGGCCCAGCCGGAGGGGTTGACGTTGCCGGCGGCGTCGACCCGCGGGCCGACGTCCACGATCGCGTTGAGGATGATCGCGAAGATGGCCGTGATCACGATGCCGAGCAGGATGGCCGCCCGCACCCGGCGGACCATCAGGGCGATGGTCAGCAGCAGGCCGAACGCGAACACCACCGTCGGCCAGCCGATCAGGCGGTTGCCGACGCCGAGCTGCACCGGGACGGTGGTGTTGGCGGCGTCGGGGATGCGGCGCACGAAGCCGGCGTCGACGAAGCCGATGAAGGCGATGAACAGGCCGATGCCAACGCTGATGGACTGCTTGAGGGCGAGCGGGATGACGTTCATCACCCACTCCCGCAGGCCGGTGAGGACCAGCAGGGTGATGAGCAGGCCCTCGAGCACCACGATGCCCATGGCCGCCGGCCATGACATCACGGCGGCCAGCTGGAAGGCGACCACGGCGTTCAGCCCCAGGCCAGCCGCGATCGCGAACGGGTAGCGGCCGTACACGCCCATGAGCAGGGTCATGGCCGCCGCCACCAGACAGGTCGAGGTGGTGAGCGCGCCGAGGGGCAGGCGCTGGCCGTTGACGTCCTGGGCGCTGCCGAGGATCAGCGGGTTGAGGACGACGATGTAGGCCATGGTGAAGAAGGTGGCCAGGCCGCCCCGGAGCTCGCGCTCGATGGTGGAGCCGCGCTCCGAGATGTGGAAGTAGGCGTCCAGCCCGGAGCGGGGCGGCGTGCCTCGAGGGTCGGACCGAACGTTCGACTCGGTGGTCATCGCGATCCTTTACCCGGAGGGGATGCGGGCGGGGAAAGTTCAGCGCAGCCCTCCTCGGGTGTCAACGCGCCCACCTCTGGCAATCGGCGCACGGATCCCCCAGGATTGGATGGGACCTCTCGTTCCGGTCAGGTGGTGAGGAATTGGACGCGAGCACGGCCGCCTCGCTGCTCGGCAGGGTTGAGCCCTTCCGGGCGCTCGACGAGGGAGCGCGCCTGACCATGGTCCAGCACGCCACCCGCCGGGTGGTGGACAAGGGCCAGATGGTGTTCTGGCAGGACGACCCGGGCGAGGCGATGTTCGTGCTCCTGGAGGGCCTGGTGAAGCTGGTGACGGTCTCCCGGGACGGGGAGCTGATCGAGCTGCACCGGCACAGCGCCCCGGCCGTCTTCGGCGAGCTCGCCATCCTGGACGGCGGACCTCGCTCGGCCTCGGCCCAGGCCGTGGAGCGCTCCACGCTGCTGGTCGTGACCCGCGAGGAGCTGCTGCGGCTGCTGCGCAGCGACGAGAAGCTGGCCGAGGCCCTGCTGCGCATCCTCGGGGCGATGGTCCGCCGCACCACCCGCCAGGTCAGCGACCTGGCGTTTCTCAGCCTCCAGGGACGGGTGGCGGCCAAGCTGCTCGACCTGGCCGAGCCGGGCCAGGACCTGACCCGCCGGATCACCCAGGTGGAGCTGGCCACCATGGTGGGCGGGGCCCGGCAGACGGTGAACCAGGCGCTGCGCTCGCTGGAGGCCCGCGGCTACATCCGCTCCAACGGCCGCAGCTTCGAGATCCTCGACCGCGAGCAGCTCCGCCGCCTGGCCGGCGGGTAGCCGACAGCGTTGCTGTCGCCCCGATGACGGCGGCCACCGGAGCAGGTCGCATACCGGCTGATCAGATCAATACCGATGTCAGTATCGATACGCATAGAGCCGGGGCGGCGGGTCGAGCAGGGCGAGGACGAGGAGCGCGGCGAGCACCATCGGCCGCGATGACCGCCCGGGCGGGCCAAACCAGGAGGGTGACGGCCGATGCGACCACGGCGATCCGGCGGACGCCGGCCCATCGGGCGATGTGGATCTCTCGAGCGGGCCGCATGCCGCCTCCTCGCGTCTCCAGGCCGGAGCTTGGGATCGCGATGGCCGGACCGGCCGCCGAGGTCAGTCAGATACGGCTCCGCGAGGCTATCCGGTAGATGACACCGTCCGGCACACCGGACCGGCGGTGCTCGGCCAGCTGGCCGCCCTTGCCTTCCTCGACCTGGAGGGGCGGGTCGCCCGGCGGATCCTGGCCCTCTCGCGCGCCCGGGCTCACCCGGCCGATCGGCCGGCCAGCAAGAGCCGCCGGATCACCCAGACCGAGGGCGCGAGAACGTCCGCCGGGGGTGGGATGTGACCCCCGGCGGACGCCTCCCCCCGGCGGTCAGGGCCAGCGTTGCGGGTGGTAGGTCCCGTAGACGTAGACTCTGTGGACCGGCGGCAGGGCTGCCATGAGCACGACGCCGGCGAAGACCAGCACCACGGTCGGGGTCGAGGTGGCGCCGGCCGCCTCGTCGGCCGCGTCCCGGGCCGAGCTCCCGATGTCCTTCCTCAGCTCGGCGGCCTGGTCGGGCTTCGGGAGCGTCCCCGGGTCCGGCGCCATCGAGGCCAGCACCGACAGCCCTCCGACCAGCAGCGCGGTGGCCGCGGCGAGGGCGATCAGGAGCAGCAGCAGCCGAGTGATGATGCGGGTGGCCATGTCGCTCCTCCTCTCCCCCGGTCACGGCATTCCGGTTCCTGGAGGCAGTCTCGGGCGTGGCCGCCCGGCCGGCTGTCCAGGCTCCGACACTCGCGCTGTCGCCTTGCTGACGGTCCCGCGGGCTCGGCCGCGCCCTGGGCGCCGCCGGACGGCGTAAGATCTCCGGCCGACGTGGACCTCCACCACAGAGCCGCCGTTCTGGCTCGGACCGAGCTGTTCCAGGGAATCGACGAGGCGACGCAGCGGCGGATCGCCGAGCACATCGCCGAGCGGGTCGTCGACCGGGGCCAGTGCGTGTTCATCCAGGGCGAGCGGGGTGACCGCATGTACGTCCTCGCCGAGGGCGCGGTGAAGCTGTACGTCTCCTCCCGCGAGGGCGGGATCGTCGAGTTGGTCCGCCACCGCCCACCCGCCGCCTTCGGCGAGGTCGCCCTGCTGGACGGCGGCCCCCGAACGGCCTCGGCCCAGGCCGTCGAGCGCTCGGTCCTGCTGGTGATGACCCGGGCCGAGCTGGTGGCGCTGCTGCGCTCGAACGACCGCGTGGCCGAGGCCCTGCTCCGCACCCTGGGCGCCATCGTCCGCCGCACCACCCGCCAGGTCAGCGACCTGGCCTTCCTCGACCTCCAGGGCCGGGTCGCGGGCCAGCTGCTGGCCCTGGCCGGCGACGGCCGGGGCCCGGCCCGCACCCGCCAGGTGACCCAGGCCGAGCTGGCCAGCATGGTCAGCGGGGCCCGGCAGACGGTGAACCAGGCGCTGCGCTCGCTGGAGGCCCGCGGCTACATCCGCTCCGACGGGCGCAGCTTCCACATCCTGGACCGGGAGCGGTTGGAGCGCCTGGCCGAGCGGTAGAAGTTTCCGCGGGTGTCAGCTAGGCGACAGCCGGCAGGGGACCCGGAGTGCTTTGCTACGCCCCGGCAAGTGGCCCCGCTTGCCTTCCTGTCCTGTCCGGCGTGCGCGGTCGTTCGAACGCGAACCGAGGTGTCGGGTGGATCACCTGTGAACGGGATGGCCGTCCTCCTGCCCCTGTACCTCGCCCTGGTCCCGTTCTACGGGCGGAGGCAGCGCCGTGTGGCCGCCGAGGGGCGCCGACTCGCCACCATGCCGAACCGGGACTGCGGGCCCCCGCCGAGCGTCGACGTGATCGTCACCTGCTACAACGAGCGCCCGGACCTCCTCGACCACTGCCTCCGCTCCCTGCACAACCAGGACTACCGCGGCCGGGTCAAGGTCTGGGTGGTCGACGACGGATCGGACAACCGCGAGGAGCTCCTGCCCGTGCTGGCCGCCAACGCCCGCCCGGGCTGGCAGGTGCTGCTGTCGGACGGGAACTACGGCAAGCGCGTCGCCCAGGCGCTGGCCCTGCGGGAGGGCAGGGGGCAGATCGTGGTCACGGTCGACTCCGACACCGTGCTCTCGCCGGACGGCATCCGCCGGATCGTCGCCCCGTTCCGCCGCCGGCGCGTCGGCGCCGTAACCGGCAGCCTCCGTGCCCTGAACGCCGACGCGTCCTGGCTCTCCCGGGCGATCAACACCCGGTATGCGCTGCTGTGCGAGCGCGAGCGGGCGGCCCAGGGCTTCTTCGGCTCGGTGCTGTGCTGCGCCGGACCGTTCTCGGCGTTCCGGAGGACGGCGGTCCAGCAGGTGCTCGGGCGCTACCTCGGCCGGCGGCGGTCCGGTGACGACCTGGAGCTGACCAACCTCGTGCTCGAGGCCGGCTACCGCTCCGAGTACCAGCCCGACGCCACGGCGCGGACGCAGGTCCCGGCCACGATCACCGAGTTCGCCCTGCAGCAGCGGCGCTGGAACAGGAGCTTTTACCGCGAGCTCCCGCGGATGCTGCGCATCGTGGCCAGGCGGCGTCCGTACATGCAGCTCGACCTGACGGCGCGGGCCGTGATCCCCGTGCTGCTGGCCGGCGGGCTGCTCGCCACCGCGGTCGACGCCCTGCAGGCGCCGGAGCGCCTGGCCTTCGACGGGATCGCCCTGGCCCTCATGGCGCTGGCCAGCCTGGAGCTGCTGCCGTCGCTGTGGCAGCCATCCGGGCGTCGGTTCGCCGTCCACTACGGGCTGGTGTTCGTCCTCCTGCTGCTGCCGGTCCGCTGCTGGGCCGGCGTCACCGTCCTGCGAGACCGCTGGGGCACCCGCCAGCTCTCCACCCGGTCACACCTCGAGCGCGCGAAGCAGGCGGGAGGCGTTTCCCTCGCCGACCTCGTTCCCCTTCGCCCGGTAGAGGTCGATGGCGCGCTCAAGCTCGCGTGCCGCTTCGCGACGGCGACCGCCAAGGCGTAGCACCTCGGCGAGATCGATACGCGCCTCGGCCTGCGAGTCGAGCTGGTCGGTCCTGTCGGCCAGGCGCAACGCCTCCTTGGCCAGGCGCTCGCCCTCCTCCGGATCGCTGCGGGCGACGGTCACGGCTCGGACCGACCGCCACCTGATCTGGGCGTCGAGCTGGTCGGGCGGCGTGATCTGCTCGCAGAGCCGGGTGAGCTCCTCGGCCTCGTCGCTGCGGCCCCGCAGGTACACGACCCGGGCCAGGCTCGCCGCCACCGACGCGCGCGGACGCGTCCCGCCCATCTCCTCGAGCTGGCGGTACCCGGAGCGCAGCAGGTCCTCGGCGGTCTCCAGGTTGTCATCGATCACCTCGATGAGCGCCTGGGTGATGCAGTCGGCCGCCTGGGTCAGCGACTCGCCGAGGTCCGAGGTGATGGAGTTCGCCGAGCGCACCAGCTGCCGGGCCTCGTCGGTGTCCCGCTTGAGGGCCGCGACCCTGGCCAGCACGGTGAGGGCGGTCGCCTCCAGGCTGCGCATGCTCCTGGCCTGGGCCTCCGTCAGCCACTCCCGGTTGCGTCGCTCGACCTCGTCCAGTGGCGTCGCACCCCAGTAGAGGACCAGGCTGAAGAGGCCGATGATGGTCGCCTCCCAGTAGGCGTCGGACGCCGCCCGGGCGTTGCGCAGGGCCACGTCGGCGGAAGTCGCGGCCAGGCTGAGGTTGCCCCTGGTCCAGTGCAGGTAGGCGAGCAGGTGCATGGCCATGGCAAGGCCCTGCTTGTCCCCGAGGCGCTCGAACACCGGGATCGCCCGCTCGATCTGGTCCCGGTCCTCGTCCTTGAACCGCTGGGGCTCGTGCAGGGCCAGGAGCCGCAGGCGGCCGATGGTCGCGTGCATGGCCAGCTTCTCGTCGCCGACCGTCGTGGCCGACTTCGCCAGCTCCTCGTACGAGCGCGCCGCCTCCTCGAGCTTGCCGCTGGCCTGCTGCGCCTCGGCCAGCGACGGGAGCACATCCCGGCGCTGCGGGTGGTCGTCCGGCAGCAGCTGGATGGCCGGGCCGAGCCACTCCTGGACCAGACGGGTGTCGCCGCGGTCGGCGGCCCGCCTGCCCGCGTTCGCGTACCGCTCCCCGGCCTTCCGGGCGACCACGCGGGTGCGCTCGTCACGGGGCGACAGCCTCCGCCGGTAGCGGTGTGCCTCGCTGAAGTGGTTGGCGATCAGCTCGTCGAACTGGTGCGGGCGCTCCCGGGTGCGCTCGGTGAGCCAGTCGGCGTAGCGCTCGTGGAGCTCGGCGCGCCGGTCGTCGGCCATGCGACCATAGGCGACCGCCCGGATCATCGGGTGCCAGAACTTGTACCCGGCTCCGCTGCCCGGCGGCAGCGGGAACGACATCGGGCTCTCGTCGAGCAGGATGAGCCCGAGCCCGACGAGCTCCTGCAGGTCGGCCGCGACCTCGGACGGCACGCTGGTCCCGGTCAGCGCCTGCACGTCGCCGACGTGGAACCGCTCGCCGACGATCGACGCCGCCTCGACCATCGTCCGCCCACGGGCGCTGAGGCGCTCCAGACGGGCCAGATAGAGCATCCGGATCCTGGCCGGGACCGAACCCGTCTCGAGGCCGCCGTCGTCGGTCGCCTTGGATACCAGCGCCCATTCGCCGTCGACGTCGACCAGCAGGCCGTCGTGCCGGAGGCTGGTCACGCGCTCCTCGATCATCAGCGGATATCCCTGGGCCTCCTGGGTGATGAGCGCCTGGAGGTCCGGGTCCACCCGGTCCCCGAGCAGGTGGCGGACGAGCTGCTCGCCCTCCCGGACCCGGAGCGGCGAAAGGTCGATCAGGAACGTGTTCGGCCTGGCGCTCGGCCACCCGGCATGGTTGAGGGCCAGCTCGTCCGGGCGGGCGATCGACAGCAGCAGGACCGGCACGTCCTGCAGGTTGTTGGCCAGATCCTCGATCGCATCGAGCAGGATGGCCGCGGCCCACTGCACGTCGTCGACCACCACCACCAGCGGCCGGCGGCGGGCGACCGCCCGCAGCAGGCGCTGGAGCGCCCAGAGCGTGCCCTCGGGCAGCCCGCTGCTGCCCCCGAAGCCGAGCATCTGCGCCATCCGCTCGGTCACGAGCTCCCCCCGCTCCTCCTCGCGAACCAGCTCGGCGAGCCGCTCCCTGGCCTCCTCGGGCGGGTCGCCGGGCGTGATGCCGGCCGCCTGGCGGACGACCTCGATCAGCGGCCAGACGGTGACGTTGGTCGCGATCTCGGGGCATTTGGTGCGCAGGACGGTCGCCCGGTCGCCCAGGCCGAGCGCGAACTCGTCGGTCAGCCGGGACTTGCCGACGCCGCTCGGTCCGAGCACGCCCACCAGGTGCGGGCGCTGCTCGACCACGGCCCGGTCGAACAGCCGGCTGAGCAGCTCCAGCTCAAGGGCCCGCCCGACCAGCGGCGCCAGCTGGCGGTCCTCCGGTCTCGGGCGCAGGTCCAGGAACCGCCAGCAGGCATGTGGTCCGGAGAGACCCTCGACGCGCACGGGCTCGGCCGGCTCGGCCCGGACGGCCTCGGCGACCAGCTGGTAGGTCTGCTCGCCGAGCAGGATCTCCCCCGGCCCGGCCGCCTCCTCGAACCGCTTGGTCAGGTTCACCGCATTGCCGACCAGCTGCTCCTCGGCCGTGTCGGCGTCGTGGACCACCAGCACGTCCCCGGTGTTGATGCCGAGCCGCACCTCGAGGCCGACGTCGTGCTCGCCCCGCAGCCGGGCGCTCATGTCGCCCACGGCGACCCGCAGGGCGCTGGCCGCCTGCACCGCCCGGAGGGCGTCGTCCTCGTGCAGCTCGGGGACGCCGAAGGTGGCCATGAACCCGTCGCCGTGGCGCTTGCTGACGGTGGCGCCGCGCTCCCCGAGCACCTGGCGCACCGTCTCGCCGTACTCGTCCATCACCTGGCTGGTGACCAGCGGGCCCAGGCGTGAGCCGAGCGCGGTCGACCCGACCACGTCGCAGTAGACGGTGGTGACGAGCTTGTACTCCTTGGCGGGCGCGGCCTCGGAGAGCTCGGCGCCGCAATGCGGGCAGACCTGATCCGAGCTCCTGATGGTCCTCTTACAAGTCGGACACGCCGCCATAAGACCGAGTATATGGACGATCCACGCGCCGGAAGGTCATCTGGGCGACACCCGAGCCCATGACACCAGGCCGTGCCGAGTTACAACCTATGACGCTCGTGCCCTAGACGCGACGATTATCCTAGCAGGGACCAGCGGCAGCAGGCACTACTGGAGGTTGGTTGGTGTACGGCCAGACACTGAAGAACCCGGTCGAGTCGAATGGCCACAGGGATCCGGGGCGAGCTCGCGCCGCCGCGGGCCCGGTTCCCTTGGCGCTTCCCGAGGACTTGCGAGGGCGGCGGGCCGTGGTGACCGGCGCGGCCCGTGGGATCGGCGAGGCGATCGCCAAATAGCTGATCATGGCCGGCGCCGAGGTGGTCGTGGTCGACAAGGACGACCACACGCTGGCGCGGTCCTTCTCGGCCGAGCCCTGCCGGCTCCTGCCCGGCGACGTCGGCCATGACGGCATCACCGAGCTGGCCGAGGAGCTGGTGGCCGACGGGCCGATCGAGCTCGTGGTCAACAACGTCGGGGTCACCAACCGGCAGGGCGTGCTCGACGTCGGGCCCGGCGAGCTCGACCAGGTGCTGGTGACCAACCTCCAGGGGCCGTGGCTGTTCACCGACCGGCTGGTGAAGGCCCTGATCGCCGAGCGGCAGCGCGCCCCCCAGCGGCAGCCGCGGCCCTCCGGCTCGATCCTGTTCATCTCCTCGCTGCACGACCGGTTCGTGGCCGAGAACGCCGACTACGGCGTGAGCAAGGCCGGCGTGGCCATGCTGGCCAAGACCATGGCCAAGCAGCTGGCCCCCCACAGGATCAGGGTCAACGCCATCTCCCCGGATGGATCCGGACGGCCGAGGACACCACCACCCCCGAGCAGGTGGCCAAGTACGCCCGCCTGCGACCCCGGATCCCGCTGGGACAGGCGGGCGTGCCCGCCGACATCGCCCGGGTGGCGCTGTTCCTGCTCAGCGACGCCTGGTCGGGCTACATCACCGGCCAGAACATCGCCGTGGACGGCGGCCTGTCGCTGCACAACTGGCTGGACGAGTAGCCCAGGCTGGGCTCGGCCCCGCGGCTCAGCTGCGGGTGCGGGCCAGCAGGCGGCGGGCGCTGCGCTCGCCGACCTCGTTGCCCTTCTCCTGGAACAGGGGGATGGCGCGGTCCAGCTCGTGGGCGGCCTCGCGGCCCCGGCCGCCGAGCAGCAGCACCTCGGCCAGGTCGAGGTGGGCCTCGGCCCGCGGATCGAGCTGGTCGGTCCGGCCGGCCAGGTGGACGGCCTCCCGGGCCAGCCGCTCGGCCTCCCGGAGCTCGCCCCGGCGGGCCATGGCGATGGCCCGGATGGAGCGCCATTTGACCTGGGCGTCGGCCTGCTCGGGGGCGGCCAGCCGCTCGCAGATGCGGGTCAGCTCCTCGGCCTCGTCGATGCGGCCCCGCAGCAGCCGCACCCGGGCCAGCATGGTGGCCACGTTGACCTGCGGGCCGGTGCCGCCCATCTCCTCCAGCTGCCGGTAGCCGGCGTGCAGGATCTCCTCGGCGGCGGCCAGGTCGCCGGCCAGCACCTCCACCATGGCCCGGGAGATGCAGTCCACCGCCGTCGGCAGCAACGAGCCCTCCTCCCGGCTGATGGCGGTGGCGGCGTCGACGCAGCGCCTGGCCTCCTCCAGGTCGCCCTGGTGGGTGGCGACCCGGGCCAGGACCCGGTAGGCGGTGGCGGCCAGGCTGGCCACGCCGCTCTGCTCGGCCTCGGCGAGGGCCTCGCGGCAGCGCCGCTCGACCCGCTCCGCCGGCAGCGGGCCCCAGTAGAGGGTCAGGCAGTGCATGCCGATGGCGTTGGCCTCCCAGCCGGGGTCGCGCGCCTCCCTGGCCAGGGCCCGGGCCCGCTCGGCGGCGGCCTCGGCCTGGGTCAGGCGGCCCCTGGTCCAGTCCAGGTAGGCGAGCAGGTGCCAGGCCTTGGCCAGGCCCAGCCGGTCGTCCAGGCGCTCGAAGGCGGCGATGGTCAGCTCGACCTCGTCGCGGCCCTCGCGCAGGAACTGGTGGAGGTCGTGGACGGCGGTGATGCCGAGGCGGCCGATGGTGGCGTGCAGGGCCAGGCCCTCGTCGCCCACCGCCGACGCCGAGCGGGAGAGCTCCTGGTAGGTCCGGGTGGCCTCGGTGAGCTTGCCGCTGGCCTGCTGGGCCTCGGCCAGCGGAGGCAGGGCGGCCAGGCGGACGCGGTGGTCGGCCGGCAGCAGCCGCACCGCCCGGCCCAGCCAGGCCTGGACCAGGCTGGCGTCGCCGCGCACGGCCGCCCGCTGGCCGGCGGCGGCGTAGCGCTCCCCGGCCCGGGTGGCCAGCTCGCGGGTGTGGTCGCCGGCCGGATCGAGCTTGCTGGCGTAGCGGAACGCCTCGTGGAAGTGGTGGCCGACGAGCTCGTCGAACTGGCTGCGCCGGTCCTCGGTCTCCTGCTCCAGCCAGTCGGCGTAGCGCTCGTGCAGCTCGGCCCGCCGGTCGTCGGGCAGCCGCTGGTAGGCCACGGTCTTGATGGTGGCGTGGCGGAACCGGTAGCCGATGCCGCTGTTGGGCGGCAGCGGCGCCGAGCGCGGGCTGTGGTCGGGCCGGATGAGGTCGAGGCGGATCAGCTCCTGGATGCCGGCGGCCAGGTCGGCCGGGGAGGCCTCGGGGTTCAGGGCCTCGATGTCGCCCCGGCGGAACTGCTGGCCGACGATGGCCGCCGGCTCGATCACGGCCCGGCCGCGGGGGCTGAGCCGGTTCAGCCGGGCCAGCAGCAGGGCGTGGATCGAGGTCGGGACCGTCCGACCCCGCCGCTCGGCAGCCTCCTCCGACTCCAGCTCCAGGACCCAGCGGCCGTTGGTCGAGCGCACCCGCCCCTCGTCCCGCAGGTTGCTGACCAGCTCCTCGACCAGCAGCGGGTAGCCCTGGGCCCACTCGTTGACGTGCGCCTGCACGGCCGCGTCGACGCGGCCGCCGAGCAGGTGCGCCACCAGCTGCTCGGCCTCGCGCTCGGGCAGCGGGGAGAGCAGCAGCGACAGGGCGTTGGCCCGGCCGCCTGGCCAGTGCCCGCGCAGGGCGAACAGCTCGTCCGGGCGGGCCATGCACAGCAGGACCAGCGGGGCGTCGACGTAGTCGGCCAGGTGCTCGAGGGCGTCCAGCAGGATCGGATCGGCCCACTGGAGGTCGTCGATGACCAGCATCAGCGGCCAGCGGCGGGCCAGGATCTCCAGCAGCCGCTCCAGCGCCCAGAAGGTGTCCTCGGGCAGCCCGGTATCCTGGCCGAAGCCGAGCAGCTGGGCCAGGCGCTCGGTGAGCAGCGTCCCCCGCTCCTCGCCGCGCAGCAGCTCGGCCAGCCGGCCCCGGGCCTGCTCGGGGGCGTCGTCGGGGCCGATCCCGGCCGCCTGGCGGACGACCTGGACCATCGGCCACAGGGTCACGCCGTCCCCGAAGGCCGGGCAGTGGCCGCGCAGGACGGTGGCCTGGTCGCCGAGGCCGCTCACGAACTCGTCGACCAGGCGCGACTTGCCTACCCCGGCCGAGCCGAGGACGCTGACCATGTGGCAGGCCCCTCGGCGGCGGCCCGCTCGAACAGCCGCTGCAGCAGCTCCTGCTCGCGGGAGCGGCCGACCATGGGCGCGACCGGCCGCCGGGTCCGGCCAGGCCGGTCGGGCAGGAGCTCCAGCAGGCGCCAGACCTGCTGCGGCTCGGCCGCGCCCTTGACCGTCAGCGGCCCGGCCGGCTCGGCCTTGACCGCGTCGGCGACCAGCCGGTAGGTCTCCTCGCCGAGCAGGACCTCGCCCGCCCCGGCCGCCTCCTCGAACCGCTTGGCCAGGTTCACCGGGGTGCCGGTGAGCTCCTCCTCGAGGGTGCCGGCGTCGCGGACCAGCACGTTGCCGGTGTTGACGCCGATGCGGATGTGGAATTCGAGATTTCGCTGGCGGCTGACCTCCTTGGCCAGCTCGTCGACGGCGGCGCGCAGCTCGCTGGCCGCCTTCACGGCCCGCAGGGCGTCGTCCTCGTGCAGCTCCGACACGCCGAAGGCGGCCATGAAGCCGTCGCCGTGGCGCTTGCCCACGCTGGCCCCCCGGTCGCCCAGGGCCTGGCGGACGGCGCGGCCGTAGCGGTCCATCAGCTGCTGCATGGGCTGGGAGCCGAGCTGCCGCTCCATGTCGGTCGACCTGGCCACGTCGCAGAAGACCACCGTGACGATCCGGAACTCCTGGGAGGAGAGCCGGACGCCGACGGGATGGCCACACACCGGGCAGAAGTTGGCCCGCTCCACCGGGCCGTTGCCGCAGTTCGGGCATATCGCCATGACAGGAGTATATGGACGCGCAGGCAGGGCAACCGTCCTGCTGGTGACAGTTCCAGCGAGCGCGAGTTTCAGCAGAACGCCGGTGGCGTATGCCCGACGCGCATGCGGAGGGCCTACCGAAGGCACAGGGCAGATGTATCCGACGTCGATACGCGACCGGCGTTCTGGGAAACCGGGTACTCGAAACGGCGTCGGCTGGCTAGGCTGTCGCCCTGGGCAAGGACCGAGCCGAGGGAGAGCGTGGTGGCGCCGGAGCGCAAGCGGAGCGCGCGGGACTACGAGCAGGCGCTGCGGCGCCAGGAGCTGGCCGCCGGGCGGGCGCTGGTCCAGGCGCTGCCGGCCGAGCGGCCGCCAGGGGGGCGGGAGCTGGCCGCGGCCAAGCGGGTGCTCACCCAGGCCCTGTTCGAGCTGCGGCGGCTGGGGCGCGACCTCGACCAGGAGGTCGAGAGCCTGCGGGCCCGGCAGGGCCCGCGCCGGGCCGCCCAGGGATCGGGGCCGGGGGAGCTGGACCGGTTCGAGGCCGTCCGCAACGCCATCGAGGAGGTGGCCGAGCGCTGGGAGGGCCGCCGTGACCAGCTCGGCGCCGAGCTGGACCGCCGCCAGCCCCGGCACGGCCGGCGCCCGGGGTCGCCCGGGTCGGGTCGCGAGGTGAAGCCGGGCCGGACGGGCGGGGCCAGGGAGGGCCGGGACGTCAGGAGCCGACGGGGCGCTGCTCCCGCTCGGCCAGAACGACCTCGATCCCCCCGGTCACGTCGTTCACCAGGTTGAACAGCAGGGTCAGGAGCACCGTGACGATGCTCCAGACAACCACGCCGAGCAGCCCGATGAAGGTGTACCAACGGAACACCGTGCCCGCCGGGAAGGCCACCTCGAGGTTGAAGTTGCCGGCGAAGTCGGTCAGGGACGTGAACACGCCCATGTTGACCAGCACGAACCAGATCACCGCGAACACCAGCAGGCTGATCAGCATCAGGCAGAAGTAGAAGACCACCGAGAACTTCAGCACCGACCAGGGGTCGAGCCGGCGCAGGACCAGCCGGGCCCGGCGGTCGACCGCAGGCCCCATGGCGGAGGCCGCCGGGCGCGGCAGGGGCCGCGTCTGCACCTGCGGGTACTGGCTGGACATTGGCTACTCCTCGTCCTTGACGACCGGTGCCACGGCGGCGACCCGCCCGCTGGTCCTCGCCAGCCGCATGATGCGCACACCTTGGGTGGCCCTGCCAGCCCGGCGGACCTCGTTGACCCGCGTCCTGATGATCTGCCCGGCATCGGTGATGAGGAAGATGTCGTCTTCGTCCTGCACGACCAGGGCCCCGGCGAGGAAGCCGCGGGCCTCGATCAGCTCGGCGGTCTTGACGCCCTGGATGCCGCGGCCCTTGCGGGCGTACTGCTCCAGCGGGGTGCGCTTGCCGTAGCCGGCGTCGGTGACCACCAGCAGGTCGGCGTTCGAGCGGACCACCTCCATGGCCAGGACCTGGTCTTCGCGCCGCAGCCGCATGGCGGTCACGCCGCTGGTCTGCCTTCCCATCGGGCGCACGTGGGACTCACTGAAGCGCACGGCCATGCCCTTGCGCGAGATGAACAGCAGGTCGTCATCGCCGGAGGTGAGCTTGACCCCGATGAGCTCATCGTCGTCGCCTCGCAGGTTGATCGCGATCAGTCCCACCCGGGGTGAGTCGTACTCGGCCAGGGCGGTCTTCTTGACCATGCCGTCCTTGGTTCCCAAGACGAGGAACTTACCATCGTCGTAGTCGTCCAGGTCGAGCACTGCGGCGATCTTCTCGTCCGGCTGGAAGGTCGCCCCCGGCACGTTGGCCACGTAGGTGCCGCGGGCGTTCTTGGCCGCCTCCGGCAGCTCGTGCACCTTCACCCGGTACACGCGGCCCTTGTTGGTGAAGAACAGCACCCAGTGGTGGGTGTTGGTGATGGCCAGGAACTGGACGATGTCGTCCTCTTTGAGGTTGGCCCCCCGGACCCCGCGGCCGCCCCGGCCCTGGGACCGGTAGTCGCTGAGGGCGACCCGCTTGACGTAGCCGGTCCGGGTCACGGTGACCACCACCGGCTCGGCCGCGATCAGATCCTCGATCGACAGCTCGCCCTCGTCGGGGCGGATCTCGGTGCGGCGGGGGTCGGCGAAGCGCTTCTTGACCTCGAGCAGCTCCTCCTTGACGATCCCGCGGACCTTGGAGGGGTCGTCGAGGATGGCCTGGAGCTCGGCGATCCGGGCCTGGAGCTCGGCGTACTCCTCCTGGAGCTTGCGGCGCTCCAGGGCGGCCAGGCGGCGCAGCTGCATGTCGAGGATGGCGGTGGCCTGGACCTCGCTCAGCGAGTAGCGCTCCATCAGCTGGGTCCGGGCGACGTCGGCCGACTCGGCGTTGCGGATCAGGTTGATGACCTCGTCCAGGTGGTCGAGGGCGACCAGCAGGCCCTCCAGGACGTGGGCCCGCTCCCTGGCCTTGCGCAGCTCGTAGCGGGTCCGGCGGACGACCACGGTGACCTGGTGGGCGATGTAGTGCGACAGCATGTCGGCCAGGTTGAGCACCCGGGGCACGCCGTCGA
>Ga0307415_100000529_pt1 | contig 16629 bp, 16 predicted proteins | sample DK1Cmetagenome_FD_204524 | JGI IMG/M metagenome (GOLD analysis project Ga0307415, IMG submission 204524) | Maize rhizosphere microbial communities from greenhouse at UC Davis, California, United States - DK15-C-2 | ecosystem: Host-associated > Plants > Roots > Rhizosphere > Soil | place: USA...
CGAGCGCTCCGTGGTCGGCGTCGACGTTGGCCGCGTTGACGACGAGCAGGTAGTCGTCCGTCCCGCGACGGTAAGCGATGAGGTCGTCCACGATCCCGCCGCGCTCGTTCGTCAGGAGCGTGTACTGAGCCTGGCCGTCGCCGATGCGGTCGAGGTCGTTGGAGAGCCGCGCCTGTAAGTAGTCGTGTGCGCCTCCGCCCGCGAGCGACAGCTCGCCCATGTGCGACACGTCGAACACTCCAGCAGACGTCCGCACCGCCCGGTGCTCCGCCACGATGGACGTGTATTGCACCGGCATCTCCCAGCCAGCGAAAGGGACGAGACGCGCGCCGAGAGCGGCGTGGCGCTCGTACAGAGGCGTGCGCCGGAGCGTCTGCACCGCGCCGATCCTATCCGTAACCAGGAACCGCTCGTGACCGTTGTTTTCAGCAGAATGGCACCCTCCGAAGAACGTGTCGGCGAGATCGAGTCGCTCTTTCGCAACGTGCACGAGCGGATTGCTTCCGCGGCGGAGCGCTACGACGTGGAGAGCGCGGAGTTCTTTTGCGAGTGCCACGATCCGGCCTGCGGGGCTCGCGTCGTCGCCCCGCTCCATGAGTACGAGACCGTCCGGGAGAAAGGCACCCGCTTCCTGCACGCGGTCGGCCATCTCGAGAGCGATTTCGAGCGCGTCGTGGCACGCCGGCCGAAGTACGCGATCGTCGAGAAGTTCGGCCGTACGCTGGCGGCAATCGTCAGGCGCCTCGACTCTCGCGCCAAGCCCAGCTAGCGGCGGCGCAGGAAGGACGGGACTTCGAGCACGTCCGCAGGGACGTCGAAGCCGCCGGTGACCGGCTCGCGCTCGCCTTCCTCACCCACACGGTCTCGCCGCTCGCGTCGGAGGCTGCGGTCGAAGCCCGTCGCGATCACGGTGACCCGCACCTTGCCGTCCATGTTCTCGTCGATGACGGCGCCGAAGATCACGTTCGCGTTGAGGTCCGCCGCACCCGTCACGACCTCGGCGGCCTCGTTCACCTCGAAGAGCCCTAGGTCGGAACCGCCGGTGATGTTCAGGAGGATCCCTGTCGCCCCTTCGACAGATGCCTCGAGGAGCGGGGACGAGACCGCCGCGCGCGCTGCCTCCGCTGCGCGGTTCTCGCCGTCGGCCTCGCCGATGCCCATGAGCGCCGAGCCGGCGTCCGTCATGATCGTGCGGACGTCGGCGAAGTCGAGGTTGACCAGGCCGGGCACCATGATCAGGTCGGTGATGCCCTGGACGCCCTGGCGAAGGACCTCGTCGGCCAGCCGGAACGCGTCGACGACCGACGTCCTCTTCTCGACGACCTGCAGCAGCCGGTCGTTCGGGATGATGATGAGCGTGTCGACCTTCTCGCGCAGGTTCGCGATCCCGGTCTGAGCCTGCTCGGCGCGCTTGCGGCCCTCGAAATGGAACGGCCGCGTGACGACGCCGACGGTGAGAGCCTTCAGGTCCTCACGGGCGACCTCGGCGATGATCGGCGCCCCGCCGGTTCCGGTTCCGCCACCTTCGCCGGCCGTGATGAAGACCATGTCCGCGCCCTTGAGCGCCTCCTTGATCTCGTCGCGGCTCTCGAGCGCAGCCTCCTCGCCGACCTGGGGATCCGCACCGGCGCCGAGCCCCCGCGTGCGACTTGTGCCGATGTGGAGCTTCTGTTCCGCCTCCGACATGAGCAGCGCCTGCGCATCGGTGTTCACACCGACGAAGTCGCAGCCGCGCAGACCGGCCTCGATCATCCGGTTGACGGCGTTCGTTCCGCCGCCGCCGACGCCGACTACCTTGATGACGGCCAGGAAGGTCCCTGACTGGTCTCTCACCCTTGGTTCCCCTCCGATCTCTAGCTCAGCTTGAGCGTGCGCCTGAGCCTACGTCCCCCTCTCCACGATGTCAACTCCGCATTTGCAGGGAAGATGTGGACAAACCCTCAACCTCAACCTTCGACTTGAGGGTTACTTCCCACGACCGTTCGTTCCGGCACGCTGACATCCACGTAGCCGACCGAGCTGTGCGCGTCAGCCGAGAGCGAACGCAGGACGACTGCGGCAACCGCCAGCTTCGCCTTCACATCCACCGCCTCGCCGAGGCGGAGCTCCGGGCCGCCCCACGGAGCCCGGAGGTCCATGGTCAGCCGTCCTCCCTCCAAGCGCACCATCTGAATCCGGGCCGGAAAGTTCTTCGGTACGACCGCGAGAGCGCCGAGGACGACCCGCGCCCCAGGATCCGTCAGGAAGGCGCCGGGCACGACGTTCGGACGGCCGGGGAGCTCGAAGCGGGGATAGCGCTCCCGGGAGCCGGTCACGTAGCGGCGGATGATGCGCCCGCGCTCGGAGACCACCCAGCGGTCGGGGCCCAGGCGGACGATTCCAATAGCGAGCTCTGGACGCACGAAGAGTCGCAACGTGCTCGGGAAGGCGCGGTCGTAGCTCGCTGACCGTACGGAAGGCAGCGCCTCCAGCTCCCGGACGAGCGAGTTGACGTCCAGCGCGACGAGGCTTTCGCCCTCTGCGGGCTGCGCAGCCTCCCGCACGGCCTTCCGCACCGCCTCCGATCCACCCGTGATCTCCACGGTGCGGACGGCGAAGAGCGGCGTCTCGCGCGCTGCTAGGTAGAGCAAGGCCAGTAGGGCCGCTGCAGCCGCGGCGATCGCGGACACCCGGCGCCAGGGAACCGCGAAGTCACCCCGGGCCGAGCGCGACTGGACAAGCGCAAGGCGCCCCACAGGTGAGATTTCGGCGCCGGATGTCCGCTCCCTACCCGGGCAGCGGGGGAATCTCGATCGGGCCGAGGAGTTGCACTTCGGCCTCGAGGCGCACGCCGAACTGCTCGAGGGCACGCCTGCGCGCTTCGGCGATCAGCGCGAGAGCGTCGGCCGAGGAGGCGCCACCCGCATTCTCGATGAAGTTCGCATGCTTGGGAGAGATCTGCGCACCGCCGATCCGGTGTCCCTTGAGCCCGCAGGCCTCGAGCATGCGACCAGCGGTGAGCTCGTGGTCGGGGTTCTTGAACACGCTCCCGAACGTGCGCTTGTTCGTGGGCTGCGCGTCCTTTCGCTGCTGCTGCATCTCTCTGACGGTTTCCTTGATCTCGGCCTCGGGCTTCGGCTGGAGACGGAACTCGGCGCCCGCGACGACCTGGCCCCGCGCGAGATCCGAGCGGCGATAGCGCAGTCCGAGCTCATCCGGCGTCAGCCAGCGAGCGCTGCGACCGTCGACGACGTGGGCCCGGACGAGGACTGCGGCGATGTCGTTCCCGTACGCGCCGGCGTTCATCCAGACGCCGCCGCCGACCGTACCGGGAATCGCGCAGACGAACTCGATCCCGCCGAGATCGGCGGCGCGTGCCCGGTGGAGGCAGACGGCCAGCGGCGCGCCGCCCCCTGCGATCAGGCGCCCCTCTTTGATCTTGACAGCCGCGAGCACTCCGTCGAGCTTGAGGGCGAGCCCCGGGAAACCCTCGTCTGCGACAAGCAGGTTGGAGCCCAGGCCGACCGGAGCCGTCGGGATGTCATTCTCCTCGGCCCAGGCGAGAAGGTCGGCGAGCTCATCGACCAGCTCGGGCTTCGCGAACCGGCGCGCAGCTCCCCCGGTCCCGAGGGTCGTGAACTTGGAGAGGCTGACGTCCTCCTGGACCTTCATGCGCTGAGCCTCTCGAGCAGCAGCGGCACCGCCCTGTCGACGTCGCCCGCGCCGATCGTGACGATCAGGTCTCCGGAGCGGGCCCGGGCGCCGAGCACCTCCGCCCCCTGCTCGACCTTCGGTGTCCAGGCGACGGGCATTCCCGACCGGACCTCGCAGAGCCGGTCGACGACAAGCTTGCCGGTCACGCCCTCGATCGGCTGCTCCCGCGCGGGATAGACCTCTGTGACGCAGGCCAGATCGGACAGCGCGAGGGCCGCGGCGAGCTCCGTCGCGAGGTGGAGAGTCCGCGAATACAGGTGTGGCTGGAAGAGGACGAGGACGCGCCCCTCGCCCGCGAGCTCGCGCGCCGCGGCCAGCGTCGCCCCGATCTCCGCCGGGTGATGGCCGTAGTCGTCAAGGAAGCGCACGCCACCGGCCTCCCCGTGCGGCTCGAGCCGCCTTCCCACTCCGCGGAACTCGCGGACCGCCGCTGCTGCCTGCTGGCGCCCCACGCCGGCGAGCTCGAGCGCGGCCAGCGCGCAGGCGGCGTTGAGGCGGTTGTGCTCGCCCGGTGCCGAGAGCTCGAGGTCCACCGGCTCGAGGTCGCGCCCCCAGACGACGTGCGGGAGGCGGGCCGCCCAGCGCTCGAACTCCTCCTCGACCTCCGCCGTCGAGCCGAAGGTCGTGTGATGGTCGAGGTCGACGTTCGTGATCACGCCGATCTCCGCCCGGAGTCCGAAGACGGTGCGGTCGGACTCGTCGCCCTCGACGACCAGCCAGCCGGCCCCGGCCCGGGCGTTGCCGCCGAGCTGCGGCACCTCTCCGCCGATCAGGAACGACGGGTCGAGCCCGAGACTGTCCAGGACGAACGCGATCATGGCCGCCGTCGTCGTCTTTCCGTGCGCGCCCGAGACCACGATCGCCCGGGCCCCGGAGACGAGCTCTGCGAGAAAGTCGGCACGACTGCGGCCCTCGGCCTGCCCGGCATACGCCGTGGAGACGACGGCTTCCCACCCTTCGGGAGGGGGCGGTGGCTCCACAGCGATCGTCACCGGGATTCCTGCTGCGCGCACGTGCTCGATGTAGGAGGTCTCGTGCCGGTCCCAGCCAGCGACTTCGGCACCCCAGGCGTGGGCGACGACCGCGTAGCCCGAGAGACCGGCCCCGCCGATCCCGACGAACCAGAAACGCCTACCGGCCAGCAAGCGCAATCAGCTCCTCCGCGATCACGTCGGCGGCGTCCGGGCGCGCCAGCCGCCGCATCGCCTCCCCCATCTCCTTTAGACGCGAGGGGTCAGCGAGCAACGTCTCCACCCGTCGCCGGAGCTCGAGCTCGCCCTCGGGAACGACGACGGCGCCGCCGCCACGCTCGAAGTAGCGAGCGTTCTTCGCCTGGTGGTCGGCCGTCGCGTGGGGATAGGGGACGAGCAGTGCAGGGCGACCTGTAGCCGCCACCTCCCAGACCGAGCCGCCCGCGCGCGCCACGACGAGATCCGCCGCCGCGAGAGCGGCGCCGAATTCGTCCGTGAAGGGGAGCAGCCGGTAATCCGGCCGCTTCACCCGTGGAGCCAGCTCGGGGTAGTCGCGCTCCCCCGCAAGGTGGAGGACAGCCGGCCCGTCGGCGCCGAAGGCCGCCACGGCGGCCTCGTTGAGCCGCCGGGCCCCCTGGCTCCCACCGAAGACCAGTACGACCGGGCCTTCCCCCGGGAGGTCGAACCGGCGCCGTGCCTCGTCTTGGGGAGTCGGTTCCGAGCGCTTGGGGATCGGTCGGCCGACGACGCTGTACTTCTCCCCTTCGAGGCCTGCGACGGGAAAGGCGAGGAAGATGCGCCGAGCGAAGGGCCCCGCCAGCCTGTTCGCCAGGCCGAGGTGGGCGTCTGCCTCGGTGAGGGCCGCCGGAATGCGCAGGGCGCCGGCTGCCAGGACCATCGGTCCTGCGACGTAGCCCCCGCCACCGAGGACGACGTCCGGACGCCGGCGCCGTAGGATGCGGACGGCTGCAGGCACCGCCAGCGCGGCCGCGCCGAGCGCGCGCGCCAGGGCCAGGCCCGGACGCCGGGGGAATCCCTCCACGCGGAACACGTCGAGCTCGAAGCCCGCCTCCCGTATGTGACGGGAATCAGCGTTGGACGCGAACGCGACGCTCGCGCCGCGCGACCTGAGCGCTTCCGCGACCGCGAGCGCGGGCAGGACGTGACCGGCTGTTCCGCCGGCGGCGATCAGGCACTTCGGAGACTGCTGCGACGCCATGGTTGACGGCGATGTTAAGGAGGATGCCGACGGAAGCGAGGCCCACGACGAGGCTTGACCCGCCGTAGGAGACGAACGGGAGCGGCACACCTGTGAGCGGGGCGAGCCCCATGACCGCGCTTACGTTGACCGCCGCCTGGCCGCAGACGAGCGCGGTCAGCCCCGCTGCGAGCCGCTTCCCGAAGGGATCGTGGCAGTGGAGGGCGATGTTGAGGCCTGCATACGCAAAGAGCGCGAACGCACCGATTACCGCGAGGACGCCGACCAGGCCGAGCTCCTCGCCGACGATCGCGAAGATCATGTCCGTCGAGGCCTCGGGCAAGTAGTAGATCTTCTGCACGCTCTCGCCGAGGCCGACGCCGAAGATGCCTCCCGACCCGAGAGCGATCATCGCCTGCACCGACTGGAAGCCCGCTCCCTGAGGATCGTGCCAAGGGTCGATGAAGCTGAAGATGCGCGCGCGGCGATAGGGCTCGAACCAGATGGCTGCCAGAACGAGCATCCCCGCGACCCCGCTCCCTGTAGCGAGCGTGCGGACGGGAGTACCGGCGACGAGGAGGATGGCAGCCACCATGATCACGATCGCGAGCGCGGATCCAAGGTCCGGCTCCACGAGGATGAGCGCGCACGCCGCTCCCACGACGAGCCCGATCGGGCGCACGAGGTCGGCGAGAGTCTGGGGCGCCGGCCGGCGCGCGAGGAGTCCCGCGATCCAAAGGGCCAGCGCGAGCTTGGCGAGCTCGGAGGGCTGGAAGGTCAGCGTGCCGAGCGGAATCCAGCGCCGCGCGCCGTTCACCGCCGTTCCGACTGCGAGCACGGCCACGAGGAGGACGAAGCTCGCGAGGAGCAGCGGCCCGGCGGCGTGGCGAAGACGACGGTAGTCGGTTCGTGAGAGGAGGACGAGAGCGACGAGGCCGGCGACCGCGTAGAGGGCCTGCCGCTTCAGGTAGTACGCCGGATCGTCCGATCCGAGCAGCGCCCGCGCGGAGCTGGCGCTGTAGACCATCACGAGCCCGAACGCGACGAGGGCGAGAGTGACTAGAACGAGGAGGTGGTATTCGAGGTGGGTGGTGGCGCGCCGCCTCATAGCGCCGCGACGAGGTCGCGGAAGCGCTCGCCCCGCTCCTCGAAGTCCCGGAACTGGTCGTAGCTAGCGCACGCGGGCGAGAGGAGAACGACCTCGCCAGGCTCAGCATCCGCAAACGCGTCGGCGACCGCCTGCTCGAGGGTTCCGGAATCGGCGAAGCGAACGCCGGCTCGGGCCAGCGCCTCCGCGATCTCGTCGGCCGCATCGCCGATCAGATACGCCTTGGCGACCCCGCGGGCGGAAGCCTCCCTGGCCAGAGAGGAGTAGAAGCTCCGCTTCTTGCTCCCGCCCAGGATGAGCCGGATGCCCGGCGGGTAGGCGGAAAGTGCCCGCTCGGCCGCCTCTGGATTCGTCGCCTTCGAGTCGTTGACGAAGCGAACGCCGCGGACCTCGCCGACCAGCTCGAGCCGGTGGGGGACGCCTTCGAATGTTCGCAGCGCCTTGGCAATGGCGTCGTCGGAGATTCCGGCAGCACGGGCTGCAGCCGTCGCCGCGGCCGCGTTCTCGCGGTTGTGCTCTCCGGGAACGAGCGGTTCGGCGGGTAGCTCGTCCTCCGAGTCGAACTCCACGCGCCTTGCGCTGCCGGGAATCTCCCCGAAACCGCGCGGGACGACGGCGACGTCGTCCGGGCCCTGGTTCTCGAAGATCCGCAGCTTGGCGGCGCGGTACTCCTCGAGACTCGCGTGGCGGTCGAGATGGTCAGGCGTCAGGTTGAGGAGAATCGCCACGCGCGGCCAGAAAGCCTCGATGTCCTCGAGCTGGAAGCTCGAGAGCTCACAGACGATCCACGCGTCCTCGGCGAGCGTCCCGTCGAGGCCCGTCAGCGGGCGCCCCACGTTCCCTGCCACGGCCACCGGCTTGCCGGCGGCGCGAAACACCTCGCCGAGAAGCTCGCTCGTCGTCGTCTTCCCGTTAGTGCCGGTGATGCCGAGGATCGGGTTGCCGAGAAGCCGGTGGCCGAGCTCGACCTCGCTCCAGACGGTCAGACCACGCTCTCGCGCAGCGGCCACGAGGGTCGCTTCCGCCGGGATGCCGGGGCTTTTAACGAGCAGGTCCATGCCGTCGAGGAGCTCGGGATCGTCCGCGCCGAGGACGACTTCGACGCCTGCGGCGCGAAGCCTCCCCCCGTCGATGTCCTCCCGGCGGTCGACGCCGACGACCGCGACGCCACGGCGTGCAAGCGCGAGCGCCGCCGCCTCGCCCGAGCGAGCCAGGCCGAGCACGAGCACGTTCTCAGGAAGCGAGGGAATTGAAGCGGGAGAAGTAGGCGTAGTAGAGGACAAACCCGCAGGCGCAGAGAATCGCGGTCGCGATCCAGAAGCGCACCATGATGCGCGTCTCCGACCACGCCTTCATCTCGAAATGGTGGTGGAGCGGCGCCATGAGCAGCACTCGGCGACCAAACCACTTGAAGCTCAGGACCTGGACGATCACGGAGAGGGCCTCGACGAGGAAAATCCCACCGATCAGGAGGAGCAGGAGCTCCGTCTTGGTCATGATCGCGAACGCCGCCAGCGCGCCCCCGAGCCCCATCGAGCCCGTGTCTCCCATGAACACCTGCGCGGGGAAAGCGTTGTACCAGAGGAATCCGATCGAGGCCCCGATCAGGCTGGCGCCGAGGATTGCGAGGTCGAGGTCGACCGGGTCCGCGGGGATCCCGCGCCGGACGGTCGAAAGTGCGGCGACGAGCGTCATTGCGGTGTACGTCAGCAGTGCGATCGTGGTCGTGCCGGCCGCCAGACCGTCGATCCCGTCGGTCAAGTTCACCCCGTTCGAGGCGCCCGCGATGATGAAGAAGAGGAGCACGTACCAGCCCCACGAGAGCGGCAAGTCGACGTTGATGATCGGGAGGTAGATGTCCGTATCGAAGCCTCGGTCGTGGACGACAAAGCCGACGATGACGGTGATCCCGACGAGCCAGAGGAGCTTCCAGCGCCCTGCCAGACCGAGGGAACGCCGTCGAGCGATCTTCGTCCAGTCGTCGACGAAGCCCACAGCCGCGCAGCCGAGAGCGACGAAGAAAGCGGTGAGCGCCGGCAGCGTGTGCCTGGAGAAGATCAGGAACGGGAGCGACATTGCGAGCATGATCAGGAGGCCGCCCATCGCCGGCGTGCCCTGCTTGATGACGTGGCCCTGCGGCCCTTCCTCCCGGATCTGCTGCCCGAACTCGTTCCGGCGGAGGAACTCGATGAACTTCGGGCCGGCCAGAATCGAGATGACCATGGAGATCACGCCCGCGAGAAGGACCTGAACCACGGCGGGAGACTAGTGGGCGGGGACGACTGCGACGGCTTCGCCGATCGCCTCGAGCCCCATCGCGCGGGAGCCCTTGACGAGGACGCAGTCGCCCGGCTGGAGGAGCCGGCGCAAAGCCGTGAGGCCCTGCTCGACGGTCGGCGCCCAGCGGGTCACGGGGACGCCTCGCGCGCCATCGAGGTACGACTTGGCGAGAGGCCCCACGGCGAGGAGCACGTCGACGCCGGCCCGCGACGCCGCGGCCCCGACCTCGCGGTGGTACGAAGCGGCCCCTGGGCCCAGCTCGGCCATGTCTCCCAGCACCGCCACCTTTCGGCGCTCGCCGGCCCGCTCGACGAGGTGCTCGAGCGCAGCGGCCATGGAGAGCGGGTTCGCGTTGTAGCAGTCGTTGATGAGGACCCCGTCCCCGGGGAGGGGCGCCTCCTCTCCGCGCCAGCGCGACAGCTTCACGTGGCGCGCGCCGCGCTGGGCCTTCCCGAGCGGGAGGCCGAGCGCGTTGTACGCCGCGAGCGCGGCAAGAGCGTTCGTTGCGTTGTGTCTTCCGGAGAAGCTGAACTCGATCGTGAGCGGCCGACCGAAAGCCTCCACCTTGAGCCGCGAGCGGCCGTCACGGGCAGCGAAGTAGGAGAGGCTGACGTCGCCCCCCTCCCCGAAGCGGACGATCTCGATGTCCTCCCGGCTCAGGTAGGGCTCGAGCTGACGTTCGCCGGCTGGGACGACTGCCGTGCCTCCTGCCGGAAGCGACTCGACCAGCTCGGCCTTCGCCTGGGCAACGCGCTCGATGGTGCCGAGCAGCTCGAGATGCACCGGGCCGACCGCCGTGATGACGCCGACGTCCGGTTTCGCGATGGCGCAGAGCTCGGCGATCTGGCCCACGCCGCGCATGCCCATCTCGACGATCGCCACCTGGGTCTCGGGCTCCAGCCGGCAGAGGGTGAGCGGGAGCCCCAGCTCGTTGTTCTGGCTCCCCTCGGCCACGACGGTGGGCGCGTGTGGAGCGCACAGAGCCCCCAGGATGTCCTTCGTCGAGGTCTTGGCGGTCGATCCCGTGATGGCGACGACCCGCGCCGAGCTCCGGCTCCGCACCTCCGTCGCCAGAGCGGCGAGGGCGGCGAAGGCATTCTCGGGCACGAGGGCGGCGCCGCCACCGGCAGCGAGCGCCTCGTCCACGTAGTCGGCGCCCCCGCCGACCGCGACGAAGAGATCCCCTGACTCGATCCGCCGGGAATCGATCTGGACTCCCGTCACACGGTCGGCGCCGGTTCTACGCAGGTCGCCGGGCGCGAGCCGGTGGACGTCATCGATCGAGAGCGGGATCACGCTGCCGCCTGAAGTCGCCGGAGCGCCTCGCGCGCGACGTCACCGTCGTCGAACGGAATCGTGCGGTCGGCGAACTCCTGACCCTGTTCGTGGCCCTTGCCGGCGATGACGACGACATCGCCCGCGTCCGCCTCCTCGAGTGCCCTGGCGATGGCTGCTGCTCGGTCTGCCTCCACTTCGACGGGCCCGGCGACGCCGGCCAGAATCTCGTCGATGATCGCCTGCGGATCCTCGCTGCGCGGGTTGTCCGAGGTGACGATGACCGCGTCCGCGAGCCGCGAAGCGATCTCGCCCATGAGAGGCCGCTTGCCCCGGTCGCGGTCGCCGCCGCAGCCGAAGACGCAGAGGAGCCGGCCCGTTGCGAGGCTGCGAGCCTCCCTAAGCAGAGACTCGAGCGCGTCCGGGGTGTGCGAGTAGTCGACGAGGACCGCGAAAGGCTGGCCTTCGTCGACCGCCTCGAAGCGCCCGGGCACGCCGGCGAGATGCTCGACTCCGGCGGCGATGGCTTCCTCCTCGACGCCGAGGATTCGCGCCGCCGCTACGGCGCCAAGCACGTTCTCGACGTTGAAGCGGCCGCGGAGGCGGGTGGTGAGGTCGAGCTCGCCGATGCGGAAGCTCGAGCCGGTGGCGGTGACCTCGAGATCGGCGGCGTCGGCGAGGCTGAACTCGGTGGGCTGCTCGCCGAGTGCGCGGAGCTCCTCCGCGAGGGCTCGGCCGTACGGATCGCCGACGTTGATCGCCGCCGGCGGTCGGCCTCCGTCGAGTCCCGGCTCCGTGAAGAGCCGGCGCTTCGCCGCAAAGTACTCCTCCATCGTCCCATGGAAGTCCAGGTGGTCCTGGCTCAGGTTCGTGAAGACCAGCGCGCTGAACCTGACTCCGAGCAGGCGCTTGAGGGCCGAGCCGTGCGAGGTGGCCTCGAGGGCGCATGAGCGGTCGCCGGCGTCGAGCAGCTCGCGGAACGTGCGCTGGAGGTCGATCGCCTCGGCGGTCGTACGCGTCGCCGCGCGCCGCTCCCCGCCGATCCTGTTCTCGATCGTGCCGAGGAGACCGGGGCGGCGGCCGGCGGCGGCGAGGATGGAGAACAGCAGGAACGCGGTCGTCGTCTTCCCGTTCGTCCCGGTGACGCCGACGACCTCGAGCTCCCGGGTCGGATGGTCGAAGAAGGCGTCGGCCGCGAGGGCCATCGCTTCGCGGGCGTCCCCGACGACGAGCTGCGGGACGGAGGGGTCGAGCCCGCGCTCGACGATGAGTGCGGCGGCGCCATTGGCCACCGCTTGAGGCGCGAAGTCGTGGCCGTCGGCCTTGAGGCCGGGGATGCAGACGAAGAGTGCTCCCGGGGTGACGCGGCGCGCGTCGTAGGCGAGGTCGGTGATCTCGGCGCGGGCGGGGTTGACGGTGCGCTCCGCGCGCACGGCCTGGCTCAGGCGATCCAGCTCGATGGCGCAGGATTCTAGCAACGCGGTCTTGAGCCTCCTGGCTGGGGGCTCCTCGGAAAAGCGCATGATTTGCACGCTATTTTGACTTTCCGCGCCCCACTCGTGCTTCACTTCCCGCTACGCTCGAAAGCGGGTGGAGGCGCGGGGAGGCCCCGGTATCAATCCGGAGGCACTTCGAGGTACTGGAGGGCGAACTTGGCAATCTCGGCGAAAGCCGGCGCCGCCACCACGCCGCCCCAGATCGCGCCCCGTGGCTCGTCCACGGTGACGAGCATGACGAGCCGCGGATTCTTCGCCGGCACGAAGCCGACGAAGGAGGCGACGTAGCGGTAGTCCGAGTAACCACCTTGGTCGTCGGGCTTCGCTGCGGTGCCCGTCTTGCCGGCGATCTGGTAGCCCGGCACCTGCGCAGCCGTGCCCGATCCTTCCTCGACGACCTCACGCAGCATCTTGCGCATCTGCTTGGAAGTTCGCGTGGACATGATCCGGCGCCGCCCGGGCTCGACGGGCCGCTCTCCGGCGATCTTCTCGACCAGATGGGGCTGCACCCAGATGCCCTTGTTCGCAATCGCCCCATAGGCGGCCACCATCTGGAGCGGCGTTACCGCGATGCCCTGCCCGATCGGCACGTTCCCGATCGTCGATCCCGACCACTTGCCGGGCGGCACGACGATGCCGCGCGTCTCGCCGGGGAACTCGATACCCGTGCGCCGCCCGAAGCCGAAACGATCGATCCAGCGCGAGATTCGCTCCTTGCCGAGGGCTTCCGCGATCGTCACGACGCCCACGTTCGAGGAGTGCGAGAGGATCTTGTGGACGCTCATCGTCTCCGTGCCGCGCCGCTCGGCGTCGTGGATCTTCCGGTCGGCGACCTGGATCTGGTACGGGAGCATGAACTTCGTGTCCGGGCCGACCTGGCCGGTCTCGAGAGCTGCGGAGATCGTCACGACCTTGAAGGTCGAGCCCGGCTCGTACGTGTCCGTTACGGCGCGATTGCGCTTGCGCTCGTCGGACACTTTGGGGAAGCGGTTCGCGTCGTACCCGGGCGCGACCGCGAGAGCGAGGATGCCCCCGGTGCGAGGATCCATGACGACAGCGCTCGCCGATTTCGCCTCCCAGCGGGCAACTGTCGCACCGAGGACGCGCTCCACCTGCCCCTGCAGCGTGTGGTCGACGGTCAGGTAGACGTCGCGCCCGTCGCTCCGTGGCTTCGAGCCCACGACTTCGAGCGTGCGTCCGAAAGGATCCTTGACGATCGTCTTCTCGCCCTGCTGACCGGTCAGAACGCGATCGAGCGACAGCTCCAGGCCCGCGAGCCCGCGGTTGTCCACGCCGGCGTAGCCGACGACAGAAGCGCCGACGCGGCCCTGGGGGTAGATGCGCTTTTCCTCGGGGTAGAAGCCGAGGCCGACGATCCCCTGCCGCTGAAGAGCCTGCGCCTCCTCGGGATCCGCCTGGCGCTGGACGTAGACGAAACCCCGAGACTGATCGGCCAGGAGCGGATAGAGCTTGTCCGGGTCGAGACCTAGGGTCCGGGCCGCGGCCACCGCCACCACCCCTGGATCGCCGATCTGGCGGGGATTGGCGTAGACGGTGATGGTCGGGGAGCCGAGAGCGACTTCAAAGCCGAGGCGGTCGTACATCGTCCCGCGGTGCGCAGGAACGTCGACGGTCTCGCGGTGCTGGCTGACGGCGAGCCTGGTCAGCGCACTCGCCCGGATGGCCTGAAGCCAGCCCGCCCGCGCGAGCGCCAGCGCGAAGACGAGCGCGAAGACGGCGGCGAGGAGGCGGATGCGCCGGTTCGCGACCCGCGCGGCCATCACCTAGCGGCGCGGCCGCTTGAGCTCGAGGTACGTGGTCGATTCGGGCGCCACGAGGCCGAGGCGTTCGACGGCGGCGGTCTCGATGCGGCCGCCTGCCGCGGCGGTGGAGACCTCCGTCTGGAGGGCGTTTCGCTTCGAGGCGAGCTTGTCGCGCTGCCCGTCGAGCTGCTCCACCTGGACGCTGAGGCGGAGCACGGCGACGTTCAGGGCGACGATGCCTGCGAGCAGGGCTGCGACGACGACGATCCACAGGACTCCGCCGGCGACGAGCGGCCGTGCACGCGCCCGCGGTGCGGTGCGGGGACGGGCGGGCCTTCGCGCCGGCTGCGGGCGCGGCTGGGGCGCACGGTAAGGCGCCTGGGCGGGCGCAAAGCTCGCCATCAGGCTTCCTCCTGCCTCTGGGCGACGCGGAGGCGTGCCGAAGCAGAGCGCGGGTTCCCGGCGATCTCCCGCGGGGACGGGCGGACCGCCTTGCGCGTGACCAGCCGGAGCGAGGGCTCACGGCCGCAGACGCACACCGGGAAGTCTGGCGGGCAGACGCACCCCCGCGCCTGCGCGGCGAAGAAGCGCTTGACGATCCTGTCCTCGAGGGAGTGGAAGCTGATGACGGCGATCCGGCCCCCCGGCCGGAGCATCCCGACGGCGGCGGGCAGCGCCCGCTCGAGTGCCTCGAGCTCGTCGTTGACAGCAATTCGCAGCGCTTGAAAGACGCGCTTCGCGGGATGGCCGTCCCCGAAGCGGCGCGGCGCGGGGATGGCAGCCTTGATCGTCTCGACCAGGTCGGCGGTCCGTTCGAAGGGACGCTCTGCGCGGCGGCGAACGATCGCCTGTGCGATCTGACGCGCGAAGCGCTCCTCCCCATAGCGGCGGAAGATCGTGGCTAGCTCCCGCTCGTCCCACTCGTTCACGACGTCCTGAGCGGTGAGCGGCCCCGAAGGATCCATACGCATGTCGAGCGGCGCATCGACCGCGTACGAGAACCCGCGCTCGGGCCGGTCGATCTGCATGCTCGAGACGCCGAGGTCGAGGAGGACCGCGTCGGCTTCGACGTCGTTGTCTGCGAGCTGGGCGAGGACGATCCCGAAGTCACCGCGGAGGAAGCGCCCCTGGATCCCGGCCTCCCGCTGGAAGTTCTCGAAGTACGGCTTGACGGTCGCGTCGCGGTCGACGGCGATGAAGCGGCCCTGGCCCTGCAGATCGGCGGCGAGCAGCCGTGCATGCCCGCCCGCGCCGAACGTTGCGTCGACGACGGTCTGGCCGGGCCGCACAGCGAGGAGCTCGCGCACCTCGTCCGCGAGGACGGGGACGTGGTCAGTCCTGCTTCGCTGCAAGGCGCTCGGCAACAAGTTCCACACTCCCTTCGACCTCTTTCAACTGCTTGCGCCAGGCGGCGCGATCCCAGATCTCCACGTGATCGCGGACGCCGGCGACGACGACGTCGCGGCCCAGGGCGGCGTGCTCGATGAGGGCGGGCGGCAGCATGATTCGGCCCTGCTTGTCGACTTCGGTCTCGGTCGCGCCCGCGAACATGAAGCGGCTCATCTGGCGCGCCTCCCGGCTGAAGGGGTTGAGACCTTGCAGGCGAGCGACGACGAACTCCTCCCACCCCTCGCGCGTGAACACGAAGAGGCAGCCGTCCATACCGCGCGTGACGACGACGCCCCCGCCCAGTGGCTGGCGGACCTTCGCGGGAAGCGTGAGCCTGTTCTTGTCATCGAGAGTGTGTTCGTATTCGCCGAGTAGCATTGAGCCGCCTGTCGTTCTTCTCCCACTTCGCCCCACTGTAAACCACGATCTCCCACTTGGCAACCCCTCTTCACCACGAAAGGAGTATGTGTGGACACAGCCGATCTCTCCCAGGAGGATCTCGCGACGCTCCTGCAGGCCGCCGAGCGCGCGCACGGCGAGTACGAGCGGGAACTGGGCGAGCGTGACGAGGATTGGCCGAGCTGGTACGCCGGCTACATTCTCGAGCGCCTGAACGAGCGCTAGTGGGTCCCGTGGGCGCCGCGGCGCGCGAGAGCCTCGGCGCCGCAGCGCGCCCCGAGAGCAAGAGCGCCCTCGGCGGACAAGCCCTGCGCCAGCCCGAACGTCAGCCCTGCCGCGAAGCTGTCGCCCGCGCCGTACGTGTCCTGCACCGGCCCGGGCAGAGGTACAGCTTCGTAGCGACGAACGGGTCCGCCCGCGACCGAGTAGGTGCCGCCCCGGGCACCTTCGGTTGTCACTTCCAGGCGCGGGGGCGGATCGAGGTCACCGGGGCGGTAACGCTCGCCTTCGTCGCTCCCGCTCCGGACGAGGGCGTCGAGCTTCACGTCGGCCTCTTTGAGAACCGGGAGCGAGCGAGCTGTGGCCACGAGGACGCGGCCCGCGCGTGCGGCGCGCACAGCCTCGGCATCCCCGCTCACGAAGTAGACGCCGTCCGCGTCCGCGAGCCCGTCCCACGGCAGCGGATCCGCTCTCCGTGGGCCCATCCGCTCTCCGATCACGGTGATCGTCCGCTCGCCCGCCGCATCGAGGTACGTGAAGCCGTGGCGCTGGGGATTCGGCCAGACGGCCGCCTCTACGCGCACGTCGTGCGCACGCAGCTCGGGCTCGACGCGCCGGCCGAAGTCGTCGTCCCCGACCGCCGTGAAGAGCGTGCTGGCTCCAGCGAGACGCGCGAGCTGGACCGCCGCGACAGCGCCTCCGCCCGCCGCCTCCCCCCACGCTTCGAGCGCATGGACGATCTCTCCCTGGGCCGGAACCCGCTCGACGCCCACGAACTCGATCCACTCGACGTGGCCTACAACCGCAATCTTCACCGCGCGGCAGTCTCACATCTCGG
>Ga0307415_100000530_pt1 | contig 16627 bp, 15 predicted proteins | sample DK1Cmetagenome_FD_204524 | JGI IMG/M metagenome (GOLD analysis project Ga0307415, IMG submission 204524) | Maize rhizosphere microbial communities from greenhouse at UC Davis, California, United States - DK15-C-2 | ecosystem: Host-associated > Plants > Roots > Rhizosphere > Soil | place: USA...
CGGGAGGCCCGCTGCACGGCCCGGATGCGCCGCCGCCGCAGCGCCACCACGACCGCCAGCGGCGGCGCCACGGCCAGCGCGGCCAGCCCCAGGGTGAGGTCGACGGCCAGCACGACCACCACCATCCCGGCCAGGGTCAGCACCTCGGTAACCAGCACCGTGCACCACGCCACCATCGAGTCCTCGACCCGCGACACGTCCCCGGTCAGCCGGGTCACCAGGTCCCCCGACCGGTGCCGGTCGTGGAACGGCAGCGCCAGCCCGAGCATCCGCCCGAACACCGCCTCTCTGAGGTCGGCCCCGACCCGCTCCGCGGTCGCCGCCGTCAGATAGGTGATCAGGTATCCGATCAACGCCCCCAGCCCGACCAGCCCGATCCCGGCCCCCGCGGCCACCGCCGCCAACCCCGCCGGTCCGAGCTGGTCGAGCGCCGCCAGGGGTCCGCTGAGCGCCTGCCCCCGATCGCGTTGTCCACCGCCAGCTTCAACGGCCAGGGCCGCGCCAGGTCGAGCAGGGTCTCCACCAGCGTCAGCCCCGAGGCGATGATGAGGGTCCCCCGGTAGGGCCGGAGGAAGGCCCGCAGGGACCGGCTGCGGCGGTCGCCGGAGGAGCGCGGGGGCGGGTCATCCGAGCCTGCCCAGGCGAGCTCTGGCCCGGAACCCGGCGGCCACCATCGCCGCCAGGACGAGCACCGCCGCAATCACCACCGCGGAGCCGGGAGTGACGGCGGAGGCGGAGGGCGCGCGGCGGGGGGGTGGAGGGGGTCGGGGTGATGGGGCGGGGGGTTGTGGACAGCCGCCGCTGCCCGGCTCGCCGGTTCGCTACGCTCCCCACCGGGGCGCCGCCGCGGGTGCGGCGGTTGCGGCGTGCTCGTCGCCGGAGCCGTGGTCATCGCCGGACCCGTGGTCCTCGCCCGACCCGGTGCCGCCCGAACCGTGGTGCCCGGGGCCCGGCGAATGGGTCGCCAGGGCAGAGGCGGCAGTCGGCGCGAGCAGGGCGGCGAGGGTCAAGGCGGCGAGGATGGTGAGACGGTTCCGCACCGGGTGGGTCCTTTCGAGGTCGTGCCGGTCGGGTTACGAACTCGCCATCGTGGGTCGGGGTGGGTTCGTTACAGTGGCGCGGTGGACCTCGCCGTCGTCCTGACCACGTTCGTGGTGATCTTCCCGGCCGAGCTTCCCGACAAGTCGATGTTCGCCTCGCTCGTGCTCGGGACCCGCTTCCGGCCGCTGCCGGTGTTCTGCGGGGTCGCGGCCGCCTTCGCCGTGCACGTGGTGATCGCGGTGGCCATCGGCGGGGTGTTCGCGCTGCTGCCCGAGCGGCTGGTGCTGTTCGTGGCGGCGGCGCTGTTCGCCGGGGGCTCGGCCCTGCTGCTGTTCGGCAGGGAGGACGAGGGGGTCGCCGCCGAGCCGTCCCTGGCCTTGTCGGACCAGCGCCCGGTGCGGGTCGCCCTGGCCTCATTCGGGGTCGTCTTCCTCGGCGAGTGGGGCGACATCACCCAGATCACCACCGCCAACCTGGCCGCCAGGTACGGGGACCCGCTGAGCGTCGGGGTCGGCGCCCTGCTGGCGCTGTGGTCGGTGGCGGCGCTGGCCCTCACCGTCGGGCGCGGGCTGGTCCAGCGGGTCCCGACCCGCCTGGTCCGCCGGCTGACCGGGGCGGTGCTGGCCGTGCTGGCGGTCGTGACCCTGGTCGAGGCCCTCCGCGCCTGAGCGGGTGGTTGCGCCAACCGGCGCGGGCAGGCAGGCTGATGTCCGTATGGTCCCCTTCCTGCTGGTCCGGAACCGCGCCCTCGACTACGGGCGCGTGGTTACCTGCGGCTGTCCCGGGGCCCGGGAGCCGAGGTAGCCGAGGGCGCCGCTCCCGGGTCTGTCGCCGCCCACCCCATCCGGCCCGCAAGGAGGACCCGTGTCGGTCACCGACGAGCTGCTCCGCAACAACGCCGAGTTCGCCAGCTCCTTCAAGCAGGGCGACCTGCCCATGCCCCCGGCCAAGGGCCTGGCCGTGGTCGCCTGCATGGACGCCCGCCTCAACGTCTACGCCCTGCTCGGGCTCGAGGCGGGCCAGGCCCACGTCATCCGCAACGCCGGCGGCGTGATCACCGAGGACGTCATCCGCTCCCTGGCCATCTCCCAGTGGCTGCTCGGCACCAGCGAGATCATCCTCATCCACCACAGCGACTGCGGCATGCTGACCTTCACCGACGACGAGGTGAAGTCCGACATCGAGAGCAAGACCGGTCTGCGGCCCCACTTCGCCCTGGAGGCCTTCTCCGACCTGGAGAACGACATCCGCCAGTCGATCGCCCGCATCAAGGCCAGTCCCTTCGTCGCCAGCAAGGACTCGATTCGCGGCTTCGTCTACGACGTGGGCACCGGCCAGCTCCAGGAGGTCACCTGAGCATCCCGGCGCGCCTCAGGCGTCACGCCGGACCATCTGCCAGGCGGCCAGCGCCAGCACCACCCCGGCGTAGAGGCAGAACAGGCCGAACCCGGTCCAGGGGCCCAGGATCACCGGGTCGGGCCGCACGTTGGCCACGGCCGCGCCGGCCGGGACCGGCAGGTAGCGGTACAGCTGGTCCGACCAGGTGCTGGGCAGCAGGCCGACCAGCAGCTGGGGCCCGAACAGCAGGCCGAGCAGGGCGGCGACCGCCCCGGCGGTGCCGCGCAGCAGCGCGCCCAGGCCGAGGCCGAGCAGGCCGACGGCGCTGAGGTAGAGGGCGCTGCCGACCACCGCCCGGGCCACGCCCGGCTCGGTCAGGGCGATGTCGAGCCGCTTCTCGGAGAGGATCGACTGGCCGACCAAGAAGGCGATCAGGGTCACGGGCAGGCAGACGGCCAGGGTGGTCAGGGCGAAGGTGATCGCCTTGCCCCACAGCACCGGCAGCCGCCTCGGGACCGCGGTGAAGCTGGTCCGGATCAGGCCGGTGGCGTACTCGCCGGCGACCAGCAGGACCCCGAGGACGCCGACGGCGATCGCGGCCAGCTGGACGCCGGTGAGGCTGACCGCGGTGGGGTCGAAGGCGGCCAGGGCCGCCGGGTCGCTGGGCGGCCTGGCCACCCGCAGCAGGCAGTAGAGGACGCCGAAGGCCACGATCGACACCACCGTGATGAGCAGCGACCAGGCCGTCGAGGGCAGCGAGCGCAGCTTGGTCCACTCCGAGCGGACCACCCGGGCCAGGCTGACCCGCTGGGCGGCGCCGGACGGCGGGGCCGGGGTGGCGGGATGGGTCGTCGTCATGACGGTCCTCCTCCGGTGCTGGGGGCGCGGAACTCGACCGCGTCCCGGGTCATGTCCACGAAGGCCTCCTCCAGCGAGGCCTGCTGGGCGGTGAGCTCGAGCAGCGTGATCCCGGCCGCGCCGGCGAGCCGGCCGACCTGGTCGGTGCTGACCCCGGACACGGCCAGGGCGCCGTCGCCGTCCTCCGACACGGCCACGTCCCGCGAGCGGAGCAGGGCCGCCAGGGCCTCGGGATCGGTGCTGCGGGCCCGCACCACGCCGGGGGCGGCCCGGGCGATGAACTCCTCCACGCCGGTGTCGGCGATCAGCCGGCCCCGGCCGATGACGATCAGGTGCTGGGCGGTCAGGGCCATCTCGCTCATCAGGTGCGAGGAGACGAAGACGGTCCGCCCCTCGGCGGCCAGGCCCCGGAGCAGGGACCGGATCCAGCGGATCCCCTCGGTGTCGAGGCCGTTCACCGGCTCGTCGAGGATCACCGTGCGGGGGTCGCCGAGCAGCGCCGCCGCGATGCCCAGGCGCTGGCCCATGCCGAGCGAGAAGCCGCCGGCCCGCCGGCCGGCCACGCCCTTCAGGCCGACCGCCTCGACGACCTCGTCCACCCGGGAGCGCGGGATCCCCGAGGTCTGGGCAAGGGCCAGCAGGTGGTTCCGGGCGCTGCGCCCGGGGTGGACCGAGCGGGCGTCCAGCAGGGCGCCCACCTCCCGCAGCGGCGCCGCGTGCTCCCGATAGGGCCGGCCGTTGACGGTCACCGACCCGCGAGTCGGCGCGTCCAGGCCGAGGATCATCCGCATGGTGGTGGACTTGCCGGCGCCGTTCGGCCCCAGGAAGCCCGTCACCACGCCCGGCCGCACCGTGAAGGTGAGGTCGTCGACGGCGAGCTTGTCGCCGTACCGTTTGGTCAGCCCGCGCGCTTCGATCATCGGGGTCCTCCTTCCGTCCGGGCTGGCACCAGGCTGGCCCGGCGGGGGGCGCGCTGTCGTTGGGGCGCGCGGCGGCGCCGGGGTGGGGTTTTCCTCACCCCGGCCGACGGCGGGCCCCATGGCCGCCGGCCCCGGCGCGGCTTACCGTGAGGCCATGTCCTGGAGGGAGACGGCGCGCGACTGGCGGCCGACCGCGCTCGCCCTGGCTGGAGTGGTGGCCGGGGCCGTCACCGCCACCGTGGTCGGCGGCCTGGTCCTCGGCTGGCTGGCCGCGACCTGGAGCCTGCTCGACGGGCCGACCGGCGCCTGGGAGCTGGCCTGGTTCTACGTGGTCGTGACCCTGGCCGGGCCGGTGCTGCTGCTCTGGGCCACCCAGGGGCTCGGCGCGCTCCAGCGGGCGCGGTTCCGGGTCGTGCTCGGGGCCGAGATCGTGGCCCCGCCGCGGGCCGCCGGCGGCGGCTGGCCGCTGCTGCGGCCGGTGCGGGCCTGGCGGGCCCCGGCCACCTGGCGCCAGCTCGGCTACCACCTGCTGGCCATGACCGGCGGGACCGCCGGCGGCCTGCTGGTGGCGGCCTGCTGGTCGGCCCCGTTGCCGGCCGTCGCGTACCTCGCGGGCCGCTGGGGGGACGGCCCGGGTGCGGCCGCCGGCCTCGGCCTGGTCGCGCTGTCGGCGGCCCTGCTGCTGGCCGCGCCCTGGGTGGCCAGGGCCGTGGCCAGGGCCGACGAGGCGGCGGGGCGGGTCCTGCTCGGTCCCAGCCGCAGCGAGGAGCTGGCCCTGCGGGTCGAGGCGCTGGCCCGCAGCCGGGCCGAGATCGTCGCCGCCACCGACGCCGAGCGGCGCCGCATCGAGCGCGACCTGCACGACGGCGCCCAGCGGCGGCTGGTCTCGCTGGCCATGCAGCTGGGCATGGCCCGGGCCAGCCTGGCCGACACGCCCGAGCCGGTCCGCCAGGTCATCGAGCAGGCCCACGAGGAGGCCACCGAGGCCCTGGCCGAGCTGCGCCAGCTGGTCCGCGGCCTGCACCCGGCCGTGCTCGACGACCGCGGCCTGGACGCGGCCCTGTCGGGGATCGCCGCCAACGCGCCGCTGCCGGTGCGGCTGCGCGTCGATGTGCCGGCCCGCTGCTCGCCGGCCATCGAGGCCGTGGCCTACTTCGTCGTCTCCGAGGCCCTCACCAACGTGACCAAGCACGCCGGCGCCGGCCAGGCCGAGGTCACCGTCGAGCGCGCCGGCGACCGACTGCGCGTGGTCGTCGCCGACGACGGCCGCGGCGGCGCCACCCTGGCAGGCGGCACCGGGCTGCGCGGGCTGGCCCAGCGGGCGGCCGCGGTCGACGGGACCCTCACCGTGGACAGCCCGCCCGGCGGGCCGACCGCGATCACCGTGGAGCTGCCGTGCGAGTCGTGATCGCCCTGAGAACCTCTCGGTGATCAGGATGGAGGTTTTGTGCGGGTTGTGATCGCCGAAGACTCGGTGCTGCTCCAGGCCGGGCTGACCAGGCTGCTGGGCGACGGTGGCTTCGAGGTCGTGGCCGCCGTCGGCGACGCCGAGGCGCTGCTGCGGGCCGTGGCCGAGCACCGCCCCGACGTGGCCGTGGTCGACGTGCGCATGCCGCCCACCCACACCGACGAGGGGATCCGGGCCGCCCTGGTCATCGCCCGCCAGCACCCCGAGGTGGCGGTGCTGGTGCTGTCCCAGTACGTCGAGGAGCGCTACGCCACCGACCTGCTCTCGGAGCGCACCAGCGCCGTCGGCTACCTGCTCAAGGACCGGGTCGCCCACGTGGCCGACTTCCTCGACGCCCTGCGGCGGGTGGCGGCCGGCGGCACCGCCCTCGACCCCGAGGTCGTGTCCCAGCTGCTGGTCCGCCGCCGCGCCGACCCGCTCGACCGTCTCACCCCTCGCGAGCTGCAGGTCCTCAAGCTGATGGCCGAGGGGCGCTCCAACAACGGCATCACCGAGGCCCTGCGGGTCAGCCCCAGCGCGGTCGAGAAGTACGTCAGCAACATCTTCGCCAAGCTCGACCTGTCCCCCACCGACATCGACCACCGCCGGGTCCTGGCCGTGCTGAGGTTCCTCGGCGCCTAGCCCTCGAGCGGGTGGGCGGCGGTGAACTCCCACAGGACCTGGGCCAGCGGGCGGCCGCCGATCGTCCGCGGCGCCTGGTGGTCGCCGCCGTTGATGCGGTAGTGCTCGATCGCGGCGCCGTCGCGGCAGCCGCTCCAGCGGAACCCGGACGCCTCGGGGGTGTCGAGGACGACGGCGGGCTCGCCCGGGCAGCCGTCGCGGGTCGCCCACTCGGCCAGCCAGGTGGGCATGGGCGGCATGGGCAGCGGCCACTCGACGGTCGGGCGTCGGCCGCCGTAGGGGACGACCGTGTCGTTGGTGCCGTGGATGGCCAGCACCGGGACCGCCCGGGACGGCCGGCACTCGCCCGGCTCGGTGTAGAGCGCGCCCGAGATGACGGCCACCGACGCCACCCGCCCGGCCAGGTCGCAGGCGACCAGGGCGGCCACGCCGCCGCCGGCCGAGAAGCCGGCCGCCGCCACCCGGGCCGGGTCGACGCAGAGTCGCTCCTGGAGGTCGTCGAGCAGGTCGGCGACGAAGCGCAGGTCGTCGACCCCGGCCTCGATCCGGCCGGCGGCGGCCCAGAACGAGCGGCTCGGCCCCGACGGCCATGCCGTGCGGGTAGACGGCCAGGAAGCCGCGGCGGTCGCCCAGCTCGGACAGGCCGGAGACCTCGTCGAGGTCGGCGGCGCTGCCGCCGTTGCCGTGGACCAGCAGCACCGCCGGGGCCGGGTGGTCCGGCTGGTAGCCGGCGGGCACGTGGACCCGGTAGGCGCGGCGGGTCGCCCCGGCCGACACCGCCGGGTCGGCCCCCACCTCCAGGTCGACCGAGCGGCCGGGGCGCGCCGGCGGGCGCCGGCCGCAGCCGGCGCTGTCGACCCGGCGGGCCGGGCCGTGGGTGGCGGAGCCCGGCGGTGGCGCCGGCAGGGCGCCGCTGAAGGCTGCGGTGGCGGCCGCCGGTGGCTCGTGCCGGTACTCGAGGCGGCCCTCCGCGCCCGAGGGCCGCTCCAGCCGATAGGTGAACTGGGCCCGCTGCCCGCACCACTCGCCGCCGCCGGAGAACGGCACCGACCAGCTGGCCCCGCTGGCCGAGCCGCGGGCGGCGGCCTCGCGGCAGCCGCCGGGCCGGGGCAGGCCGAGCCGGACGCTCCAGTAGACCCGGACCTTGCCGAGCCCCTCGGCCAGGCCGCTCCCGCCGACCTGGCAGCCTTCCGGCACGCCCGGCACCGCCTGGCAGCCGAGGGGCATGCTGACCACCGTCAGCCGGAGCGTGGAGGAGGCCTGGGGGCCGGCCGAGCTGGGCTTGCCGCCCCCGCCGGTGCAGGCGGCCAGGAGCAGGCAGGCCAGGGCGGCCACGGTCCGGCGGGCGGCCAGCAAGGCAACCTCCCCGAGTCCCTCGGCGTACCCAATCGGGCGGTTCCGCCCTGTTCGCCCACACCGGGCGGTGTCAACGGCAATTTCCGCGGTCGCGGGAGCGGTCTCAGCCTGGGCCGCTGGAGCCGCCGCCGCCGGACCGGCCGGAGCCGGAGCCGGAGCCGCTCGAGTCGTCGTCCTCGCGGTCGTCGTCGCCGGCGCCGGGGTCGAAGCCGGCCGGCGGGTCGGCCTGGTCGCGGGGCGCGGCCGGGGTGCCGGTGCCCGGGCTGATGACGGCGAACGGCGGCCGGGCCCCCTCCCCGAGCCAGGGCAGCAGCCCGCCGGCGAGCGCCGGCAGGGCGGCCAGCGCGGCCGCCACCAGCACCAGGGCGACCAGCAGCCCCCGCCGCCGCGACCGGGCCGGGCCCGCCCCGACGGCGGGCAGCGGGCGGGTCGCCGGCCCGGTGGGGGCCGGGGCGCGGAGGAGCCGGGCGAGCGCGGCGGCGGAGGGTGGGCGGGACGAGGGGTCGCGGGCCATGGCCTGCTCGCAGGCGGCGACCAGCAACGGCGGCGTCCCCGGAGCGGCCTGGGCGAGGGGGGTGGGGCGGGCGTGGACGTGGGCCATGGCCAGCTCGATGTCCGAGCCGGCCTCGAACGGCCGCCGGCCGGCCAGCAGCTCGTAGAGGACCACCCCGAGGGCGTAGACGTCGGCCGCGGGGGTGGCCCGGTGGCCGAGGGCCCGCTCGGGGGCCAGATAGGCGGCCGTGCCGATCAGGTCGCCGGTGGTGAGGGCGGCCTCCCCGGCCGCCGAGGCGATGCCGAAGTCGAGCACCTTCACCGACCCGTCCGCCCCCAGGAACACGTTGCCGGGCTTGACGTCACGGTGGACGACCCCGGCCCGGTGGGCCGCCTCCAGCGCGTCGGCGACCGCGGCCACCACCCGGGCCGCCTCGGCCGGGGCCATCGCCCCGTCGCGCCCGACCCGCTCGGCCAGGCTCTCGCCCTCCAGCAGCTCCATGACCAGGTAGGGGAGCCCGCCGTCCTCGCCCAGGTCGAGCACCCGGGCGATACCGGGGTGCTCCAGCCGGCCCGCCGCCCGCGCCTCCCGGCGCAGCCGCTCGGCGGCCCGGCCGTCACCGGCGAAGGCGGGGCCGAGCACCTTGACGGCCACCGACCGGTCGAGCAACAGGTCGTGGGCGGCCCAGACCTCCCCCATCCCGCCGGTGGCCAGCAGCGCCTCCAACCGGTAGCGCCCGCCGAGCGGGCGGCCGGCCGGCTCAGTCATCGCCGGACCCGGACCGGTTGGACCCCGACCCGGAGCCGGACCCCGACCCCGAGCCCGAGGAGCCCTTGCCCGAGCTCGACCCGCCGCCGGAGCCGGAGTTGTCGTCGCCGCCAGGGCCGGACCTGTCGTCGCCAAGCTCGGACCCGCCACCCGACCCGGAGCGGTCGTCCGCGTCCTCCTGGCGCTCCAGCGCCTCGACCTGGGCCTCGAGCTGGATGGCGCGCGAGCGCAGGGCCGCCACCTGCAGACCGGAGAGGTCCCTCAGCCCCTCCAGGGCGTCCTCGATCTTCTCCTCGGCCGCGTCGGCCATGTCCTTGCGGGTCTCCTCGTCCTTGCCGGCGCCGGCCGCGACGTAGTCGGCCGCGGTGTTCAGCCGCAACCTGGCCCGGTGGACCGGGTCGTCGGCCAGGCGGTCGCGGACCTGCTGGCCAACCTCGCGGACCGGCCACAGCGCCGTTCCCGGCCGGGCCTGCCTGGCCGTCGCCGGCAGGGCGACCAGCACGACCAGCGCCGCCGCCACCGCGAGCAGCCGCAGCGGCCGCGAGCGCCGCCAGGGGCCGCCCCGGGCCTGGCCATTGGCCGACCTGGCCAGGAGCGCGGCCCGGCCCCGCTCGGCCGCCCCGGGAGGCGGGGGCGGCACGGCCTCGCGCAGCTCGGCGGCCACGGCGGCCAGGGCGGCGACCTCGCCGCCGGCCTCGGCCGAGGAGCTGCGCCCGCCGGCCAGCTCGTCGAGGGCCAGGTCGAGACCGGCCAGCGTGGCCAGGTCGTCGTCGGGCGGCATGGGCCCGCTCCCGCGAGGCTCGGTCATCCGGCCGTCACCCCCATCGCCGTCCGCAGGGACTGGAGCGCCCGGTGCTGGGCGACCCGCACCGCCCCCTCCGACCTGCCGAGGACCTCGCCGACCTGGGCCGCCGACAGGCCGCCGAGCACCCGCAGGGCCAGCACCTCCTGCTGGTCGGGCCGGAGCCGGCGGAAGGCGCCGGCCACCTCGGCCCGCCGCTCGGCGGCCAGCACCGCCTCCTCGGGCCCGGCCACGGCCGGGAGGGCGCCCCCGAGGGCCTGTCCTTCTCCGTCGGCCGGGCCCGTCGCCTCGTCCAGGGCGACCTCCTGCCGGCGGTAGCGGCGCCGGAAATGGTCGGCCACCCGGCGGTGGGCGATGGTGAACAGCCACGCCTCGAAGTCGCTGCCGGCCCGGTAGGAGCGCAGGTTGCGGCACACCGCCTCGAACGTCTCGCTGGTCACGTCCTCCGCCTTCTCCGGGTCGCCGAGCCGGCCGGTCGCGAACCGGGCCACCCGGTCGCGGTAGGTGTCGTAGAGCTGGCCGAGCGCATGGCTGTCGCCAGCCCGGGCGTCCCGGACCATCGCCTCCACGTCGACCTGGGTCAGCTCGGCCATCCCCACCTTCATCGCGGGCGGCGGCGGTTCGTTACCACCCGATCCTGCGGCCCGTTATCGCGGTGTTGTGACGCGGTGTCCCGATCGGTGTGGAGGGCCCACTCCGGCCGGCCGAGCGCGCTTGTATGATCGTTCAACCATGAGACCTCTTCACCGATTCACGGTGCTGCCCACCGTGCCCGACGCCCTGACCCCGCTGCGCGTCCTCGCCCACAACCTCCGCTGGAGCTGGCACCCCGCCACCCAGGAGCTGTTCCGCGCCATCGACCCCGCCGGCTGGGAGGCCTCCGGGCACAACCCGCTGCGGATGCTGAACGAGACCGACGCCCACGTCCTCGAGCAGGCGGCCGCCGACCCCGGCTTCCTGGCCCGCCAGCAGGCCCTGCTGGAGGGCCTCGAGCGCTACCTGACCGAGCCGCGCTGGTACCAGACCCTGACCGGCGCCCCCTCCCGCGTCGCCTACTTCTCGCCCGAGTTCGGCGTCAGCGAGGTCCTGCCCCAGTACTCGGGCGGCCTCGGCGTGCTCGCCGGCGACCACCTGAAGGCGGCCAGCGACCTCGGCGTGCCCGTGGTCGGGGTCGGCCTCTTCTACCGCTCCGGCTACTTCCGCCAGTCGCTGACGGCCGACGGCCGCCAGCAGGAGTCCTACCCGGCCTTCAACCCCCACGAGCTCCCCTTCGAGCTGGTCAGGGACGGCCGCGGCACCCCGCTGCTGGTCTCGGTGCGCCTGCCCGACGGCGTCCTCCACGCCCAGATCTGGCGGGCCGAGGTCGGCCGGGCCCCGCTGCTGCTGCTCGACTCCGACGTCGACGAGAACGGCCCGGCCGAGCGGGCGGTCACCGACCGCCTCTACGGCGGCGGGGGCGAGCACCGCCTGCGACAGGAGATCCTGCTCGGCATCGGCGGCGTCCGCGCCCTCCACGCCCTCGGGATCGAGCCCGAGGTGTTCCACACCAACGAGGGCCACGCCGGCTTCCTCGGGCTGGAGCGCATCCGCCGCCTGATCCAGGAGCGGGGCCTGGACCCGGCCACCGCCACCGAGACGGTCCGGGCCGGCACCATCTTCACCACCCACACGCCGGTGGAGGCCGGCATCGACCGCTTCCCCCGCTCGTTCATCGAGCGCTACTTCGGCGAGCACGGGGTCGACACCGGCCTCGGGGTCGAGCAGATCATGCAGCTGGGCGCCGAGCCCGACGGCGACCACGCCATGTTCAACATGGCCATCATGGGCCTGCGCCTTGCCCAGCGGGCCAACGGCGTCAGCCGCCTCCACGGCCAGGTGTCGCGGGACATGTTCCGCGGCCTGTGGTCCGGCTTCGACAAGGCCGAGGTGCCGATCGGGCACGTCACCAACGGCGTCCACGCCGGCACCTGGATCAACCGCGAGTTCACCGACCTGCTCGAGGACCGCGTGGGGGCGGACTTCCGGGTCTCCGACCGCTCCTGGGAGCCGCTGGATGCGGTCCCCGACGAGGAGGTCTGGCGGGTGCGGCGGGTCGCCCGGGAGCGGCTGGTCGACGACGTCCGCGCCCGGCTGAAGCGGGCCTGGCTGGCCCGGGGGGCCAGCGAGGGCCAGCTGGGCTGGATCGACCGGGCCTTCGACCCGGAGGTGCTGACCGTCGGCTTCGCCCGCCGGGTCCCCTCCTACAAGCGGCTCACCCTGCTGCTGGAGGACGAGGAGCGCCTGACCAGGCTGCTGCTCGACGAGGAGCGCCCCATCCAGCTGCTGATCGCCGGCAAGGCCCACCCGGCCGACGAGGGCGGCAAGTCGCTGATCGCCGACTTCGCCCGCTTCGCCGCCCAGGCCAAGGTCCGGCACCGGGTCGCGTTCCTGCCCGACTACGACATGGCCATGGCCCGGACGCTGGTCGCCGGGTCCGACGTCTGGCTCAACAACCCGCTGCGGCCGTACGAGGCGTGCGGGACCAGCGGCATGAAGGCGGCCCTCAACGGCTGCCTCAACCTGTCGATCCGCGACGGCTGGTGGGACGAGCTCTACGACGGCCAGAACGGCTGGGCGATCCCGTCGGCCGACGACCCGACCATCGAGCCCGAGCGGCGCGACCAGCTGGAGGCGGCGGCCATCTACGACCTGCTGGAGCACGAGGTCCTGCCGCTGTTCTACGACCGGCCGGACGGCCTGCCCAGGGGCTGGATCGGGATGATCAAGCACAACCTGATCTCGCTGGGGCCGGCCATCCTGGCCAGCCGCATGGTCCGCGACTACACCGAGGGCTACTACCTGCCGGCGGCGGCGACCTCGCGGCGGCTGGCCGCCGAGGACTTCGCCGCCTCCCGGGAGCTGGCCTCCTGGAAGCGGCGGGCCGCGGCCGCCTGGCCGGGGGTGGCGGTGCGCCGGGTCGAGAACGGCGTCAAGGAGCGCCTGCTCGGGGCCAGGATCACCGTGCGCGCCTTCGTCGAGCTGGGCGACCTCGACCCCAGCGAGGTCGAGGTCCAGGTCGCCTACGGCCGGGTCGACGACGCCGACGCGCTGCCCACCTTCGAGCTGGCCACCCTCAAGCAGCACGGCCAGCCCACCGACGACGGCTGGACCTTCGAGGGCGAGGTGCCCCTGGCCACCCCGGGGGCCTTCGGCTACACGGTGCGGGTCGTCCCCCGCCACGTCGGCCTGGCCACCGCCTCCGAGCTCGGCCTGGTCGCCTGGGCCTGACCCTGACCGGCCCCGGTCAGCGGGGGCGGCCGCCGACGTCGCGGGTGCCGCCGCCCTCGCCCGTCTCGGCCTCCAGCAGGACCCGGAGCAGGAGCACCACCCAGGTCCGGTAGGGGCGCCAGGCCTGGGCCCGCTCCTCCAGCCAGGGGCGGTCGGGCGGCTCCTCCAGGTCGTAGGCGATGGCCGCCCCGCGGCACAGCCGAGGCTCGTGCAGGGGCAGGTGGTCGGGGTCGGCGGCCCCCCGCAGCAGGACCAGCTCGGCCGAGAAGTCCCCGATCCCGGGGAGCCGCTTCAGCTCGGCCAGCGCCTGGTCCCGCGGCAGGGCCCGCAGCCGGGCCCCGTCCAGCTCGCCCACCGCCGCCGCCTCCCCCAGCGAGCGGAGGTTCTCGACCTTGCCCGCGAACAGCCCCGGGAACCCCTCGAGGGCGGCCAGCCGCGCCGGGCTCGGGAAGGCATGCCGGCGGTCGCCGTGGACGTCGACCTCCTCCCCCAGCCGGTCCGCCATGCGCTGCTTGATCCTGGCCGCCTGGGTGATCCGGATGCGGTGGCAGATCAGCGCCCACGCCGCCGCCTCGTACGGCGAGCAGAACCCCACCGGCCGCAGCCCCGGCCACCGCTCCTGCAGCTCCCCGACCACCGGGTCCCGCCGCCCCACCTCCGGGAACCCGCTCCCGTCGACGTCCAGCGACAGCATCCGCTCCACCTGGTCCCGCGCCGCCTCCGGGTCGGCCTCCCCGAACACCTCCCCCACCACGACCCCGTCCGGCTGCCGCAGGCAGACCCCGGCCGCCGCCTCCTCCCCGTCCGGCACGAACGCCAGATGCAGATGCCCCTCCTCCGCCCCCCGATACGCCGCCGGCGCGAACCCCTCCAGGAACGCCCGGCTCGCCCCCAGCGAGAACGGCCCCTTCGGGATCAGCTCGAAGCTCGTCATGGGCTAGCTGTACCAGAGCGCGAGGACAGCAGCGATCAAGATATCCACAGGCTGAGGGAATAATGAAACGAATCGCAGGAGCTACCGGTCACCTACCACCCGTTGCAGGACGGGGCGATGGTCGTGTCCCTGGCCCGCCGGCTGGAGCGACAGAGCGCGTACGACGCCGCCTACCTGGCGCTGGCCCACGCCCTGGACGGGGAATGCTGGACGCTCGACGGCCGCCTGGTCCGCGACGCGACCCAGCTCGGGCTCCCGGTGCGGCTGGCGGCGTCCTGAGGAGGGTTCCTCTCTGTGCCAGTGGGTGCGGCGGCGCCGTGGGCGCTGCCGTCGGTGTGGGCGCCGGCGGCCACACCGGCCAGCTCATGTGGCGGCCGGTCCGGCTCCCGCCGCCGAGCTGGCCGCGCTGCGCGACCGGATCCTGCAGCGGGGCGGCTACGGGCGGACCAGCAGGGCGTGGGGGTGGGTGGCCAGGAGCCGGTCGGCCGGGGAGGGGCCGCCGGGGTGGCCGGTGGCGGCGAGGAGGTCGCGCCAGGGACCTGAGGGCAGGGCGACCGCGCCGGCGGGGCGGGGGGCGCTGGTGAGGCGGGTGACCACCACGGCCAGGCGGTCGTCGCCGCGGGCGTAGGCGACCAGGTGGTCGGGGGCCTCCAGGGGGCGGTAGCCGGTGAAGAGGTCGGGGCGGTGGCGGCGCAGGCGCAGGGCCGTCCGGGTGACGTGGAACTTGAGGGAGTCGTCGCCGGCGAAGGGGGCGGGGCGGCGGTTGTCCGGGTCGACCAGGACCAGCTGCTCGGTCTCGGTGCCCTGGTAGGTGTCGGGGACGCCGGGGCTGGTCAGGCGGAGGAGGGCCAGGGCGGCCGCCTTGACCCGGCCGGCGGGGGCGAGCTCGGCGACCAGCTCCTCCAGCTCGGCCAGGAGCGCCGGGTCGGCGTACGCCCGCTCGACCAGGGCGGCCAGGGCCCGCTCGTAGGCCGGGTCGGGGTCGGTCCAGGTGGTGTGGAGGCCGGCCTCCCGGGCCGCCTTCTCCATGTAGGCCCGGCAGCGCTCGCGCTCCAGCGGCCAGGCCCCGGCCATGGTCTGCCACAGCAGCAGGGCGTCGGCCGGGTCCACGCCGGCGCCCAGGCGGCCGGTCCAGCGGTCGGCCAGCGGCCACCAGCGGTCGGGGCACTCGCTGAACACGGCCAGGCGGGCGCGGACGTCCTCGCCCCGCTTGGTGTCATGGGTCGAGGTGGCCAGCAGGCTGCGGGGCCAGCGGGCCTCGCGCTCGGCGTTGGCCCGGTGCAGCTCGGCCACCGGGCGGCCGAAGCGGCCCAGGTTACCGCCGACCTCGTTGCGGGCCACCAGCCGGGTGTCGCGGTACAGGGCGGTGTCCTCCACTCCCTTGGCCATGGCCGGGCCGCTGAGCTGCTGGAAGCGGCGGACCGCCTCGGGCGCCGGGCGCTCCAGCAGCAGCGCCCCGACCAGCCGGTCCAGGGCCGCCACCCCGCCCTCGTCCAGGACCGCCCGGGCCGCCGCGGCCGCCGCGCCGATCACCGCCCGGTCGGCCGCGTCCACCGGGCCGCCGTCGGTCACATAGGTGCGGTAGACGGGCAGGTGGGCGGCCAGCTCGACCACCGCGGCCCGAGTGGCCGGCTGGTCGCCGGGGAGGTGCCGGGCCAGGGCGGCGACCTCGGCGCCGAAGTCGCGCTCCAGGCGCTCGCGCTTGCAGGCCAAGGCGACGGCCGCCGGGTCGGGGTCGGCGCCGGTGAGCTCGCGGTAGCCCTCGGCGAAGGCGCCGGCGGCCGCCGGATCGACCAGGACCCCGTCGGCCACGGCCAGGAACTCGTACCCGGTGGTGCCGGCGACCGGCCAGTCGGGCAGGCGCTCGCCGTCCTCCAGGATCTTCTCCACGACCACGAACGGCGCCTCGACGGCCAGCCGGCGCAGGTAGCCGGCCGGGTCGGCGAGGCCGTCGATGTGGTCGACCCGGATCCCGTCGACCAGGCCCTCGGCGACCAGCCGGAGGATGGTGGCATGGGTCCGCCGGTACACCTCGGGGTCCTCCTGGCGGACCCCGATGAGCTCGTTGACGGTGAAGAAGCGGCGGTAGTTGAGGTCGACCGCGGCCCGGCGCCACTCCACCAGCTCATAGTGCTGCTGCTCCAGCCGGTCGGTGCCGGGGGCCAGGGGGAAGCGGTGCTGGTGGTAGGTGACCCAGCCGTCGCCCACCCGGACCTGGTCGGCCACCTGGTCGAGGGGGGCGCCGAGCACGGGCAGCCGGACCCTGCCGCCGCCGGCCTCCCAGTCGATGTCGAACACCCGCGCCGCCTCGGCCCCAGGGCCGTGGCGCAGGGTGTCCACCCACCAGGGGCTCTCATGCGAGGTGGTCATGTGGTTGGGGACCAGGTCGACGACCAGGCCCATGCCGGCGGACCGCAGCGCCGCCACCAGCTCGCCCAGGCCCTCCTCGCCGCCCAGCTCGGGGCTGACCTGGGTCGGGTCGACCACGTCGTAGCCGTGGGCCGAGCCGCTCCTGGCCCGCAGGATGGGCGAGGAGTACAGGTGGGAGACGCCCAGGTCGGCCAGGTAGGGCACGACCGCCCGGACGGCCGCGAACGGGAACGCCCGCGACAGCTGCACCCGGTAGGTGGATTGTTGACCTCCTCCCCGCCCTGAAGGGCGGGGATTCCCGGCCGGGCTCATGCGGCACCGGCCAGGGTGGTTCCTGCTTCGTCGGCCACTGCCGGGCTCGCGCCCGGTCTTACATGGCCTCCACAGGCAG
>Ga0307415_100000531_pt1 | contig 16623 bp, 21 predicted proteins | sample DK1Cmetagenome_FD_204524 | JGI IMG/M metagenome (GOLD analysis project Ga0307415, IMG submission 204524) | Maize rhizosphere microbial communities from greenhouse at UC Davis, California, United States - DK15-C-2 | ecosystem: Host-associated > Plants > Roots > Rhizosphere > Soil | place: USA...
GCTGCGCGGGATCGACCCCGTGCCGCGCTGCGTGGTGACGACGCGCGACCCGGAGCGCGGTGAGACGGACGCCCCCGTGCTGAAGGCGCTCGCGGCGCTGCGCGGCAAGCGCGACGTGACGTTCGGGCTGTGGTGCGCGGTCGCCGAGCCCGGCCGCGTGCGTGTCGGCGACCCGGTCGGCGTGCTCGACTGAGCCTGGATCCGGCCTGGGTCACGGTTACGACCTGGCGGTCCTGCGTCGGCGGGGCGACGGGTACCGGGATGGAAATCGCTTCCCCCGACCCACCGGAGGCCCGCATGATCCAGCGCATCGACCGGCTTGGCGTAGAGCTCCCCCCGCCGAGCGAGCCCGATCCCGACGGCGCCGCCGCGGTGCAGGAGCTCATGGGCGGCAAGTTCGGCGAGATGTCGACGTTCATGAACTACACGTTCCAGTCGTTCAACTTCCGCGGGCGCCAGCGCGCGCGCCCGTTCTACGACCTCATCGCCAACATCGCGGCGGAGGAGTTCGGCCACATCGAGCTCGTCGCAGCGACGATCAACACGATGCTCACCGGCGCCTCGCCGGCCGACGACGGCAAGGCGCCGACGGCGTCGCTGGCCGGCGTCAAGGGCGCGCGCATGAGCCAGCACTACCTGCTCGGCGGCCAGGGCGCGCTGCCGTTCGACTCGCAGGGCAAGCCGTGGACGGGCGAGAACGTCTTCTCGTCGGGCGACCTGATCGAGGACCTGACGCACAACTACTTCCTCGAGACGGGAGCGCGCAGCGGGAAGCTGCGCGTCTACGAGATGGTCGAGCATCCGGCGGCGCGGGCGCTGACCGGCTACCTGCTCGTGCGCGGCGGCGTTCACCAGGTCGCGTACGCGCGCGCGCTGGAGCGCCTCACGGGAGCCGACCTCACGAAGCTGTTCCCGTCGCCGAACATCCCTACGGAGAAGATTCCGGAGTGCAAGCCTCACATCGAGCGCAAGCTGCACCTCAAGCTCTACCGCTTCTCGCCGAGCGACTACCTGGAGCTCGCCGCGGTGTTCAACGGGCCGCATCCGGAGACGGGTGAGCCGCTCACCGTCGAGGAGCAGATGCCCGAGGGCTTCCCGCCGATGGACCTTCCGGCGCAGCCGGCCGTGTTCGCCCCGGACTACTCGCCCGAGGACGTCGCGGAGGTCGCCACGCGGCTCCGCGAGGCCGTCGGGATGGGCAAGGAGCCCACCGGCGTCGTCGCGAACGACCCCCGTGGCATCGCCGGCAAGATGAAGGAGAAGCTCTCCTGATCACGGGCCGGAGCCGCCGCGCCGGCGGCGGCTCCGGCCGTCATCCCGTGACTCCTCGACGATGTCGTCCAGGCGCAGGCGCGCGATCTTGGCGATCTCGGCGAGCGCCGTCTGCTCCTCCTTCGCGGGATCGGCCTCCAGCCGGCTTGCCGCGGCGGCGATGATCGAGTCGGCCGTGTGCTCGCGCGCGCATACGACGAACGGGAAGCCGAAGCGCTCGCGATAGGCGACGGTCAGGCCGGTGAGGCGCTCGTGCTGCTGCGGCGTGAGCCGGGCGAGTCCGGCCGCGGCCTGCTCGCGCGTGGACTCCGGCGTCAGCGCTCCGGCGATCGCCGCCTTGCCGGCGAGGTCGGGATGCGCGCGGATCAGCTCGAGCCGCGCGGAGCGCGGCGCATGCTCGACCACCCACAGCATCGCCGCGTGCAGCCGCTCGACGCTCCCGAACGGACGGCCCTCCCACGCTTCCCGAGCAATCCACGGCGACGCCTCGAACACGCCGCCGAAGCGCGCCACGAACTCCTCGCGGTCAAGGCGGTCTACTGCGTCGATCGCGATGATCGCCCGAGGCTATCGAGCGCGTCGCGCGACGACGCGCACGTCGACGCGCGCCGGCCGTGACGGGACTGCGAGCGAGAGGAAGTCGCGCACCGTCCCGGTCCGGCCGCAGAACGGGCACCCGAGTGGGTCGCGCAGCGACATCGAAGCCGCCGCGGGAGCGACCGGCGCGTCACAGCTCGCGCACGCGAGCGTCCCGGTCGCGAGTCGCCCGGCGCGCGCGGCGTGGCGATGCTCGTAGGCATCGGCGAGGTGCTCGAGCGGATCGGAGCCGTCCCAGCGGCGGTGGAGCGTCACGCGTACCAGTCTAGGTCCCGCCCCCTGCGGGCGAACGCGACGAGGGAGCCGTGGGCTACTGCCGTGCCGTGACGATCGCGATCACGGCCAGCGCCACGCAGACCGCGACGACGCCGGGCAGGCCGGTGAAGATGGCGGCGATCGCCAGCAGCGGGACCGAGATCCCCATCGCGCCGAGCACCATCTCCTTCTGGTGGTCGCGCTTGAGCTTCAGCGCCCGTTCGCCCTCGTCGGCGCGATCGGCGAGCCGCCGCTCGATCCGCACCACGAACGCGTCGATCAGCGCCGGCTCCATCTCGGGGCCGAGCTCCTTGCGCGCCTCCAGCGCCGCCTGCAGCTCTTCCTCACGTACGACGTCTCCGCTCACGCGCCCGATTGTGCACGACGAGCGGCGGGCGGTCCACCGTGCAAGGCGGCGTCGTCAGCCGCCGCCGACCGCCCGCCGCCCGAGCCGCTCTACGGCTGCGACGACCACGTCCCAGAAGCGCGCGACGTCGAGCTCGAGCGCGATCCGCGCGTTCGGCTCGCGGCCCAGCCGTCCGCGCAGGTCGACGACGGTGGCGCCGCGCGTCCAGCGGCCCTCGGTCTCGATCGCGAGGAACGCGTCGACGCAGCGGACGACGCCCGGCTCGGCGACGAGCGCAACCGCGCACGGGTCGTGCACCGGCGGCGCGTCGTCGCCGAACAGCGAGCGGTAGGTCGCGCCGAAGAACTCGAACCAGCCGGCCACCGTGTCGCCGAGCGGCGTCGCGAGCGCGCGCATCCGCGCAAGCACCGCCGCGGTCGCGCGCGCCTGGTGGGTCAGGTTGAGGCCGACCATCGTGAACGGAACACCGCTCGCGAGCACCGCCGCGGCCGCGTCGGGATCGACCCAGGCGTTGAACTCCGCGTACGGCGTTCGGTTGCCGCGCTCGGTCGACCCGCCCATCCAGACGATCTCCCGGATCCGCTCGCGCTCGACGCGCTCGAGCGCCGCGGCGACGTTCGTCAGCGGGCCGGTCGCGAACACGGTCACCGGCTCGGCCGCAGCGACGTCGGCGATCAGGCCGACCGCGCGGCGCGAATCGAGCGGCACCTCGGGCGCCGGCAGCTCCGGACCGTCGAGGCCGCTCTCGCCGTGCACGTCGGCGGCGGGCTCGAGCACGCCGCCCGCCGGCCCCTCGGCGCCGGCCGCGATCGGCACGTCGCGGATGCCGGCGAGCGTGCAGACGCGGCGCGCGTTGAGCGTGACCCGCTCGAGCGGGGCGTTGCCGCCGACGGTCGTGATCGCGCGCAGGTCGAGCGCCGGATGCGCGGCCGCGAGCAGCATCGCGACCGCGTCGTCATGCCCCGGGTCGCAGTCGTGGATGCACGCCAGCGCCATCACACCGCCAGCGTGACGACGCGCGCCGCCACGACGTCGACGAGGCCGCGGTCGGTCAGCTTGAGGTCCGGGATCACGCTGAGCGCGAGGAAGCTGAGCGTCATGAACGGCGCGTCGATCCGGACGCCCTGCTCGCGCAGTAGCGCCACCAGCTCGTCGAGGCGCTCGACCACGGCCTCGGCCGGCTCCTCCGACAGCAGCCCGGCGACCGGGAGCGCCAGCTCGCCGCGCAGCTCGCCGCCGTCCGCGACGGCGATGCCGCCGCCCAGCTCGACGAGCCGCCGCACGCACGCCGTCATGCTCGCGTCGTCGGCGCCGACAGCGACGACGTTGTGCGCGTCGTGGGCGACCGTCGAGGCGAACGCGCCGCTGCGCAGCCCGAACCCGCGCACGAGCCCGGCGCCGACGCGGCCGGTCGCGTGGTGGCGCTCGACCACGGCGAGCTTGGCGAGGTCGCGCCCGGCGTCGGCCACGACGCGCCCATCGCGCAGCGTCGGCCGCTCCTGCCCGGCGCCCGTGATCAGCTGACCGGGGACGATCTCGATCACGCGCACGCGCTCGCTCGCGCCGCCTAGGTCGAACGCGTCGGGCGCCACCGGCGCCGCGTTGACGCTGTCGCGGACCCACTCCGGCACGGGCGGGGCGTCGAACGGCAGCGCGCGGCCGTCGCGCGCCGCGACGGCGCCGCCCGCGATCACGACCGCCGCGCGGAACGACTCGAGGTCCTCCAGCACGACCATGTCGGCATGGAAGCCGGGCGCGATCGCGCCCAGCTCGGCGAGCCCGTGGCAGAGCGCCGGGTGCAGCGTCGCCATCAGCAGCGCGTCCTCCGGTGCGATCCCCTCGACGACCGCCTGGCGGCACATCGCGTCGATGTGGCCCTCGCGCACGAGCATGTCGGGCTCGCGGTCGTCGGTGCAGAACGCGCATCGCTCCGCCCCGTGGCGCCGCACCAGCTCGAGCAGCGCGACGAGGTTGCGCGCGTTGGACGCCTCGCGCAGCAGCACCCACAGGCCGCGGCGGCGCTTCTCGAGCGCCTCCTCCCACGTCGTCGCCTCGTGGTCGGAGCGGATCCCCGCCGCGGCGTAGGCGTCGAGCGCCGGGCCGGTCACGCCCGGCGCGTGGCCGTCGACGTGCCCGTGCAGGGCGACCTTCTCGAGCACGGCCGGGTCGCCGGCGATGACCGACGGGAAGTCCATCACCTCGGCCACGCCGATCGCGCGCTCGTGACGCAGGATCGCCGCCATCTCGGCGGGGCCGAGCGCGCCGCGCGGCGACTCCAGCGCGCTGGCCGGGACGCACGACGGCGCCATCGCGTAGACGCGCAGCGGCAGGCCCTCGCTGGCCTCGAGCAGCCAGTGCGCGCCCGGCGCGCCGAGCACGTTGGCGATCTCGTGCGGGTCGCAGACGACGGCGGTCGTGCCGCGCGCGACGACGACGCGCGCGAACTCCGCCGGCAGCAGCTTGGACGACTCGACGTGGACGTGCGCGTCGATCAGGCCCGGGACGAGGAAGCGGCCGCCCGCGTCGATCCGCTCGCCGCCGTCGTAGCGCCCGATCCCCGCGATCCGCCCGTCCGCGACGGCGACGTCGCCGTCGAGCCATTCCCGCGTGAACGCACCGAACACGCGCGCGCCCGCAACGACTAGATCCGGCTCGGCGTCGCCGCGCGCGACCGCGAGCAGGTGGGCGCGGCTCATGCCGCGAGCCTCGCCGCCGGCACGCCGCGCGCGAGCTGCGCCAGCTCGGCGATCGCGTCGTGCAGGCGGGTTGCGGTGGTCACTGCGCGCAAGCCTATTGCGGCGGCGGAGAGCCGGTCGCGTCCGCGGTGACGGCGAGCTCGAGGAACGCCCGTGCGGCCGGCGAGTGCCGCCGCTGCGCGCGCCACGCGAGCGTCACGTCGCGTGCGAGCGCGGGCCTGCGCACGGCGACGACGGCGACCGGTGGGCCCGCGTGCTCAGCCTCGGAGACCGGCAGCAGCGCGACGCCGAGGCCGCGCGAGACCATCGCCCGGATCCGCTGCTGCTCGGTCGACTCGAACGCCAGCTGCGGCTCGAAGCCGGCCTCGCGCGCGCCCTGCAGCACGATCCGGCGCAGCGACCCGCCCTCGCCGAAGACGACGAAGCGCTCTCCGCGCAGCTCGGCCATGTCGAGCCGGCGGCGACCCGCGAGCGGGTGCCCCGGCGCCAGCAGCGCGACGAGCGGCTCGGACAGCAGCGGGTGCAACCGGATGTCGGGGCCGGCGTCGAGCCGGTTGACGGCGAGGAACGCGACGTCGAGCGCATCGGCGTGCAGCCGCTGGAGCATCACCTCGCTGGGCTCCTCGCGCACGACCAGCTCGACCCCCGGGTGGCGCGCGTGGAACGCGGCGAGCAGCGCCGAGAGGTCGAACGGGCCGGTCGACCGCATCGCCCCGATCACGACACGGCCGCTGCGGATCCCCGCCAGCTCCGACAGCTCCTCGGTCGCCGCGTCGATCTCCGCGAGCGCGCGGCGCGCACGCGCGACGAGCTGGTCGCCCGCCGGCGTCAGCGCGACGTGGCGGGTCGTGCGGTCGACGAGCGCGATGCCGAGCTCGTCCTCCAGCCGCCTGATCTGCTGCGACAGCGCGGGCTGCGCGATGTGCAGCCGCGCGGCGGCGCGCGTGAAGTGGCGCTCGTCGGCGAGCGTGACGAGCGAGCGCAGCTGGCGCAGTTCCATCGCCATTGCTTATCAGAGTCAGACCAGATGCGTCTTTGACTTATCAGTGCGGGAGGAGCACGCTTTGCTTTCTCCTCCCCCAGACGGTCCCGGCGGAGCTGCCCCCTCGGCTCCGCCGGCACCCGTCGATCAGGCGCCGTCATGTACCACCTCAGCCGCGCGATCTACCGCGACCTCGCAAGCGACATCGCCGGACGCGACGACCGCGAGCAGGTGCTGCGGGCGTGCGAGGCGACCGTGCAGCGGCTCGTGAACGACCGTCACTACTTCGCGCACCCGTCGCAGACCCTGTTCGGCGAGATCCGCTGGCGCTTCCCGCTGTCCGCGCAGCCGCGCGTGTTCGCGGTCGTCGACCGCCATCTGCGCGCGATCCGCGCCTACCTCGAGTCGAGCAACGGCGCGATGCTCGCGCTCACCGGCCGGCGTCCGACGTGCCGCGCGACGACCCGCCGCCGCGGGCTGTGCTCGCACGACCCCGACCCGCGCACGGGCTACTGCCGCTGGCACCGCCACCTGTTCGAGGAGGAGGCCGCGCTCGCGGCGTAGTCTGTCGGGGGTGGTCCCGCGGTCGATGGACATCGCGCTCCGGTGGCTCGAGGAGGGTCGGCGCGTCGTCGCCGCGACGCTGGTCGAGGCGATCGGCTCGGCGCCGCTCGACCCCGGCGCGGAGATGCTCGTCGACGACCTCGGGCGGATCGAGGGCACGGTCACGGGCGGCTGCGTGGAGGGGGCGCTCGTCGAGGAGGCCCACGGGATCCTGGCCGGCGCGCCGCCGCGCGTCGCGACGTACGGGATCTCGGACCAGCAGGCGGCCGGCGTCGGCCTGATGTGCGGCGGCACCGTCCGCGTCTTCGTTCGCGAGCTGCGCGACCGGACGGCGCTCGAGGCGGTGCGCGAGGAGCTCGAGCGCGGCGCGCCCGCGGCGCTCACGACCCTGCTCGACGGCCCGTCGGCGGGCGCGACGATGGCGGTGCTCCCCGACCGCGTGGCAGGCAGCCTGGAGCACACGACGCTGCTCGACGACAGCGTCGCGCGCGACGCGCGCGGCTTCCTCGACGAGGGCCATTCGGCGATTCGCCGCTACAGCGCGCAGGGCGAGACGATGGGCTCGGCGCTGCGCGTCGCGATCCACGCGTTCGCGACGCCGCCGCAGATGATCGTCTTCGGCGCGATCGACTTCTCCGCCGCGCTGGCGCGGATCGCGACCGAGATCGGCTATCGCGTCACGATCGTCGACGCGCGCCAGGCGTTCGCACAGAGCCCGCGCTTCGGCGAGCACGCCGAGGTCGTCGTCGCGTGGCCGCAGGAGCATCTCGCCGGCCGCGAGCTCGGCCCGCGCGACGCCGTGCTCGTCTTCACGCACGACCCCAAGTTCGACGAGCCCGCCCTGATGGCGGCGCTCGACAGCGGCGCGGGCTACATCGGCGCGCTCGGCAGCCGCCGCACACACGAGGACCGCAGCCGGCGCCTGCGCGCCGCCGGAGCGAGCGAGGACGACCTGCGCCGGATCAGCTCCCCGTGCGGGCTCGACGTCGGCGCTCGCACCCCCGCCGAGACGGCGATCGCCGTGCTCGGCGAGATCCTCGCCCTGCGCGCGCACCGCGCCGGCGGCAGGCTGTCCGAGACGACCGGCCCGATCCACTCGCGGGCGACCGAGCCGGCCGCCCATCCGAGCGGCTAGCGGGCCGCTCCCGCCGCCGACCGGCGTTGAGGGCAAATGCAGCTGTCAACGCCGGCACCCCCTCCGCCGCGCCGCCGCGACCGGCGTTGACGGCGAATGCAGCCGTCAACGCCGGCACGCCCGCCCCGCGGCGCCGCCGACCAGCGTTGACGCGCGCTTCCGCGGAAGCGGCGCCGCAATCCGTCCCACTGCTCGATGCGCCGTTCTCCGTCCCGCCGACAGCGGCAGGGCGAACCCGCCGCCGGCCCGCCGGCGGCCCTCCGCCCTCCCGCTGGCCCCGGCCATCGGCGCCGGCCGTGATGCCGTTATCGTCCCGGCCATGCCACCGATCTCACGCGGCTTCGGCTCCCGCCGCCGCTCGGACGGCGACGCCGAGAGGCTGCCTCCGGGCCAGTACCTGACGCGCGACTTCCCGGTCCTGTCGGCCGGCCCGACGCCGCGCACGCCGACCGACGAGTGGAACTTCACGATCCAGGGCGCCGTCGACGAGGTCCGCTCGTGGTCGTGGGACGAGCTGCGCGCGCTGCCGGCCGAGACCGTGACGGTCGACATCCACTGCGTGACGAAGTGGTCCAAGCTCGACACGACGTGGACCGGCGTCTCGGTCGACACCCTGCTCGAGGACGTCGACACCGAGGCCGCGTACGTGACGGCATGGTCGGACGGCGACTACACGACCAACCTGCCGCTCGATGACGTGACGGACGGCAAGGCGTGGATCGCATACGAGTTCGGGGGCGAGCCGCTCGAGCCCGAGCACGGCGGGCCGGCGCGCCTGCTCGTCCCGCACCTGTACTTCTGGAAGAGCGCCAAGTGGGTCCGCGGCCTCGCGCTGACGATCGAGGACGAGCCGGGCTTCTGGGAGTCGTTCGGCTACCACAACTACGGCGACCCGTGGCGGGAGCAGCGGTACTGGAGCGACTGACCACCCGCGCGCCGCTGGTCTGGCGCGTGGCGACCGTCCGCGAGACCGTCGCCGAGTCCGCGCGAGCGCGAACGCTGGCGCTCGACGTGCCGGGCTGGCCCGGCCATCGCGCCGGCCAGCACGTCGACGTCCGGCTGACGGCGGACGACGGCTACCAGGCCCAGCGCTCGTACTCGATCGCCTCGGCGCCCGAGCTCGACGGCGTCGAGCTGACCGTCGAGCTCGTCGACGGCGGCGAGGTCTCGCAGTACCTCGTCGAGGAGGTGCAGAACGGCGACGAGTTCGAGCTGCGCGGGCCGATCGGCGGGCACTTCACCTGGTCGGTCGACGACGGCGGCCCGCTCCTGCTGCTGGCCGGCGGCTCCGGCCTCGTGCCGCTGATGTCGATGCTGCGCCACCGTGCGGCGCAGGCGAGCGACGTTGCGACGCACGTGCTGATCTCGGTCCGCAGCGAGGCCGACCGGCTCTACGCCGCCGAGCTTGCCGCGCTCGAGCCGCCCGACGGGCTGCGGATCGCGTGGACCTACACGCGTGTGCCGCCGGCCGGCTGGAGCGGCTGGTCGCGCCGCGTCGACGCGGAGATGCTGCGCGGGCTCGGCCCCGGGCCCGGCGCGCGCCCGCACGCCTTCGTCTGCGGCCCGACCGGCTTCGTCGAGCGAGTGGCGCAGCTGCTCGTCGACGGCGGGCACGACCCGCGTACGATCCACGCCGAGCGCTTCGGCCCTACGGGAGGATGAGATGACCGAGCTCTACACCGACGGCAACCACGTCGCCGGCCTGCTGGCGGAGTTCCTCGCCGCCGACATGACGTCGACACTCAGGCGCTGCCAGTCGTGCCACGGCGAGCACGCGATCGCCGAGCATCGCGCCTACCAGGGAGCCGGGGCGGTCCTGCGCTGCCCGGAGTGCGGCGACGTCGCGCTGCGGATCGCCGAGCTCGACCGCGACGTCGTGCTCGAGTGGCGCGGCACCTACCGCGCGCGCAGGACGGGCTGAGCGCTCAGCGCCCGATCGCGACGTCGAATTCGCCCGGCCCCGGGCACCAGCTCGACCGCAGCGCGTCGGCGTCCCAGCCGGCGGCGGCCGTCCCCGCGTCGTACGCGCTCTGCAGGAAGCGCAGCAGCGCCTCGTGCGGCGCCGCTGCGGCGCGGACGTCGTCGTAGCGCAGGACCGCCAGGTGCCCCGGCCCCGCTTCGACCCAGCGCGCCTGCTCCGGCTCGAGCGGATGGTGCGTGAGCGCGGCCGGCTCCGGCGCGGTGTAGGAGTAGTACGCCGGCTCGGTCATCTGGTCGTCGCCGGCCCAGAAGCCGAAGCTGATGACCTCTTCGCCGTATGCCTCCCGCGTGACCGGATCGGCGTCGGGCAGCGGCGGCGCGCGGCGGCCGGAGTAGCGGGTGAGCGCGAGGTCGAAGCTGTGCCAGAACAGGTGCACCGGGCTCGTCTTGCCGCAGAACCAGGCGGCGAAGCCCTCGAGCACCCAGTCGCTCCAGGCGGCGATCCGCCACCACCGCCCGACCGCGTCGGCGTCGTAGGCCGCGTGCTCGTGATCGTCGGCGAACGGGGTCGTCATCGGCACGCCGAACGGCTCGGCCCGAATCGCGATCTCGACCCCGACGTCAGCGAGCATCGCGAGCAGCCCGGCGTGGAACCGCGCGACCGACAGCCCGTCGCGCAGCGGGAGCGACTTGACGTCGCCGCGGTCGGTGCGTACGCGCAGCTCGTGATCGAGGAAGTCGAAGTCGATGCTGAAGCTGACGTCGCCGTGGCGCAGCCGACGCGTCGTCAGCCCGCGCACGTCGACGTACAGCGACACGTTCCACCAGTGGTTGCGCAACGGCGTCGTGGCGAGGCGCAGCTTGCCGACCACCTGCGCGTAGAGATGCAGCGTGTCCTTGGTCGGCCGCCACTCGTCCAACGGCAGCGGCGGCAGCTCGGTCGGCGGCGCGAGCGCACGCGCGTCCTCGCTCATCTCGGCTCCTCGATCGCTTGGCGCATCGCCAGGGAACCTAGGGCATCGGCCTCACCAGCCGTGACGGTACGGGCGCCGGTCGGCGAAGTCGTCCGGTATCACGCGAACCGCAAAGTGATTCAATCTCTGGATGACTGCCGCTACGATCGAGCTCGCGGGCGGGCCCGTGTCGTGGGGAGTCGACTTCGCCGACGCGCCGGACAACCCGCCGTACACCGAGGTGCTCGCCCGGATCCGCGCGGCGGGTCTGCGCTGGACCGAGCTCGGGCCGCCCGGCTACCTGCCTGCCGACGCGTCGAACGTCCTCGCCGCGCGCGGGCTCGGGAGCGTCGGCACGTTCGTGTTCGAGCGGCTCCACGAGCCGACGGCGCACGTCACGGCACTCGTCGCGGCCGATCGTGCGCTCGCCGCCGTGGGGGAGGCGGGCGGCAGCGTGCTCGTCGTCATCGACCGGCCGGGTGACGTGCGCGCCGGCACGGCCGGGCGGTCGGCCGCCGCCGAGCGGCTGGACGGCACCGGCTGGCGCGCGCTGGTGCGGGTCACGCGCGCGATCGCGTCCCGCGCGGGCGAGCGCGGCGTCCGGGCCGTGTTCCACCCGCACGCCGGCAGCTACGTCGAGTTCGCCGACGAGGTCGACCGCCTGCTCGACTCCGTTCCGCCGGACGAGCTCGGGCTCTGCGTCGACACCGGGCACGCGCTCTTCGCCGGTGAGGACCCCGCCGCGACGCTCGGGCGCTACGGCGACCGTGTCGGCCACGTCCACCTCAAGGACGTCGACGCGGCCGTGCGCGAGCGCGTCGTGGCCGAGCGGATCGGGTTCTGGAGCGCGATCGCGCTCGGGATCTTCTGTCCCGTCGGCGACGGCATGCTCGACCTCGACGCGCTGCGCCGCGCGCTCGGCGCCGCCGGCTACGCCGGATTCGCCACGATCGAGCAGGACCGGCGGCCGGGATCGCCAGGCTCCGCCGAGCACGACCTGCGCGTGAGCGCACAGCGGCTGCGGGCCGCCGGCATCGGCTGAGCGCCGTCAGCCGGGCTCGAGCAAGACGAGGAACGCGTGGCGGTTGTAGTGCGCATGTGCGACGAAGCGGCGGACGCCTGCGCGGTCGGACGGCCGCGCAAGCCGCGCGATCGGCGGGTCGCTCGCGCGCCGCGCCGCCTCCACCAGCTCGCGCAACGGGCTGCCGGCCGGCAGCCCGTGTCGCAGCATCGCGGCCGCGGAGTCCAAGCGCCGGCGCCAGCGGCGTGACTCCACGCTGCGCCAGACGGGCAGGCTGCCGTCGCGCTGCGGGAAGCGGCCGACGACGACCATCGCCAGTGCGGCGGCATGACTGGCGACGTAGTGATGCAGCGCCGCATGGGCGGAGGCGCCGTACTCGCCCGCGAGCGCGAGCGGCGCGCCGATCGACGGCCGCTCCCCCGCCAGCCGATCGGCGAAGTGCCGGCCTTGGAACAGCAGCATCGCCGCGCCCGCGTTGGCCTCCGCCTCGATGCGATCGACCGCCGGCCTGAACAGCTCGTCGCGCGTGTCCTCCCGCAGCACGGCCTCGTGCCACGGACAGAGCGCGTGCATCAGCTCGTGGGCTTCGGTGAACCGGCGGCGCGCCATGGATTGCCTGTCCTCGAGGAATATCGTCCGCTCCTCGAACCACAGGGCGCCGAGCAGCCGGCGTCCGGGCGTCCTGACCCGCTCCGGCAGTGCGGGCAGCGCCTCGAGCGCTCGGATGCCCGCGACGGCATGCAGCGCCTCGAGCGGCGTCGGCAGCGATCCGAGCACGCCCGCGGTCCGCAGCGCGTCCTCCGCGATGCGCTGCAGCCGCGCCGTCGTGAACGCCGACAGCTCAGCCATCGCGCCGCGCCTTCAGCTCCGCCATGAAGCGAAGCGCCTCGCTCTGGTCGGCGGCCGAGAGCTCACTCATCGCTCGCAGCGCGACCGTCATGCGCTGGCGCTGCCGTCCAGATTGCTCGCCGCCGCCGTATCCGGCCAGCCCGAGGAGGCGGCCGAAGTCGAGCCCGTAGAGCGCGGCAAGCTCCCACAGGATCGCCATCTCGGGCCTGGCGATCACGTTCGTCTCGATCTGCGACAGGTGGCCGCTGCGGATGCCGGTGCGGCGCTCGACGTCGCGCAGGCTCAACCCCGCGGCCGCACGAGCCTCCTTCAACGTGTCACCGAGCGAGGGCGATCGAGGCATCGTGGGATGATCGCATGCCGCTCAGACGCTTAGCGGATCTGTCCGCGTCCGCCGCTAAGTTGCTGAGCATGTTGCTGCTTCGCGCACGAACAGGCGCCCGCATCACGTCGCTCAGCCGGCGCGGCTTCTGGCGCCGCTTCGGCCGGCTCGAGCACGAGCGGCTCGAGTTCAAGCGCTCCCCCGTCCACGTGCAGGAATCGATCGTGGCGATGGCGATGACGCGCGGCGGAACGATCGTGATCGGCGTGAGCGACGAGCGCCGGCTACTCGGCTGGGCGCTCGATCAGGGCACGCTCGACCGGCTCGCGGCGGTGGCGCACGAGACGGAGGTCGACCTCCAAGTCCGCGAGCTTCGGGTCGGCCGCGTCCCCCTCACGATGGTCGCGGTGCCCGCCGTGCGCGACCGCGTCGTGACCACGTCGGATGGGCGCGTGCTGCGGCGGGTGGGCAGCGCCAACCAGCCGTTGCGCGGCGACGCCGTGGCCCGTTTCGTGCGCACGCGGGACGCGACCCCGCTGGCGGCGTAGCGGCGCGCGCGGCGGCTCAGAGCGCGATCGGCCAGAGCGCGTCGAGCGCCAGCGTGGCCGCGGAGGGGAACAGCCGCTCGCCGCGCCGGAGCGCGAGGCCGGCGCCGATGAGCGCCTCGGCGGCCGCCTCGATCGCTTCGGGCGTGAACTCGAGCGCCCGCACCAGGTCCGCCGGCCGGTCCCCGTCGACAGGCGGCTCGACGGCGAGCTCGAGCAGCAAGCGGCGCTGGTGCTCGAACTCCGGCGTGCCGGGCTTCGCGACGAAGGGCGGCCAGCGGTCGCTACGGTGATCCTGCATGGGAGATGCTCCTCCTGTGCCGCGCCCCGGGGACGTTCGCCCGTCGCCCGGGGCAATTTGTTGCCGGTGTCCGCAGAAGCTAGTCGCGCGGGCGGATGGATCGAGGCGACACCTCAGTAGCGGCGCTGGCGGCGCGCCCGCTCGGCGAGGTGCTTCACGGCCAGCCGCCGCACGCGCTCGTCCACGGCCGCCTCTGGCACGCCGAGGTCCCAGAACGCGCCCGAGCCGAGCAGTGGCCGGTCCGGCGCCGTCGGGCAGTGGATGACGGTCGTGACGTCGCCCGCCCGCGCCTCGGCCAGCGCCGCACGGAGCGCGACCCGGTCGTCGGCGCGCCTTCCGCGGTAGCCGAAGCTGTCCGCCGCCGCGGCGTAGTCGATCGCCAGCCGGCGGCCGTCGGCGCGGCGCTCGAACCGATTGCCGATGCTGGCGCCGCACTTGCTCCGGGCGAGGCCGTCGATCGACCCGTATGCGCCTCGGCGGCTTCCAGGCAATCGCCGGCGTGCTGCCGGACCTCACCACGACGGGCAAGGCGATAGCGAACGGCTTCCCGCTCGCGGCGATCGGCGGTCGGCGCGAGCTCCTCGAGCGCTACACCACGCGCTCCGACGGCGACGTTCACTTCGGCGGCACCTACAACGGGAACGCGGTCGCGGTCGAGGCGGGCCTCGCGACGATCGAGCAACTCGAGGACGGGCGCGTGCACGAGCGTCTGTTCGCGCTCGGCGAGCGGATGCGCTCCGGCCTCGCGGAGGTCGCCGCGCGCGTCGGCGTGCCGGCGGTCGTCGGCGGTTACGGTTCGCTGTTCGTCCTCTGCTTCATGGACGGACCGCTCGAGTCCTATGACGACGTCCTGCGCAACGACAACGAGCTGTTCATGCGCTATCGCCGCGAGCTGATCCGGCGCGGCGTCTTCGAGATGCCCGAGAGCCTCGGTCGCAGCCACATCAGCGCCGCTCACACCGAGGAGGACGTCGACCGCTCGCTCGAGGCGGCGGAGGAGGCCCTGCGCGCGGCGGTCGGATGAGCCAGGTCCGGCATCCCATCTTCGCCCGCTTCTTCCAGCTCGCGAGCGGTCAGATGGAGCAGGAGCTGGGCAGGCACCGCGACGCGCTGCTCGCCGGGCTGGCCGGCCGGGTCGTCGAGATCGGAGCCGGCAACGGGGCGAGCTTCGGCCACTACCCGGCGACCGTTACCGAGCTGGTCGCATTCGAGCCGGAGCCGTACCTGCGCCACAAGGCCGCGGAAGCGGCGCGCCGCGCGCCGGTGCCGGTGCGCGTCGACGAGGCGGTCGCCGGCGCACTGCCGCCCGAGAAGGGCGCGTTCGACGCCGCCGTGGCGAGCCTCGTGCTGTGCACCGTGGCGGATCCGGACCAAGCTCTGGCGGAGCTGCGGCGCGTGCTCAAGCCGGGCGGGGAGCTGCGCTTCCTCGAGCACGTGCGCTCGGATCGCCCGCGGAAGGCGCGCGTGCAGGAGCGGCTGGATCGATCGGGCGTCTGGCCGCGGCTCGCGGGCGGCTGTCACTGCGCGCGCGACACCGCGACGGCGATCCAGCTGGCCGGATTCGAGCTCGCGGGCGTTCGCAAGCTCGAGATCGGTCCTGCCTGGATGCACACCAATCCGCACGTCCTCGGCGTCGCCAGGTCGAGCATGATCTAGCCAATGGCCTACGACGAGCAGCTTGCAGAACGCGTGCGCGACCAGCTAGCGGACGTGCACGGCATCACGGAGAAGGCGATGTTCGGCGGGGTCGCGTTCCTGCTCGAGGGCAACATGGCCGTGGGGCTCACGGGCGACCAGCTGATGGTTCGCGTCGGGCGCGACGACTCCGACGACGCGCTCGCACGCCCGCACACACGCCCGTTCGACATGACGGGACGCCCGATGAAGGGCTGGATCCTCGTCGCGCAGGAGGGATTGCAGCACGACGACGAATTCCGAGCGTGGGTGCGGCGCGGGCTCGACGTCGCCGGCTCGCTTGCGCCGAAGGGCTGGTGGCCGCCCGTTTCGGCCTTATCGGGGAGACAGGATTTGAACCTGCGACCGCCCGGCCCCCAGCCGGGTGCGCTACCAGACTGCGCCACTCCCCGTGGCTGTCTCGCAAGCGGGCGACGGGAATCGAACCCGCCCTAGAAGCTTGGAAGGCTTCTGTGCAACCACAACACTTCGCCCGCAGCGGACGCCCGGATGATAGCCGCGCCGAGGTGCCGCGGCTACGAACCGGGTGGCTTGGGGCCGCGCGCCTCGACCGGGACCTCGCCCCCGCCGCCGGTCAGGCTCTCCGGCGGCCACGGGCCGAACCAGTTGTCGCGGCCGCCGTCGAGCGTCACGACCGAGCCGGAGAGCGCCGCGCCCAGCGGGGAGCAGCAGAGTGCGACGAGCCACGCGTGCTCGGCCTCGCGGCCCAGCCGCTGGAGCGGGACGGTGCGGGCGGCGGCGCGCCACACCGCCTCGGGGTACTTGCGCAGCGAGGCCGTGTCGAAGTGGCCCGCCGCGACCGCGATCACCGCGATGCCGCGCTCGGCCCACTCGTCCGCGAGCGCGCGCGTGTAGCCCTCGACGGCGGCGCGGGCGGCGCTCGAGTGGGTCATCCCCGCCAGGCCGTGATGCGGGGAGAGCGTGACGTTGACGACGGTCCCGCCGCCGGCGGGCAGGAACGCCAGCTCGGCCGCGACCCGGGTCATCCGCTCGGTGGCCCCGATGTTGAGCCGCGTGACGGCACGCCAGCCCTTCGGCTCGATCGCCTCGGCCGGCGTGAAGTACTGGCCGCCCGCGTTGTTGACGAGCGCGTCGAGCCGCCCGCGGCGCTCCAGCGCGGAGCGCACGATCCGCTCGGCGTCGACGTCC
>Ga0307415_100000532_pt1 | contig 16622 bp, 17 predicted proteins | sample DK1Cmetagenome_FD_204524 | JGI IMG/M metagenome (GOLD analysis project Ga0307415, IMG submission 204524) | Maize rhizosphere microbial communities from greenhouse at UC Davis, California, United States - DK15-C-2 | ecosystem: Host-associated > Plants > Roots > Rhizosphere > Soil | place: USA...
ACCCAGCTCGGCGAAGATGTCCACGAAGATCGGGACGAGGAACATGAGCATGCCGATCAGCACGAGCGTGGCGAAGCCCATGACCATCAGCGGGTACATCATCGCCCCCTTGACCCGGCGCTTGATCCGCGTCTCCTTCTCGATCTGAAAGGCAACCCGGTCCAGGACGACGTCGAGGATTCCCGCAGCCTCGCCCGCCTCGACCATCGAGATGAAGAGGCGCGAGAAGATTCGCGGGTGGCGTGCCATGGCCTCTGAGAGGAGGAGGCCGCCTTCGACATCGGCGCGAAGCTCGGTGATGACCTTGGCGAGCTTTTTGTCCTCGGTTTGCTCCTCGAGGATGACGAGCGCGGTGACGACGTTCAGACCCGCCTCGATCATGGTGGCGAACTGGCGGGAGAAGACCTGGAGCGACTTCGGCTTGACTTTCTTGATCGCCAGGCCAAGACCCTGCGAGGCCGCAGCCTGCTCATCGAGCGAGAGCGCGACCAGACCGCGCTGACGCAGTGCTTCGCGGGCCGCGCCCGCGTCTGGCGCGTTCACCTCCCCGTCGAGCTCGAGACCCGAAGCGTTGATCGCCGTGTATGCGTAGGACGCCATACCCAGCGATGGAATCGGCATCCCTCCTCCCTGCCTTGAGAGGAAAGGCGGACGTGCCGATGACATTTGCGGTGTTGCGGCTAAAAGTCATCCTCGACACGCGCGCTCGCCGTGAGCACGGCTTCGGCATGATCGAGCTCCTCGCGTCGATGACGGTGATGCTGATCGGCATCTTCGCGGTCTTTGCGGTCTTCCAAGCCGGAATCGTGCAGATCCGGCGCGCGAGCACGATCACGACGGCCGCAGCCGTCGCCGATTCCGAGATGGAGAAATTCAGGGCGGTCCGTTACGACTCCATCGGCCTGGCCGACTCCGACATCGCCGCGGCCGACACGACCTATACGAGCGACAGCGCCTACAAGGCCGACACCGCTCCTACCACGACGCTCGCCAGCGCGATGACGACGTCGCAGCTCACCATTTCCGTCGCGTCTGCCAGCGGCTTTCCCTCGGCGGCGCCCTTCATCGTCAAGATCGACAGTGAGCTCATCCTCGTCAGCGGGGGCGCCGGCACGACGACCTGGACGGTGCGGGAGAACGTCACGGGCCAGCCGAGCACGGGGCGTGGTTACCTCGGGACGACCGCGACGGCGCACTCGGCCGGCGCCGCGGTCGTCCAGATCCAGCGCGTGAACGTGACGAAATGCGGAACGGCGCCGTGCACGAACTCCGTCCCGACAAAGACCACGACCGGGGCCGATGGTCGCTCGTATCGGGTCGATACCTACATCACCTGGAAACAGATCAGTTCCGCATCCACTACGGGGCGGCTGCTCAAGCTCGTGACCGTGGTCGTGCGCGACAGCGCATCGCCCTATCGTCGCTGGACACGCCTGACGTCCGCCTTCGACGAGTCCACGGGCGTCTAGCCCCCTCTGAGCCCCCCCATTCTGAAACGAGCTCTAAGCGATCAAAGAGCCGGCTGGGGGATCAGCTCGCGACGCTGACGATCTTGATCGCGTAGCGAGTGCCGTCGTCCGCGGCGAGGACGAGCGTCTCGCCGACGTTGATCGTGATCGTGTCGTCCCCGTTCGAGAACGAGCCCGAGACGAGGCCGATGACGGCCGCCGTCTCGGTCACCGACACGAGCTTGAACGTCGGATCGCTGGCGGGGAACGAATCGTTGACGCGCACGTCCTCTGACGTCCCGTTCACCTCGATCGTCGCCCCCGCGGCCGACTGGCCGGAGCTGGAGGGGCCCGCGGGCGCAAACGGGTCGCGGCCGGAAAAACGGCTGAAGGAGAGGAGCTGGCCGTCGAGCCGGTCGGGCTGCGGGTCGCTGTCCGGGAGGACGCCGCCCTGATCCGAGCCGCTGCCCGGAAGGAGCGGTGTCGCGGTGGGAACGGAGCTCGTGGGGGTGGCCGGGACCGCCGAGGTGGGCGGCGGCGGCGACCCGCCCTGCAGCGCCTTGAACGTCTTCGGCCCCTGCCAGGCGAGCAGCGCAATGAAGGGCACGATCAGGATGATGAGAAGCTTCTTCTGCTTCGCATCCTTCTGAGCGCGCAGTGCCGCTTCAGACGGTTGCCTGGCCATCTAGGGAAGTCCTCCGGCGGCCGACGCACCAGGTGGCGCGGTGGTCGTTCCGGTCGTCGTTCCCGTCGTAGTGGGCACCGGCACAGGCACCGGGGTCGCCGAGTGGGCGTTCGGGTCGTAGACATAGGCCGAGACGACGAGGGCGGCTTCGATCTGCGGTAGGTCCGCCTCGTGCATGTCGAGCACGTCGAGAGTGAAGAAACGGCCGGAGGCCGTGAGCTTCCCCTCGTCGACCGAGACGAGGTTTCGCATCCGGAACAGGAAGTCGGTCAGATCGTAGTAGTTGCCCTCGAAGGTGAGGCTGATCGGAATGACGCGGTAACCCTCCTGGACCACCGGGTCCTGGGGTGCGATCGCCTTGAACCTGACCCCTGCGGCTGCTGCGGTCGAGTTCAGTTCCAGGATGATCCCGGGCATGTCGTCGCGGTCCGGCATCGCCTTGGCCAGCTCGAACAGGTCGGCGACCTTGAGCTTCGAGTCGGCTTCCGTCGGACGGGCGGCCAGTTTCGCGGCGCTGATGTCCGTCTCCAGCTTCGCGATCTGGTCGCCCAGGCGTCCAGCCTCAGCACGCTTCGGTCGGATGAGGACGAAGTAGGCGACGAGCGTGACGATCAGGAGCGCGCCCGCGAAGACCGGCCACAGTGGCATTTGCTTCTTCACGATCCGAGCCTCAGCGCTCCGGTGATGGTGAACGCGACTCGTGTCGGGTCATCGGGCGACTCGCTGGCGGATTCCAGTCTCACGGCCATCAGTTGACGGACCACCGAAAGTCGAGCCATGAACTCGGCCACACTGGCCTGGTCGGCCGTCGTCCCGATGATGGTGAGATTCGTGACGGGAGACCCGTCGGCGGACGCGGCAGTCGCCGCGGAGGCCGGGGAGCTCCCCTGAATCTGCGAGACGCTGACCTCGTCGGGAATAACGAGGGCGATCTCACTAAGCAGGCGGTCCCACGCGAGACGCTTTCCGAGAGCGGAGGCGAGGGCGTTGGTGCGACCGACACGCTCATTCGCGAGCGCGGCCGACTTGTCCTCGACGGACGGCTGCTGCTGCTGCGCGGTCGCCTGGTAGGCGGCGAGCTCGGCGCGGAGATCCTCGACCTGGCCCTTCTTCGCCGTCACGTCGGTGCCGGCCATGAGGTAGAGGGCCGCGAGCGCCGCGAAGACGAGGACGCCGGCGAGCGCGACGAGCACTTGGGGAACGGGGCTGGAAGCGCCCTCCTTGACCGTGCGAGCTTCCTCGCGGGGGAGCAGGTTGAAAGCCCGCATGAGCGGAATGTCGGCCGGCGGGGGCGCCTCGTGCTCCGTCAGAGCGGCGGCGTTCGGAGCCTTCTGCTTGGGCTCCTTCCGCCGCTTCGGCTCCTTGGGGGGCTTCACCTTCTTTGGAGGCTTCGGCGCGTCCCCGTTCTGGCCGTCGCCCGAATCCTTCGACCCTCGCTTGAAGAGGTCGGAGAGCTTGATCTCCTTGTGCATGTCGACCATGGCTCAGCTCACCTTCAGAGCGCCATGCCGAGGCCGATCGGAACGGCAAGCGAGGAATCTGGTGTCCCGCCCCGGAGCTTCTTGCCGACGGAGACGCCTACCAGCGGGTCGCCGACGCGGACGGAAACTCCGACGAGGCTCGAGAGCGCCGGTGCGAGGCCCTGGAGGAGCGAGGTGCCGCCCGCGAGGACGACCTCGCGGATGCCAAGCGAATCTGGCTGGCCCTGGTAGAACTGGAGCGAGGAAAGCAACTCGCGCGAGAAACCCTGCAGGGCAGCGAGCAAGGCTTCGCGGGCCGTGCCGGCTTGCTCGGGCGTCAAGCCGTCCGGAACCGTGGCGCCGTCCAGGGAGATCTGCGTCTTCAGGATCTCGGCGGCTTCCGGCTCGATGTCGAGCGCCCGGGCCAGCGAGACAGTCAGGGACGTCCCGCCCCACTCGATCACGCGAGCAAATTCGCAGGCGTTGCCGTCCGACACGCCGAGCGTCGTACGCTCAGCGCCGATGGTGAGCGCAACGAGCGCGCTCCGCTGGCCCGGAAGCTCGAGCGGCGGCGTGAGGGCCCGGAGAAGCGCGAAAGCCTCGAGGTCGACACCGACCAGACGAAGTCCGGCCTGCTTGCACGCGATCGCGAACGAGTCGACGAGCTCGCGGTACGCAACCACCAGGAGGACGCGCTTCTTGCTGACTCCGTCCTCGACCGTCTCCGACAACACCTGGAAGTCGAGCACGGCCTGGTCGACAGGAATTGGTAGAGCTTCCTGCGCCCGGAAGCGCACCGCGTTGGCGAGCTGCTTGGGATCTTCGATCCCCGTTACCTCGATCGTCCGGACGCCGATGCGGTTGTTCGCGATCCCGACTCGCACCGCCCGCTTCGGCAGCTTGTGCTTCTTGAAGAAGGCCTTGAGCTCGTTGGCGAGCGCGACGATGTCGCGCACCTCGCCGCCGAGGACGATCCCGCGCGGAATCGGCTCGCGGGCGACCTGCAACAGCTTCGCCGAGCCGTTGACCTCGACGCAGGCTGCCAAAAGCTGCGAGGCCCCGATCTTCAGTCCCACGATCTGCCGTGCCATTTAGCTCCCTGCGACCCGTAGGCCCCCCTGGGGGGCCTCCTGCTGGGCCTTGACGGTGGCGATCCCGGCTCGCTGCAGCAGCCCGAGTAGCTGATCGGGCCGGCTCGAGCGCGCCAGCGCGGTCTCCTGCGTGATGATCCCGCGGCTGACGAGCTCCACGAAAGCCTGCTCAAGCGTCTGCATACCCTTGTTCGACCCGGTCTGCATGACGGAGTAGATCTGCTCGACCTTCGCCTGCCGGATCAGGTTCCGCACGGCGTCGTCGGGCAGGAGGATCTCGCAGGCGGCGACACGGCCTTTGCCGTCGACCGTCGGCACGAGGGTCTGCGTAACGATTCCTTGAAGCGTCGAGGCAATCTGAACGCGGACCTGCTCCTGCTGAGCGGCGGGGAAAACGTCGATCAGGCGGTCGATCGTGGACGGCGCGTCCTGCGTGTGGAGGGTCGCGAAGACGAGATGCCCGGTCTCGGCCGCCGTCAGGGCGGTCGAGATCGTTTCGAGGTCGCGCATCTCGCCCAGAAGAATCACGTCCGGGTCCTGGCGGAGCGCGCCCCGAAGCGCCTCGCCGAAGCTCGTGGCATCGGGGCCGATCTCTCGCTGATTCACGAGGCAGCCCTTGTGACGGTGGAGGAACTCGATCGGATCCTCGATCGTCATGATGTGGTCGTCTCGCGACCGGTTGATCTCGTCGATGACGGCCGCGAGGGTGGTCGACTTACCCGAGCCGGTCGGGCCGGTCACCAGTACGAGCCCGCGCGGCTTCTTGGCCAGCTCGTGGAGCTGGGCGGGGAGACCGAGATCCTCCAGCGACTTCAGCTCCGTGGGGATCATGCGGAAGGCGGCGCCCAGGCTCTCGCGCTGGAAATAGACGTTGACGCGGAAGCGCGCGAGCCCTGGGATCGAATGAGAGACGTCGATCTGACGCTTGATCTCGAGGTGCTTCTGCTGCTCGGTCGAGAGGATGCGGTAGAGGAGGCGCTGGGTGTCGTCAGGCGTCAGCCGCGGAAACTCTTCGATCCTCTGCAACCGGCCGTTGAGCCTGATCACCGGCGCGCTGCCGGTCGAAACGTGCAAATCAGAAGCGCCGAGCGCGACCATGTGCTCGAGCAGGTCGTCGATCGAAAAAGTGGCAGTGTCGGGCCGAGACGCTTCCATGAGCTCCCTTCGTCCGACTCATCGGCAGCGGTCGCCTACTTCTAAAGGGCCCTGCAAGATCCCCCGTTCGAGGGGACTCAGCAAACGCTCCAAAGGCCGATACACCTGCGTGAGCCACCGCACGCCTTAGCTCGATCAAAGGAGGAGTTCCGCTCATGATTCAGAGGCTCAGCAAGCGGGTCACGCAGAAGGAGAGTCAGGGGGGCTTCACCCTCATCGAGCTCCTTGTCGTGATCATCATCATCGGGATCCTGCTCGCAATCGCGATCCCGTCGTATCTCAGCTTCCGGGGACGCGCCGAGAAGTCCGCCGCACAGGCAGACGTTCGCGCCGCCATCCCGGGTGTGGAGGCGTTCTACGCCGACCACAACACGTACTCGGCCCTCACGTCCGCGGTCCTCAAGGCCTCGTACGACCAGGGGATCAAGAACGTGAACGTCGATCGCGCGACCGCTACTTCGTACTGCATTGACAGCACGGTCGGTCAGAACACCTACAAGAAGGCTGGCCCTGCGGCCGACATCACGTCGGGCGCCTGCTAGTTCAGGCTCCGCCTTTTGCTCGAAGGGGCGCGGGAGACCGCGCCCTTTCTTGTTAAGCGAAAAGGCCTGAATGCCGATAGGAAAGGCATGGCGTCCCAGCTGCGGCTGCGCGTACTTCTTCCCGTTGCCATCCTGGGCGTTCTCGGCCTGGGCGTCGGTGCCTTTGCGACGACCCGGAGCACTCCGGAGACGAGCAACGCCGACGCGGTGGCGGCACGAATCGCGGCCAAGCAGAACGGCAAGACCCAGAACCCTTCGAAGCCCGCCAATAGGCCGAGCCAGCAGGCGTCGCCGCTCGAGGGTGCGCTCCGCAAGCACTCGGTGGTCGTCGTCCTCTTCTACGCGCCCGGCGACGATTACGACACGATCCAGGCCCGCGAGACCCGGGCCGGCGCCCTCGCTGCGAAGGCGGGATTTCTCGCCCTGAACGTGACGAAGAACCAAGAGGTAGCGGCGCTTGCAGCCGAGTACGACGTCCGCGAAGCCCCCGCTACGTTCGTCTTCACGCGAGGCCCACGCGTCGCCTACCGCGTGGCGGGATACATGGACCGCCAGGCGGTGGCGCAAGCCGCCGCTGACGCTAGATGAGCGTCCCGGCGGTCGACGCGCTGACGGGAGACGAGCTCGACCGCCGCTCCGCGCGCAAGGACGGACGCGAGATCGTCGCTCTCCGCTGCGTGCAGGCGAACGGCGGCTTCGCGATCGAATGCGACGTCTACCCCGTGGACGGCCTGCGCGTAGAGCCCTTGCGCCCCGGGCCGTATCGCTTCGCCAGCCGCGAGGAAGCGAATGCCTTCATCGCCGAGGCAGTTCGCGCCCTCGAGTGCCTCGGCTGCGAAGTCACCTAAAAGCGGTTATACGACTACGCGGGCGAGCTCTTCGAGGGACGTCAGCCCTGACGTCACCTTCGCCAGGCCGTCATCCCAGAGCATCTTCATTCCCGCCTCGAGCGCCGCGCGCTCGATGTCCTCGCGGCTTGCGTGCTGGGAGGCGAGACGGCCCAGGTCCTCGGACATGGTCATGAGCTGGTAGATGCCGACACGGCCTTTGTAGCCAGTCTGGTTGCACCTTGGGCAGCCTCGCTTGCGATAGAGACCGACACCGTCCGCCGCAGCGGCCTGGTCGGGCGTGAAGCGGGCGTCGAGCATCTCTTGCCGGGTGACCATGTACATCTCGCAGCAGTGGGTGCAGAGCTTGCGGACGAGCCGCTGGGCGAGCACGGCCGTGACTGCGGAGCCCGTGAGGAAGGGCTCGACCCCCATCTCGTTCAGGCGCGTGAGCGCGCTCGGAGCGTCGTTCGTGTGGAGCGTCGAGAGAACGAAATGGCCGGTGAGGGCGGCCTCGATGGAGATCTTGGCGGTCTCCACGTCGCGGATCTCGCCGACCATCAAGACATCGGGGTCGGAACGGAGGATCGAGCGCAAGGACGAGGCGAACGTCAGACCTGCCTTCGGGTTGACCTGGATCTGATTCAGGCCGGCCAAGCGATACTCGACCGGGTCCTCGACCGTGATGATGTTGATCTCCGGCCGGTTCATCTCGGTCAGCGCCGCGTAGAGCGTCGTCGACTTACCCGAGCCCGTGGGCCCCGTGACGAGGAGAGCACCGGTCGGCTTGCGGATGATCTCCTCGAACTGCGCGCGCATCTCGTCCGAGAGCCCAAGCTCCGTCAGCGTCGGGGCCCGCTTGGATTTGTCGAGAAGGCGCATGACCACGCCCTCGCCCTCGACCGTGGGGAGGACGGCGACGCGGATGTCGAGAAGACGCCCGGCGGCCCTCGCGTTCAGCGAGATGCGGCCGTCCTGTGGCTTGCGCCGCTCGGCGATATCGAGTTTTGCGAGAACCTTGAGGCGGGTCGTCACTCCGGGCGCGAGGCGCTTCGGGATCCGCTGCACTTCGTGCAGGACGCCGTCGATGCGGAGTCGGACGACGAGCGCGTCGTCCTGAGGATCGAAGTGGAGATCGCTGGCGCCGTCTTCGGCTGCCTGGAGAATGATCGAGTTGACCAGCCGCACGAGGGGCGCGTCGGAGACGCCGTCATCGGCCTCGAGGTCGTCGCTGTCGCTCTCTTCCGTCTCCTCGAGCTCATCCTCGACGAGAGCCGCTCGCTCCCAGGCCTCGGTGGCGCGGACGATGCGCTTGAGCTCGAGCTCGATGTCCTCGCGGGGGGCGACGCCGATCTCGAGTGCGTGCCGCGTGGCGATGCGCAGCTCGTCGATCGCTTGAACGTTCGTCGGGTCGGCGACAGCGACGTAGAGCCGGTTGTCCTCCAGCTTGTAAGGGATCGCGACCGCGCGTTCGAGCACGTGCGTCGGAATGGACTGGGCGGCAGCCTTGTCGACTCCCTCCGCGGCGAGATCGACCGTCGGCAGATGCGAGTGGTCGGCCTGGATCCGCCCTAGCGAGCCCGTCGCGGGGGCGGGCGGGGTTTCCGGGGTGGGCTGGGCGAGCCCTTCGTCGACGAGCGCGTCGGCGATCGACCCCGTGCCCGCCCGCGACCGAGCGGCAGCCAGCCGGTCAGGCGCAACCAGGCCGGTGGTCTCTAGCAGGTCGGCGACGAGCTGGGTGACCGGGTTCGGCGAGATACCCGCCCCTGGAGGCGGGGTCGGCCGAACGGACGAGGTCTCCTCGCCTTCGGCGGGAACGCCGCGCAGGTTGGGCAGGTCGTCGAACTCCACTAATGCTCCGGCCGGCGGAGCTGCCGCGCTTGTGGCGCGCGAAAAGCAAGCCAGGCTAGGACGCAGGGAGCCCGCGTACTGAATCTAAGTACGGGGGCGACTGAGGACGACGCATGGCGCCGCTTTGCAGCCGCCAGAAGTGCGGTGAGCATCGCCGGGTGGGGCATCTATCAGGTGTATCGGCTTAAACCTGCGTCACCCTGATGGGTGAGCAAGGTCCTAGAAAAGGCCGAGATACGCAGAGAGAACCGCGTCGCCGGCAAACAAGGCGACCAGGGCCCCAAAAGCGAGGAACGGCCCGAATGGGATGAACATCTTGCGCGCGCCCAGCCCGTGCCTGGCGAAGAGCACGCTCGAGAAGACGAGAGCCGAGAGCATGCCGACCATCATCCCCACTGAGACCGCCATCCCCAGCCCGGCGCCGAGCAGGAGCGCCAGCTTCACATCTCCCATGCCCATTCCCTTGGGGTAGGCGACGAGAGCGAGGAAGAGGAAGAGCGAGGCTCCGAGCGCGCAGGCAATCCACTCGATCGTGCGGCCCGGCTCGAGCGCGATGTTGGCGGCGAGCACAACTGCGAAGGAAGGGAGGACGATGAGGTCGGGAAGGATGCGCCGTTCGGCGTCGATGGCCGAGAGGACGACGAGCGCAGCGCAGAAGTAAGCGGCGACCAGAGCGCGTCCGGACAGGCCGAAGCGCAGGAACGAGGCCGCGATCAGCAGCGCGGTCGCCAGCTCGACGGCGGGATAGCGCCAGCCGATGCGGGCCCCGCAAGAGCGACAGCTACCACGCAGGACGGCGTAGGAAACCAGAGGCACGTTGTCGTACCACGCGATCTCCGAGCGGCACGTGGGACACGCGGAGCGCGGCTTGACGAGCGAGCGCCGTTCGGGCAAGCGAGCAGCGACGACGTTGAGAAAACTCCCGAGCGCGAGCGCGGGCGCGAAGATCAAAGCGGCGAGCGCGACATCCACGCCGGGCTTTATCGGCGGCTCGGCTGCTGGGCTAAAGCCGCCAACTAACCCGCGTAGAGCTGTGGCGCCTGGGGCTGCGCGTAGACCTCGGGATTCCCGGGCATTCCGGCTGGAACAAACGAGAGGCCAGGGAAGCTCGAGCTCGTGCTCTGGCCGAGCATCACCGTCGAGCCGTCAATAGGGCCGTCGAACTGGGAGGTCGTGTCGAGGTCGATCGCGTTCGTGCCGTAGATCGCTCCCTGAGCGTAAGCGCTGACCAGCTGGGCGCTGTCACCCACGTTCACCTGGCTTTGGGGGGATCCTCCCGAGCCGTTGCCGTTCACGACGAAGACGAGCATCCTCTGCGCGGGATCCCAGCCGGTCGTCGTACAGGTCATGCTGCTGCCCGAGCCCGTCGTTGCCTGGCACATCTTCGAGCTCTTGATCAGGAGCGTCCCTGAGACATAGATCGTGGCTGAGCCCGTGTACGTGTTCACGGCGCCGTTGTTGATCTTGGCACTGCCGTCGATGAAGATCGTTCCGTTGGCAGTCAGGACGTGCGTCGACGCGTTCCAGGAGAGTTCGCCGCCGGAGCCCTTGCAGGTGTAGGAGCTGGACGGAGTCAGGTCCTGAACAGTCGTAATGCTGTTGTTGCGATGGGTGGCGCTCGGCGAGGTCGCCGCTCCCTGGTCGTTGTCAAAGGTCGGCGGGGTACCGCTCGTGGTCAGACAGCTGTAGTAGGGGCCTGGATTCGCGTTCAGGTACCAAGCGTCCCAGTCGGGGGCGGGGGCGGGCGAAGACGCAGGGGTGTTGTCGAGCACGGTCGCCCAGACGTTGTCGAAGCCGCTGGCGCCGGCTCCCTGCTGGCATGGGTTGTGCTGAGCGTTGTTCTTCCACTTGCAGCCGTTCTTGACATGAAGCTGATTGAGCGGCGTTGACGAGGTGCCGGCGTAGTTGGCGCTCTGGGTCATTGTCAAGCTGCCGTGGACGACCAAAGGTCCCGCATTGATGGCCGCCGTATTCTCCAAGCAGAGGTTGCCAGCGACGTAGAGCGGCGAGTTCACCAGCACGCTCTGCTGAATCGTCATGTCGCACGTGTTTCCCGTCGCGCGCGAGTAGATGAAATTCCAGGACGGGTTGTTGAGCGGCTGCGTGTATGACGGCACCACCGGCACCTTGGCCGAGAGCGTCCTCGTCACCTGGCTGGCGGAAGCCCCAGTCGGATTCTTCACCTTGCCGATCGAGGTGAGAGTCCACGTCGAGGCTCCCGTGACGGACTGCGAGAGCGTCCCCCACCACTCAACCGTGCCGCCGTCGTAGGTCTGCGTCGTATGCGTGACGGTGCCGTTCGCCTGCTCGCCCAGGATGTACTTGTTTAGCGCGTTGTTCTCGGGCCTCGAGAGGATGGCCATCATCTCGTTGATGCCGGCTTCGGCGAGGTCGTACGCACTCGACTTGTCCTCCGAAAGGGCTGCCATGCGGGCATTCGTCGACGAGTAGTAGATGAGCGAGGTTCCCGCCATCGTGAGGACGCCGAGCACGCCGATAGCCATGATCAGCGTGATGCCGTCTTGCCTTCGCAGAAGGCGCCGCAAAAAGCTCATGTGTTTTGTCCCGGGGGTTTGTTGACGCTATTGGCGCAAGGTGTTCCTCAAGACGATGTCGTCCACCAGGCGCCATCGCTTCCATCCCTCGTTCGGGTACACGTTCACGGGGAAGTCGACATGGAGTAGCCCTCGGCTCGATGCGGAGGGCGCCGTGTACTTGAACGGGTCGTCCGTGGTGAGGTAGTCAGCGATGGGCACGGTGACGCTCGACTGCGTCCTTCGAACCTTCCAGCGGTTCGTGCCGGCCGAGCTCGTGTCGTAGACAACGCTGATTGCCACGCCCTTGGCGCTCGGGCATTGCGACGGGAGAGAGACTGTGATCGAGGCGACGTTGCCGTCCCCGTCCCCGTCGGCGCCCGGGACGATGGAGTCGGCGCAGTGGAGCTCGCGCCGCATCCGATCGAGTGCGAGACGCGCCTCCTGCTGGGCCTGGAAGCGGCGGTTCATGTCCAGCTCGGCCTTGGCGCCCGAGCTGAAGAGCTGCGTGATTGTCGTAACGATGAAGAGGAAGATCGACAGGACGACAATCAGCTCGACAAGCGTGTACCCGTCCCGGCCTCGCAGGCGCCGGGCGAACCGGCGGAGGTTCACTTCGTGTTTGCCTCGACGTAGGCGAGCGCCCGGCGCGCGACCCGCTCGCTGCGCGCACCGAACTCGAAGCGTCGCACGAGGCTCTGATCGACCTTGATCAGGATGCGAAGGGCTTCGGCACCGTCGTGCCAGCCGAACCGGGCTCCGGTGACGATCCACGCGTGCTGGTAGAGCCAATAGTTGACAAGCTGGTTCGTGGGCTTGGACATGGCGTCCATGCGCCGCGCAAGCATCCGCGCGCGTGCGGGCAGCGTCAGCTCGTCTGCGGGCTCTGCCGGTGCACCGGGCACCTCGAAGTCGGGCTTCCGAGTCTCGGCGGACTCGGCAGCAGGCTGGGTCTCTGTGGTGGTCGGAGTGGTGGTCGGAGTGGTGGTTGCCGTCGTCGGCGAGTTCGTGGTCTCCTGCGGCTGCTCGTGCTCCGCGCGCCACTCGCTCAGAGTAAGGATGCGCGTTCCGGAGTAAGGAGCCTCGTTCTCAGGAAGACCCCGTTCGCCGTAAGCCGAATTCTTGGAGAGGCGGAGGGTCACCGTCGGGGCTCCGTTGTCGACGACGCGTGCCCCGGCACGGGGGCTCTGGTAGACAACGGAGTTGGCGGCATAACCCTGAACGGAGCCCTGGACGCGCCAAGCGAGACCGGAGTCCTGGAGGATCCCCTTCGCAAAAACGTATGCCTTGCCGCGCACGTCCGGGACCGTGAGGAGCGTCGGTTTCGCCGCCTGCGCGGCGACGGTTTGCGTAGGCGTGACCGCCTTCTTTTCGGCGGCCAGCGTGAATGTCGCCGCGCCCAGCAGCCAGATAACCGTGAGGGCGAGCAGGCGAGGAAGAAGCGCAATGAAACGGGCCGCCATACCTGTTTCCATCGGCAGCCTTGGCCGAAAAGTCAAGCCCTTAGCGGGTAAATGTGATGACGTTCCCGGAGAATAGGTCGCCGCCTTGGCCGATCACCGTGAAGACATGGCCGCGCGGCTTCGCCCGGCGATGCGGCGTCGGAGAGTCCTGCCAGCTGAAGGCCACGCCGGCGAAGGACTTGAACCACGGCTCCTCCTGCGGGTACGACGTAGCCGGATCGAGCTGAAGGTGGAGATGCGGCCCGGTCGAGTGACCGGTCGACCCGACCAGTCCGACGGGCTGGCCGGCGGCGAGCGCGGCGCCCGGGTGAACCGTCGGCTCAAGGTAGGAGAGGTGGCAGTACGTGTACTCCGTACCGGTCTCGAGCTGGATCCTGAGGCCGATCCCGCAGTTCCCGCTCCCGTCGGCGTACGTGTCTATGACGAAGGAGTCGGCCAGCGCGTAGAGCGGCGAGCCTTCGGGGGCAGCGATGTCGGCGGCCGGGTAGTCGTGGTGATGGTGCCCGACTGAGACGACTGTGGGCCCACCGCCGACTGGGAATACATAGCCCGCGATCGAGCCCGGAGCGCCGAGAGCAGCGCTGGCTGGATCCGCTACTGCGGCAGCGGCGAGCTGCTCCTCGAGGCTGGTCACGGCTGCGACGGCTGCGTCGAGCTCGGCCCGGCGCCGATCGGTGTCCTCATCCGCTCGCTCCTGCGCGTTCTCCAGCGCGGAGATCCGGCTCTCGAGCTCCTCGAAGGTCTCGGTGGAAATGCTGGGATCTCCCGCCCTCCGGGCAAGGCTCATCGCCTTGCGCTCGAGCCGCTGGGCCGTGCTCTCCCCTGCAGGAATGAGGCGCTGGGCCCGCGTGATGTCCCTGCGGGCATCCGCGAGTTCCTCCTGCAGCACCGCGAGGCGGTAGTCCGCCGCGCCCAACCCCAGGCCGGCAGCGAACCCTGCGGCGCCGGAGCCGAGGTCGGCCGCAAGGCTCAATATCTCGTCGACGTACCACTGCGCATGGTTGTAGGCAAAGACGGCGCGTGAGATGTCCGTGTGGGCTCCAGCGGCGGCGAGGTAGCGCGCGGCGGAGTAGACAGCGTCCTCGGGATCCCAGGGATTGGCGACTCCGTCGCCGTCGGCGTCCGTGCCCCAGCGGTCCCAGGTGGAGGGCATGAATTGCATCCAGCCGACGGCGCCCGCCGAGCTCGGGCCCATGTTCTGGCCGAAGTTCGACTCCACCTTGTTGATGGCGCCGAGGACCTGCCAGGGCACGCCGTAGGCAGCGCCGGCGCGCTGCCAGAGGTCGCGCAACTGGTCATAGGAGAGGACTGCGGGCTGTGCCGGTGGAGTCGAAAGGGCGACCGGCATGGCGACATCCCCCGGCCGGTTCGGCTGCTCGTAGCTGGGAAGTTTCTGGACGCTCTGCTGCTCCGCCGGCGCCGGGGTCGGCGAGACAATCGTGAACGTGCGGGCGCCCGCCTGGGAGGCGACTACGCACACGACGGCCAGGGCCGCCAGGAAGGCGCCGAAGCGCCTCATCGATCCGGCGACGCGAGCCGCAGGCGCACCTCGTTGCCCTCCTCAGGCTCCGTCGCTTCCCCCGGCTGCGCAGGCTCCGCCTCGACGGCGGCCTTCTCGGCTGCGCTCTTTCGCCGGAGGGCTTGCTGCACGGCGATCTCGAAATCGTGCCGGTTGGTGGCCGCGTTCCCGGCTGTCTCTTCGTCCACCAGCCCCTCGAGCACGAGCTGGACGAGGTGCTGCGAGAAGCTCTGCATCTTGTGGAAGTCGCCGTCCTCGATCGCCTCCGTGATCTCGTCGGAGCGACCCTCGCGGATTAGATCGGCGATCCGTGCCGTGTTGACCATCACCTCGACTGCAGCCACGCGACCGCCGCCGGCCCTCGGCAGGAGGCGCTGGCTCACCACGCCGCGGAGCACGCCCGCGAGCACCTGGCGCACCATGTCGTGCTTGCCGGGCGGGAAGAACTCGACGAGGCGGCCGATGGTCTCCGCCGCGTCGATCGTGTGCATCGTCGAGAGGACGAAGTGGCCGGACTCGGCCGCCCTCAGCGCGGCCTGAGCCGACTCCTCGTCACGGAGCTCGCCGAGCAGGATGACGTCGGGGTCCTGGCGCAGGACGCGACGAAGCCCTTCCGAATACGAGTCGGTGTCGATACCGACCTCGCGCTGATTGACAATGCAGCCCCAGTCGTCGTGCACGAACTCGATCGGGTCCTCGATCGTGACGATGTGGTGCTGCCGGCTGCGATTGATCGAGTTGATCATGGTCGCGAGCGTCGTCGACTTCCCCGAGCCGGTCGCGCCCGTCACGAGGACGAGCCCACGGTGCTCGTCGGCGAGGGCCTTCACGCCCGCCGGCAGACCGAGCTTGTCGAAGTTCGGAATCTCCTTCGGGATAAAGCGGAAGGCGAACGAGATGGCTCCACGCTGGCGGAATCCGTTGACCCGGAACCGACCGAGCCCCTCCGCCATGTAGGCGGTGTCGAGCTCCCCGTGCGTGAAGAAGCTCTCCCGCTTTGCGGGAGTCAGCTCCGTCACGAGGCTGACGATGGTCTCGAGGTCGCTGTCGGTCAGGAGCCGCTCCTCGATCGGAACGAGCTGTCCGTCCACGCGCGCCATCGCCGGCGATGCGACCTTGAGGTGCATGTCACTGCCGCCGAGCTCGATAACTCGTGCCAGTAGTCCGTCCAAATCCATAAGGCGCCATCTGGCCTATCGGCGGCCTGCCTGGGCCCCGCCACCCCTCAATGGGGGAGCGGCGCCGGCGCTCGGAGCCAGGGAGCCGTTTCGCCCGCTCGCTACAATGCGCGGGCTCGCGGGGGAGTTCCCGAGTGGCCAAAGGGGACGGGCTGTAAACCCGTTGGCTCAGCCTTCAGAGGTTCGAATCCTCTCTCCCCCATGACGCGTCTGGGTGGCGTCTGATTCGCCGCCGCTTGGCGCGTGCGCTCAGCCGGTCAGGACTTGCGGGCCGAGGCCCTGCCGCCCTTGCGGCCGGCGGCCTTCTTCTGAGCCGTGGTGCCGCCCTGCTTCGAGCTGGACCGGGAGCTCGACGAGCCGGACTTCTTTCCGCCTCGGCTCGAGGCACCCGGAGAGTTGGCGATCTTGGCGGCCCGCTCCTTGGACATGCCCTTGTCCTTGAGCGCCTCGTACTGCTTCTCGTTCTTGACGTTCGCTTTCTTGTTCGGCATGGCGCGTAGCTACCCCCCTCGCGGGTCCAAAAACCTACGGCTCGGTGTGGACGACGACCTCTGCGATGCTCGTCTGCGCGCGGCGAATTCTCTCCTCGACCTCGCTCGCTCGCGCGTGCGCCTCGGCGAGCGGGCGCTCAGGCTCCATGCCCAGCGTGAGGAACGCGACCAGACCCACCTCAGTGTTGAGCAGTCGCAGCTCGCGCGGCTCTTCGCCGGTGATCGAGCGGACGATCTCCCGGATCTCCTCAGCCGCTCTGGAGCCGTCGCCCTGAGGGAGGGGCCGGCCGGCGGCCGGCTCCGCCAGCGGCTCGAGGTGCGTCTGGACGGCGTCCACCTCGGGAAGCGACGCGAGGATCTCGTGCTCGACGGCGGAAG
>Ga0307415_100000533_pt1 | contig 16615 bp, 12 predicted proteins | sample DK1Cmetagenome_FD_204524 | JGI IMG/M metagenome (GOLD analysis project Ga0307415, IMG submission 204524) | Maize rhizosphere microbial communities from greenhouse at UC Davis, California, United States - DK15-C-2 | ecosystem: Host-associated > Plants > Roots > Rhizosphere > Soil | place: USA...
TCATGAGACGCCACAGGACCAGAGTGTCGCCCCAGTCCGTTACGACATGTGTCGTGTGCAGGAACAGCAATGCCCAGATGATCGAGCCGTATGCATTGTCGGTCCAGAGTACGTTCAGCGAATTGAATTCGAAGGCACGGAAAACGAACAGCACGACCCCGATCCCGGTCATCACCACGAGCAGCTTTTGAACTTTTGCGAGATCGTAGCTTTCCGCAGCCTTCTTGATCATCGTGTTGGGAATCTCGCTGGCGAGCATCGCCAATGTGAACAATGTCCCGGCCACAAGTCCGGGCGGCTCCCAAGGGCGGGGCGCCCATTCCTGCTCCTGGCTCATCAGGAAGAAATATGAAGCAATGGTCAGGACGAAGAACCCGCCTTCGATGACCATGAACGCACTGATTCCCCACCACGTCAGGCTGCGATAGCTGAACGCGTGTGTCGGCAGCGCCGATACGTCTTCGGTGAAGCTCGGGTGCAGGCTCATGAGATGACCGGCTCCCGCTCAGGCTTGGGAGATTTGGGCCAGAACCAGGCCGTCAAAGCGACGGCGACGGGGACGGTCCCAAACACGACGGCCCAGGGGCTGAAGATCGACGAGATGAACATTGCGCTGGTTGCAAGAGCGGCGATGAAGGGCCAAGGGCTCGGCTCGGCGCTTGGCTCGCGGAGGTCGGGTTTTGCCGACATTACGGTAGTCAGCAGGACCTCGCGATCCTCCACCCGAAGGCCGTGTACCACCGGCAACTTTTCGCCCGCATCCCACAGTGGGGTGCGGCTGTCGACGATGGGAAGATGCGGGAAATTATACTTGGGCGGCGCGCAGGATGTCGCCCATTCCAGGGATGCGGCATCCCACGGGTTGGGTTCGGCCTTCCGGCCGCTGCGAAGCGACACGACCAGGTTGATTACGAACAGAAGCACTGCAACGGCCACGACCAACGAACCGATGGTCGACAGGAGGTTCGGAAGCTCGAGGCCCATTCCCGCCGGATAGGTGTAGACCCTTCGCGGCATGCCGTTGATGCCGGCGATGTGCATCGGGAAGAAGGCGAGCTGGAAGCCGAGGAAGATCATCCAAAAGCTGATCTTGCCGAGTCTGTCCGACATCAGGCGGCCGGTCGCCTTCGGATACCAGTAGGTAATCGCGCCGAGCAGCGGAAAGACCGCTCCGCCGATCAGGACATAATGGAAGTGCGCCACGATGAAGTAAGTGTCGTGCAACTGGAGATCGAGCGGGACGGCGGCGATCATGACGCCGGTGAGGCCTCCGATCACGAAGGTGAAGATGAAGCCGATGACGTAGAGAAGCGGCACTTGCAGCCGCGGCCTTCCTTCCCACAGGGTCGCGATCCAGCAGAAAATCTGCAGTCCGGTCGGGATCGACACCGACATGCTTGCTGCCGTGTAGAAACTGTAGCCGATGCGCGGCAGGCCGGTCGCGAACATGTGGTGGACCCACAGTCCGAACGCGAGGATGCCCGTCGCGACGAGCGACATCACGACGATCGGGTAGCCGACGATCGTTCGGCGCGAGAAGGTCGCCACAATCTCGCTGACGAAGCCAGTCGCGGGCAGGAAGATGATGTACACTTCCGGATGGCCGAAGAACCAGAAGAGGTGCTGCCAGAGGAGCGCATCGCCTCGTTCGACCGGGTTGTAGAACTGCGTTCCGACCAGCCGGTCCGACAGCAGCATGCCGGACGCCAGCGCGACCGACGGCATCGAGAAAATCACCATCAGCGACGTGACCAACGTCGCCCAAACGAAGATGGGCATCCGGGCGAGGCCCATTCCTGGCGCCTTCTGCTTGAGGATCGTCGCGACGAGACTCACCGCAGCGGCCAGGGCGGCGACTTCGGTGAAGGTGATCATCTGCGCCCACATGTCGACGCGCTTGCCGACGCCATATTGCGGGCCCGACAGAGGCGGATATGCGAACCAGCCCATGTCGGGGCCGATGTTGAGGACGAACGCAACCCAGAGCAGCGCCCCGCCCGCGAGGTACATCCAGTAGGAGAACGCGTTGAGCCGGGGGAAGGCGGTGTTCCGGGTCCCGAGCATCAGGGGGGTCAGGTAGACCTGCATTCCCTGCATCACAGGCACGGCGAACAGGAACATCATCGTCGTTCCGTGCATGGTGAAGATCTCGTTGTACCGAGCGGCGCCGATGAGATCGTTGTCGGGCTTCGACAGCTGCAGGCGCATGGCGATGGCCAGCGCTCCCGCCAGCGCGAGGAACACGAGCGCAGTCACGATATAGCGGCGGCCGATATCCTTGTGATCGACGCTCGACAGCCAGCCAATGAAGCCCGGCGGATTTTCCCAGGTCGCTTCGAGCTTTTCGTGCAACTCGGGACCCGTCAGGTCCGGCCCGTCGCGCGGCACCTTCGCGGGCGGCTGCTTGGCGCGTTCGGCCGGCGTCATTTGAGCGTCTCGAGATAGGCGACGAGGGCGTGCAGGTCGTCCGCCTTGAGCCCGACCGTGGGCATGCGATTGCCGGGCTTTTGCGACTGCGGATCGGCGACCCAGCCGTAAAGGTTGCCGGTGTTCATCGGAAGCGCTCCGGCGGCGATGCTTCGCCGGCTTGCGAAATGGGTCAGGTCAGGGGCGACCTGACCAGTCGCGGGCGTGCCGGAAATGTTGTGGCAGGATCCGCATTCGCGGGTCGTGAAGTAGTTGTAACCGGCGCGCTGGAGGGGATTTGCGGGCGGCGGCGCCGGCTGAAGCTGAGCTGCATACCAGCGCTGGAAGTCGGCCTTGCTCTCAACCGTGATGTCGAGCGCCATTTGCGCGTGCTGGACGCCGCAGAATTCCGCGCACTGTCCGCGATACAGGCCGGTCTTCCGCGGAAGTAGTTGGGCATCGGTTTCGCGGCCAGGAATGAGGTCTTGCTTGCCAGCAAGGTTGGGAATCCAGAAACTGTGGATGACGTCGTTGGACTTGAGCTTGATCTCCACCGGAATGCCGACGGGGAGGTGGATCTCATTGGCTGTGCGCACGGTCTTCGACGCGTCAGGTGAGCTGTATTCGACATCCCACCACCATTGGTTGGCGGTCACAGTCAGGCTCAGCTGAGGGTTGCTGCCGTTCGCAGCGTTCGATCTATCGGTGAAGAAGCTGGCGATCGTCAGGCCAATCAGGCCAACGGCGATCAGCGCGGTCCAGCCAATAAGCGCTGGCCTGACCGCGTTCGAAGACTCGTGATGCCGGCGATTGTCCAGCGTCAAGGCCGCGTTCCTTCGCCGCCACACCGCGGCAATTAGCGCGATGGCGACGATCAGATACATGACCGTGCAGACGATCATGAAGACGGTGAACAGCTGGATGAAATTAGCGCCCTCGGCGCCTTCTCCGCCCATCATGGTCTGCACGCCGGAACAGCCGGTGACGAAAAACGGGAGGATGGCCCCGCCGCGCCGCATCACTGCTGGTCCGAGTCCGACGGGCTGAGCGGCTCGCGCTTCGTCTGCGTTTGCGGCGGAGTGTTGCTGAGCTCGTCGGCCCGCGCGCTGACGGCATCCTTGCGCACCTGTCCGGACAGCGTTCTGACATAGGCGGCAAGCTGCCAGACCTGCTGCTCCGTCAGCTTTCCGCGCCATGCCGGCATTCCGTTCGGCCGCCCTTCCACGATCGAGGCCGCAATCTGGTCGATGCGGCCGCCGTACCGCCATTTTCCGTCCATCAGAGCGACGCCCATCCCGCCGCCGCCATGGAAGTGGCAGCCGGAGCAATTCATCCAGTTGTAAAGGCGCTGCCCTTCGGAAATGGCCGCGGCATTGCCTTCGTACGCCGCTGCTCGCGGATCGAGCGGCGGAAGCTTGCCGGTTCCGGGGAACACGGTGTCTGGGCTGGCCGACGCGGGAACGGTCTCGCCCAGCGGCTTGCCGCGAGTCTGACGCTCCTCGCGATCGCAGCCACATAGAGCCGCGACGAGCGCCAGTGCGAGGGCGCTACTGCGGAAGCGCGAAGACATAAACCATTCCGCCCTTGGTGGTGCGCTTCTTCAAATCCTTCACGGCATTGACGAAGCCGAGCGCCGCCGTCGGATCGCGCGGATCGAGGTCGGCCGACACAATGGATCCGGCCCAGCCGCCGATGCCCGACGGGACAGCGATGTACTGGCGGCCGTCAGGCCCGCGATAGCTGATCGGCTGGCCGATAATCCCGCTCCCGGTCCTGAACTGCCACAGCAGCTTGCCCGAGCGGGCGTCGATTGCTTTGAACCAGCCGTCCATCGTTCCGTAGAAGACGAGGCCTCCCCCGGTCGCGAGCGCCGGGCTCCAAAGAGGGAGGTCTTCCTTGATCTCGAAGACCTTGCGGCGGGCGACCGGATCCCAGGCAGTGAAGACCCCGCGATTGCCTCCCGGTCCCGCGTACATCTTCACGTCGGCGCCGACGAATGGCGTTCCGGGGATATAATTGGCGTTCTTGACGCCCATATCCATGCAGATGTTGAGGTGGGGGATGTAGATGAGGCCGGTGACGGGGCTGAATGCGGAGGGGTTCCAGTCCTTCGCCCCCGGCGGGCCCGGACAGATATTGCGGACCGCGCGCCCTTCCTTGGGCTCTTTTTCCGGCGCCGGGATCAGCCGTCCGGTCTTCAGGTCCACGCCCTTGTAGGCATTGATGTATCCATAGGGGTCGACGGCCAGGATCCGGCCCGTCCGTCGGTCGTGAACGTAGAAATAGCCATTGCGGCTTGGGCGGATCAGCGCAGGGATGCGCTGCCCGTTGGGTGCCGGCCAGTCGACCAGGATCGACTCGTTGATGTCGTCGTGATCGAACAAGTCGTGCGGAGTGCTCTGGTAGAACCACCGCGCCTGCCCCGTCGCGATGTCGCGGGCGAATATGCCTGCAGTCCACTTGTTGTCGCCGGGACGCTGCTCCGCATTCCATGGTCCCGGGTTTCCGGTTCCGTAATAGATCAGCTTCAGTTCCGGATCGTAGCTGATCCAGCCCCAAACGGGGCCTCCGCCGATCTTCCATTGCTCGGGACCCCAGCTCTTCACGCCCAGGTCCTTGCCTTGGTCCTGCGGATAGGGCGCGCGGTAGTTCGTACCGATCAACGCATCCTTGTCCGGCCCGGTGCTGTAGGCCCGCCAGGCGATCCTGCCGGTCGCCGCATCGAGCGCGGTCAGCCAGCCGCGGACGCCCATCTCGCCGCCCGAATTGCCGACCAGCACTTTGCCCTCGGCGACGAGCGGCGCCATCGTCATCGTCTGGCCCTGCTGGATATCGCCGAGCTTGGTGCGCCACAGCTCCTTGCCGGTCGCGGCATCGATGGCCACCGTGTGGTTGTCGAGCAAGTTCATGTACAGCCGGCCGTCGGAATAGAAGGCACCGCGATTTACGGGCCCGCAGCAGGCGACGCCCTTCGCGGCTGCAGCCGGCTTCGGCTCGTACACCCACTTGGCCGGCGCCCCCGGCTTGGTAAGGTCGAGCGCGAACACATTGTTCGGCCAGGGCGCAATCACGTACATCGTGTTGTCGACCACCAACGGAGGCGCTTCGAAGCCTTCGGTCGTTCCGGTCGAAAACGTGAATGCGACCTGCAGCTTTCCGACGTTCCGCGGGGTGACTTGGCTGAGAGCGCTGAACCGGGTCGACGCGTAATCTTTCCCCGGCATGGTCCAATTGCCATCGTCCCGGGGAGACGCAGCCCGCGCGGGAGCCGCCTTGCTCGAAGACATTCCGCCGAATTGTGAGGTGCCGAGATCAGATTCGCGCTTCTGAGTGAGGGCCCAGAAGAGGAGCGCGACTGCGAGCATCGCAGCGATTGAAGCAACCACTATGATCGAACGCCGCATCCAGACTCCAGCTACGCTACCCGCGCGCAAAAGCGCCGCACTGCTCGCTGCAAAGTTTCACGGGCGAACTGGTTCCAACGGTTGTTCCAGCGCGTTGAATGGCCAGAATTTCCCCAACAACCGTAGGAACTTCGGCTCGGTGCCCTCTGTTGATTCGGCCAAACGGAGGTTGTCGATGTCTGATGAATCCCGAGATCAGGGAGCGAGTTCGCGAAACTGGATTGGCGCTGGCCTTGCCGTCGCAACCATTGGCGCCGCCTTTGTTTGGGGACGCAAGATGAAGCATGGCGAGGAGGGAGAGATCATCAGCGACGCGCCGTCCCACGTGCTTCGCGGCAAAGCTGCGGAGCAGCAGGGCGAGGAAACCTTCGGCGGCAAAACAGTGACCATCGGCCTGCCCCGGCAGCAGCTGTACGACACCTGGAAAGACTTCACCCGCTTTCCGAGCTTTATGGAGAATGTTCGAACGGTGGAGGTCTTGGGAGGCGGCCGCTCGCGCTGGCTTATCAAGGGTCCTGCAGGAAGTGAGGTCGAGATCTTCAGCCGCATCGTTGAAGATGTTCCCGGAAAGCGCATCTCCTGGGAAAGCGAAGCAGGTTCGTCCATCGACACGACCGGTGTAATCGAGTTCGAGGACGCGCCGCCCGGCCGAGGGACCTATGTCCGATTCCTGATGGCTTACGATCCGCCCGGAGGAGCGATCGGCCGAGGCATTGCCAAGCTATTGCAGCGCGAACCGACGGTGCAGGCCAGGCGTGACCTCCGCCGCTTCAAGCAATTGATGGAAACGGGTGAGGTAAGCGTCAACGCATCGCCGTCCGCCCGCACGTCCGAAAACCCGACCGAAGCCCGGATCTGAGGAGTATCCCCATGCGCGCAGTAACCTGGCACGGCCGCCACGACGTCCGGGTCGACACCGTTCCCGACCCCGAGATTGTCAATCCCCGCGATGCGATCATAAGGATCACGTCGACTGCGATCTGCGGCTCCGACCTCCACCTTTACGACGGCTACATCCCGGGAATGCGGGCCGGTGACATCCTCGGCCACGAGAACATGGGCGAGGTGGTCGAGGTCGGTCCGAAGAGCACGCTTCAGAAGGGTCAGAAGGTCGTCATCCCTTTCACGATTAGCTGCGGCCAGTGCTTCTTCTGCCAGAAGCACCAGTTCAGCGCCTGCGACAACAGCAACCCCTCCGAGACGTCGGACGCCTCCGAGATCATGATGGGCCATCCGATGGGGGCGGCGTTCGGTTACGCTCACCTGACGGGCGGCTATGCCGGCGGGCAGGCCGAATATCTTCGCGTCCCTTATTCGGACGTCGGCCCGATCGTGGTTCCGGACGGTGTCGACGACGACAAGGTCGTGTTCCTCTCCGACATCTTGCCGACCGGCTGGCAGGCTGCGGAGCAGGCGGACATCGAGGAAGGCGACACCGTCGCTGTCTGGGGAGCAGGCCCTGTCGGACTCTTTGCCATCCAGTCAGCCTTCATCCTTGGGGCCCACCGGGTGATCGCGATCGACCATTTTCCGTCCCGCCTGCAGCTCGCGAAGCAGATGGGCGCGGAGATCCTCGACTATCGCGAAGTCGACGTACGGGCGGCTCTTAACGAAATGACCGGAGGAATTGGGCCCGACGCTTGCATCGATTGCGTCGGCCTCGAGAGCCACGGGGTGGCGATCGACAATGTGGTCGACACTTTGAAGGCGCACTTGCTCCTCGGCACCGAGCGCCCGCATGCTCTAAGGCAGGCCATCCTCGCGTGTCGGAAGGGCGGCCGGATCTCGATCCCCGGCGTCTATGGCGGCTTTGCCGACAAGTTCCCGCTCGGCCAGATGATGGAGAAGGGTTTGACCATCAAGCAGGGTCAGACGCACGTTCAGAAATATACGAAGACGCTGCTCGAACTGATCATGGAAGGGAAGATCGACACCACCTTCCTCATCTCGCATCACGCGAGCCTCGAGGACGCGCCTGCCATGTACAAGCACTGGCACGATGACCAGAACGAATACACCAAGATCGTTCTCAAGCCGGGGCTCGAGAAAGGCCAAGTCGAAATCCTAAAGGAGTTCGAGCACGAGCCGGCGTGAGCTCCTTAAGCGAACCCGACTGGGAGTGAGATTCTCGAGCGCACGAGTCGGCCTTTTCAAACGGACACATTCGGACACGCATTCGAGGTCCCGTCCGAGTCACTTGCTAAGTTATTGGGAAAAATGGCGCGCCCGAAAGGATTCGAACCTCTGACCCCCAGATTCGTAGTCTGGTGCTCTATCCAGCTGAGCTACGGGCGCGCGGCCGTGGGAACGGCAGGCGGGCGACATAGGGGCCGCATCCCGGCTAGGCAAGCCTCGAAGATTGCCCGCTCATAGAAGCGCTCCTAGAGGTTGGCGGATGCGGATCCGCCCTCTCCTTGCTTCGTCGATCATCGCAACCATCGCGGCCTGTTCGACTCCGAAGGGGCCGGTTCCTTCCCTCGCGCCGAGAGCCGCGGAGGCGATCGACCCTCGGGTACCGGTCGACAATCCCGTGAAATATGGGCGGGTCGATCCCGGCCTCGCGGCGCATCTCGGCGCCTTGCTCGACCAGGTGCAGGCCGGCGATTCCGCATTCCGCAATGCGGCAGACTCGGCGGAACGGCTGGCAGCAGCGGCAGGTGCGCCCCAGAGCGAGAGTTGGATCTCGGCCCAGCAGGCGCTGTCGGCCGCGATGGAAGCGCGCGGGCCAACGACGCGTGCGCTGGGCGATATCGATGGACTGGCGGCGACGGCACTCGCGACCAAGGGCGGCATGTCCGCGGCCGACCTCGACGCCATCCGTTCAGCCTCGGCGAAGTCAGCAGAAATCGACCAGGCGCAGGCCGCGCGGATCAAGGCGCTGGAAGCGCGGCTGGGAATTTAACCGAGAGCGGCGGCGCGCGCTGCCGGCCAGTCGCGTGCTTCGATAAGGTACACCACCACCTTCATATCCGGCGGAACTTCCGAGCTTTCGAAGTCCAGGTCCGCCCGCCGAGTCATGCCGAGCCGTTCCATGAGCCCCCAGCTCGCCTCGTTCGGCGAGATCGTCAGAGCGACCACGTGCGGCGCTCCGAACCGGTCGAACGCGAGGTCGATGCTCTTGATTGCGGCTTCTTTGGCATAGCCCTTACCCCAGGCGTCCTCCCGCAATCGCCAACCCACCTCGAAGTCTCCGGGGAATGGCGACCCATCGCTGTTCACCCGCTTCAAACCGCAGAATCCGAGCAGGGCGCAATCGGTCTTGCGCTCGACCAGCCAGAACGTGTGTCCATGATCGCGCTGATAACCTTGGATCCGCCCGAACCCGGCTTCGTGCTTTTCGCGAGACCAGACGCCGCCCAGCCAGCGCATGACCGGCTCAGTATTGGTCTGGCGGATGAACTCGTCGAGGTCCTGTTCGTCCCAGGTTCGAAGGCGGAGCCGTTCGGTTTCCGCGACGATCTCAGCCACCGAGCGCCCTCACGCCGTCGACGATCGCTTCAATTGCCTCATCGACGTGCTCGAGATGCGTGCGGAAACAGAGGATGGCGCAGCGGATGTAATAGGCGCCGTCGATCCGGGTGCCGCTCATCATGACGCGACCTTCTTCCAGCAGGTGCTTCATCAGGCGCTCGGTGAATTCGTCGGCGTCGCCCTGCTTCGGCAGGTAGCGGAAGGCGACGACCGACAGCTGCGGCTCCGGCCCGGGGTCGAAGCCGTCAATCTCCGACAGGCGATGGTGGAAGTAGCGGGCAAGCGCGAGCTTCTCCGATTGCGCCGCGCGGAATGCGGCGATGCCGGCGATCTGCAGCGGCAGCCACAGGCGCATTGCGCGAAAGTGACGGGTCAGTTCAGGCGAGAGATCGGCGGGCGACGGTCCCACCTCTGATTCGCCGAGCGGACGGATGTAATCCGCCGAGGCGCTGAAGGCGTCGAGCAGGAGCTGCCCTTCGCGCACGAGCGCCGCGCCCGTTCCGTAGGGCAGGAACAAGGTCTTGTGGGGATCGAGAGCGACGCTGTCGGCTTGCTCGGTGCCGCGCAGCAGCTTGCGACCCTCGTCGCAGAGGGAAAAGAGGCCGCCATAAGCACCGTCGACGTGGAACCAGGCGCCGTATTTCCGGCAAATCTCGGCGATCTGGGGCAGCGGATCGATCGCGCCCGTGTCGACCGTGCCGCCCGATGCGACGACCAGCCACGGGCGAATGCCATTGCGGCGGTCCTCTTCGAGCGCCTGTTCCAGCGCCTCGACGGACATGCGATATTTTTCGTCCGTTGCGATGACTCGCCTGGGCGAGCGGCCACGACCGGCGATGTTCAGCGCCTTGTCGATGCAATAATGAGCAAAGCGCGTGACATAGACCGCACCGCCGCCGTCCGGGTCGCGCGCCTCACGGGCGGCAATCACGGCGGTCAGGTTGGCCATGCTCCCGCCGGAGGTCAGCGTTCCGGCGGCCGTCTCCGGAAACCCGATCGCATTGGCCAGGAATTGCGTGCAGGCGTTCTCGATGCGGACCGCGCCGGGACTCGCCGAGGCAAAACCCGAATATTTGTTCGAGGCAGCCGCGATCAGGTCTCCGAGCGCGGAGTAGGGCAAAGCCCCGCCGGGAATATAAGCCATGAACCTGGGCGAGGTTGTCGCGAAGCCGGGCCGGTCGACGCATTCGGCGACATAGTCGAGCAACCGCGCGAGGTCGCGCCCTTGCTCAGTGAACTCGGGCTCAAGCCGCTGGGCAAAGACCTCCGACCATGGACGATTGGCCGGGGCCGTCTCGACCTGGTCCCAGTAGGCCAGCACGTGGTGGAGCGCCTGTTCGCCAAGCTCGCGACGGGTATCGGCGCCCGGTTCGAGCGGCGCGGCTGCAGCCCGCAAATGCTCTATCTTGGTACGTAGCTCTTCGCGCATCAGGCCTGAATCAGCCGTGCGGCGTCGATCGCATGATAAGTGAGGACTCCCGTCGCTCCCGCGCGCTTGAACGCCAACAGCGTCTCCAGAATCAGCGCCTCACGGTCGCCTGCGCCCGCCCTCGCGGTGTTCTCGATCATCGCATACTCGCCGCTCACCTGGTAGGCGAAGGTCGGAACGCCGAAGGCGTCCTTCACCCGGGCGAGCACGTCGAGATAAGGCAGGCCCGGCTTCACCATGACGAAGTCGGCGCCTTCGGCGAGGTCCAGCTCCACCTCGCGCAGCGCCTCCTCGATGTTCGCCGGGTTCATCTGGTAGCCGCGCTTGTCGCCTTTCAGGCGCCCAAGGGAGCCGACGGCCTCCCGGAACGGTCCATAGAAGGCCGAGGCATATTTCGCCGCATAGGCCATGATCGCGACGTTCTGATGCCCGCCCTCTTCCAGCGCCATACGGATCGCGGCGACGCGGCCGTCCATCATGTCGGACGGCGCGATGATGTCCACGCCGGCCTGGGCCTGCACAACCGCCTGGTCGACGAGGATGGACACGGTATCGTCATTGATGACCCAGCCGCTCTCGTCGACAATTCCGTCGTGGCCGTGCGCCGTATAGGGATCGAGCGCCACGTCGGTCAGCACGCCGATCTCAGGCACAGCGTCCTTGATCGCCTTGGTGGCGCGGCAGATGAGATTGTCCGGATTGAGCGCTTCCCTCGCGTCGTCGGTGCGAAGCTCGTCCGGAGTGTTCGGGAAGAGCGCGACGCACGGGATACCGAGATCGGCGGCTTCCCTGGCCTTGGCGGCGATGCGATCGATGCTCCAGCGGCTGACGCCGGGCAACGATCCGATGGGCTCCTCGCAGCCCGAGCCTTCGCAAATGAAGAGCGGCAGGATGAAATCGCTTGGGTGAAGCCGGTTCTCGGCGAGCATGTCGCGCATCCAGGCGCTCGAGCGGCCGCGGCGCATCCGGAGGGCTGGATAGGAAGACATGGCGCGCAGATAGACTGGGAGCGCGGGGGAAAGAAAGAGCGCGCCGAGCATTGACCGCCGCAATGACCAAAACGCTGCCGAAACAAGCCATCCTCATCGTCAACGCGGGCAGCCGCAAAGGCGCGGACCTGTTCACCGAGGCTCGGGACAAGCTGACGGCAGCAGGAGTCGAGCTTCTCGAAGCAAAAAGGTGCAAAACCGCCGACAGCATGGAGCGCGCGGTCAAGCGGGCGCTCAAGAAGGCTCCGATGGTGATCGTCGGCGGGGGCGACGGGTCGTTGTCGTCGATGGTCGATCACTTCATCGGGACAGACGTGGTTTTCGCCCTCCTTCCGTTGGGGACGGCGAACAGCTTCGCCCGGACGATCGGCGTGCCGCTGGACCTCGACGGAGCCATCGAGGTCATCGCGAAGGGACAGCCGCGCAAGATCGACGTCGGCTGCATCAACGGCGACTATTTCCTCAATGCCGCCGCGATGGGCCTTGCGCCCAAGGTCGCGGAGAGCGTTCCGCATGGTCTCAAGCGGACTCTGGGGCGGCTAGGCTATCTGGTCTGGGCCGGCTGGTCGGCAGCCAACTTTCGGGCGTTTCGAGTCAAGCTCGAAACCGGCAAGCGCACCGTCCGCATGTGGGCCACAGAGGTGCGCATCGCCAATGGTCGTTACCATGGCGGGCTCGAGCTCATCGAGAACGCTGACCTCAAGAGCGGGGAAATCGTTATCCAGGTCGTCACCGGCCGGAGCATCGCCAAGCTCGGCTGGAGCTACCTGGCGTCCGCGATCAAGCTTCGTGCCCGGCACGAGACGGTCCGCGAATTCGTCTCGAACGAGTTCAGGCTGAGCACGAAGCCGCGGATGAGGGTGTCGATCGACGGTGAGGTGGCGGCCGAGACTCCGCTCGAAATCCGCGCCGTCCCGGACGCGGTGACGATCGCAGTTCCGCGCGAACCTAGCCGGCGGGGTTGAGCGCGCCTCCCGGTTCGCGCACGGATTCCGCCTGCTCCCGGCATTCCATGTCGTCCGGACAATCGGCGGGCGCCATATGCTTCCGCCGCCAGCTGCCGTTGCGATACAGGATAATCGCCATGACACTCGTGGCGACCATTCCGGCGGGGAAGCTCAGCCACAACGCGTCGAGACCCAGCCACTCGCGGGCGCCGAGGGCAAAGCCGAGCCGCACAGGATACATCGAAATGAACAGGATGATCAGCGGCCAGACCACCTCCCCGTTGGCTCGCACCGTCCCGAACAGCACCAGGCTGACGCCGAAGAAGAGGAATCCCCAAGTGGCAATCAGCTGGATATGCTGCGCAATCGGCATCGCCAGACTGTCCGGACCGAGAAACAGGCCGAGGGCCGCCCTGTCGGCAATGGTCAGAAGGACGATGAGCGCACCGGTCATCCCGAAATTGAAGAACACGCCGGTGCGGGTGATTTGCGAAACTCGGTCCCAGTTGCCGGCGCCGATGTTCTGTGCGGCCATCGCGCTGACCGCTGCCCCGAGCGCCATCGCGGGCATCTGGACATAGGTCCAGAGTTGCTGGGTCACCCCGTAGGCCGCGGTCACGTGGACGCCGTGCCTGTTGACGAGTCCCAGCATGGCCAGCGCCGACGAGCTGATCACGATCATCTGCAAGCCCATCGGGAATCCCTTGGCGAGAATGACCCTGAGCAGGGAGAAGTCGGGTTTCAGGAAGCGCAGCTCAGCACCCCGAAGCCGAAGCGGCAGGTCGCGCAGGTACACGAAGGCGATCATCCCGGCGAGACTGATGTAGGCGGCTACAGTCGTCGCCAGGGCCGAGCCGCGGATTCCGAGCTCGGGCGCGGGCCCGAGACCGAGAATGAAGACGGGGTTCAGGAGGATGTCGAGGAGCACGTCGAGGAGCATGAACCACAAAGGCGTCATGGAATCGCCGCTTCCGCGAAGCGCCATCATCATCATCGTCAGCATGAGGGTCGGCGGCATGGCGACGAAGATGACGCGCAGGTAGTCGAGCGCGAGTCGGAATGCCTCGCCCGGTGTTGCGAGCAAGCTCAGAAGCTGCGGAGCGAGGAACCAGCCGAAGGTCGACATGATTGCCACCAGCGCGCCGAAGTTTCCAAAGGCCGTACCCATGACCCGGCGAGCAGCAAGCAGATCGCGACGCCCGAATGCCTGGCCGATGAGAATGGTGGCGGCCATTCCGAAGCCGAAGACGAACGCCAGCAGCAGAAACATGACGAGATTGCCGTTGGTCGTCGCGGCTACCGCATCCTCACCGAGGAAGCGGCCCACCCAGATGGCGTTGACCGACCCGTTGAGCGACTGAAGCACGGAGGAGCCGAGCGTCGGAAGAGCGAAAGCGAGCAGGGTTGGGCCGATCGGGCCGACCGTCAGGTCGCGGCGTCCTCTCGTGCCTGCGTCGGCCATTTCATCCTTTCGTCATCGCGAGCGGAGCGAAGCAATCCAAAACGCCGGTGCAGCTGGATTGCTTCGTCGATTCCTCCGCGCAATGACATTTTGCGTTAACCGAGCCGCTCCAACGCGGCACGGTAGCGTTCGGCCTCGGCGGACTTTTCGGCATGGTCTGACCGAGCCTTTTCGACGGCCTCCGGCTTGGCTCGTTCGGTGAAGTTCGGGTTGGAGAGACGGCCTGCGAGGCTGTCGCGCTCCTTTTCGGCTGCAGCGGCGGCCTTGTCCAGGCGTGCTTTCTCCGCCCCGAGGTCGATTACGCCTTCGAGCGGGATTGCGAAGGTCGCCCCACCAGCGACGATCTGAGCGGCGCCTGCACCGTCGAACGAGGAGAGCTGGATCGATTCCAGCCGGGCCAGCCGCGACAGCATCGAATGCTGGCGGTCGAGGCGATCGGCAATCTGATCGGACGCATTGGCTGCGAACAGGTGAAGCTTGGCAGATGGCGGCACGTTCAGCTCGGTACGGGCCGAACGAATTTCGCTGACCAACTCGATCAGCCATTCGATCTCCGCCTTCGAGCGCGGATCGCCTTGCGCCTCGGGCGCCGGCCATCTGGCAAGGATCAGTTCGTAAGGCCGCTCATTCGCGTTCCACAGCTCTTCGGTGACGAAGGGCATGAACGGGTGGAGCATGACGAGGATCTGGTCGAAGGCCCAGGCGGCGACGCGCTTGGTCTCCTCGTCGAAGGCGCCCTTCATCAACTCAACATACCAGTCGCAGAAGGTGCCCCAGGTGAAGTGGTAGATGGCGTTGGCCATGTCGTCGAAGCGCAGCTCGTCGAACGCCTTGTCGAGTTCGGCGAGCGTGTTCACGACCTCGCCGATGATCCAGCGGTTGACCGGAAGCTCGGCCTCGGGCGCGGCAATGCTCTGCGAAGCGCCGACGCCGTTTATCTGCAGGAAGCGAGCTGCATTCCACATCTTGGTGGCGAAGTTGCGGTAGCCCTCGACGCGCTTCTCATCGAGCTTGATGTCGCGGCCCTGACTTTCCATCGCCGCCAGAGTGAAGCGCAGCGCGTCGGCGCCGTACTTGTCGACGATGCCGAGCGGGTCGACGGTGTTGCCCTTCGACTTGGACATCTTCTGGCCCTTGGCGTCACGGACGAGGCCATGGAGGTAGAGCGTCTTCCACGGCCGCTCGCCCATGAACTCGAAACCCTGCATCGCCATTCTGGCGTCCCAGAAGAAGATGATGTCGAAGCCCGAGATGAGGACGTCGTTGGGGTAGTGGCGCTTGAGATCTTCTGTCTGCTCCGGCCAGCCTAGAGTCGCGAATGGCCACAAGGCTGAGGAGAACCAAGTGTCGAGCACGTCCTCGTCCTGCCGCAGCTCAACACCCGCGCCGGCCTGCTGTTGCACCTCTTCAAATGTTTCCGCGACGAAAACGTTGCCGGACCGATCGAACCATGCGGGGATGCGGTGGCCCCACCAGAGCTGGCGCGACACGCACCATGGCTGGATGTTCTCGAGCCAGTTGAACCAAGTCTTCTTCCAGGTTTCCGGAACGACTGCGATGTCGCCTGAGCGAACCGCCGCTATGGCCGGCTTCGCCAGCGTTTCCGCATCGACGTACCATTGGTCGGTCAGCATCGGCTCGATTACCAGCCCCGAGCGGTCGCCGAAGGGCTGCATAATCAGCTTGTCCTCGACCTTGATCATCAGGCCTTCGGAGTCGATGTCCGCCACTACCGCCTTGCGGGCGTCGTAGCGGTCCAGCCCGCGATATTCCTCGGGAACGAGGTTCAACGCATCGACTTCTTCGGGGCTTGCGGTAGCGCCGCGCGCGATCTCGACGGCTCGCTTGGCGGATTCTTCGTAGGACGGACCGTCGCGGCGCATGTGCGCGGTGCCGTCCATCAGGCGGTACATCGGTATGCCGTTGCGTTGTGCCACGCCATAGTCGTTGAGGTCGTGGGCGCCGGTGATCTTCACCGCGCCCGAGCCGAAGTCCGGGTCCGGATAATCGTCGGTGATGATCGGGATCAGGCGGCGATGCTCCTTCGGCCCGACCGGGATCTCGCAGAGCTTTCCAACGATCGGCCGGTAGCGTTCGTCGTCCGGGTGAACGGCGACCGCGCCGTCGCCGAGCATGGTCTCGGGCCGCGTTGTCGCAATCGAGATGTAGTCGCGTATCTCGGAGAGAGTGACGTTCCCGTCCTCGTCCTTCTCGACGTAGGTATAGGTCTCGCCGCCCGCGAGCGGATATTTGAAGTGCCACATGTGGCCCTGAACTTCGCGATTCTCGACCTCGAGGTCGCTGATCGCAGTCTGGAACCTGGGATCCCAGTTCACGAGCCTTTTGGCGCGGTAGATGAGCTTGCGGTTGTAAAGCTCGACGAAGACCTTGATGACGGCCTTCGAAAAACCCTCGTCCATCGTGAAGCGCTCATTCGACCAATCGCACGACGCGCCGAGGCGGCGAAGCTGGCGAGTAATCGCACCGCCCGACTGCGCCTTCCACTC